>Ga0070735_10003984_pt1 | contig 12651 bp, 13 predicted proteins | sample Coa_R1_FD_66443 | JGI IMG/M metagenome (GOLD analysis project Ga0070735, IMG submission 66443) | Surface soil microbial communities from Centralia Pennsylvania, which are recovering from an underground coalmine fire - Coalmine... | ecosystem: Environmental > Terrestrial > Soil > Unclassified ...
CGAGCAGCTCGGCCATCATTGCCCCGGGATCACTTCCCATTGCAACGTTGTGACCGTGTCCGCGATGCGTCGAGGCGATCACGTCGCCGTGCTGCAGCTCACCGCAGATGCCGGCGCCGACCGCTTCCTGTCCGATGTAGAGATGGATCGTCCCATACAATTTCCCGGCGGCATAGAGCCGGTCGACGGTCTCATCGAAGCGGCGCATCAGGAGCATCGTCCTGAAGCGCTCGAGCAACACTTCAGTTTTCATAAGATTCGCCTACTCATCGCGTGACTTCGGATTGTCCTGCTCGGATTAACCGACGATCGTGAGCAGCATCGACGTTGCGACGAAACCGTCGAAGAACAGCTTGAGGTGCTGTTGTCCCGGCGTTGCGAGCGGCTGGTACGGAAACTTGTCGTAGTAGCGATCGTACTCGTGCTCACCCGGATCGAAATCCATTGCAGCAAGACAACGTTTGTCGTAGCGCAAGCGTCGATCGATCTCTTCGATGTCACGGCGCCGGTAGATCACACCTTTTCCGCGCGTGACGGTGCGCGTATTCGAGGTGACGTTGTACTCGGTTGTGTGGACGGCGACGCCGCCTTTCTTGAGCAGTTTCGATGAACGCAGCAGAAATTGGACGCCGCGCTCGAGGCTGCCGAGATGCTCGAACGCGCAGCAGCTCCACACGAAATCAAGCGTCCCTTCTTGGACGAACGGCCATTCGCCGTTCATGTCGGCGTACTGGAACGTAACGTGTTTGTCGAACGTCGTACGGTCGAGGATCTTTTCGTTGTAGAGATCGTCGGGCGAGCGCGGATGCTGGCCAACGCGCCCCCAGACTTGTCCCATCAAGCTGCGCGGTTCGATGTCGGTTGCAATGATGTCGACGCCGAGCGACGCGAACAGCGACGGCAGCGGCTCGATTCCAACGGCAAATCCGAGCGCGCGCATTCCCGGCTGCAGCTTCCCACGCTCCCAGAGTGATTGGGCAACCGCACAATATTCCCAAAGCTTGCGGTGATACGGCGGATCCTCAGGCCGCGGCGCAAGATGCATGGCATCATACCAACGCCGGTACCAGTCGGAGTTGAATTGCTCGAAACGGCAAACGAGCGAGCCTAACACGTGACGATCAATGCGTCCGCCGCGACGGCGCCCTCCGGCCTGGCTCGCACGAAAATCGGATTCAAATCGACTTCAGCCAACCGGTCTGCATTATCGGAGGCGAACCATGAAAGTCCGACGAGCAAATCGGCGAGCGAGCCGAGATCGTACGAGACGCCTGTTCGTGCGCCGTGGAGGATCGGTGCTGCGCGCAGCTCGTCGATCATCTCGAATGCGGTCGTACGGTCGAACGGCGCAAACCGCCGGCTGACGTCTCGCAGCGTTTCCGCAAAGATGCCGCCGAGCCCGAAGACAACCATCGGCCCGAAGACGCGATCGTTGACGACACCGGCTAGCACTTCGATTCCGCTGAGTGTTTCCGCGACCAGCACGCCTTCCGCGCGGCCGTCCAGACGTTCGAGCATTTCTTTTGCGGCCTTTCGCAGTGAAAGCAAATCGGCGATACCGGTCCGCACGCCGCCGACTTCCGTCTTGTGCGCGATCTGCGGGGCGTCGATCTTCACGACGACCGGAAACGCGAACGGCAGCTTTTCGATATCGTTTACCGCGATGCGCGGGACCGCGACCGATCGCGCGAACCGAATACCGTATCCTTCGAGGAGTGCTTGCGATGCGCGTTCGCCGAGCTGCACTGCGCCCTGCGGGACGGCTACCGCTGCCAGATTTGCCGGACGCTGCGCGCCCATGGATGCGCCGTGACGCACTTTGCGCGCGAACGCACTGAGCGACGCAGCCGCAAATGCAGCGCGAACCGGCGTCGGATAGACTGCGATCCCGGCGTCGCGCAAGACGCCCATCCCTCGCACGGCGCGCTCAGGCGGCGCCGACCAGGCAACGAAAACCGGTTTGCGCGATGCCGCGATCGTCGGGGCTATTGCCGCCGTCACGCGCTCGGCGGCCGGATCGGGGACAGACGCCAGATAGAGGATCAGCTGATCGACATTCGGATCGTCGCGCACGACTTCGAGCGTGCGCGAGAAGATATCGAGCTGATTGAAGACCTGCGCCGTAACGTCGATCGGATTCGCGAGCGACCCAAAGTCGGGCAATATCGAGGCGATCTCGCGCGAGCTTTGTTCCGTGAGTTGCGGCAGCGCTAAGCCCGAGCTCTCGCAATGATCCGCCATCAGTACGCCGGCGCCGCCTGAGATCGAGATGACCCCGACGCGATCGCCGGCCGGCCAACGCTGCATCGCGACGCCTCGCGCGACGTCGACCATCTCGTCGAGATCGTCGATCTCGATGAACCCGCCGCTGCGGAAGGCTTCTTTATACAAATCGTAGTCACCGGTGAGATTGCCGGTGTGTGAAGCGGCGGCGCGGCGTCCCGTCGTCGTATTGCCGACCTTCCAAATGAGGATCGGCTTCCGGAGCTCGAGCGCGCGCCTTCCGAGCGCGATCAGCTTGCGGCCGTCGCGTATCCCTTCGAGATACGTCGCGATCATTGAAACGTCGTCGCGCTCGAGCGAGTATTCGATCAAATCGAGCAGCGTAACGTCCGTTTCGTTGCCGGTTGATACGACATAATTGAAGCCGACGCCGGCGCGCGCCGCCATTTGCGCCATGCCGTAACCGAATCCGCCGCTCTGCGTGATCATCGCGATCGAGCCCGAGCCGAGTTCTCCGTCTTGAAAGATCGATCCGAAGCCGCCGTAGAATTTTTCGCGGAAGTTCAGGATGCCCTGACAGTTCGGCCCGATGACGCGCACGCCGCTGGACGCGATCGCGTCGCGCAGCTCGGATTCGGGCGCCATGCCGCGTTCGCCGATCTCACCGAAGCCGGCGGCCAGCACGATCGCAAACGGAATTTTTGCCGCACCGCAAGCGCGAATCGTGTTCGCGACGTGAGGCGCCGCGACGGCGATCAACGCGACGTCACACGCTTCTGGAACCGATGCCACGTCCGGAAAACAACGAAGCCCCGCAATCTCGTCATACTTTGGGTTGACGGGATAGACGTGGCCTCGGAAACCGAACTGCGTATTGGCGCGCACCGGCTGTCCACCGATCCGCGAAAGATCGGCTGATGCGCCGACGATTGCAAACGCTTGCGGCGAGATCAGCCGGTCGAAGTTCACACTTGGCTATAAGACGACGCTGGGCTTGACGCCTTTCTTCTCAAACGCCTGGGTCAGCAGCGTGGTGAGCTCGCCTTTTTGCGCCATCGGTCCCAAGATGTCGGTGTCGCCGAGGAACTGTCCGTCGATGAAAACCTTCGGGAGCGTCGGCCAATCCGTCATTTGTGAAAGTGCGTCGCGTTTCGGCATGTTTTCGAGCACGTCGATTACTTCGAATGGATAGCCGAATTGATTGAAAAATTGAATCGTCTCGGCCGTGAAACCGCAACGTGGGGCGTCCTTCGTCCCTTTTCCGTAGACGAGGATCGTATTGGCGGCGACTTCACGCGTAATTTCGTCGCGCAGCGAGTCAGAGTCAGGCACTGGGGACCTCCGTTTTGAGTTGAAGCGCGTGGATGCGTCCATCTTGACGTGCGTCTTCGAGGGCTGCATACACCATGCGATGCTGGTCGAGCAGTGACTTGCCCGCAAATGCATTCGAGCGAACACGAATATCGTAGTGATCCATCGTCCCCGTCAAGTCGGTGACGACCACATCCGCGTCGGGCATCTGCGCGCGTATGAGCGCGACTACTCCATCTCTATTAATCATCGCTGGAATTCAATTGACGCGGCGTATCCCCGCGCAACACACCCACAAACCGCGTCGCCTCCCGGATCGTTTCGGTAAGCGCCGACGGGTTGTTGGCCAGCAAGCGGGCGAGGCCGGCCGACGCCACGATGGCGGACGCGCCCAGCAGGATGGCCGGGACGCCTCGCGCCTTCAAGGGCCCGAGCTCCAGCCGAAACGTCTTCGTGACCCGCGACAGATCTCGAAAGTTGATCATGACCTTGCTCTTGGAGGAAGGGTCGCTCTTGTCATGCCATTTTTGTCATCCCGAGCGAAGTCGAGGGACCGAGGGGATCGATTATGCAGCAGCTCTCAATCGAGTCGTTCGAATGGCAAGTTCCGGCGGAGTTCAACTTCGCCCGTGACGTGATCGACGTGCTCGCAAAGTCGGACGCAGAGCGAGCCGGCCTCGTGTTCCTCGACGGGGCGAAGAACCGCACGACCTTCACCTTCGGTGAGATATCGGCGATCTCACAGCGGTACGCGGGAGCCTTCACCGAGCTCGGCATCAAGAAAGGCGATCGCGTGATCGTCTTGCTTCCGAAGATCCCGGGATGGCTCTTCGCGATGCTTGCGCTCGATCGCATTGGTGCGGTCGTCGTTCCGTGCTCGGAACAGCTGCGCGCGAAAGATTTGTTGTTCCGCGCGACGCACAGCGAAGCGCGTGCGATCGTCGCGCACGTCAGCAATGCTGCCGAAGTCGACCTGATGCGCGGCCATGCCAAGCTTCTCGAACGCTTCGCAGTCCTCGGCGGCGAGCGCCCGAATTGGACACCCCTCGAACCGCTGGTCGAGCGCGCGAAAGCCGAACCCGGCGTCAAGACGCTTCCGGCAGACCTCGCGTACATCGTGTACACGAGCGGCACGACCAAAGATCCGAAGGGCGTCGTTCACGACCACGCCTACACGTTTGCAAAACGGATGCAAGCCGCGTTTTGGCTCGATGCCAAGCCGCAAGATCTCGTCTGGTGTACGGCCGGAACCGGTTGGGCGAAATCGCTGTGGAACGTGCTGCTCGGCCCGTGGTCGTGCGGCTCGACGATCGTCTTGCACGAAGGCGCGTTCATTCCGGAAGAGCGGATGGATTTATTGCGCGATCTGGGCGTAACGGTCTTGTGCCAAGCCCCGACCGAGTATCGTCTCGAAGCCAAGCTCGAGCGGCTCGGCGAGCGTTGGAAATTACCGAAGCTGCGTCACTGCGTCTCGGCCGGCGAACCGCTCAATCCGGAAGTGATTGCGCGTTGGCGCGACGCGTTCGGCCTCTCGATTCTCGACGGTTACGGACAAACCGAAAACTCGCTGCTGGTCGCCAACGTGCCGGGGATGGAAGTGCGTCCCGGTTCGATGGGCAAGCCGACACCGGGACACACGGTTGGTGTCATCGACGAGAACGGCAGCGAGCTCGATGCGGGCGAAGTCGGTGATATCGCCGTGCGATGTTCGCCCCGTCCGCCCACGTTGTTCAAAGGCTACTATAAGAATGAAGAAGAGACGTCACGTTCGTTTCGCGGCGAATGGTACGTCACGGGCGATCGCGCGCAGCTCGACGACGACGGATACTTTTGGTTTGTCGGCCGTGCCGATGATGTGATCTCGTCAGCGGGTTATCGCATCGGCCCATTCGAGGTCGAGAGCGCGCTGCTCGAGCATCCGGCCGTCGCCGAATCAGCGGTCGTTGGAAGCCCCGACGCCGAGCGCGGGAACGTCGTCAAGGCGTTCATCGTGCTGCGTCCCGGGCACGAAGCCACCGACGCACTCGTGCGCGAGCTGCAAGAGCATTGCAAACGCGTGACGGCGCCGTACAAATATCCGCGCGAGATCGAGTTCATCGCCGAGCTGCCGAAAACGCGCTCCGGAAAGATCCGGCGCGTCGAGCTTCGTGCCGCCGAATTGCGCAAGAAAGGTGCTACTGCCGCAAGCGGTTACGTTTAGCACGATTGCGCGTAGCGCGGTTGCGTGCAGCGCGGTTGCGTGTAGCGCGAGTCGCCCCATTGTTGTCATCCCGAGCGAAGTCGAGGGACCGCCTCAATCGTAAACATTACCGCTGTCCCTCGACTACGCGCCTGCGGCGCTACGCTCGGGATGACAGAAACTGTCCCTCGACTTCGCTCGGGATGACAATAATGGGTTGCGACGTATGGGAGGCGGCATGAAGGCCGTACGACTCAACGAGCTGGGTGGACCCGAGAAGCTCCACATCGAGGATATTCCGAAACCGAAACCGGCAGCGGGCGAGATTCTCGTGAACATCAAACGCGCGGCGCTGAACCGGCGCGACGTGTTCATCACGCAAGGTCTCTATCCGGGAATCGAGCTTCCAAAAACGCTTGGTTCCGACGGCATGGGAACGGTCGCGGAGCTCGGCGAGGGCGCGAGCGGACCTGCGATCGGGACGCGCGTCGTCATCGATCCGACCATGAATTGGGGCGACGACGAGCGCGTTTGGGAACGCAACGGCGGCGTGCTGGGTATGCCGCGCGAGGGGACGTTTTCGGAATTCATCGCGGTGCCGGCTGCGAACGTGCATCCCGCGCCCGAGCATTTGAGCGACGACGAGGCGGCGGCAATACCGCTCGCGGGCGTCACGGCATATCGTGCTTGCTTCTCACGCGGCGAGCTGACGAAAGACGACGTCGTTTTGATCACCGGCGTCGGCGGTGGGGTTCAAAGCTTCGTACTGTTGTACGTGAAATCGTGCGGCGCGAAGGCGGTCGTCACGTCCGGCAGCGAGGAGAAGCTGGCGCGTGCGAAGGCGATGGGCGCCGACGTGTGCATCAACTACAAGACGTCCCCGAATTGGTCGAAAGACGCGCGCGAAGCATCCGGCGGCGGCGGTCCGTCGCTGGTCGTCGACTCGGTCGGCGGCGACACGCTCGGCAAAGCGGTCGACATCGCGCGCTACGCTGCGCGTGTCGTCATCTACGGCGGCACGAACGGCGATGCAAAGATTCGTCCGTTCTCGATCTTCTGGAAGCAGCTCGACATTCGTGGAACGTCGATGGGCAGTCCGGAAGATTTCCGGCATATGCTCAAGCTGTTCGTGAAGCACAAGCTGCGTCCGGCCGTCGATCAAGTCTTTCCAATGAGCGAAGCCGCGAAAGCCGCGGAGCGCTTAGCCGGGCACGATCAATTCGGGAAAGTCGTTCTCGCGATTACTTAACCGCTGCGACCATCTTTTCGGTAACCGCGGGTGCGCTATTTCCCCACGAGCTGCGCACGTACGTCAGCACCGCGGCGATGTCGGCGTTGGAGAGCGTCCCTTTCCACGAAGGCATCCCGCCATCGTAGGTCTTGCCGTTAACCGTAAGCGGCGTGTTCAATCCGTGCAAGACGATTCCGATGAGCTTGGTTGGGTCTTTTGCCGTGACGTCTTTGTTGCCGGCGAGGTTCGGGAAGACTCCGGGCGACCCCATTCCGTTTTCCTGATGGCACGTCGCGCAATTCGTATTGAAAATGCCCTTACCGTCGGAGGCGGCGTTCGCAACTGATCTTCCACCGGCGTGCGCGGCGACGAGTACGAGAACCAGCACGAGTGTGAATCCGATCAATCTCATGCAAACGACTCCCTCTTAAGCAATGCGATATTCAATTAGGGGAAGTTCGACTGTGCTCCCGAGCTCTTCGCGGGCGACTGCCGCAGCTTCGGGATCGGCGATGCGCTGAAGGTTGGGGTCGAGGATTGCGGCTTCCTCCGGCGACGGTTGGCGCGGGACGATCCGCGGAACAACGCGATTCTCTTCTTCGAGCGCGATCAAATACGCGAGCATTTGACGTGCTGCCGCCGGCCAAAGCCGCGAGTCGATGCCGGCATAGATGTTTTCAACGAGCATCGGGATCGTAGCCGGGCCTTTTTCGAGCTCGCCGATCAACTGTCGCTCGCGCATCTTTCGATGCTCGATGTATTCGTTCAATTTGGCCTTCGGGTCGTCGACACGCTCGCCGTGGCCACCGTAAATCGCCGCGGCATCGCCGTGCTCTGCGAGCAGACGCTCGAGCGTGCGTTGATACGGGCGCATCGCGCCGCCCGGCGGCGCGACGACGACAGTGCCGGTTCCGAGCACGACGTCGCCCGTAAACAGCGTGCGCTCCTGCGCGAGCGCGAACACGAAGTGATCGACGGCGTGTCCGGGCGCATCGATGACGTCGATCGTGGCGTCGTCGAACTCGAGCCGCTCGCGGTCTTCGAGCGTGCGATCGACCGGAAATTTCGCATACGCATGCGCCCACACCGGCGCGCCGGTGCGACGCGAGAGCGGAACCGCTGCAGGCGCATGATCCGGATGACCGTGCGTGACCAGAATCGTACGAATCGCCGCTCCGGCCACTTCCGCGGTTGCAACGATCGCGTCGACATGCTCGTCGATCAACGGTCCAGGGTCGATGACGAGCAGACTATTGCGCGACGTACGGACGAGATACGTATTTGTCCCCGTGAGCGTCATCGGCGACGGATTCGGTGCACGCACGCGGACGACGCGCTCGGAAAGTGTTACCATCTTCCGTCCAAATCGTGCGGCAAGACGAAGCGGCGTTCACCGGCTTGCACGGGCTCGACGGCATAAATCGACTTCGTCATCGCAAAATCGTGCAGGGCATCGAGCGTTGCGTACGGTGCAAGCCGCTGCAAGTGCATGATCGTCGGGAAGATCATTGGGAAATTTCCGTCGGCATTGCGCTGGAGTGCGTCGCTGGGGGCGATCCAAAGTCCGGCGTACGTTTCAATGTCGTCGCTTGTTGCGGATTGGCCGGGCGGCGCGAACGCAAGGTAGAAGTGCGTATCGAAACGGTGCGATTCCGTCGGCGGCGTGATCCAATGCGAGAAATGCCAGAGCCGGCGCGAGTCGAGTACGACGCCGAACTCTTCGAGGACTGCATTCAACGTCGTCGTGCCGGCGAGCAGCGCGTTGCGCTGCTCGCGAAGCTGCGCCGTGTCGAGTCTGGCCGGAATTCCGTGGGAATCCGCCGTTAGCAGGATGCCTGCTTCCTCGAAGGCCTCGCGTAGCGCGGCGACCTCGAAGGATGGGTCGGCGGCCTCGCGCTCGGGATTGGGGACTTCGGCGTTGCGCAAGAGGCGCGCGCGCGCCAGCTCGGAATCGAGCGCGTCGACGGCGCCGCCCGGAAAGACGAACATCTCCGGCAGAAATGCGCTTCGCGCGCTGCGGCGGAGCATGTAGATCTCGGGACCGGTTCCCAAATCGCGCGCAAGCATCACGGTCGCGGCCGGGCGAACCTTTACCGCCGGTTCGAAACTTCGGTCCATAGCCTGAGCGTTGCCGGATGAGGAGGTCACAGTTCCTGCAAATGCGAGTCGCAATCGGAGCCGACGATCGTTCTGCGCTAACCGACGCCGTCCGTGACGCCTTGCGAGAGCGCGGGCACGAGTTGCTTGCCTTCGGAGCGGTCGAGGATGCCGCTAAGCCGTGGCCGCAAGTGGGCCGTGAGGTCGGAGAAGCCGTTGCCTCGGGCCGTGCCGCGTCGGGCATCGTAATGTGTTGGACGGCGACGGGCGTGACGATCGCGGCAAATAAAGTGCGCGGCGTCCGCGCCGCACTGTGTGCCGACGCGCAAACGGCTGCCGGTGCGCGCCGCTGGAATGATGCGAACGTGCTCGCGATCTCGATGCGCGCAACGTCGATTCCAGTCGCGCTCGAAATGCTCGATGCATGGTTCACGACGAATGTTTCCGACGATCCCGCCGATCGACGCGCGATCGCAGAATTAAAAGAGTAGGGGCTCGCACATCGGCGAGCCCCTTCGTTGCCTTTATGGCGTGCCGCTCAGAGCGGCACTCATCTTTGCGGCGGATCGGCGTTTGAACTCGAGTTCGAGCTCACACGAACCTCCAGCAATTACTTTGCGCTGACGAATTCGTACCTTTCGGCGTGCCGGAGTTTACCGGCTACGAATCCCCAGGTGGATCTTGCGATGTCATCCGCCCTCCACGTCAGCAGTAAGTTCCTCGATCAAGGTCATTCAACCCTAACGCTGTTGAGGTTGAATAGCAATACCTAGATTCACATTTGGGAATTTCGACTGGTGCTAATGGTTCTCAATCCAGAGTAAGAACGGAAGCATCCAGTTAATTGCGTGCGCAGTCCAGCAATATGGGCAAGGTCGTTTCGTGCGAAACAGCAAGCTATATGCCAGCACGAGTGACATCGCTGCGGCCAGCAAGCTTGCTAGCAAAGCGAGCCGGCGTGCCGCATGTACGGGGAGTGCGACCGCCAATGCGACGCACGGGTAGTAGATCAAGCCGAAGACCGCGTTCGGGACACGTCCGACCAGGCGAGCCGCGGGGCTTTGGACGACACTAGGCTCGGTCAGCTCGCCGCGCGCGGCAAGGCGGGCCTTGTTGGCCATAAATGCGGAGGCGTAGAAACCCACGGCGCAAAGAAGGAAGACCGTGAGTACGGGTACTGGCATTTCGGTACGCTTTGGGCAGGGCGCGTTTTGGCGCAAGCTCGAGGCGGCCGCTATAATGGCAGGCTCGTTTGCTCTGGCTACCTTCGTTGTTTACCACCGCGGGGACGTTCAGGACCTTTTATGGGATCTCGGCTGGATAGCGTATCCGTGCGCACTCGTCTTGATGACGGTAGTAGCGTCAGCCCCCTTTTCCGTCACGGACGCCTTGGCGCTGATGAACGGCGTCGTTTTCGGCCCGCTCGTCGGCTCGATCATCAATGCGGGCGGACTCGTGATTGCGGCCGTCGTCGCGTACATGATCGCCGTCCGCACCAACAAGCTGCTCGACGTCGAGCAGCGTCTCGAGCGTTTGCCGAATTGGATCAAGCGCTGGCCCGTCGCGTCGCCCATGTTTTTGATCCTCGTGCGTCTCTTGCCGGGAGTCGGCGGGACGGTCGCCACGCAGGTCGCTGCAGCCTATCGCGTCTCGCTCTGGACGCAGATCTGGACGAAATGTGTCGTCGCCATTCCCATCGCAACGCTTTTGGCGGTGTTCGGTGACAGCGCAGCCGATTACGTTCATCGGATTACGCAGCCGGTGAAAACGTACGTCATCGAGCACAGCAAGACCGTGCATCTGCCGAAGATTCGCATCCGGCACACGCCGGCGGCCGCGCCCGTTCCGGAGCAAACGCCCTGAACGTCAATATCGTCTCAGATGCCAGCGCCCTCGCGTCGCTTTGCGCGCGGATTGCGGATGCGCCGCGCGTCGGGCTCGATACGGAATTTCACGCGGAGCGCTCCTATACGGCAAACTTGATGGTCGTGCAAGTCGCTATCCCCAAAGGAAGTAACGGCGGCATCAACGAGGTCGCGATCATCGATCCGCTCGCCGTGCGTAATTTGCGTCATCTCGTCGATGCGTTGCACGCGACAACGGTCGTCGGTCACGCGCTCACGAGCGACCTCAAGATTTTCGCCGATCAATTCGAGATGTTGCCGGCCGCCGTATTCGATACGCAGCTCGCAGCCGCGTTCTGCGGCTACGGTCTCTCGATCTCGCTGCTCGATCTCGTGCGCGATCTTGCCAAAGTTCAGCTGCGAAAATCGCAAACCGTCAGCGACTGGTCGACGCGGCCGCTTTCGGTGAAACAAGTCGACTATCTCGTCGACGACGTACGCTATCTGTTCTCGCTGCAAGATGCATTGATCGGGCGCTTGCGTGAACGCGGCCGCCTTGAGTGGGTGATCGAAGAATGCCGCGGACTCGCCGATGCGACGCGGTATCGTCCGGATCAGAGCCGCCTCTACTTGAAAATTCCGGGTAACTCGCGCCTGAGCCGGCGCGAGCTCGGCGTGCTCAAAGAGCTCGCGGTTGCGCGCGATCATGCAGCGCGCGAGCGTAATATTCCGCTCAAGTACGTCATTCCGGATGACGCCATGGTCGGTATCGCGCAGATCCGGCCGAAGACGACGGAAGATCTGGCACAGCTGCGCCGTCTCGACAACGGCATTCGCCGCACGTTCGGCAAGATGATCGTCGACGCAGTGAAGCGCGGCGAGTCGATTCCTGAGAACGATCTGCCGGCCAAGCCGATTCGCTCGCTCACTCCGCAGCGCGAGTCGCTTGTCTCGACGATGAACGTGCTCGTGAACGCGATCGCTGCAGAAAACGATCTGCCTGCGACTTTACTCGCTCCGCGTGCGGCGCTCGAACGCGTGGCCCGTGAGCTGCCGCAAACGTATGACGCTTTTGTCGACACGCTCGGGCTTGCGCCTTGGCGGCGCGAGCTCATCGTCGAGCCGCTCTGGCGCTTTTTGAGCGGACGCGTTCCCCTGCGAATCGAGGGCTACGGGGAGGGAGTGCCGCGCACCATCGTCGGCGAACCCTGAGCGCCCTATGCCGACAATCGACTCATTCAAAGCCGCTGACACACTTCGAGTCGGAAACCGTTCGTACCGATACGTTCGTCTCGATGCGCTCGAACGCGCCGGAATCGTGCGACTCGCGGAGCTTCCGTATTCAATAAAAGTTCTGCTCGAGAATCTGCTGCGCTACGAAGACGGCAACACCGTCAAACGCGACGACATCGAAGCGCTTGCGACGTACAGACCGGGCAACGAACAACGCGAGATCGCGTTTCGGCCGGCGCGCGTGTTGCTGCAAGATTTCACCGGTGTTCCCGCTGTCGTCGATCTTGCCGTCATGCGGGACGCGATCGCGAAGATGGGCGGCGACCCGAAGAAGATCAATCCGCTGCAGCCCGTCGAGCTCGTCATCGATCACTCGGTGCAGGTGGATTACTTCGGTCAGGCGGACGCGTTCCAGCTGAACGCGGAGCTCGAGTTCTCGCGCAACCGCGAGCGCTACGCGTTTCTGCGCTGGGGCCAGGACGCCTTTCGCAACTTCCGTGTCGTGCCGCCCGACACCGGCATCGTCCACCAGG
>Ga0070735_10003985_pt1 | contig 12650 bp, 7 predicted proteins | sample Coa_R1_FD_66443 | JGI IMG/M metagenome (GOLD analysis project Ga0070735, IMG submission 66443) | Surface soil microbial communities from Centralia Pennsylvania, which are recovering from an underground coalmine fire - Coalmine... | ecosystem: Environmental > Terrestrial > Soil > Unclassified ...
GCTGGTTACGGCTTATGCCCTGCACCGCCCCGATGGTCAGTGGTCGCTGCTACTCATTAATAAGGATCATGGCCATTCGCATCGAGTGAGGGTGCGGTTTCAAGACAAGGACGCGAGCCGGACCTCATATTTTGCAGGCCAGATCACCAGGATCAGCTTTGGCAAGGAGCAATACCAGTGGCATAGTGATCGGAAGAAGGGTTATGCCGACCCGGACGGCCCGCCTTCGCGAACCGTAATCGGCGCAGTACAGGATACAAACTATGATTTGCCCGCTGCCTCTGTTACCGTGCTGCGAGGTGCGGTCGCTGCTGGCGCCGAGTAGCCACGTCAGTTTCCTGTATCGCCAAATCTGGTTCAGTACCGGCCGTCCTTATTTCCAAAGTCTACGGACTGGAATCAGAATGTAGCAAGGAATGACAAAGATTATCTCTGTGATCTCGGCCGTATATGCAAAACGATCGTCTGATTCTCGGGATTGCGATTCTCCTCGCTATCGTGGGTTGCTTTGGGTTAGCGGTCCTGTTCGGTCTCCTGCATCGCAGAAAAACATTCATCGAAAATCTGAAAGCCTTTGACGTCTGGCCGCAGGTTCGAGACGCCGGTTTCGATTTTTCCGGCCTCCTCTATGGCATCTGGAAAGACTACTCCGCGACTCAACGAGGCATGATCGTCAGAGACTGCCGCGACCAGCAGGTCGGGAGGATCGGCTATCGCGCGGGCGTACGGCAAGGCTGGATCTCGATCGAGACTCCCGACGGAATGAAATTCGAAGCCGATGTTGTTCCCGCCTTGCATCAGAGTCTATTTCTGCACAGGGCAGACGACGCTTCGGAGAGTTTGTGCAACTTCACCAGGCTCGCGGGCGGCGTCTATCGCTTCGAGGCCAAATCCATTGGCCTTCTCGAAAGCGTTCCACCTCGCGGGCTGCATGTAACACCTGTATTTCCTTACACAATGAACGGGACACCCGCAGGCGTAAGCTGTCACTTGGGCGGGATGTTGGATCGTGGACGCATTTTGGTTCTGCCCGAGTCGCTTCCGCTAGCCGTGCGTCTCTTCGTTCTTGCCATGCAGGGACAGAGATCGTAGCCGTCCTTAGAAGCCTTGACTACTCGTGAGGGGGACAGTACAGAACCTTCGCCCGTGAAAGGTCGTGCGGCACGCCATGCGATGTCGGTAGCAGAAACGCTGTGTACCGCGCCTGTGTCGTTGCTGGTGGACCGGCAAATACAACCAGGCCGTCCAGAATCGGGCCTTCTCAGTTTCCGGAACGGCTTCTGGTCTTCAAATCAGTGTCTCATGCTTCCTCAGCGATGACGGAATCCATCCTGCTCAGCGGCACTCGAATGAATTCGCGTCTTCCGGATTCCCGCTTCCCTTGTATTGTGCGCGCTTCGGATAAGGACACAGCGGCCGAGTGCGCCCAGGAAAAGCTTTGCCGGTCGCGATCACTGACGTTGGTGCCGTTCCCTTCTCGACCCAGGTAACGATCGCGCCTAACAGATCAAACTGATCCAGAGCCTGACCTCCGCCACAATGGCTCATCCCTGGAACGAAATAGAACTGACTCCACTTCAACACAGCGTCGAGGCTGCCGTTGGCAGCTGCCATGTCTTTGTAATAGTCGAACGTGTCAAGAGGTGAGAACCAGGGATCGCTGTCGCCGTGATAGAAAATCAGTTTCCCACCATGCGCCGAGAAGGTCGTCAGGTTGGTGGACATTGAGTCCACAAGCGGTTGGACGTCCGCCAGAGCTTCCTTATCGACGTCCATTGACATGTCCATCGTTGCCGGACCGAAAATGCCGGGACCGGGTGAAAGTAATCCTCGCAACGGCGGACCGTTTGTGATGCCTGTGTCATAAAGGAAGCCGGCATAAACTTGCGTTCCAGTCGAGGTCTTCGGACCTGCGAGGGCCTTCTTGATGGCAGCCGCTTTTTCTGGAGCGAGGCAGGAATCGTTCTTCTTGCCCTTGCACGCCAGCATTTCTGGATCGAAATCACACGCGAGAGGATCGGAGATCAAGCCATCGGCGAGGCCATCTTCGTCATCACACCGTTTCATGAGCGCATCTTTGATCAGCTTGCGGTCGTCGTCAGTGATGGCTTGTTCGATGATCGGTTTCCCATTCGCATCTTTCGGAGCAATTTGATTGAAGGCAATTGGAATCCATCGGCCGATCGCGAGATTAGAAAGCCCGGTGCGCATCGCGGGATCGCCAGAGATAATGCCGTTGAAAACCGTGGGATAACGCTGCGAAAGAATCATGCCTTCACGACCGCCCGTGGAACAGCCTGAGAAATACGAAAAAGCTGCCGGTTTGCCGTAGTGTTGCACGATGAGTCTTTTCGCGAGGGCAGCGACTTCAGCGTTACCGAGATAAGCAAAATCCAGATATGCCTGCTGATCACGCCTGAAGCTGAAATCAAATCCGGGATGGCGGCTCTGGTGACCGGAATCCGTGCTTACGACAGCAAATCCGCGCATCAGAGCGGGCATGTTTCCGGCAGCATTCAATCCAAGAGGGGGAATTACAACGCCGTTGCTGCCGCCTCCACCTTGCATAAGAAAGTCGCCATTCCATTTGTCTGGCATGGCTAACGTGAAGGTGATTCCGAACTCTTGCCCGTCGACTCCGGTGCGGCGGTTCATCACACCTTCGACTCGGCAATATGCCGGCAGAGGTGCGCTGCGAGTCTGGATCCAGGGAATAGCCTCTGTTGTCCCGGCAGCAACGGGCGCCGCCTTGGTGATTTCAACGTTCTCGGCCTTGAAGTTTGCCAGGTTGGCGCAGGAGTTCGGTTCCTGCGCCCAAGCATGACTAGTCGAGACCAACACCAGGAGTATGTTTCTTAGGAATTTGATATACATATCGCCTCAATCTCTCAGTCGATCGACAAAGCTCGAGTGAATTGAAACCACCGAGCCACCAAGGAGGGCATCCGGTCCCCGGGATGCTTTCCGTGCATCGAAACCTTGGAGCATCCCTGCGCGACCAGGGCTAGCGCAACAACTATTCCGGCAGAATGAGTTGTCCTTTGATTTCAAACTCCCCCTTCACTGAAGGAACTCCGGTTCCCGGTTGACCGCTCCCGATTGAGATTGTGTACTTGCCTTGCGCGACGATGATGTCCCCCAAATCAGTGACCATGCTGAGATCGCGCGGGTTTAACTGGAACTCGACTTTCTGGCTCGCCCCCGGATCCAGGCGGACACGTTGGAATCCGCGGAGTGCAAGGCGAGGAGCTCCGGCAAGATCGGGGAATTTCAGGTAGAGTTCCACCACTTCGTCCCCGGCAATTTTACCGGTGTTCGCGACTATGACGGAAGCATGCAGTGAATCCCCGGCGTTCAGTGGGGCATCGGGCAGCGTGAGATTGCTGTAAGTAAATGTTGTATAGCTGAGGCCGTATCCGAAGGGCCAAAGCGGTTCGCCTTCGAAGTAACGGTAGGTCCGTCCTTTCATTGAGTAATCTTCGAAATGTGGAAGCTGGTGAACGTCCTTATAAAAGGTGACAGGAAGCCGGCCAGCGGGATTGTTTTTTCCGCTCAGCGTTTCCGCGATAGCGGCTCCGCCCTCCTCACCTGAATACCAGGATTCGAGGATGGCGTTGGCGTGCTCCTTCGCCCAATTTACTCCGAGCGCGCTGCCATTCATTAGCACGACCACGAGAGGCTTTCCACTCCCTGCAAGGGCCTCGATCAGATATTCTTCGGGTTTGGGCAAATCAAGGCTGGTGCGGTCGCCGCCGGAAAAGCCGGGCTGGCTCACTGGCATCTCTTCGCCTTCGAGACGACTGGTGATACCGACGACAGCGACAACGACATCGGCATTCTTCGCTGCCGCTACTGCGGTGGGATCGGGAACGTTGTTCACACGAGCCCACAGAAGCTGCGCTTCAGCCTTGCCTTCTCCGGTGCGGCGATAGAGGACCTCAAGCTTTACGGGGTGACCTTTTTCGAGGTGAACCTGGCTGAGATGGACGTTCTTGCCCCAGATCGTAGTGATCTCCCGGCCATCCATTGACAGGCGTCCGAATCCGTCGACGCTGAGTCCCAGTAGATAATCACCGGTTGCGGCGGGGTTAAGCGAGCCAGTCCACTGCACCGACAGGCCGGGAATTCCATTCGCCTGCTCAGGGACATTGCCCTCGTTTAGATTCACCGAGGACTCAACCCTCGAAGTTACAGGAGTCGACTTTGCGTCAAGGCTGGGCCACGAACTGTATTCGGCTTTGAGGCCGGGCTTGCCATCCGGAGTGGTCAAGACAGATGCGGGCACGGGATCTGCCTGGTTCGACAGAAATTGCGTGCCGGGCACGTAGATGATCTTTGCCTCCGGGAACTCGGTCTTCATCCCTTCCAGCACCGTGACGGTGTGCGACGGAGTGCCGTTGTAGTTGCCCAGAAGAACGGCGGTCTGATCCGCGAGCGGGCCTACGATGGCGATGCGCCTGGCAGATTTCAGCGGGAGAACGCCATCATTCTTGAGCAGGACCATCGATTCATTTGCGACGTGACGGGCAAGCTCGCGGTGAGCGGGGCTGTCCAGTTGCTTTTCGTCGATGTTCATGTACGGCACGATCGATGGCGGATCGAACATGCCGAGGCGGATGCGAGCCGAAAAGAGGCGAATGAGTGCGGTGTCGACCGAGCTTTCCGGAAGATATCCCTGCTGCACGGCCTCAATGTACGGTTTGTAATCGTGATCGTCGTTCACTTTTGCAAAATCGATACATTCGTTATCCATGCCGCGGATCACAGAGATCGCCGAGGCCTCCGGCTGCGTTGGGCGGTAATGATGGCCGTTAAAGATGTTGCGCACGGCGTCACAGTCAGAGACTACATAGCCCTGGAAGCCCCAGGTGCCGCGAAGAGTGTGCTGCAGCAGGAACTGGCTCGCACACGCAGGCTCGCCATTGATCGCGTTGTAAGCACACATGACCGAACCTGCATGAGCATCAACGACGGCTGCGCGAAACGCGGGTAAGTAGGTGTCTTCCTCATCGTGCTTGCTGACATCCACGTCGGCGAAATGGCGAGTGGGCTCGGGACCACTGTGAACGGCATAGTGTTTGGGCGTGGAGATGACACGGTAATAGTGGGGATCATCGCCTTGCATGCCAGTGACAAACGCGACGGCTAACCGAGCGCTCAGGAAGGGATCTTCGCCATAGGTTTCCTGGCCACGTCCCCAGCGGGGATCGCGAAAGATGTTAACGTTAGGCGCCCAGAAATCGAGACCTTCGAAAATGTTGGAGTGTCCGGCGCGCTCGTGCTGCGTATGCTTGATTCGACCCTCAATGCCGATGGCCGTTGCCATCTCGTGAATGCGAGGCACATCGAAAGTGGCGGCAAGACCGATCGGTTCGGGAAATTCGGTTACGCCGTCGGAGATGACACCATGCAAAGCTTCGCTCCACCAATCGTAAGAAGGAATGTTCAAGCGCGGGATAGCGCGCGCCTGATTCACCATTTGTGACGCCTTTTCTTCGAGCGTCATGCGGTGGACAAGATCGGCCGCTCGCTCTTCAGGGGAGAGCTTCGGATTCAGATAAGGGAGGCTGGAAGTGTCCTGAGCGATGCAGGTCGAGGCGACAACGGAGATGAGGAGTGTGGCCAGCCAAAGGATTCTGTAATGGTTCATTCTTGCTCCTGTCGATTCCCTAGTTACGTCTTGGTGTTTCAACTTAGAGATCTTACCGAAGGGCGACTTGAGCGTACGCCTGTTTACGTCAAACCGTTCGCCAAAAGCGTCGAATGAAGGACGCATTCCGGTTCCTACCATCTTCGGCGCTATCAGATTACTGGACCATGCTAACCTGCGGCCTTGGTCGCACCCTGAATATGGGGCTTGCGACAATCCAAATTTGAGGTATAGTGCTGCGCACGTTTCGACCATCAGGCAACGGTTGTGCGAAATCCGCATCGGAGTTGAAAGTATGCACTTCAAGCACTTTTGCCCAGTATTGGCGTTCATCGTCGTAACCTCCGTCCCAAATCTTTCTGGTGAACCAGGTGCCCAAGCGGCGAGTACGACCGGCGATCTCAGGCAACTGGCTGAGCTCACGGCATCCGATAGCGGCGGAGTTAGAGATGAATTCGGCTTTGCCATCGCAATGAGCGGGAACACCGTGGTGGGAGCACCGTTTGCGCACGGTAACGCGGGAGCGGCGTATGTGTTTGTGAAGCCCGCGAGCGGCTGGACGAATATGACAGAGACGGCGGAACTCAGCGCGTCTGACAGCGCACCCAACATCAACTTCGGGATTTCCGTTGGAATCAGCGGCAACAACATCGTGGTGGGATCCACTGCCCATAATGCCGCGTATGTTTTCACTCAGCCCGCCGGCGGTTGGAAGAACATGACGCAAACCGCTGTGCTGAGTAGCACCAATAATGGCTCGGGATCACTGTTTGGTGGAAATGTCGCAATTGATGGAACAACGATCGCCGTCGGCGCCCGCGATGCATCATTCAATCGCGGAAGAGTGGAAGTGTTCACAGAACCGCCCGGTGGATGGGTCAATGCCACTACTACGGCCCATCTGACCGCAACTGATACCACGACAAACAGTTTCTTTGGAGCCGGCCTCTCTGTTAGCGGGTCGACGATTGTGGTGGGAGCATTCGGAAATAACAACGATACGGGCGCAGCCTACGTGTTCGTCAAACCAGCGTCGGGATGGAATGGCACGCACAACCAGACGGCAAAGCTCACCGCTTCCGATGGCGTGGCACTGGATTTCTTTGGTGACGATGTGGCGATCAAGGGGAATACGATCGCGATCGGAGCAGCCGGGCACAACAACAATACCGGAGCGGCATATGTTTTCGTGGAACCGGCCTCGGGCTGGGAGAATATGACTCAAAACGCAGAGCTGACAGCTTCCAATGGAGTTGCCGGCAACTTCGTGGGAAGTGGGGTTGGCGTTACGCCGACTGAAATTGCGGTGGGAGCACCGAGCAACCCTGGCCCGGGTGTCGTCTACACGTACGTGAAGCCGTCTACTGGTTGGAAGAATGCAACCGAAACTTCAGAAGTGACTGCTACAGGATCGCAGGAACTAGGCTCATCCGTTGCAATTGTCGGGACAACCGTAGTCGCCGGAGCGCGAGCCAGCAGCACCGCCTATGTTTTCGGACCTTAAGCGGAATCGCATGCTTCGGGAACGAGCGGGATTTCACGGCGCGATTACCGATACATTTTTCCGATGTCAACTTCATGCCCGGCGCACAATCGCCATCTCCCTCAAACTTGCGTGGACCGGAACTTGAAGTGAGGCCTGTTAACAAGAGTGATAACAACGCTCGCCGAACAAATGTCCTGCTGGAAACGAGTGAGAAGCAGGGTACCTCACAGGATGGTCGAACAACTTCTCACAAACAGACGGAGCGGAGATTCTCTTAACGCAATGGCAAATATCGGCTTGCCTTTGTCCTCCACAAGAATGGCGTCGCGCAGCCAGCAGCCATATTCCTCACGAACTACTCTCGTAATGGGAGCAAGCCGTGTGACCCTGACATGGTAGAGGCAAGATAACTGTCGAGGAATCCCGATCACGCTCAAAATCTCCAGGAGGGACTCCTCGCTTTCATTTTGCCATCGCCTGAGTTGCTCTCGATTTTCGACGGTGCTAGCCTCATCTCCTCGTGGCGACTCCTCCCAGAATGGTCGAATTGCGGTGCCCCTCGTGTAGAACCATCCATTGGGAGATCGACTCTGATTATCGCGGAATGTTCGTGGAAAAATGTTCCTACAGCAAGCGGAGGTACTTTTGTCCCTGTTGCCAGACAACTTTGTCGGGATACGCAGTCCTGCAAAAGTCTCCGCCCGAGTTCTTCCTTCAGCCGCACTCTCTCCATCCGATGAATCAAACCGATTTTGATTACTGGGTGGCAGTGTTGCGACAGCATTTTCCCGACCACAAGAATTTGAGTAAGCTCGAGCAGACGTGGTTTCCCAACGGCGGCAAGGGCTGGCTAAAAGGTCATGCTGAACGATTGTGGCGGGGGCTGCTTAGGAAAACTCGGATGAGACTGCCATAAAGCGGGCAGCTGTAATCGAACTCAATTTGAGGTTTTGATCCGGAGGAGAAGCGTTCTGCGACCATGTTCATGGGGGGCGGCTAAATGATCTGCCTGTACTTGTCAATGTCGCGGACTGATGCGAACAATTCAATCCGACGTCCTTAGGAAAACCGTCACAACCTGAATAACTTGTGCATGGAGTGTGACGGTTGCGCTGGAAGCACATCGTACGAAAAGGCTAAGCGGTGCGCCTGAGACTGCGTTGCCTTGTCGAGGATAAGACCTCTTCCTTCGCTCCCCAGCCTACGACTGTAGAGGCCAAGATTTTTCAGTACGTGTCCTGCCGTTTCGTTGCTGACGCGCAGCGTTTCTCCTTCTTCCCTGTTGATCTCGGTAGCAGCGTCTGCAATCTCCCGAACGAACACCTTTTCATGATTTGCTTGGTGACAATACTGGAGAACTGCCCGAAGTACGACGCCATCCAAGCTAATAGTGTTATCGACTCGGGACTGCTCATTACGCTCTTGTAGCAATTCCTTGATGTCATGCTTCGTCTGGGGCTCGGATACCAGCGCCGACCCTGTTTGTGATGTTTCCGGAGCATCGGATGCGAACATTTCAAGGAACAGTTCGCGCCAGTTCCGACTCTATATGCTTTCCGCTGGGCTGGTGCGCCCGCTCACTCGATTAAATGCCCTCCTTACTTTGGATTTCGAAGAGTCCACGACTGCTTTCGAAAGCTTGACTGTTCCATCTTTGACTATGGAGCTAAGCAGTTTTGCAGCTCTGAGGGTTGCGGCACGGCGCAGACCTTTCTTTTCTACTCGCGTAGTGCAGCGGCAGTATTCCTTCGTTATCATTCCGACACGAAGCGTCAGAAATGCATTCGCGGAACCGGACAAGATTGAACTCGCGAGCAGATGCATGCCAGGAATTGCCGCGATGGTGGAACCGAAAATGGTTCCGACTAGAACGTCCACGTCGATGTCTTCGATCCCGGCCGCGACTAGGGCAGTCGAGGCGACATTGGCGTACAGTTGCGCGAAGTCGCGCAGAGAAGGTCTTTGATAGTAGACGTGCGCAATCCTCCAGATGAGCCGGGTCTGAGCCGCCAAGACAACCAAAACGTCCAACCGCCCGCTTTGCAGTACGGCGGTGCTCAGGAAGACCGCCGAAGCGGTGGACGTGACCACGTCGTCAGCATGCTTGTCGAGCATCTGAAGGGCAGTTTCGATCTCCGCCGTGGAATCCAAAGGGAGACCGCGCAAATGCGGATGGCGTGACAGGCGTTTCTTGAAATCGAGCAGGAATCGATCGTAAGCCTCGCCCTCGGAAGCTGGGGGCACCATGCGCTTCGGTAACCGGAACCAGAGCGCGAATGGAGTCGCGAGCAGTATGCAGTAGGTGAACAGGAGCGCCCACATGACTCCGTGACCGAACACTGGATTGACCGTACGGGCGGACTCGATGATTTGAGCCGTCTGGTTGAAAACGAATACCCCGAACACAACAAGCATGAAAAGGGCCAGCAGTATTCCGATTTTGCGAATCGTTGTTGCCATTGGTAGCTCCGATGTACACCTAATATCAGCAATTGTTTTGAAATTCGCACTTTCGCGGGCAGTGGCCAGTCCGCTTGCATTGACTGATAAACCTGGGAATAAGAATTATCGATAACGTGAGGGCTTTTCCACCAGTCGCATCGTGCACGGCTTTTACCAGACCGTAGTCACGCTAACTGCGTGAACCCGTCCTCGCTCCAGTCTTCGCTTCCCACGCCGTGGTGGACGAAGAACAATCCATCAGGATCGTACCTGTCCTTGATGGCGCGTAGCTTGGGATAATTCGTTCCCCAGTATTCCTGCTGCCATGCTTTGTTGAAGAAGTTACTCTCTGAAACATACGAGCCGGAGTTGGGCGCGATCTTGCGCAGCTCGGCTGTAGCGAGATCGATGTTGCGCGCGTCTTTGTGAGCGGCGGCAAGGTTCATCGCGGGCCGCGCCTCGCCCGGATACGCCGAGCGCTCGCCGTCAGCAATGATGACCAGCGTAAACGCCTCGGTCACCTTGGGATTCGTCGCTGTGTCGTGGGTTGCGGCAATCGCTTCCGGTGCGGAGCCGCCAATTCCTTTGTTGAAGTGCAGTTGCACCTTCTTGTAGCGGCTGGCAGCAAAGAGCGCCTCGACCAGACGATCAAATTGCGAGCCGCGCAAAAGCGACTCCGGCAGCCATAGCGAATCGTATCCGTGCAAGAATGCGCCGACCTGGTCCTGATCGCCCTGCCACCATCCGTGGTGTGCCGGCGCGCCTGGCCGCTCGTCGCGGTTCATGGCAGGGTTACCTTCAATCTTCCACCAATTCCGAGCATGACCGGCAACGGCGATGAGACCGTTCGCGGTGAAGTCGTTCGACGACTTCACCCAGTCGAAGAACGGCTGCCATATCTGCCTAACTTCATCGCGCGTGAAGCCTTGGCAGACCATTGAGATTTCGAGCGTATTCTCGGGCGTGAAGCGCATCTGCTCGCCCCAGTGCTCGTTAAAGAGCTTGTCGCGATAGAACTCCATGGCTTTGCCGATGAGCTGGCGAAACGCGGCATCCGATTTCGCGCGAATCGTCCCGCCGGCGAAGCCGAAGAATTCGGGCAAGTCGTGAGTGCGGAGCGTGACCCGGGTTACCACGCCCCAGCTGCCTCCGCCACCACCTTTGAGCGCCCAGAAAAGATCTGGATTACTGCAAGCACTGGCAATGCGCACCTGACCGTCGGCGGTAACGACTTCCGCTTCGAGCAATCCCGCGGCTGCAGTGCCGAAAGCTTTGGAAAGCGATCCGAAGCCGCCGCTTTGGATGAGTCCCGCGACACCGACCGACGTGCATCCGCCGCCCTGTACATAGCGACCCCCTTTAGTGGTGACCGCGTCGTAAAGGTCAATCCACATGGCGCCTGATTCGGCGCTCACAGCCGGCCGCGGCGCGAGTTTCTTCTCGCAGCCGTGCGGTACGAACGCATCATGCAGCGTGACCTTATTCATGTGGTGAGTCCAGATGAGCAGTGAGTCGGGAGCGTTCGATGTGCCAAGATAACTGTGCCCGGTTCCCTTCACGACGAGCCGCAGATTGTGGCGGCGCGCGAAGTTGACTCCCGCCGCAACATCGCCCGCGTTGCGTGCCGCAACAGCGTATGCGCTAGGTGCCGGTGACCACGCATCCAACCAGCCGGAAACTTCGGTTCCGGCAGGCTGGTCGCTGATGTAGAACGGATCGCGAATGTTTTTCTTAACATCGGCACAGGCAGATGAATTTTGATCTGCCGCGCAACTTGCAAAGAGCGCTTGCGGTTTCAACATATTGCCGCCCACGGCATGACTCAGCTTTTCCCATTCAGCTGCCGAGGGCCATTCCGCATCCGAAGGTCGCACGCGCCGCCGCAGCTTGCCTTTAGCTTCGAGCGCAACAACGGGGTAGGGTAGAAGGACCGCGGGAACTAGCGTACCGGCGAGTTTGAGAAATCGTCTTCTGCGCATCTGAACCTCATTTCAAGGAAGACGGCAAGAGCAGCAAAGAGATATCGCACAAGGATCATTCGGGAGAGAATCCAGTTCCTGAGCGGGTCGGCAATTCCGTACTCAGCTCGCCAGAGTTCACCCCGGACCTGACTCATCGCGCGGCGAAGATCTCGTGCAGGAGTTAGTGGCCCAAATCACGAGCAACTCGGAAATGGGACGCATTCTCAGTTTCCTGTTCGCCGAACACTGCGAGATCGGATTCGAATCCCGCACAGCTAAACCGCGGCGTCACTGCAATACAAATCATATAATGCCAAAGTTAATTGCGTATAGACAGCCGCTCCTTTGGGATTAGCTGGGTTCGATCGGCCAGTGCCGGGTTCGTGATTCATCTTCTCGGCTAGGTGGTTTCTAGTTGCGAAGGTTTCGATATTCACCCCGCGAGTCGTTGCACAAAACTCCTGCAGGGCTACGAATAGATCCCAGGCGCCTCATGTCCAAGCTTCTGCACGTACTCAACGTATGACCCGGGGTAAACAGTCGGATGGCGATCCGTACCGCTCTCGCCGCCCAGTTCCAGCACACGTGAGCCAAGACCGCGGAGGAACATGCGGTCATGCGATACGAAGATCATGGTGCCTTCAAAATCTTTCAGGGCGTCCACCAGCATCTCCTTCGTCGCAAGATCCAGGTGATTGGTCGGTTCGTCGAACACCAGGAAGTTTGGCGGGTTGTAGAGCATGCGTGCTATGGCCAGCCGCGACTTTTCCCCGCCTGAGAGTGTGCGGATTTTTTTATCCACATCTTCTCCGGAGAACTGAAATGCTCCCGCCAGGTTCCGCAACGACCCGAGGCTGTCGTGAGGAAAATCTTGCTGCAACTGTTCGATGACGGTCAGATCGGAATTGAGCACGTCCAGCGATTGTTGCGCAAAGTAACCCATATACAGGCTGGCGCCGAGCCGCACGCTTCCGGCATCTGGAGAGATGGCTCCGGCAATCATCTTGAGCAATGTCGTCTTGCCCGCGCCGTTCCTTCCCATCACGGCCCAGCGTTCTCCACGGCGGATGGTGAGATTGAATCCTTCATAAATCACACGCGGGCCGTAACT
>Ga0070735_10003986_pt1 | contig 12647 bp, 14 predicted proteins | sample Coa_R1_FD_66443 | JGI IMG/M metagenome (GOLD analysis project Ga0070735, IMG submission 66443) | Surface soil microbial communities from Centralia Pennsylvania, which are recovering from an underground coalmine fire - Coalmine... | ecosystem: Environmental > Terrestrial > Soil > Unclassified ...
GGATTCTCAGGCTGGCGGATTTTGGTGTTGCCCGCAAGTTGCTCTTTGTGCGATATTTAAGCTGTCGGTTGAGCGGGAGTAATTCAGTTGGAAGAATGCCAGCTTCCCAAGCTGGACGTCGCGGGTTCGAGTCCCGTCTCCCGCTCCAAACTTTTCAACGACTTGCATAAACCCGTTCCACCCTGTGCTCCGTTTGTGCTCCATTTACATGACTAACGCGGCTTCGAGACGCTCGACCGCTTCCTGCCGCTGTTCGACAGGCACCTTCGTATAGACGTTCTGGTTGACATCGAGGCTGTGCCCGAGCTGGTCCGCCACCAGCTTCGGATCGACGCCAAGCTGTTTCATGGCGCTCGAATGGGTCCGGCGCATCACCTGGAACGTCGCCCAGGCAAGCCCGATCTTCGCCAGCTTTGGTTCAATATGCCGCCGCCAGCAATTGTCCTTCGACAGCGGCGTCATCCGCTCCGAAGGAAAAACCCACGCCTCATCCCGCGTATCGACCGCGAATTCCCGCCAGGCCTCGATCTCGGCCGCAAGACCGGCTGAAAGCGCCGCTTTGCGCACCGACTGGTTCGTCTTTGGCGTATCGATCTCGCCACGATAAACCCGTTGCACGATCTCGGCGGATTTGCCCGCAAGCCGCCCCCAGGTCAGGCCGAAAATTTCTCCCGGCCGCATCCCGGCGATGACCGCGAGCTTCACGATCAACCTCTCCCTCAAATCCAGCACTTCAAGACATCTTTTCACCTCCTCAAGCGTCATGATCTTCCGCTCCCGCCGCGCCGCATTTTTCGGCGTGAACAAGAGCAAGGCCGGGTTGCGTTGAATATGGCCTTCGGCCAAAGCCATCTCGAAGATCTGCTTCAGATCCCAGCGCAGATGATCGACAACCGAGAACGACAGCCCCGCCTTCGCTTTCGCATCGAGCAGGTCCTGCAGCTCATCCCGTTTGCAGGCCAAAAGCGCACATTCCCTGAATTGCGACACCAAATGGACATGGACGCGGTTCACATTGTTGTCCCGCGTCGATTTCTTCCATTTCCGGCTGTAGTAGGGGATGTACACGTCGGTGACGAACTCGCCGAAGCGCCAGTCTCTCTTCTCCTGCCGCTTCGCATTCTCTTCCTTGACGATCGCGTTGATCGCTTCCCTGGCCTGCGACTTCGTCATTTCCTTGACGAAACCGAGGACCTTGCTTTTGCGCGCGCCGCCGACCCACCACATGCCGACCCAGCGCCCGCGTTGTTTTTTGATACCCCCAGTCTGGTACCGTTTGCGCATTGAATTCTCCTATGCGCGTTTCGCGGCACCGCGTAATGGCGATGCTTTCACGTTATCATTTGCGACCGGCATCAGGTTGTCGTTGGTAGCGTGTTCGTTGCGTTCGATCCAGGCGAGGAGGGCTTCGCGGCGCACAAGCTTGCGGCGTCCGAGAGAAACGGAAGGGATAGGCGGGCAGCCGCGTACGCGGCCCGAGACAATGTTGCAGATATGCGCTTTGGAGCAGTGAAGTAGCGACGCCACATCGGCGAGTGTTAAAAGGCCAAAATCGTCGAGGCCATTCATAGAAATGTCCGCCGGGCAGGGGGCTCAGCCCGGCTCAGACCCTCACTTCACCTCACAACTAGACCGGTAAGACGGGCAGCAGGAAACAAATCACGCTGACGGCCGCGAAGCTCGTCATTCCAATCCTTGAAGCCAACCGGCTCCTGCTGCTCATATTGAAAATCCTTGCGGCCCGACGCATCGAAAACCTGCCGGATAATGCCGGCCAGCTTGCGCCCGTCCTCATCGGCATCCATGGCGGAGATCACTTTGCTGTCCGCCGGCATGCGGTTGATTGCGGCCAGCACCAGCTCCGGCTGCAACGGATTCGGTTTACCGCCGATCGAGGCGTATCGCGCCTTGTCGTCGGGAAACAAAACGGCGTGGCTCAGCGCATCGATCGCCGCTTCGCAAAAGACGATCCGATTATCACCGGCCCGCTCATTCGAGAGCCAAAGCCCTTTCGTGCCGCCGGAGGCAAATCCCGTGAACCCCTTGTTCTTGATCTCGTAGCCGCTCAGCCCCGCGGCATCAAAATGCGGGAAGATCGCATTGCCGCGTGCGTCGATCTTGATCCGGCCTTCGAAACGCTCCGATGCAAGCAGCGAGGAGGGGATGGCCCTTTCCTGCTCAAGGTAGGGATGGCGCGGGGCATCCTGCATCTTGGCGTATTCCGCTTCGACATGCAGCCGGTCCTTCTTGGTTCTGACGAGAGGCCGAAAAACCGGAACGGAGACTGGGGGTTCGCCTAACCAAGGCCTCAGCTCCATCCGGACCGTGCCGAGGCTGATTTTCTGCCGGTGCTGCACGAAGTCGATAATCGTGCCGTTATCCCGGTCATCCCGCACGCTGAAGTACAGATAATGTCCGGTGTCAGCATCCTGCTTGATCACGATTTTGTCGCCCCCGGAGTTTCGCATCACGTCCGAGCCTTTCCAGCTTTCCTTGTTGTCAAGCTGATAGCCTTGCGACGCCGCATAGGCCCGAAGATCGATTCTGCTTTTGAAACTGTCGAGCTCGGCGTCAAACATCTTTCTTCCCTACTGCCCGCCCGTCTTGGCCGCGGGGAGCAAAAGACGGGGCCTTGTGATCGCGTTTCCTTGAGGGGCGGACAGAATCCTTTGGGTGCAGATTTCTGTCAACCGTTTAGTGGCCGCTTTGGCTTCTCCCTTCACTTCATGCAGCGGTATGCCGACCCATGAGGCGCCGCAACTTTTGCGGCAATGAAAAGTTTCTCCAACCATGCGGCCGCCACAGACCAGGGCGCCGCAATAGGTCCGACAATGATGAAAGCTTTCGTCGCCGCACCAGGCGCAGCGGGTAGCGCCTTTCTCGAAATACTCAAGACGAAGAGCCCAGCCTTTCCCGCCGGCACGGGCATTGCCGGGCAGCGAGCAGGGGCCGTCTTTCAAAGTTTCCGTAAAGCGCAAAAGGCCGGACGGTTGCCTGACAAAACGAAGCGTATAAGGCCGGTCATGTACCGCGCAGACGCAGTAGAGGTCGAAAATCTCAGGAGCGGGGCTGAGCGCGGCCCGCTCATCCTGGCTTCGCTGAATCGCCGCGAGCGCCGTTTCAATTCGGCGCACATGGTTCGTGTCACCACGTTTCGCAAGAGCCTTACTCACGGCTGTTCCCTTTCTCCGCGCGAACGGCCTCCCCATGTGCCGCCGCCCATGCTGCCCCCGCTCCACTCGCTCCTTCCTTCGCGCTCGACCTGCCTCACGAAAGAGGTGGGGTGCCGCTCGTATTGAATGCTGCTGTGTTGGCGCACCGCTTCCCGAGCTTCGGCTTGCGCCTGAATGATCCCGAGCGCCCGTTCAATCTTTTCTTTGTCGGTCATAGTCAAACCATCTCCGCATCGTTCGCATCGGAGCGCTTTCCCAGATGTGCTTCCGGATTCGCCGCCCGAGCCAAAGGCTCAGCGTTGAAAGCGTCAGAAGAAGCGCCGCGGTGAGGACGAGAACGATCACCGGACCCCGGTTCGCCGCACCGCAATTATCAAGAGCGACGCCGCCGGCGATCAGTACGGCCCCGAACACCAGCCATTTGAGGAGCATTTGCGCGAGCCCAAGCCAGCGGAACTGCGCCACGCTCCAGCAGCCGAAAAGAAACGCGCACATAATGCCGAGGGGACCGGCAACGCCGCTGCGTTGTTCGCCCGCTAACAGTTCGGGCCCGAGCGCCAAGGTGAGAATAAAGAGCCTAAATCCAGCAAACTGCCAAGCCCGCCGTAAGCGTCCCGGCAGATCGATGACATGGCCGCCGTCCGGGATCTCGTTCGCGGCCCGCGCCTCGGCGAGCTCTTGCTTCAGCCGTTCGATTTCCTCAGAGGCAAATGCAAGTTTGGGGGACCATTCGGTCTCGCGACGACGTAATTCCTCTTCGAGTTCCGAAATCCTGGCCCCGTTGTCCTGGCCGAAGGCCGATGCCGCCGCGTCGGTGAACCGTAATCCGTGCTTCGCGCACATCAGCATGGCTTTGCGAAAGGCGTTTTCCACCTCTCCAGGGTTGTTGCTATCAAAGAGCGCGACCAGCTTCCCGAATTGCTCGATATCGAAGATTTCTGCTTTTGCAGTTGCCATATAACCTTCACCGGCTCACCTTCCACCCCAATAGGGGTTCTTTCCGTACCTTCCCCGGAACGCCCAATCCTGGAAATACGGCTTGCGCTTCGCCAGGATCGGTCCGCCCACCTTTTCGCAGAAAACGATCATTTCCCCGTCGCCCATGCGTGACACTTCATGCGGGCGCACAAGCCGTTCCCAGGCGAGACTGCCCGCATCGCTGACATTTACGTCATAAAGGCCGCCGCCGAGATCGCGCCGCCTGTCGTCCGACACCGAGCGCGAAGGCACGACCATTTGCCTGTCCCCGCACATCGCCGAGATGTATTCCGCCGTGTCCCTGTCGCCGTTGTCGCCGAAGAAGATTTTGACGGCCGTATTGGAGAGGAAAGTCCGCCAGCCCTGATTGGGATACATGGTCTGGAGCTGGGCGAGGTCCTGCAGGACCGGCCAGAGCTGCAGTCCCGCTGCGCCTGCTGCCTGCGACATCGCCGTTTGAAAGGCTTTTAAGGAACCAATGGAAAAGAACTCATCAATGACACACAGCACCGGTAGCCCGCTGGGGCCCGCTTTCAGCAGATCCGCAATGGCCGTCGCAACGCACAGCCGGAACCATTTGCCGCAGCTGGCCAGCTTGTCGAGCGGCAGGACGATATAGACCGTCATGCGCTTTTTCTTCAGATCGGAAAAACGCAATCCGTCCCCGGTCAGGGATTCGGCTATGCCTTCCATGGCAAGAAATTCGGTTTGGACTACCGCCGTGGATACGACGCCGTTCAGCTCTTTGCTTTCGCTCGCATTAGGGGCGGCGTATCGCATGAGGGCCTGCCTGACCGAGCTGTCATCGCAGTTCTTCCAACGCCGGGCGAAAGCGAAAATGTCACCGCATATCGCTTCCCGCACCGAAAGCAGGTTACGTTCTTTCCTGGGACCGTATTTGACGATCACGCGAATGACGGCGGCGACCAACTGCCGGGCGCTGTCGGTCCAGTGCCGGTCGGCGGCGCTGCTTTCCTGTTCCCAGACAATTGCCTCGGTCAGGCTTGCAACATCGCCGCCGAAGGAAACAGATTTCGGATCGAGTGAGGCGAGGGGATTGAGACCGATCAACTTCGGTCCGCGCACGCCATGCTGCTTGAGCGTACCGAATGGATCGAGTGCGACAACCTCGCTAAATAACGCCGCGTAGTTGTGGGTAACGGCACACAACTCGCCCTTGGGATCGATGAAGGCGCGCGATCCCTTGCATGCTTCCAGTGCAGCCGGTGCGAGAACGGAAATCATCTTCCCCTTTCTTGCTCCGGCCACGATCAGCAAGTGCCCCGGTCCTCCGTATCGCAGGACCTTTCCCGACTGCGAGTAGCCTATGCGCCAGCCTTTGCCCTTGAACAGCCCGGCAGCTTTCAGGAGCTTGTCGCAAGCCCACCGGGCGGAGGAGGGGCTGTTGGGGTTGTCGTAGCTGACAGGTTCGAATTGATAGGCATCCTTGCGGCGCTTCTTGACCTCGCGCCTCTCTTTGCCGGCCGAAGCGCAGATGAAGAATAAAGCCACAATGAAAAACAGGACAGCCCAGCCTTTCAGGTCTTCCATATCAGCGGCCTTCTTTCGCATCCAAAGCCGCAAGCCATCGGTCTGCGGTTGGGATCAGGTCGTCATAACCGAGACACCGCTGCGCTCGCCATGAGCCGACCATCCAGACGATGGTCCACCAGCACACGGACGCAATTACGCACCACCTGCAGAGGCGTTTTATTCCTTCCCATATGGCGTACATTCAGAGCCATCCTTTCCCGCGCAGGAAATTGCGCTCGCCATCGGCGACCACGGCCTTTTGCAGCCTCTCCTTGAGATGGGCGGCAAACACCGCATCCTCCGCTGCATTCGCGAGCAGGGCGCCGCCGATGATGTTTTTCAGCCGCTCGAATTCGCGGAACTGGCGCTTCTTGCGCTTCACCGTCTCCTCCGCGATCGCCGCGCGGATCTGCCGTTCCTTTTCCTTCAGCGCTGCGATGCGCTCGTTCATCGCGTTTCCGTTCTTGCCGTCACTCATAAAATCCGGTTGCGTCCGTGCGCCAGTGAACGCCGTCCGCTGTTCTCCTTTCGTCGCTCTGTGAAGCTGGAATGGGGGAGGCGGTAGCCTCCCCCGTGATGAATGCGCCCGGTAAGACGCACTCGCTTGTGACCGGGACCGCCTGGTCGGGCTTTCCCGCGTCTCGATAGATCGTGTCCAGATCGAGCATAAAATGTCATGAACCGTCACCGTGTCGGTTCTAGTCAGTTTGATGCGCGTTAATCGTAGAAGTTTCGTCCGAGTTGACGGATAATGTTAAATAGATGGCATCGCGACGACGCCCGAAGACTGGTCCTTCGGCACATGACCGGCGAAGCGGTTCACCCGAGAGTGGCCAAGGCGAAGCGCTCCCTCGCGCCGATGAGTCCGCAGAAATTCTCCCTCCGGTATTTCTGGATGAGGAGATTACAGAAACAGAAGAGGATGAGCGTCCAACCGGCCCCTTGATGGGTGACGGGACCAAAGCGCCACCTTTTTCCGAAGGCGCAGGCTATAGACCATTCACGCCAAATCGCTTCCCTGAGAACAGTGAAAGTATTCGTAGCCCACTTGCACCGCCGCCAGCTTTACACAATAGTCGGACCTCAACGGAATCCAGCTATGGCGGCCAGATGGTTGAGGACGATCGGATCATCACTAAGGAGGGCGTAAGATACCTGCCGTTATCGCTGGCAGCGCCGCTCGCGAAGGCTCCTCGGACAACGCTTCTCGACTGGGTCAAAGCCAAAACGGAATTCCAGGGCCGCCCTCTTCAGACGTATCATTCGCCGACAATGCGCCGGTTCTACTTAAGCGAGGAATCCGTTGAGCGTGTAGCGAACCGCTTCGTCAAGTGGCCCTCTCAAGAGCCTGCCGGCCCGGTCACGCTGGGTGAGACAAAGGACCACAGCGGTTATATCGGAATTGCCAAGGCCGCGCGTGCGATAGGGATTGATCACCATACGATGTGGCTTTGGACAGCACGAGGGAACGCTCCAGGCGACACACCGCCCGATGTCATCAAATGCACCGCCTCGGATCAGTTTTACATTCGAGAAAGAGACGCACTCAAACTCAAAAAGCATGTTCCGCGTTCAGGGCTTCCCCGCGGACGGCGCCCACAGCCCGGCCCTTCCTAGCTTAATGTCATCATCCGTCAATGCTTACGGTACGTGGTATTATGAGGTGTGGGCAGCATCGATCTTTTCGCCCGCACTTTCGAGCGTCGCTCCGACGCTTTAGCCTTTTGCTTCGTCATCATTCATAACAGCGTCTCGCGCGAGAGACGGGCAGTTCCTTCTACGGTTGTGCCGGACGGCAGGCCGACATCCATCAGGTTTCAGCATCGCGGGGTATGTTCGTTCTCTTTTGCGTTCTCCCCTTCGTTGATCGGGTGCTGCAAGGACGCAAGCCTGACCGATGCAAGCCGTAGCGCGTCCGGCGTGCCTGTCAAAAGGTGGTTTCTCGCAATTTTTCCTTGCATGCGCACCGCTGCGCGGACGGAAAAATTCCTGCGATACCGCTACGCGCTTTTGACATTCCCGCCTCCTGGACGCGCTTCCGGGGATGCATCGGCTGCGATCCTGCAGCCCACTTTCAAACGAAGGAGAACAGCATGTCTGAGAACAAACAACCCGTCGCGAAAATCAACCTCCATCCGGTCTCGGCCGCGATCTGGCGGAACGAAAACCCGAAGGGCATCTTCTACTCCGTCACTTTCGAGCGCAGCTACAAGGATGATGACGGCAAATGGCACCGCTCCGGCAGCTTTAACGCCGGCGAGTTGCTTCTGCTGGCGAAAGTCGCCGATCTGGCCCACAGCAAGGTCCATGAGCTCCGGGCCAGCGAGCGTAACGCACAGCCGGAAGACGACGCCGCCTGACCATGAGGGCAGGGCGCTCTTCACCGGGCGCTCTGCCTTTCTTCTTGTGTTACTGGCGGGCGAGGCGATTTTGACGCTCCGCGAACGTCGTGGTATTAAGGTCCCAACTCAACTCAATCGAAAATACGCTAACTGTCTTTTCCGGCGGCTCACGCGGCGGTCCCATGTCAATGGCATCGTCACGGTTTCGCGCGGAGAGACGCCGCCTTTTTCGTTGGGTCCATCAAAATCCGGTTTTGCCCATGGCGGAGCCGCTCTTCAAAGGGACCACGCACAATGCCTCAGAAAGACATCGCACGAACCGCGCGCCGCGGCTCCAAACGGCACCACGGTGTCAGCACCACCCCTCCGCACCCATTGGCATGGGCAATTACCGGAAACCACGTCTATCCGATCAACGACCTCCGGCAACATACTCTTGTCAACTGTTGGTGCCGCCCCGTCGATGATGAGGGCGTCCTTCGCCACAACAGCCTCGATCAGCGCGAGCTCTACGAAACCGGCGAAAGAAAGCCGTCCTAGTCAGACACTCCGGCAACGGCTGCGCGGCCAAACCTTTTTCGCTGCTGCCGCAGCCGATGTCAGGGGGCTCCGCCCCCTCGGTTATCAACCAAAAAGAAGACTGAGCCAAACATCGTTGCTTTTTGCTGGAAGGCGCAAAAAGACAGACGATGTTGCTCACTTTTTGGTTGGACAACCACACCCCCGTTCTCGGCGAAGCCAGGGTTGCAGCAGCTGCTGCAACCCAAAACTAACGAGAAAGGGAAACACCATGCCTAGAGGAAGAAAGCCTTCAAGTGAACCGTTCCGCCGCAGTCAGGTGGTGTCGCCTGTGCCTTCCGAGCGGAGGTACGGCAGACCGCCAAAGGTAAAGAAGAAGAGTTTCGATGTGTATGTCAGCGACATCGAAACCGCCGAGGAGACCCTCGCGATAACAGTCTTCGCCGAGGATCAGCGGCAGGCGATGCAGACGGCCAAGAGACTGCTCAAATCCTCTCCGCTTCTGAAGAAGATCACCTACGCCGCATTCACGGCTGTGGAGGTCAAGGAATGACCGTACACAAATATTCAGGCCGCGAAGAAAGTGAGGTCAGACCCTTATGACGCATAGGAGGGACGCGCTAGCAAGCGCGTCCCTTTTCGCGGCCCTCCCGCATAGGACGGAGACGGGCATCCTTTCCGGCGTCCGCGCGCGGACCTCAAGGGCAAACTCTTCGCTTCGCTCCGACTTTGCCTGCGGAACAATTTTTACGCTGCCGCTTCGTTTCGACCTTGACGGACTCCGCTCGCGCTCCGTGCCGTCAAGGCCCAAGCCCTGCGGGGAAACGAAAAAATTCTTCCGCGCCCCGGCATGGTGCCGGGCCTTGAGGTCCGCTTCTCAGCTTCTTGTCCTGTCTGTTCAACGCGGCACCAATGCATATTCCTGCATTCACCTCGTGTTCCGAGCTTGCGCCTGCACCGTCCGCGAAAATGCAGGCAGTCGATCTTTGATGCTGTCTCTCCGGTTTGCGCAAAGCTCGGCTACTGGAAAGCACCTCGATCTTTCTTCCCTATTGCCCGCGGCAGTTTTGCTTGGAGCTGCCCTTTCCAGTTGTAGTCCCGGCGGTTCCGCTCTCCGAAGTGCCGGTCGCGAAGCGACCCGCACTTCGCGCGATCTCTGCATACAGCGTTCCGGTTGCGGAAGACTGAAAAAAGAAATTGCAGCGTCACTGATTCTCCGATTCAACAAACGTTGTAACAGCCGGATAGTGCGGTGTGACAAGGTGTGCGTTTGTCGGACCGCGCAACCTCCGGCAGCCCGTCCGCAAACGCCCTTGCAAGGGGGCTCCGCCCCCGTTGACCCCCGTGATGATCGTTCCGAAAGGACCCGATGAACGGCAGGCCAGAAAACAAACGGAGCAGCGGCAGCGAGAGCCGTAAGCGCTACCCACGCGTGTATTCACGCGTCACGCCTGCCGAGCGCGCCCAGATTGAAAGCGACGCCGCGGCGCATGGCCTTACGGTTGGTTCCTATCTGCGCTGGCTGGCGCTGGAGAGGCCGGAGACACGCACCATCCGCCGTCCGCTGCCGAGCGAAATCCTCTTGGCCAAGCTCAAGGGGGAGGCGGGCCGGGTGAACGGCAACCTTGCCCAGTTCCTGAGGCTCGCCAACAGGGGTGAGCTGGTTCAGCCGGATGAGCTTGGCGAGACCATGAAGCAGGTCCGCGATTTCTACGCTGCCGCTTTAGAGCTTCTGAAAGGCGGCCAGTGATGTATATCAAGGGCGCCTCCCGACGTAGCGCTGGTTTTTGGGCCAAGCATCTGCAGGATCGAGAGCAGAACCTCCGCGCCGACATCGTCGAAGCGCGCGGCCTCGCCGCTGTCGATCTCAAAGAGATGATGTTGGAGATGCAGGAGGACGCGCGGCTCACCCGCTGCAAGAACTTCATGTATATCGCCAGCTTCAATCCGTGCCCGCATGAGCAGCTCACCGAGCAGCAATGGGAGCGGGCCTGCGAGATATTCGAGAAGCACCGGGGTATTCCGGCCGGGCAGCAGCGGATCGTCATCGAGCATGAGAAGGAGGGCCGCATACACCGGCATGTGGTCTGGAACCGGGTGGACCTCGAAACCATGCGCGCCTTTCGCGACGCCTGGAATTCCGAGGTATGCGCCGAGGCAAAACAGGAGATCGAGCAGGAACTGAACCTGGAGCGGACGCCCTTGCTCCGCGACCGCGAGCCTGACGGGTCGAAGCCGCTGAAGTCCTTTGAGATGTACCGGGGCATGAAGAGCGGGATCGATCCGCGCCAGGTGACCGCCGAGGTCACGCAAATCTTCCGCGAGAGCCAGAACGGAGCGGATTTTGTCGAAGGCCTCCGGCAACATGGATATCTGCTTGCCGACGGCCGCCGGGGTCTCTGTATTCTCGACGCGGCCGGTCACGAGCACAGCCTCGTTCGCCGCATCGAAGGGCTCAGGACCAAAGAGTTGCGCGCCTTTATGGAAGGCGTCGATCTCGGCGACCTCCCGACTGTCGAGCAGGCGAGGGCGCATTACCGGGACCGGAAGATAGACCAGCTCCAAGCCGATCGCGAGACCGTACGCACCGAGATCGAATGGTTGGAGGCCCTTGAAAGGGCGGCAATCGAGAAAGAAAAGATCGAGTTGCGGTTCCTAGAACCGGAGACCGAAAGAACGAAACGGCACGGCGATAGGGAAAAAACAAAGCAACAGGGGCAGGGTCAGGAAAAGCCAGCACCACCGGAACTCGGGCGGACAGCCGGCGAGATCCGGCTCGCCTATGGCCTCACGCATTCCGGACAGGGCTTCGCCAATGCGCTTGAGGACCGGGGCCTCTTACTGGCGCGGGTGACCGAAGCCGAGGCCGAGAGACTGAACAAGTGGGAACGGCAAAGGCTCAAAGAGCTGAAAGATCTGGAGGAGGGGCTTCAAGCGCCGGAGCCGCAGGGCGCCCACCAGCAAGAGCAACACGAAAAAGGGCGAAGAACAGACCGATCTCTCCCGCAGGGTAGGTGGTTCGAGCAGACCGGAGGCGTCGATCAACTTACCCCCGACATGCTGGAGAAGGCTGAAGCCAGTTACGCCCGGTGGAAACATAAAGACCGCCACGGCTTCGCGGATTACGTGGAATTCGTGCAGAAGCATGCGGCCGAGAAACGCGCGGCCGAATTGGTGAACGGACAGGAAAAGCCTTACGAAAAGTACAAGGCCGGCGAGCTTGTCGTCGTCGACCGCTGGGCCAATGTTCACCAGCTGAATTACCGCAATACCGGCGATACGCTCAGAACGCGCGAACAGCATTTGAAAGAGATCGACCGGGCGACGCTCCTCGATGTCAGCACGGCACAGAACGTCATGCGCGAGTTGAGCCGCCAGCAGTGGGAAGAAAAGGGCCATGTCCGCGAACAGCAGCGCATGGAAAAATATTGGCCTTCGACACCTGAGCAGGCCGAGCGAAAGCAATGGACGGAATTCGGAAGAGCTGCCGCCGAAGCCGGCAATGACGGCCGCGTCGAGACTTTGCGCGGTCCGGTAGCGGAAATCTGGGAGGCCTGGCGCCGCGTCGATCAGACCCGGCATGCCACGAAATTCCGGGACCTCGACGAGAAGGGGAAGTCATTCGCAGTGGCGACCGATAAGAACGCTTTTGCCGCCGAGCTCGACGAGAAGGGCATCACCTTCGCCAGGGCGACGAAAGAGGAAGCCGAATGGAGCCGCAAACAGTCGGCATTCGCGAAGGCAGCCGGCAATTACCTCCCCAGGTTCAAGGAAGGCGAGATCGTCATCGTCACGGAGCCTGGCCTCGAATTCTGGCGCAAGGGCGGGCCTGAAGAGAGCCGCCGCGTTCACAAGATCGACCAATCCCTTGCTTCGAAATTCGTTGACGCCCTCGGCGGTACAGGGAAATTGGAGAGCATCCAAGCGACGCTGAAAACGTCTGACGAGCGAGCCCGGCAACGCACCTCCGATTGGGAGGCGATCCGGATCGAACGGGCGACGAACACCGATGAGCGGCGGAAATCGGCGGTTCCGGCGAAAGCCATTGGCAAAGCCATTCTGCGAGGGCCGCTTACGCTCGCGGCAGCGCCCGCCCGTATCG
>Ga0070735_10003987_pt1 | contig 12646 bp, 11 predicted proteins | sample Coa_R1_FD_66443 | JGI IMG/M metagenome (GOLD analysis project Ga0070735, IMG submission 66443) | Surface soil microbial communities from Centralia Pennsylvania, which are recovering from an underground coalmine fire - Coalmine... | ecosystem: Environmental > Terrestrial > Soil > Unclassified ...
TGCAGGATGACGAGCGCCGCCGGATTTCCCGCGACCTGCACGACGTCACCGGCCAAAAGCTGGCTCTGCTGTCGATGGACCTTTCCAGCGCCGCCAAGCACAAAGAAATCGCCAAAAATGAAGACCTGAATCGCCTGCTTCTGGAGTCCATCGCTCTATCGAACGACGTGAACAAGGAAATTCGCACCCTGTCCTACCTGCTGCATCCCCCGCTGCTCGACGAACTCGGTTTGTCATCGGCCGTGGAATGGTTTGCGCAAGGTTTTGAAAATCGCACCGGCATTCGCGTGGGTGTGGACATTCCATCCACCTTCGTGCGCCTCGCGCCGGATGCGGAGGTGGCGCTGTTCCGAATCGTTCAGGAAAGCCTCGCCAACGTTCACCGCTATTCGGGAAGCGCGACCGCCTATGTTCGAGCGCGCTCGAACGCAGAAGAAGTCCGCCTGGAAATCGGAGATTTCGGAAAAGGAATTGCCGCGGAGTCGCAGAAAGCAGCCCGTTCCTCGTCTCTCGCGCCGCTCGGAGTCGGAATTCAAGGTATGAAGGAACGCGTGCGCCAGCTCTTCGGTACTCTGGAGATCACCTCGCGGCCGGGCAAAGGGACCGTGGTCACAGCGACCCTTCCGATCAGCGCCCGCCGGACGGAAATTTCCGCCGACGTTCCCGAATCCGGCGTCGCCGAGCTACAGCCGGCAGTTCCAGAGCCGGTCCCTGCACGCGACGGCTGGCCCAAGCGCATCCTGATTGCCGACGACCATGACGTGCTGCGCCGCGGAATCCGCACCATGCTGGAATCCGATCCGGAATTGGAAGTGTGCGGGGAAGCGGTGGACGGCAAGGACGCTTTGGAAAAGACCATGGCCCAGGCGCCGGACCTCATCATCCTGGACATCAATATGCCGGTGATGAACGGGCTGGATGTGCTGCGCCAGATTGTGCGATACCGGCCGCAGACGAAAATCCTGGCGTTTTCCGTGCACGACTCCAAGCAGATTGTGGAAGAAATCCTGGCCGCCGGAGCGCACAGCTACCTCTCCAAAGCCACCGCCGGGCAGCACCTGGTGCAGGAAGTGCGCTTACTATTGAACGGTCGCGTACAGGCTGAGATGGCCTGACGCCAAAAGGTTTCTGGCACGAACCGTGCCTGCTGCATCCCCGTAACGTTTCCGAATTCCTTGCCCGGAACCTCATGGAGTCGATCGTCACGCAGCAATTTTGCGTACAGCTAACCCTGTATTGTAATTCGGGGGGAAGATTGTACGCTAGCGTAAGTAGGTGCCCTCCAGCGCAGTGGCTGTCACCTTCCGAACACTGTGCCCAAACTGATCTTCATTGTCGATGACAGCACGCTCGTTCGCCGTCTTGTGCGCAACTGCCTGGAATCCCGGCTGGAACAAGTGGTGTGTTCGGAAGCCGCGGACGGACTGGAGGCGATCCAGCGAGCGAGGGATTCAAAGCCGGACCTGGTGGTGATGGACTTCTGCATGCCGAAGCTCAATGGCATGGAAGCGGCCGCAGCCCTTCACTCGATGTATCCGCGCGTCCCGATGATTCTCTACACGCTGCATAAGGACATCGTGCCGGAAAAACTGGCCAAGGCGGCGGGGATCCGCGCAGTCGTGTCGAAGTTGGAGCCCGTCGATAAATTGATAGGAGAAGTTCTGAATTACGTGGGAATCGCTCGCTCCGCATCCGCCTGAAAACTTGTGGCGCATGCTTTAGCTTGCGCAGGTGCAGTAGACCAGACGAAAACTCTTTCCAAACTGTGGATTTTCAAAAAAATAGTCCGCAAGCTAAAGCATGCGCCACAGGGGTGCTCAGGGCGCTTTGGCGATCCACCACAGAACTTTCGCGATAATCTTCCAGCTGTTCTTCCGATCCAGGGTGATCGACTCATACTCGCGATTTTCGGGCTGCAGGACTTCGGTGTGGTCGTAGCGCCGGAAACTGGAGACCGTCAGCCCCGTCTCCTTGTGCCACGCGATGACCACCTTTCCATCCAGCTTGGATCGGTCGGTTTGCGAGGAATCCACTACCAGAATGTAGCCCGACTGAATTAACGGGTTCATGGAATCGCCGCGAACTCTGAGGCTGTAGGTCGAGGCGGGATTCGGGCACCAGTCCCTGGGCGCGGCAATAAAGCTTTCGACCGGAGCTTCGTGAAGGATCGGCAGGCTATCGCCTTTTTCGCCGTTGGTCGCCGCCACAATCTTTAACAGGGGGATGGCCACCAGTTGCGCCTTGTCCACCTTTTTGCTGCTGGAGCCGGCATGGACGAGTTCAAAGTCCTGTGCTTCGGCGCGTGGGCGCCGGGTCCGCAGTTTCGGCAGAACGCGCATCAAGTCTTCGCTGCGAAGACCGGCGCGGCTCCAGAAAAACCAGCAATCCGGATCGCCGGCAAGATTTCCGAGTTCTACGTAGCTGTGGGAAGGAGGTTCTTGCGCGCCGCGTTCCCAGCGGGAAACGCCCATGGCGGAGGAGTGAACTTCATGGCCGAAGGCCGTCTGGCTGAGGTCGAGCCGCTGCCGCAGGCGGATAATCCTGGCGGCCCAATCCGGCTTGGCGGAAGCCTTCTTCGTGTTGGATGTTTTTCCCACGGCGTCAGGTCGATCTCTGTGAATACGAAATCCCGCTTTGGCAATTCACTCCGCTGCCCCACAGTGTACGCTGGCGTACGAACGTTTGGAAGCCCCCTTTGAAGTCTTTAAAGTCTTCTGTGGAAGTTAACAAATATCGCTAGTGGCCCGTGTTAAAGCGGGGTACTGTGTAGGAGTCTTGCTGGATTCCTCCGCAGACTTGCCTCCTGCGGTTCCTTCGAGAACTTGCCGGCTGCGAGGTTGCGGAATGGTTCGTCAAACTCAAAGTCCTGGTGTGCTGGGGCCCGCCGTCGCTGCCGGCTCCAACCTGCAAAATGAAATTCTTCTGGCGGTGCCGCGCGCAGAACGCGCGCGAGTGCTGTCGAACGCGGAATTCGTCGACCTGCCGGCACGGACGGTCTTGAACGAAAAGGGCGCCGCCATCGAGAATTGCTATTTCCTGAACAGCGGCGTGGCCTCCATCATTCTTGTTATGTCCGATGGCAAGAGCGTGGAGGTTGGCTTGACGGGCCGGGAAGGATTCGTAGGCCTGCCCATCCTGGTCGGTTATGCCAGCAGCCCCACGCGCGCCGTCGTGCAGATTGCCGCCACCGGATACAAGATCCGCGCCCGCGATTTGAAAAGCGCCCTGCGCAATAGTCCCCGGCTGGCAGAGAGCCTGCAGCGCTACGCCCAGGAATTATCGATCCAAGCCATTCAGATTGCCGCTTGCAACCGCCTCCACGAAGTCGACCAGCGGCTGGCCCGCTGGCTGCTGATGAGCCGGGATCGCGTCGGCGAATCCACCTTCCCACTGACCCAGGAATTCATCGCGCACATGCTCGGAACGCGTCGCGCCAGCGTGACCGTCGCCGCCGGCAACCTGCAGAAAAGGGGGCTGATCCGCTACTCCCGCGGCCAGGTAACGATCAAGGACCCCGCCGGCCTCGAATCCGCAGCCTGCGAATGCTACCAGGGAATCAACCGGCAGATCGAACGATGGCGGAAAGACGCGCGCTGAATCCCCCGCACGCCACCCTAAATGAGGCGGAAGCCGGACTTCCGGGCGGCCTATCAATTATTTACTGTAGCGATGACAAATATTTCCTGTAGATGCTAGAATCAAATCCCGCCCAGACCCTTCCCAGGGAGAGCCATGCATGAAGAAATCCAAGAAGCCCAAGACGACCCGCCCAGGAACCGTCGAGAAAATCATCAAGTCGCCGTACCCGCAGGAGCCGGAAAAGGCGGAGATTTCGCTGGAAGGCGCCGACCATTTGTACCGCGAAATCCGGATTGAGAACTCTTTGGAAGATGACAAAGGCAATAAGGTCAAGCTGAAGGTGGGCGCTCAGGTGGACGTCACCGTTGAAGCGGATCCCAAGGACACCGTCCCACGGGCTGGCTGATACCACCCTCCGTCGCCGCTTGCGAAATCACTGCCAGTCCTCTCAGGGCTGGGGCGGGGGCGAATCCACGCGATACACCAGCTGATACCGCTTGAACAAAGAAATTTTGTCACAGTGCGGGCATCGCAATCGAACTCCTTCTTCCGGGAAATCGGGCTTCTCGCCAATCCACGAAAAGGGATCGAGCGAAGAGGGGGTTCGGCTCGTGTCTATTTCACTGTGTGGAAATTCCTGGTTGCATTCGGGGCAGTCCAAAACCCATCGAGGCACTTTTTTTCTCCCGCCGATCTCCTCGACGATTAAACCGCTGGGCCCGAAGGGACGGAACTGTTCACATACCAACATGGACGCGTGACTTGGACAATACGCGGAACCATGTAAATTTGGCTCCGCGCGTACCACCGCCGAGGGATAAGACTGTATTGTCGTCGAGTGTTCCGGCGTGTAGATTTTCAGCAGGACATCGTTGAGACACCGACCGAATAACTTCACTCCATTGCCAAAAATTCACCATGAAAACTTTTAATTGTGTGTGCGAAGAACTGATCTTTTTTGAAAATGTATCCTGCGTGGTCTGCGGAAGAGAATTGGGCTTCCTGCCGGATGTTCTAGCTCTGAGCAGCCTGGAGCCTGCTGAGGACAGACTGTTCAAGCCGAGCAACTCCCAACGTGGAGGTCGGCTCTACAAGAAGTGCCAAAACTACGCCCACGAATCGGTGTGCAACTGGATGATCCCCGTGGCATCGCCGCCGCAGCCGGAGGCTGGCCAAAATCCAGACCGAAAACAAAACCAAAACGAAGGCGCGTATTGCGCCTCCTGCCGCCTCAATCAAATCATTCCCGACCTGAGCCGGGAGCAAAATCGCTGGCTTTGGCTGCGAATGGAAACGGCCAAGCGCCGGTTGATCTACAGCTTGCTGAGTTTCAAACTGCCGGTCGCCAGCAAGGACGTTGATCCGGAAAAGGGTCTGGCGTTCGCGTTTCTCGAGGATCAAACCAAACCGGACGGCAGCGTCGAGAGAGTCATGACCGGGCACGCCGACGGCCTGATCACGTTGAACATCGCGGAGGCGGACGATTCGGTCCGCGAAAAACTTCGCCACGAAATGGGCGAACCCCTGCGCACGCTGCTCGGGCATTTCCGGCATGAGATTGGCCACTATTATTGGGACCGCCTGGTGCGGGGAAGCAACTGGATTGACCGCTTCCGCGAACTTTTCGGAAATGAGCAGGACGATTACGACCAGGCCCTGAAGCGCTACTACGCGAACGGCGCTCCCGCCAACTGGCAGGAAAACTACATCAGCGCCTATGCCACGGCGCACCCTTGGGAAGACTGGGCGGAGACGTGGGCGCACTTTGTTCACATCCAGGATACGTTGGAGGTCGCCAATGACTTTGGCCTGGTGGGAAAAGCCGTGCGGCTCGATCCGAAAACCGCCGGCCGCAAGCCGTGGCTGGCATCGGAACAGTTGACCTTCGAGGGAATCATTGGCGCCTGGGCGGAGTTGTCGATTGCGCTGAACAGCATCAATCGCGCCATGGGTTTGCCCGACACTTACCCCTTTGTGCTCTCCCCGCCGATCGTCAATAAATTGCGATTTATTTTTGAGGTGATCGCCGGCGCGTCCGCGAAAAAAGAAGCGGTGCAGAAGCGGGCGGTATAAACAGCCAGTGAGTGGCGCAGCGAAGTGTCGCGGTGCCACTCCCAAGAGCACCTACGCTGCGCGTCTGTCCAAGAGCGCGAAAATGAGCACGATCACCAGCAGCAGTCCCAATCCGCCGCTGGGGTAATAGCCCCAACCCGTGCTGTATGGCCACGCGGGCAAGCTTCCGAGCAGAGCCAGAACCAGAATGACGATGAGGATGATTCGCAACATTTGCAGCGCCTCCGAAAGAGATTTGCTTCGATTGCCGGGGAAATCTAAGCTAGTTCTTCAAGAGTCAACCGATTGTATTTTTCCGCGAACTTCAGTCCGAACGGCTTCACGACGGCCATGGCCCGCTTGGTGCGATCTTCTTCCGGGGCGTGAACCACCAGGAACCCGCATCCATCTTTCGCTAGCGCCAGGTATTCATCGATTTTCGCGACGTCCTGCCCGATCTGCAGCGGGCTGGCTTCCTGCTCCTTGCTCTTTTCCGCCTCCGCGATGACCTGGTCCCGGGTGTGGTGGGTGACCTCGTCCTCGCCAAAGCCGGCCGCCAGCAACGCTGCCCGAGCTCTCTCGGCGGATGCGTCGTCCTTCAGGGCCATCACAATGTGTCCTGTGGGGCTGAACACTCCAAAGGACGTGGGAAATTTTGCGCGCGCCGCTTTCGCCATAACCGGATCCTTTCTCGCCCGCCCGAATCCTGCGCAGGCGCTGGAGTCACGTTGTTTTATTTGCTGAAAAAATGGAGGCGGATTCGATCCGCCTCCACGAGTTCTAGTGGTGGTCGTCGTGATCGTGATTGTGATCGCGGTCTCGGTCGTGGTCGTCGTCGTGATGTCCGAAATAAATTCCGATGTCGAAGCGGTCATGATCCCAATCTGCTCTGTGATCCTTGCACCATTGGCGGTCGGAATTCATGCGGTCGACGTCTGCGTCAACCTGGCGGCTACGCTCGCCGTGGCGGCTGGCATCGCGGTCGATCCGTGCGCGGTCCGCTTCCAACCGGCGATGGCAATCTTCTTTCCAATCCCGATCTGCGCGAGCCGGGCTTCCGAACACCAGCATCAGCCCTCCGGCCAACGCGCCGGTAAGGATCATCCGACTCCACAGGTTGCTATTCGTCATCGCTTCCTCCCGGGGCCCGGCCTCGACCTGCGGCCTTGGCCCTTTTGCTGGGCTCATTGGTACCACCGCGTGCGGCGCGTCAACATCAGGTCTAGGCTGTAGTTTCAGCCATTAATCCACCGAACGTTGCGAGCGCGCGAATTGGAACGCCAAGATAGCGCGGTTTGTGTCAGCTGCGGCGCTTGCCATATTTCTTTCGCCCTCGTTTCCAGGAGCCGACGCCGCGAGACACAGCTTGCCATCGGCACACATGATGACAACCGTTTAAGAGGCATGAAAACGCGTTACATGGCAGCAAACGTGTCCATCAGTGTTCTCCTGTAGTAAAGAAACTAAAAAACAGCACACGATTTTCGTGAGATAGGCATTCGCGCGAGCGCGGAAAAAAGTAGAATGAAAAAGAAGAGGGGTGCCATGTCATCACGGCGGAAAAAGATCGTGTGGATTCTTGGAGTCGCGGCGATCGGTTTTGTCGCCGTGCTCATCATTCTGTCCGTGGTGATTTCACGGCGAGCCCACATCTGGGCGGCGGACTGGATGTCCGAGCAATATCACAGCCAGGTGCAGCTCGACGCCTTTCGCGTCACCATTCCGTTTCCGCTGGTGCAATGCGAAGGCGATAATCTAGTGTTGCACTTTCAAGGCCGCCAGGATTTGCCGCCTTTGATTGCGGTAACGCGTTTCACGATGCGCACTTCGATGTGGGGACTTCTTCGCCGCACGCGGCGCATCGAATACCTGAAACTGGAAGGGCTGCAGATCAACGTTCCGCCGCGCGAAGAGCGAATCAACGGCGGTCCTTTCTCCAGTTTCAACAAAAAGTTTCACGCCGTGCGAATCGGCGAAATCGTCAGCGAAAATGCCGTTCTTCGGACCCTCACGAATAAGCCCGGCAAGGACCCTCTGGAGTTTGACATCCAGCATTTGCGGCTGACTTCTTCCTCCAACGACGGCGCTCTGGATTTCGTTGCAACGCTCACGAATCCGCGCCCGCCCGGGCAAATCGTTTCCACGGGCACGTTCGGTCCCTGGAATCCGGACACCCCGAGCCTCACGCCGGTGTCCGGCAATTATGTTTTTGAGAAAGCGGACCTCGGCGTATTTCCCGGAATCGCCGGAATCTTGAGCTCCAAAGGCAGCTACCAGGGCGTCCTCGAACAGATCGGCGTCGACGGGACCACCGATACTCCGGACTTTCGCGTCACCCGCGCCGGGCATCCCGTCGATTTATCCACGACGTTTCATGCGACGGTCGATGGCACAGACGGGGACACGTACCTTCATCCAGTGGAGACCCATATCGGCGAATCGGTTTTGGTGGCGCAGGGAAGTGTGGAAGGAAAGAAGGGCACGAAAGGAAAAACCGTAACGCTTGAAGTCAACGCCACCCGCGCGCGAATCGAAGACTTGCTGCGCCTGGCCATGTCCTCCTCGCCATCCATGTCCGGGCCGATCCGCCTGAAGACGAAATTCAACCTGGCGCCCGGAACGAAGGAAATTCCCGACCGCTTGAATCTGGATGGTTCGTTCGATCTGGGCTCCGTGCATTTCACCAGCGGAGCGGTGCAGCAGAAAATCGACAACATGAGCAAACGAAGCGAAGGAAAGCCCAAGGAAGTCGTGAATCCGCAGGACTCCATCAAAGATGATGACGTGGCCACCGCCATGCGCGGCGATTTCAAGCTGGATCAGGGAATCCTGTCGCTTTCCATGCTGAATTTTTCAATCCCCGGCGCGGACGTGCAGCTCGGCGGAACCTACACGCTGGCTCAGGAGACCATGGACCTTCGCGGCAAAGTTAAAATGCAGGCGAAACTTTCGCAGACCACTACGGGCGTGAAATCATTTTTCCTGAAGCTGGCGGATCCCCTGTTTTCCAAGGGCGGCAACGGCACTGTGCTGCCGATCAAAATCACCGGCCCGGTTCAGCATCCGCATTACGGTTTGGACCTCGGCCATCACGACGCAGAGACCAGGTAACCAACGGAAAAGTGAACGGCGCTACAGCCCGGGCAGCAGGAATCCACCGTCAACCGTTAGCGTTTGCCCGGTAATGTACGAGCCCTTGTCGCCGGCCAGCAGCAACGCCAGTTCCGCGACGTCCGCCGGCTGCCCGAGGCGCTGAATCGGCTGCTTCGCCAGCAGCGATTCTCGCTGCGCGTCGTCCTTCCAGTAATGCTCGCTGAGAACCGTCTGAATCAATCCGGGCGCGATGGCATTCACGCGCACGCCCTTCGATCCTAGCTCCAGCGCGTAGGACTGGGTCATCATGATGAGCGCAGCTTTCGTCATGCTGTAGAGGAGGCTATGAAGCTGCGGCCGCAGCCCGGCCACCGACGCGATATTGATGATCGATCCGCTGCCGCGTTCGCACATTCCCGGCGCGATCGCTTTGATCAGACGGAAGGCGCTCTTTAAATTGATCTCGATCATTTTGTCGAATTGCGCTTCCTCGATTTCCAGGCACGGCCCGAAGGAGATATTGGTCGCTGCATTGTTCACCAGAATGTCCACCGGCCCGAACTCTCGCACCGTGGTTGCCACCAGATTCTCAATTTGTTCCGGGCGTCCGACGTGGCACGCGATGGCCCTAGCCGACGGGCCGATCTCCCGCGCTACAGGGTCCAGCGCTTCCTGCTTGCGTCCGCATATCGCGACGCGCGCGCCTTCGCGAGCAAATGTTTCCGCGATGGCGCGGCCGATTCCGCGGCTTGCTCCGGTAACGATCGCTACTTTCCCGTCGAGTGCGCCCAACGATTCACTCCTCGCCGACTATTTCTTGCTCTTGCCGCTTTCGAGTCCCGCCAGCCGCATCGCCAGCGCGACCGGCCGCGAAGCATCGTACGCGCGGAACATGGCCATTTTCTCCGCTTCGATCGAGCCCTCGGCGTGCACGGCGAGCACCGCCTGGTAGCCGCCATAAACGCGCGTGGTCATATCGCTGATCAGATTCATGATGGCCATTCGCTGCGCGGCAGGCCACGCCCCCGGCAAATATTTTTCCAGCACCGGCCGCACTTCCGCCGAATTCCAGTCGTCGCCGCCCGGCCCGGTAACCAGCAATCCGCCCGCGAGGTCCTGCACCGTTTCGATGGCGCGATGAAACTCTCGCGCGAAAGTCCACTTGGCCATGTTGGTGGTAAACACGTCGGGATAAGCGACGCCGTCTTCCACTTTGCATCGCAGCGCGGCCAGTTCCGTCAATCCGCGCACGGTTTCCGCGTATCCGCCGAGCCAGGTCAGCTTGTCGCGCACGTGTCCCGCGCGCTCGATGCCGTTGGCCTTGGCGATGGCGATGCCCGCGCCCACCATCGCATCCAACAATGGCAATTTATAGCTGACGGCGGTGAAGCGGTGAAATTCGACAAAGGTCAGCGCGGTGGCGCCGGCGAGGTCCGGCCGGTCCACATAAAAAACTCGCTCCCAGGGAACAAACACGTGGTCGAAGACCGTCAAGGTCTCCACCATCTTGTGACTCGTGGAGATGGGCCGCGTGAAGGGATCGTCGGTGCCGTGCAAATAGTCAGAGGCGTAGAGACGCAATCCGGGCGTGGCGGTGGGGATGGCGAAGGCCAGCGACCAGGGCTCATCACCGGCGGCCATCGAGCGGCTGGGCAGAACGATCACTTCATCGACGTAAGGCGTGCAGGAGGTGTGGATTTTTGCGCCGCTGACGATGATTCCGTCTGCGCGTTTTTCCACCACGCGCACGTACATGTCGGGATCGCTCTGTTCGGAGGGCCGCTTGCTGCGGTCGCCCTTCACATCGGTTTGCGCGACGGCCAGGGCCAGGTCCTTCTCACGGCAATGACGGTAAAACGCCTCGACGCGGCGAATTCCGTCGGCATCGCCGCTGCGCCCCAGCACGCGCTTCAGCGCGAAGAGGGCATCGGTGCCGATTTCCTTGATCAGCAGGACCAGCGTGGCGCCCTCGGCCGTGCCCGCTTCGATCAGCCGCGAGCGCGCGAGTAAATCCTCCGCGTGCCGCGGCACGCGATAGTAGGCGGAATATTCTTCGGCATCGCCGGCATGAACGGCCAGTTCGCGAAACTTCGGGTTGTGCGCCATTTCAAAATCGATGGCCGCGTGCCGGGCGGCCACGCCGATCTCGGGATGTTCCACAACATCGGGCACGCGCTCGCCGCGATACGAGACTTCCCGCGTATCGCGCAAGCCCGCCAGAAATTGGGCAGCCGTTCGCAAAGCCATTTCAACGCCTCCAGGTAGAAGTGCAAATTCTATGCGATTCCGAACCTGCGCGCCCGCGCTAAATCCGCGTACCGAAACGCCGTTTCACAGCCGGTTCGTGTAGCGCCCGCCTTCAGGCGGGCATTTCGAGTGCAAGCACGTGCCCGCCTGAAGGCGGGCGCCACACGAGTGATCCAGGCAAACCCGCGCTACGAGCCGTTCTCAAGCCGCCGCCGCAAAATATATTTTTGAATTTTCCCGGTCGAGGTCTTGGGAAGCTCCTCAAATAAAATCTCGCGCGGCGCCTTGAAGCGCGCAATCCGCCCGCAAACAAACTCGATTAGCTCTTCCTTGCTGGCGGACATCCCGCGCCGCAGGACGACGAACGCGACGGGAATTTCGCCCCAGCGCTCATCCGGCCGCCCCACAACCACCGTTTCGAGGACCGCGGGATGCTCGGAGAGGGCTTTTTCGACTTCGATGGACGCGACGTTTTCTCCGCCGGTGATGATGATGTCCTTGGCGCGATCGCGCAGCTCGATGTAGCCGTCAGGGAAACGCACGCCCAGATCGCCGGTGCGAAAGAATCCGTTGGCATCGGCGGCGCGGGTGGCTTCTTCGTCGCGGTAATAGCCGGTGGTCACGTTGTTGCCGCGAATCACGATTTCGCCCAGCGTTGCGCCGTCGGCAGGCACGTCATTTCCGGCGGTGTCGATGACGCGAATTTCGTTGGTCACCACGTTGCCGACGCCTTGCCGGGCATTTAGCCGCGCCTTTTCGCTTTCTGATTTCGCGTTCCATTCCGGCTGCCAGTCGTTGAGCACGGACGGGCCGTAAGTCTCCGTCAACCCGTACAGATGAGTCACGCGCAGGTTCAGTGCCGAGAGTCTGGTGAGCAGCGCCGGCGTGGGCGGCGCGCCGCCGGTGAACGCGTGGACCGGATGTTCGATTTTCCCTCCACCAGATATGGCCGCCGCTTCCGCGACCATCGTCAAGACTGTGGGCGCCGCGCACAAATGCGTCACGAGGCCGCCGCAAATTGCCGACCACACGGCCGCTGGATCGATTTGCCGCTGGCAGACGTGAACCGCGCCCGCGGCCGTCACCGCCCAGGTAAAACACCAGCCGTTGCAGTGAAACATCGGAAGCGTCCAGAGATAAGAGCTGTCCAGCCCCAGCCGCGAATGAAACGCCATCGCCAGCGCTTGCAGGTAGGCCCCGCGAGGCGTGTACATCACGCCTTTCGGGCGGCCGGTGCTGCCGCTGGTGTAGTTGATCGCCAGCAGGGACATTTCGTCGGACGGCGCGGCAGGCAGCGGATCGGTGCGGTTCAACCATTCTTCGTACTCGCTGGATGCGCCGCCGGCGACAATGAGGCGCACGCCAGTCGAATGCGAAAGCGTGCGCGCGACTTCCGAAAATTCGTGCGTGGCAATCAGAATCCGCGCGCCGGAATTCTCCAGGATGTAAGCCATTTCCTGCGGCGACAGGCGAATGTTGATTGGCACGAGCGCACACCCGGACATCGGCACGCCGTTATGCATCTCCAGCATCACGTGGCTGTTGGTGCAGAGCCCGGCGACGCGGTCGCCCGGTTGGGCGCCAGCTTCCCGCAGCAGCGCCGCCAGGCGGTGCGACCGCTCCCCGAACTCGCTATATGTGAAGCGCCGCTCGCCGTCAATGATCGCGGTTCGCT
>Ga0070735_10003988_pt1 | contig 12644 bp, 11 predicted proteins | sample Coa_R1_FD_66443 | JGI IMG/M metagenome (GOLD analysis project Ga0070735, IMG submission 66443) | Surface soil microbial communities from Centralia Pennsylvania, which are recovering from an underground coalmine fire - Coalmine... | ecosystem: Environmental > Terrestrial > Soil > Unclassified ...
TGCAGTTCAACGTATGGGACGGGTCGCTGCCGCATATTTCGCTCGCGGATGCCCCGGGAGCGTTGAAGGTTATACGAATGTCTGGCGATGCGCGAGTGCAGGGCGGCAAATTCGAAATGAAAGACGCGCGGCTTGATTCCGTCGAAGGAAAATTCCTGGTGACCGGGACCGCGTCATTGAAGCGCGAACTCGACCTGAAGCTGACGCGGGCTTCAGGAAGCGCTGCAACGGCAGCGTACACGATCACCGGGACGGTGACTGAGCCGCGGGTGATTCGCGTGGGTGGGCCGGTGACGCAGGCTCGGCTGAAGACGGAAGCCGCGAAATAGGGGGACGATTTGCTGAACGGCCCTTGGCGGAAAAAGCTAAACGCAAAGGTCGCTAAGGAATTCGCAAAGTTCGCGAAGAATCTAGCGCCGCGAGAGGGCGGTCAGCACGCGGTTAGTGGCTTCAGAGTGAGTCGTACGGTCTAATTTCGGCGAATTCGCTTTGTGATTGAGTGAGCGGATTCTACGGCACGTATCCTGGGCCGCGCAGCACTTTGCCGGGAAGCTTGCCTGTCATCTGCCCCTCTTCGATCACAGGGACGCCGTTGACCAGCACGTACTCCATGCCTTCGGAAAACTGATTCGGGTTGTCGAACGTGGCGCGATCATGGATCGTCGCGGGATCGAAGACCACAACATCGGCCCACATGCCCAACTTCAGCACGCCGCGATCGGTTAGTCCCATGCGCTGTGCAGGCAGCGCAGAGAATTTGCGGATGGCGTCTTCGAGCGTCAGGGCTTTGTCTTCGCGCACATACTTTCTCAGAACGCGCGGAAACGTACCATAGGCGCGGGGATGCGGATGCGCCTGCCCAAGAATTCCTTCGGGCGAGGTTCCTTCAGAGTCATTGTCGACTGAGACCCAAGGCTGCTGCAGCGCCAGCGTCACGTCGGGTTGCGACATTCCAAAGACGGCGACTCCGGTCGAGGGATCCTGAATGAGAAGATCGAAAAGCGCGTCCATGGGATCTTTGTTCCAGAGCTTCGCAATCTCGGAGAGACGCTTACCTTGCAAGGGCAATAATTCCGGTTTCTCCACGTCGCTGATCATGATGGCGTCAGGGCCCGGGATTTCCTGCCATTCGTTGTCCCAGTCTTTGGATGGAGTGAGCATGTCCTTGCGAATGCGTTCGCGCGTCGCCGGGTCTTTGAGACGCTCGACCAGTTTCGCGGTGCCGCCGTCGTGCGCCCAGGGCGGAATGAACGCGGAGAAACCATTGCCCCAGGCGGTGTAGGCGTAGGTGTCGGCGGTTACGTCGGCTCCGGCGGCGCGGGCAGCGTTGATTTTCGCGACGACTTCGGGCATGCGTCCCCAGTTGCTTTTGCCGGCGACCTTGAGGTGCCAGATTTCGACGGGAACGTGGGCTTCGCGGCCGATGCGCAGCGCCTCGTCGATCGATTCGAGCACCGTGTCGCTCTCGTTGCGCATGTGCGTCGCGTAGATGCCGCCGAATTTTCCGCCCTCGCTGGCGAGGGCGATCAACTCATCCGTCTTTGCGTACGGAGCGGGAGCGTACTCGAGCGACGTGGAGACTCCCACGGCCCCGTCTTTCATCGCGTCGCGCACGAGCGACTTCATCTGGTCGAGTTGCGCGGGCGTAGGCTGTTTGTCGTCGTCGCCGAGCACGATGCGGCGAACCTGCGTGGCGCCGACGTAGCTCGCGAGGTTGATGCCCATGCCCTGTTTCTCGATGCGCGCAAAATATTGACGAAAGGTGCGCCAGTCGGGATTGATCTTGTAATGGTCGTAATCGCTGCGGTCGGATTGGAGGATGGCGTCGTTAAGCGGCGCGATGGAACTGCCTTCGCCCGTAATTTCGGAAGTGATGCCCTGATAGATTTTTGAAGGCAGGCGCGGGTCGACGAGAATAGTCATTTCCGATTGGCCCAGCATGTCGATGAATCCCGGTGCGACAACCTTGCCATGCGCGTCGATCGTGCGCTTGCGCGGAGCATCGGTAAGCCTGCCGATCGCGGCGACCTTACCGTCGCGAATGCCGATGTCGCCGGAATACCAGGGAGAGCCGGTGCCGTCGATAATGTGTCCGTTGATGATTAGGATATCGAAAGCGGGGGCTTGCGCTTGGGCGGGCAGCTTGGACGATATGCTGATCAGAATGAGTGCGAGCAAGAGGCAGCGCAGGGGCGATTTCCTTCTCATCGTTTCGTCTCCGTTGTGAATAAGAACAAAAGCTTAACGCAAAGTTCGCTAAGAAAGGCCGCGAAGGGCGCTAAGAAAATCTCTTTATGTCTTGAGCCCGATTGTTCCTTTGCGGTGCGAGATTGCGCCAAGGACGATCCATGTTCCCAGGGCCAGCCATTCGTACACGGTGAAGTGGCCAGGCACTGCGGGGATGACTTTCATCAGCGCCATCGCAATTCCAACTGCTAATCCGAAGCCGGCGATGGCATACTCGGCGGGCGACAGCGTGAAGTTTCGGTCGTTGCCGCGTCGACTGAGTGCCAGGCACGCTGCGCATGTGGCCGACCATCCGATGGCGCAGGCTACCGATCCTACTTCGGTGATGGGAACCAGGATCGCGTCGCCCAGCAGCATGCATGCGGCGGTGACGAGGCCAACGCATAGAACCGCAATCGATGGTGTCTGGTATTGTGCGTGGATCGTGCCGGCACGGGTGTCGACCATGCCGCGGCGGCCGAGGGCGAAGAGCAGGCGGCTGGCGGCAACGACGTTTCCGTTGAAGCACTTGAAAAGCGATAGCAGGGCAGCGGCGAGAATGATGTTCACAACCCACCGAGAACCCACGGCCTGCTGAAATGCCACAGCGGTCATGAACTTTTCGCCAGTCAACTGGCGCCAGGGAGCCACGAACGCCACCGCTGCGACGATGCTGGCGTAGAAAAGGATTCCGATGAGGATGGCCATCCAGATGGCGCGAAAAAATCCTTGCGAGCGAAATTCCGGGCTGGCTTCCTCCGCGGCCTTGCCCACCGATTCAAAGCCGGTCATGAAATAAGGGACGATCTGGATCACGAGCAGAATCGAGACCCACGGAGCGTGCGTGAAGAGCGGCTGAAAATTTGCAGGCGAGCCGTGGCTCACGCCGAGAGCGACGAAGACGACGAAGAGCGCGATCGTGCCGAAACTGGTCCAGTTCTGAAACGTCGCACTGAGGCGGATGCCGCGATAGTTAAGAACCGTGAGCAGTGCGGTCAGACCCAGGCCGATGACGAGATGCGGAAGATACACCGGGCGTCCGGCGATGCGGTAGAGTTCCATCGAATCGAGTCCGGGAACGATGTAGCCGGCAATGCGGCCGACGGCGACGGCCTCCCACGGACAGACGATGAAGTAGGCGAGAGTCATCATCCAGCCGGTTGCGAAACTGATGGGTCGGGAAAAGACGGCCGAGGTGTAGGCAACTTCGCCGGCGGCGTCGGGCATGGCAATGACCAACTTGCCGTAGACCCATCCGATGGGAAGCAGGACCGCGCCACCGATGACGAAGCCGAGGAGCGTGCCGAGAGCGCCGCCGCGGAGCAGCCAGTCGTCCATGACGACGAGCCAGCCGACGCCGACCATGGTTCCCCAACCCAGCGTGAAGAAGTCGGTAGCGCGCAGCTTGCGGGCGAGAGTGTTCACGGGAGCCGGTTGTGGGAGCGGCGCGAATTATAAAGCATTTGCGGCGACGCTGGGCCGAGTGCGGCGGCGGGAAGCGGCTTTCCCCACAATTCGCCTTTTTCGCATGGTAGTATCGAAATCAGCCTCTGCATGATACTTCGACATGTGATCCGTCCTGAGCGCCCTGTTGCGGCTGGCCGTGTCCCCGGGCGCGGGGCTTCTAGAAAATGATCTCTTCTTCGAAATCTCGCCAGCGTGTGCTCAGCGGCATGCGTTCGACCGGCAAGTTGCACTTGGGAAACTACGTGGGCGCATTGCAGAATTGGGTGCGCATGCAGGACGAGTACGAATGTTTCTTCATGGTCGCCGATTGGCATGCGCTCACCACGGATTATGCCGACACCTCTCTCATAAAAGAGAATTCGCTGGAGGTGGCACTCGATTGGCTTGCGGCGGGCCTTGATCCTGAGCGGTCGGTGATATTTGTCCAGTCGCACGTTCCGGCGCACGCCGAGTTGCACCTGCTGTTTTCCATGATCACGCCGCTCGGATGGCTGGAGCGCGTTCCGACATACAAGGAGCAGCGGGAGAACATCAAAGACAAAGATCTGGGAACTTATGGATTCTTGGGATATCCGGTGCTGCAGGCCGCGGACATTCTGGTTTACAAGGCCGATTGCGTGCCGGTTGGTGAGGATCAGGTGGCGCATGTCGAGCTGACGCGGGAGATTGCCCGGCGGTTTAACGGATTTTATGGCGCGGCGAAGGGAGTGTTTCCCGAGCCGAAATCGCTGCTTACTCCTGCGGCGAAACTGCCCGGCACCGACGGGCGCAAGATGTCGAAGTCGTACGGGAATACGATCATGTTGACGGACCCTGAGCCTGTGGTGCGGCAGAAGTTGAAGACGATGGTCACCGATCCGGCGCGTGTGCGGCGATCGGATCCGGGGAATCCGGATGTATGCCCGGTGGGGGATCTGCACAAGATTTTCAGCAGCAAAGAAACGATGGCCAAGGTGAACGAAGGCTGCCGCTCGGCGGGGATTGGGTGCATCGAGTGCAAGGGATGGGCGGCGGACTCGATCGTGCAGTTGCTGAACCCGATGCAGGAAAGGCGCCGTAAATATGAGGAGAAACCTCGCGACGCCTGGGATATTCTAGAAGCTGGCGCGGAGAAGGCGCGCAAGGCCGCGGGAGAGACGATGAACGATGTGCGCGCGGCGATGGGGATGTCGCTGGGGTACGAGGGAGCGAAATAATCGCTTCTCGCGCGGGCTCCCGGCTGAGAGTGAACTGGCAGTACTGTTGCGCAGGCAGAGTACATAGGTCCTTCGCTTCGCTCAGGATGACAGCGCGAAAAAGTAAGAGTAAATGACCGAAGAAACGAAATTCGATTCTAGAGGCGAAGCGGCGGGCTCGGTCTCCGCTGTTGTTGCGGGGCTACCGGCTGCAAAACCGGCGGCGAAGAAGGAAGAGAGCGATTCGCCGTTTGCCGTGGCTGTCGGCAACGTCTATGAGGGGCCGCTCGATTTGCTGCTCGATCTGATCCGCAAGCAGGACATCGACATCTATGACATTCCGATCGCGAAGATCACGGCCCAGTATCTTGCGTACGTGGAGAAGATTCGCGAACTTGATGTGAACGTTGCGGCGGACTTTATTTACATGGCTGCGGTATTGATCCATATCAAATCGAAGATGCTGTTGCCACGCGATCCGTACGCGTCGCCGGAGGAGCAGGAAGATCCGCGAAACGAACTGGTCAACCGCTTGCTCGAGCATGAGAAGTTCAAGTCGGCGGCGCAGATGCTTTTGCAGAAACAGCAGATTGAAGATGCGGTGCTGTCGAATCCATCGATGAAAGAGTTCGTGGACGCGGAGGGCACCGAGCCGGAGATTGCCGCGGACGTCATCGATCTGGTGAAGACATTTCAGCAGGTGCTGGAGCGGATTCGCACGCGTCCGGTGCTGAATGTCGATGAAGAATCGGTCACGGTGGGGCAGATGATCGATTATCTGCGGCGGCGGCTCTCGCTGGAAGATCGGCCGATCCGGCTGAAGCAGATTCTGATGCGAGTCGCATCGCGCCAGGCGCTGGTCTGCATGTTTCTTGCGCTGCTGGAAATGGTGCGGCTGCAGGCGATCCAGGTGCGCCAGGAGAAATTGTTCGGCGAGATCGCGGTGCGCAAGCATACGCACTTCGACGAGATCATGAACGAACAGTCGGCCGTACGCGACGATTGGAAGTGAAACAGCAGTGGCTAGTGATTAGTGGCTAGTGGACAGCATTCTGTCTTACTAGGCACTAACCACTGATCACTGATCACTACTAGCTATGTCCTTAAAAGCTCAACTCGAAGCGATTGTTTATGCGGCGGAGACGCCGATTACCCTGGAGCAGATCGTCCTGCTGGTGAAAGAATCCGTGGTCGCCGAGGGCGCCGCCGATGAGGCGGAGATCAAGTCGCGTGTCCGGTCTAGCCTGGAAGAACTGGTGGGTGAATATGGTGGCCCGGACCACGGGATCGAAGTTCGCCAGGTTGCGGGCGGATACCGCATGTCGACCAAACCGGAGCAGCACGAAGTCGTGCGCGCGTTCGCGAAAAGTTTGAAGCCGCCGATCCGGCTGTCGCTGCCTGCGCTGGAGACCTTGGCTGTGATCGCTTACAAGCAGCCAGTGACGGTGCCCGAAATCAGTGACATTCGCGGCGTCGATTCCGGCGGCGTGATTGGAACTTTGCTTGATCGCAAATTGATCACGACGGCGGGTCGCAAGCAGGTGATCGGGCGTCCGATTCTATACAAGACTACGAAGGAATTCCTGATGCGCTTCGGGCTGAAGGATGTGAACGAGTTGCCCAGCATGGAGGAGTTCGAAAAGCTGGTCGCGGAATCATTTCAGGAAGAATTAATTCCCGCGGAGAGCGCGGCGACTTCTGAAGCCGAGGCTGGCGAATCGACAGAGGTCGCGCCAGTCGCAGACTCAGCGCAGGTACACGCTGATGCGCCTGCAACGGAAAAGGCCGGCTAGGATTCGTTTCGACATTCGCAGATAGTAATTCACGTCATCATTTCCAGGCCACCATGCCGCTTGAGCGTTTGCAGAAAATTATCGCCGCCGCCGGAGTTGCTTCTCGCCGCACCGCGGAGAAGTTGATTTCCTCAGGGGCAGTGCAGGTCAATGGGACCGTGGTCACCGAACTCGGCAGCAAGGCCGATCCTGAGATCGACCACGTCCGCGTCAACGGAAAGCTTCTGCACGGAGCGCAGCGGCACCACTATCTGTTGCTCAACAAGCCCAAGGGTTACGTTACGACGATGAGCGATCCGGAGAAGCGTCCGACCGTGATGGACCTGATTCGCGGCGTGAAGGGGCGCGTGTACCCGGTGGGGCGTTTGGATTACGCCAGCGAAGGCTTGCTCGTGCTTACGAATGATGGAGAACTGGCGCATCGCCTGATGAAAGCGGCATCGCATGTTCCGAAGACCTATGTGGTGAAAGTCGCGGGCACACCGAAAGAAGAAGCGATTACGAAACTTCGCGTCGGCGTGTCGATCGCGACCGATGACGGCAAACGTGTGAAGACCGGGCCGGCTTTGGTGCGCGTGGTGAAGGAAGCGACGAACCCGTGGTACGAGATCACGCTGGTCGAGGGACGGAACCGGCAGATTCGGCGCATGTTTGAGGCGGTCGGGCATCACGTGGAGAAAATCAAGCGAGTGAAATACGGCCCGCTGACGCTCGATGTGCCTCCGGGCAAATTCCGTTCACTCACACTGAAAGAAATTGAGCGGCTGAAGTCGGCCAGCAAGGCGGGCGCGATGGGCAGCAAGCAAGCACTATCGCGGTAGGCGTTATCGAGCCGATCGTGTCGTGGTAGTCGCGATGAGATCGTCGCATTCATCGTTTCGTAATCATTCCTCTTTCTGATACGCGGCGAACATGAGCCGATTCTTTGATCTGGTTTCAAAACCGGCGCGCGAGATGGGCAGCTACATGCCGGGCGCACTGCCCCGGCAAGCGGCCGACGCGAGACCTCGTCTTATCAAGCTCGACTCGAACGAGAATCCATTTGGCCCGTCGCCGCGCGCACTTGAAGCGATGCGACTGGCGATGGCCAGCGCCCATTCCTATCCTGACGACGACTGCACGGAACTGCGCGATAAACTCGCGACGCACCACGCTGTGCCGACGGAGCAGGTGATCGTAACGGCTGGCTCGAGTGCATTGCTGGGCCTGCTATGTCACACGATGCTCGCGCCCGGCCTGAATGCGGTAACCAGCGAGCGCTCGTTCATCGTTTATGCAATGGCGGTGCACGCCGCGGGGGCACAGTTGATCGAGACTCCGATGCGCGAGGATGGATTTGATTTAGGCGCGATCCTTGCTGCGATCAACGAGGATACTCGGCTCGTGTTTCTTGCCAACCCCAACAATCCGACTGGAACAATGGTTGATGCCGCCGCGGTGGATGAATTTCTCGCCGAAGTTCCGGGGCATGTCGTCGTGGTCCTCGACGAGGCGTACTACGAATTCGCGTTGCATTTTGCGGCGCAGCGCAAGGTCGAGTATTCGCGATCGCTCGACAACCTTCGGCAAGGCGCGAGTGTCATGGTGCTGCGCACATTTTCCAAAGTGCACGGGCTGGCGGGACTTCGGGTCGGCTACGGCCTGGGACCGGCGGAGCTGGTGGCGTACTGCACGCGGATGCGCGACACATATTCGGTGTCCGCGTTAGCGCAGGTGGCGGCGCTCGCGGCGCTTGATGATCAGAACCATATCGGAAAAGTTGTTTCGAATAATTCCGCGCAGGCTCGGATTATGGGTGTGGGATTGTCGGATCGCGGATATCGAGTGGTCCCGACCTCCGCGAACTTTTTGTATTGCGATGTTGGAGAAGACGCTGCCGATTTCGCGGCGCGGCTGCGGGGCGAAGGAGTGAGCGTTCGGGCGCTGGGAGTGTGGGGTGCGCCGAATTGCGTCCGCATCAGCATTGGGACGCCGGAGCAGAATCAGTTTCTTCTCAACGCCGCGCGGAAGGTCGCGGGCGCGCCGCGTTAGTTCAAACCTCGCTGCGAGTACTCTTCAAGACATCGGTACCCGCGCGGCTCCGAACAGTCCAGCATCGCTTCCGAGCAAGGCCTGCGTGATGATCGTCCTGCGGTGCATGTAGGGCGTGATCTGCAAGGACGCTCCTTCTTTTTTCGCCGTAGGATCGTCAGGCGCGTTGGCCGCGTAGACCAGCGACCGCTCGCGTAACTCGGCGAACATGGTTGGAGCGAAGGCGTCCCAGGCGCTAACGACTCCGCCGCCGATCACAAACATTTCGAGATCGAGGACGTTGACGAGATCGGCCATGAGCATTCCCAATGCTTGCCCGAAGCGGTGAAAGATGCGCTGGGCGTCGGGATCTCCCTGAAGGGCGAGGTTGTAGATCGACCTTGCGCTGAATTCGGGGTCGGAGTTGGCGGCCTTCGCGAGCGCCGGCGCGTTGCCAGAGTCGATCGCCTCGCGCGCCATGCGAACGACGGCCGTCGCGGATGCATAGCGCTCAGCGCAACCGTGATTGCCGCAGCCACAGGGAACTCCGTTAGGCTCGATGGTCACGTGGCCGAATTCACCGGCCATCCCGCTCATTCCGTAAAAGAGTTTTCCGTTGAGGATGATGGCGCCGCCGATGCCGGTGCCGAGAGTGAGCATCGCCATGTTATCGGCGTCGCGGCCTGCGCCCAGCCACTTTTCGCCGAGAGCGGCGACATTGGCGTCGTTGTCGAGAAAGACGCGCGCGCCCAGTTGGCGTTCGATCACGTCGCGCACAGGATAGTCGGACCATCCGGGAAGATTGGCCGACTTGCGCATCATGCCAGTCTTCATGTCGATGATGCCGGGCACCCCGATGCCGGCGCCGAGGAATCGTCCGGTCTCGCGATATTGATCGGTCAGGCGGCGAATGGCGTCGCACATTTCGCCGATCACGTAGTCACGGCCGAGCGCGACTTTTACGCCGAGCGTTATTTTTTCAAGCAGCTGTCCTTCGGTGCTGACGGCGGCGATGCGGAGGTTCGTGCCTCCCATATCGACGCCGATAGAAAAATCGGGCATGGGCAGAAGAGTAACAGAACGGCAGCGCGTTTTCAGTGCTGCGCGAACAAACACTCACCACAGGGGACACGGAGGTCCACAGAGGAAAATCAAGTTCGTGTTCGGGTTGCTACTTTTGGCACTTCGGGCAGTAGTGGCTACTGCGGCCGGCGATCACCACTCGCTTGATGGGAGTTTTGCAGACGAGGCAGGGCTCGCCTTCGCGTCCGTAGACGCGGTGCTGGAGCTGGAAGAATCCTTCTTCGCCGTCAGCGCCGACGTAGTCGGAGATCGAAGATCCGCCGAGCGCAATGGCTTCTTTCAGAACGTCTTTTACCGCGACGTAAAGCTTGCCCAGTTGGTCGCGAGTGATGGCGGAGGCGCGCCGGCGCGGTCGAATGCCGGCGCGGAATAAAGATTCATCCGCGTAAATGTTTCCAACCCCACGCAGCAGACTCTGATTCAGTAGCGCGCTCTTGATGGGAGTTTTGCGCCCATGGAAAAGGGCAACGAAGCGATCGATGTCCACCTCGAGTGGTTCGATGCCTCCGGCGTCGAAGTCGGCGTTCTGGGCGACGCTGAGACGGCCGAAGCGGCGGGGATCGACGAAACGTAACTCGCGGCCCGAGGACAATTTGAGGATGGCATGCGTGTGCTTCACGACTTCAGTTTGCGGCTCGCACACGCGCAGGCTACCGGTCATGCCGAGGTGGACAATCCACTGCGCTTTGGGCGGGGTGGCGCGGGCGCTCTCGCCCGCTGCTGCTGGCGCGGGCGAAGATGACCGTGCGGAAAGCGCCGTGCGCTTCGTCTCACCGTTGCTCTTCCTGCTTTTCGCGGGCAGGAGTGCCCGCGCCACATAGTTTTGTTCCAGATCGAAGACGATGTGCTTGCCCATTCTTCGTACGGCGGCGATGCGGCTTTGCTCGAGTGCTGCGGCGATCTCAGTGGCGGGAGATTTCAGCGTTTCTTTTTTTTGCCCAAGCCACACGGATTCGACTACGTCTCCGGTGACGCGCTTGGCCAGGCCGCGGGTGATGGTTTCGACTTCCGGGAGTTCGGGCATTTAGAGACCAGACATCATAAACCACTAAGGACACGAAGGTGCACGAAGGAAACTTCCTGCACCTTGGCGCACGTGCAACTATTGGATGCGTGCCAACCTTCGTTCGACGCTTGGCCGGCCGGCGTGTCTGGCGGTGGCGCTGTGTTATAACTCTCGCAATGCCGAGTTCTCGACAAGGCTCGATCCGGCTGTTCCGATTCTCGGGAATCGATGTTTTCCTGCACTGGTCGTGGTTTCTGGTCGCGGTGTATGAGATCAACGACCGCAAGGGGAGTTATTCTTCCATCTCGTGGAACGTGCTGGAATATCTGGCCCTGTTCCTGATTGTCCTGCTGCACGAGTTCGGTCATGCGCTCGCCTGCCGGCAAGTTGGTGGTACTGCGAACAAGATCATGTTGTGGCCGCTGGGCGGAGTAGCGTATGTGGACCCGCCACCGCGGCCTGGAGCCACGCTGTGGAGCATCGCGGCAGGGCCGTTGGTCAACGTGGCGCTCCTGCCGGTTTTGGCCCTTCTCGATACGCAAATGACGGGATGGGCCGGCATTACGCCGGATATGCACCAGCTTGTGCACCAGATCTGGCGCATCGATCTGGGCTTGCTGATTTTCAACATTCTGCCGGTCTACCCGCTGGATGGAGGCCAGATTCTTCGATCGCTCCTGTGGTTTGTACTGGGACGCGCCCGCAGCTTGCTCGTGGCCACGATTCTAGGCATCATCGGTGCGATCGGGTTCGTTTTACTTGCGTTATGGGTGCGTGATCCGTGGCTGGGAATTATCTCGTTCTACTTGCTTGTGGTTTGTTGGGGTGGATTTCAACATGCTCGGGCCCTGTCGCATGCGGCCAACCTACCGCGACGGGCCGGGTTTGTCTGTCCGACATGCAAGACATCACCTCCCGTGGGGAATTATTGGAAGTGCGCCAAGTGTGGGCAGGGATTCGATACATTCGCGACCAATGCGGTTTGTCCATATTGCTCGACGAGGTTTGATGTGACCAAGTGCATGGACTGTGGCGCGACGCATTCCATGAGCGAATGGGCCAACTCAGCGCTGGTTCCATCAAATCTGTGAATGACTAAGCGCCGGTTATGAAGTGGAGTCGTGGTGAATTCTTGAATGGCTAGGCGGGTCCCTACCCAAAGGAGGCTGTGTGGGAGCGTGGGGCACTGGAAGTTTTGAGAACGACGACGCGTCCGATTGGGTGGCGAGCCTGGCGACCGTGACTCCCGATCAGCTAACGCCAATATTTGCTCGTGCGGCGGATGATCCCGAGTATCTTGAAGGGCCCGAGGCCAGCGTCGCGGTCGCGGCTGCGGAGGTCGTTGCTGCTTTGAACGGTTCGCCTGCCGAGAGCGCGCCTGCTGCGATCGATGCGTGGACGAAGAGCCATCCGCAGGCGCTTACTCCTCAACTCAGGGAGTTGGCGGCTCGAGCGATGGATCGCGTCCGGCGGAATTCTGAACTAAAAGATTTATGGATGGAGGCCGACGGGCTGAACGACTGGATCGCGGCTATTCAGGATCTGCAGACCAGGCTGGGTCAGTAGTATGCGGATTCGCCAACTATAAGCTCGGACTCGAGTGCGAGACGCACTCGCCCTCAGCCGACGAGACGCCCGCGCTACCTAATTAGTCCTTCAAGGGAACCACGGCGCTGCCATCTCGGCAGAAAGTTGCGACGCGTTGCAGGTCGCCGTTGGCGCGGGGCACGGTCATGACCGGACCGTAGCAGTACACGGCGTGTCCGCTGGCGGCAAAGTACCACCGTCCGCCCTTGGAGTGCCGGGTGGCCTGCGTGGTGGGCTGGCGCAGCTGCTGAGGCGGCGTCAGATGGGGTATCGGCAGACTTAACAACAAGGCTAGGG
>Ga0070735_10003989_pt1 | contig 12641 bp, 10 predicted proteins | sample Coa_R1_FD_66443 | JGI IMG/M metagenome (GOLD analysis project Ga0070735, IMG submission 66443) | Surface soil microbial communities from Centralia Pennsylvania, which are recovering from an underground coalmine fire - Coalmine... | ecosystem: Environmental > Terrestrial > Soil > Unclassified ...
TCGAGATCTCGCACGAGTTTGCGCAAGACGGCAGTTTGCTGCGCATCTTTTTGCCCCAAGAACAGCGCGTCGGGCCGAATGATATTGAGCAATTTGCTCACGACTGTCGTTACGCCGCGAAAGTGCGTCGGACGCGCTGCGCCTTCATAGGCGCTGCCGAGATCGCCCACGTCGACGATGGTGGAAAATCCGGACGGATACATCGTTTCGGTTTGCGGCGCAAACAATAGGTCGACGCCGGCAGCTGCCAGCTTCTCGCGATCGCCCGCATAGTCGCGCGGATAGCGGTCGAAATCCTCGCCCGCAGCAAACTGCATCGGATTTACAAAGACACTTGCCGCGACGCTGCGGCACCGTTCTACGGCGGCTCGAACGAGTTGCAAATGCCCCGAATGCAGCGCACCCATCGTCGGCACGAAACCGAGCGGGCGCGGCAGCGCGGCGAGACGCGCGCGCGCGGCCTGCGCCGCGGATTCAACGTCCATGGGGTTTAGCGCCGCGTGACTCGCAGCACGGTTCGGCCCACTTGGAAGGGCTCGCCGATTTCCAGGGGCTCTTCGCCGGTCACCGGATGGTCGTCTATCCGTGTACCGTTTCGGCTCTTGAGGTCGGCCAGCAGCAGTGCGCCCTCCTGGGCGCGCAGACGCGCGTGCCGGCGGGAAATGTAGCGGTCTAGGGTGATGCAGGCATCCGCGAGCGTTTCGTCGCGGCCGATGACGATCTCGTCCTCGAAAGCCCACGTTTTTCCATCCAGGGGCCCGCTCAGGACCTCCAGCAGATAAGAGGCGGACATGGCGCGACCACTTTCTTGCGCGTGGATGGGGGGCCCTACCGCGGGCGCTTTTGCCGCAGCGCCTATTGAAATTGAGGGGGGTCCCTATTGGGGCCTGCGCCAATGGGGAACAGGGAATTAACAAATCCGATACACCGGACGATACTTTGTAAGTGACGCTGAGTATTTCGAAGCCGGGCGCTGAGGCGGGGATGAACGATAGGATCGACGAGTTGCTGCACCTGATCGAAGTTGAACCGGAAGCACTGCGAGAGGCCGAGTTTCTCCAGGCGCAGTCAATTTTGGAAACGATGATCGGCAAGACCGTCACGGCCGCGGAACTCGAAGAAACGCGAATCGTCATAACGACGTCCGACGGCAATAAGTATTTCTTCTACGGGTTCTTGGGCGAAGACACCAAAGACTAAGCGCGAGCGCGCTGCTGCAGCTCGTGAATGTACTCCACGATTGCGCTTTGATCGGCGGCGGCTATCTGCGTGAAGGCGATGCCGTGCGCGAACTGCTGTTTGCCGGCGTCGAAAAACGAGAGCACGACACGGCCGCGCACCATCATTTCGTGGCCGCTGTCCGGAAGCGTGAACCGAAGCGTCACGTTTTGACCCGCGCTCAAATCGTTTTTCGTGATGACGCGCAAACCACCGCCGCTCAAATCGACGGCGTTGCCGTACATCACGAGTTCGGCGCCCGGGACGATAACCGTCACCGGAAAGTCGACTGAAGCGCGAAAAAAGCGTCGCTGCTGCGGGGACCCCGATTGCTCTGTCGTCACTGCGACTTTAGCGTTCGTTAAGCGGGCTAAGGAACCTCCGAAGTGCTCTCCGTCGTTCTGCAGCGCGGCGATTTTGGCGCAGTTCTAGGCGCGAGGACGGACGCAATGCAGCGTATTGTGGCCGCGGCAGCAACGACGAAATGCGTCAAAAGCGCCCGGTGCAGAGCGGCGCGAGGGCACTTCGGAGGTTCCTCAGGGACCCTCTGTGCGCACCGCCTGCGCCGCGCGCATCGCGCCGAGCATTGCATGTTCCGCAATCATGCCGCCCTGCAGATAGACTTCGAACGGCTCCCGAAGCGGGGCATCACACGAGAGCTCGATGGTCGCGCCTCCGATGAACGCGCCGCTGGACATCACCACGCTATCGACGTATCCGGGCACGCGCCCAGGCTCGGGCCGAAAGCGCGCATTAATGGGCATCGCGGTTTGTAAACCTTGCGAAAAGCGGACGAGCCGATCTGCGCTGCCCAGGCGAATTGCTTGGACGATGTCGGTCCGAACCGCGCCGGGTTGCGGGTCGACCGCAAAGCCGAGTCCGGCGAAAAGCGCCGCTGCAAAGTCGAGCCCTCGAAGCGTCTGCTCGACGATGAGCGGCGCCATGAAAAGGCCTTGAATCAAGGCCCGCCCATGGCCTAGGGTCGGCCCGAGCGCATCCCCCAGCCCCGGCGCGTAGAGGCGCGCAGCAACGCGCTCCACCAAATCGGCGCGTCCGGCGACGTAGCCGCCGGCCGGTGCAAGTGTCCCACCCACATTCTTGATGAGCGAACCCATGACCAGGTCCGCGCCAACGTGCGTGGGTTCGCGCGATTCGACCAGCTCGCCGTAGCAATTGTCCACCAAAATCGCAACGTCCGGACGGCGCGATTTGACGTGCGCAAACGAGCGCTCACAGGCCTCGATGTCCATCGACGGGCGCGGCGCGTACCCGCGCGAACGCTGCACGAACACCGCCGCAAGCTTTGGATCGTCCAATTCCGGGCAGTCGAAGTGAGCGCCGGCGAGCCAATCCGTTTCTTTATAAACGATGCCGTTTTCAACCAGGTTGTGCGGCGCTTGGGCGATCGCGTTGCGCAGCGTGTCGTAGGGCTTGCCGGTGATGCTCAGCAACGTTTTGCCGGCCGGCACACAAGCCGCCAGCGCAGCGACTATCGCGTGCGTCCCGCTGACGAACGAAAGGCGCGCAAGCGCGCGTTCGCAGCCGAAAATGCGCGCGAGCAGCCCTTCGTATCGATCGCGCGCCGCGTCATCATATCCGTAACCGGTTGAGCCGGCGAAGTCGCTTTCGTCGACGCCTTCGTCCAAAAACGCCGCAAGCACATTGGCTTTTACCTGCGATTGCGCATCGTAGCGTAGATCGCGCACGCGACCGTATGCAGCGTGCGCCGCCTCACGCACCGTACCGCTGATGCCGAACCGCTCGCAGAAGAGACCGATCATTTATCCTGAGCTTGTCGAAGGGTGTGGCGTTCGTACGCGCGCACGAACGGCAAATAGATCAGCGTGGCGATGACGATGTTCGCGGCGACGAGCGCAATCGCGCGAACGTCCCAGGTTGCCAGATACGTCGATGCGAGACTCGGCACACTCGAGGGCACGTAGAGCGCGGGTCGCGCAACCAAACCGTGCGCGACTGCAACATACGTGATGGTTGCGAGCACGATCGGTACGACGGTAAAAGGAATTGCCAGGAACGGGTTGAGCACGAGCGGCAAGCCGAAAATCAGCGGTTCGTTGATGTTGAAAATCGCGGGCACGATGGTGAGCCGCCCAATCTTGCGCAAACGCTCGACTTTGCTGAACGCGAGCAGTGCTGCAACCGGCAGCGTCGCGCCCGCACCACCCGGAAAAACGAACAGAAACAGCGACACGACCACGATATGCGGCAGCGGCTGGTGGCGGCCGAACGCTTCGGTGTTCTGCAATTGCAGCGTGAGATACACCGGCGTGACGATGGCGGCGAGCGTTGCCGGCCCGTGTATTCCCACCGTCCAAAGGAGCGTTTCCACGACCGTGATTAGCAGCAGCGCCGCGTAGGTATCGCCAAGCCGGCCCAATGGCTGCAGCAGCGTGATGAGCGCGTTGCCGAGTGAAATACGCGCGTCGAACAATGCGGCCGCAACTGCGATAACCAACGCCGCCGCCAGCACATCCGCCCATCGCGCGTTCCCCGCGTAGCGCCGAATGACGGCGCACGCGCCGACGACCGCAATCGACACGATGATCGCAAGGAAAAGGCCGCTCTCTCCGACTCGATGCAGATAACCGAGCGGGTCGAAGAGCGTTACGGGGCGCGGCAGCGCGAGCAGAAACGCGGTGAGCGATCCGCCGACGACGGCTGCGCGCGAAAACCGCAAATGCAGCGCCAGCCGATATGGAAGGATAACCGCAAGCGCGACCGCCATGATGCCGAACGCCGGCAATTCCGCGAGCGAAATGCGTCTGAGCAGTTGTGGTCCGAGCGGTCCGTGCGCCGGTACTACGGCGATAAACGCGAGAAGGCCGGCACCAAGGCCGGCCAAACTCCAGGGCAGCGCTTCGCGCACCGCCACCATGGGCGGCGAATCGGCGAAGCTCTTACAGCTTGCGAACCACGGCCTCCACGCGGCCGACGATAGTGACATCGGTTGAGTACATTGGCGCCATCGACGCATTCTCCGGCTGCAGGCGGACGCGTCCGTCCTCGCGGTAAAACCGCTTGACCGTCGCTTCGCCGTCAAGCATTGCGACGACGATCTCGCCGTTGTTCGCCGTGCGCTGCGGGCGCACGAGAATGAGATCTCCATCGAGGATCGCGGCATCGACCATCGAGTCGCCTTGCACGCGCAGCATGAAGTTTTCGGAACCGCGCGCGAAGGACGCCGGAAGGACGAACTCGCCTTCGACGTTCTCTTGCGCCGTGATCGGCACGCCTGCGGCCACTTTGCCGATTACGGGCATCACCACGGTTTGGGGCACGGGCGTTCCATGCGGAGTCACCTCGCTGCGCAGCGCGCGCGGCTTGGTTGGATCGCGACTTATCAGCCCGCGACGCTCGAGCGTCTTCAGGTGCGCGTGAATGGTGGACGAGGACGAAAGCCCGACGCGTTCCCCTATCTCACGCACCGACGGCGGATAGCCCCGCTCCGCGGTAAACTGGCGGATTACTTCAAGGATGCGCCGCTGGCGCTCGGTGGTCTCTTCCATCAAAAAGCCTCCCCAACCATTGTCATGCTGAGCCAGTCGAAGCAAATGCCACCCGTATGGCATGCGGTGACCCTACAACGTTATCACAAAAGGGCCTGGAAGGCAAACATATGTTCGAGACGGTATTGACAGCGTCCGAACAGGCTGTGATAAAATCTAGGGGACGAACAGGCGTTTGGCACAATATGTAGACGAAGTAGTCCGCCAAACACCCGTTCGGCCCAAGATATAGTGAGGAGTACGACGGTGGGCAAGCGCAGACGATTCACACTCATGCCGATCATCACGCTGGCAGCGCTCAGCTTGATGGTTACGGTACCCGCGCTTTCGAGCATGCATCTCTACGCCGCGGCGCCGCAGCATTACGCGACGGTTGTCGTGCGCGCGGGAGATACGCTTTGGAGCATCGCCTCCGCGCACACATCGAGCAGCGGCGACGTGCAAGACACGATCGATCGCATCAGCGAGGTCAATCACCTCGAAGGCGTCGCGATTCAACCCGGACAGCGCCTGCGCGTTCCGATGTAAATGTCATCCTGTGTTATCGAAAGACCCCGAGCGAAGTCGAGGGGTTGCCGTTAACAAAGAAGACCGCCCCTCCCGCGGTCTTTTTTGTTTGGGTAAGTGCGGTCGGCCGGTCAGCGTTTGGTGACGAGGAGCACGCTGTGTCCGATGTGATCGTTCAAGAACTCTAAGCCGTCCATCATCCAGCTATCGAGTCCGCCGTGCGAATGTTTTGCAACTTCGCGAACGACGTGAATGCGATCTTTGAGCCACGCAAGTTCTGAGCGTGTCGTCGTGGGCCAGATAGCGACTTCGCAGTCTTCGCACAGATAGCCGGCTTTCACGCCGTGGGCTTCTGAAAATAGAGAAAGGGCGCCTGCGCATCGCGCAGGCGCCCTCTTCTTGCTTCCCTGTTGCTAGAGAACTCGCTCGACTAGAGCTTGATCTGCAGCTGGAGGTACGCGTTGAACGGCGCCGGCGCACCGGCTCCGTCATTACCGCTGGTCGGAATGTACGGATTCATCTGCCAGTTTTGCGGCGTAATGCCGTTGGCAGCGGTATCCGTCGGGCTCGTGCCGTTGTAGTAGTTGCTGACGTAGTTCGCGCCGGCACCTGCATAACCGCACACGTAGTTGCTCGGCGCCGCATAGCCCTTGGTCCACGTTTCCGACGATCCGCCGAAGCAGTGGTGATAGATATTCGCCAGGGTCAGCGTTGCTGAGACCTTCGGCGAGATATCGTACGTGAGCTGGAGGTTGGCCAAGAACGCCCAAGGATCTTGGAACGCGCCCGGTTTCTCGAATGCGCCGGTTGACGGATTCGGGATGTAGAGCATCGGCGACTGCGCGAACGTTGCGCCGTTGTTTCCGGCCAGATACATGTAGTTGCACTGGTTCGGATTCGTGCTCGGCGAAACGGTGGTTACGCCCGTCTGCGCGGAGTTCTCGGCACAAACGCGAGGATCGTAACCGACGACGTCCATCGGTCCGCCGTACGACGGGCCTGCCGTCAACTGGAACGACGGTGTGATCGCGAACTTATCGTGACGATAGTTCAGGATCAGCGAGCCGTTGAACGGAACGTCGTAATACGAGGTTCCCGGATTGTTCGTCGGCGACAGACCGGTGTCACCTGGCGCATACCAACCATTTTGGTCGAGTAGGCCCTGAGCCGGTTTGTTGTAGTACGGGTTGGTAATCGCACCTGCCACGCTGCACGAGGACGGGGCACCGCCGACGTAGCAAGCCGAAGCGGGTGTTTCACCAGCCATACACCATGCGCCGTTGCTGTTCTGGAACATGGAGCCGTTGCTGACTCCGGCCGGCGCAGCGTTGCTTCCGCAGGCGCTGGTCAGCGAGTTGTACTGCGCGATAACGCCGTTGATCGTACTGATCTGGTTAACGCCGAAGTACTTACTCTGGTACTGCATCCGGGCGTTGGTGAACGTCGCGGAGATTTGCCCCGACAGCCCGTTACGGTTGAAGTCACCCTTCGTGAAGGCGAATTCGGCACCGACGCTACGGAATTGTCCCACCGGAGCCTGCGTTACGAAGTTCGGTCCGATGAAGGACTGGACTTGGTAGCCCTGCGTGAGATTCAGGAACGGTGAGATTCTGAACGACATGTCCGTACCGTGGATCTGATGCTCCAGTGAGAGGTCGGCTTGCGTTGCCGACATCGCCGGAATCGGATGGAACGGACTCAGGAAGCCGAGCGGCAGCGTCGCTGCCCACACGCTTCTGGCATCGCCCGCAGCGCCCAGGTACTGGACCGACGCCGAGATCGGCGGCTCTGTATAGCGGCCGATTGAACCGCGCCAGACGGTATCGGGAGACTGCGTGTAGGTGAAGCCGGCACGCGGCGCGACGTCGCGCAGCGTGTACGTGCTTACGCCTGATGTCGTAAAGTTCGGGTGCGAGTACCCGCCCGGGCACGTCGTCGTGTAGATCGGCGGTGCCGGCGGCGGCTGTCCCGGTTTGAGCGGGCTGGAGTAGACGGTGCCCGCGCCGTTTACGCAAAGGTCATTCTTGATGATGTCTGCGTAGAAGTCGCTGCCGTTGACCGGCGTCCCCATGTCGTACTCGTAGTTTTCGAGACGCACTCCGAGGTTGAACAGGAGCTTGTCGGTCGGACGCCACTCGTCTTCGAGTGAAGCGAACGTGAACTTCGGCGTAACGGTGTTGCGAGGACCGCTCGCATCGCCGTTCCACAGCGTAGCCCACGTGGCGCCCGCAAGCGCTGCCGGCGTGCCTGCCGCGGGGAAGCCGCTCGGATTCGGTCCGAAGCTTTCCCAGGTTCCGCCCGGCTTGCAGGGTTCTGAAGCGCCCGAAGTCGGGTCGTAGCAATTGTAGCCGCCGGCACCCTTGCTGATGAGTCCGATGGGCGAACCCATGCTCGGGTAACCGAGTAGCGGTGCAAAGTAGTTCGTGACCCAACCGGAGTTGTTGAACCGCATCACGTTCGCCGTCGTGTAGTTCGTCGTGAACTGCAGCAAGTGTGCAGGACTCAACTGATCGGCGAACTGCAATTCACCGCCGGCGGTGTGGGTGATGAGGTCGTAGTTGGCGGCTTCGGCACCGGCAGTCGGACCGCCGAAGCCGTTCACGTAATCCGACCAGGTGTCGACCGCGCCGGCCTGAGTCCAGTCGGAGAAGAACGTGTAGCCGAACAAGCGTACGTACGCGTTCGAGGAGAGTGGATGCGTCCACTGCAGTTTGACGACGCCCGTGTCGTTACGGAACGAGTCTTGCAGATCGTTCGGTAGAGCGACCAAGGCTTGCCGGTTCTGATTGCTCGACGGCTGCAGATAGGTTTCCGTCGGCAAACATCCGCCGGCCTGGGTGCACACCGTCGTACCGAACGGCAGGTTATACGTCCCCGGCGCGTCGATGTACGACGGATACGTGATACCGGGGAACGAGAAGTACCCGGCTCCGCTGCCGCAGTACGGCGACGTAGTTGCCGTCGGCGTCGGCGGACAGTACGGGCCGCCTGCAACCGCAAGGTTTACCTGGTTGAGGTTGGCGCCGTTGTTTCCGCCCATGTCGTTCGTGCTCGAATAGAAGATGGTGTTGAACGCCGACGCGCTCCAGAGGAGCTGAACGTCGTCGCGCTGTCCATCGTGGCGCGGGATGCCGAAGTGGAAGTTCACGACGTTCTCACGGTCGGTGAACGTTCCAACGTCACCTACGACGAAGGCCGACGGCCAATCGTAGAAGCACGTGTCTCCGGAACCGTATCCGGGAACGCCCGAATAACCTGAGCCGGCATACCACGGCAGACTCGTCACGGACGACGGCGTCGAACCGTCCACGTTACACAACGGGACATCGCCGCGGCCGTTTGTATGGAAGTTGTCTGTCGTCGAATAGGCAGACGAATAGCCGAACACGCCGCCCGGCTCTGCCAGCGACGCGCCGTTGCTTTCATCGAAGTTGCGCGGGCTGGAATCGTAGCCGCTAAAACCTGCGTAGTAGCTGAAATTCCGGTTGGGCGAGGCTCCACCGACTTCAGCCTTGAGCGCATGGTAGAACTGCGGCCCGGAAACGGTTCCGGTCAGCATTCCGTAGCCCGGATACGTACCGGTCTTGATGACCTGGTTGATGAATCCGGACGTACCCGACGACGAGTTGGAAGAAGGTCCGCCGCCCGTGTACACCTGCAACTCTTGCAGACCGAGGTTTGACTCGGTCGAAGCGTTGTAGTTGTCGAATGCGCGGTTGACCGGAACGCCGTCGAACTCGAAACCAGAAAAGAACGACTGCGATCCGCGAACGTATGTCGATTGGTTCCAACCCATGCCGCCGATCGGCACGGTCACGCCGGGAACCGACGCGATTGCCGAGTAGGCGTTGTCGAGGTTACCGCCGCCGCCGAGCGATTGCGCGGCTTTCATTGCGCCGGGGGTGACGTTGTACGTGTCACCGGTGACGCCCGATTTCACGAGCGATCCGGCTGCACGCGACGTCACTTTCGCAATCGTCTTGAGGACGGGTTGCGTTGTGAGTGCCAGCGTTTGCGTTTGGTCTGCGAAAACCGTCACGCCTGCCAGCGAGGTGGGGGTGTATCCGTCCTTCTCGACCGACATCGTATAGGTGTCAGGTGCGAGTGCAAGGAGCGTGAAGTGCCCCCCGGCATCCGTCGTGGCACTTGCGGACTGTGAGGGCGAAACGGCCGTGATTTTTGCATCAGCGACCGGTTTGCCGTTCGTACTATCCGTAAGTGTGCCGGTGATGTTACCGGTGGTGCCCGCCAGTGCCCATGTTCCCTGGGCAAGCATCGCCAGTGTAATCACCGCAGCCACGAACGCATGCCGCAATCTGAGTCTTGGCATGTATCCTCCTCTTTGAGGTAGGCTTAGTGTCATTAAGCCGTGGGGGCATGCAGACAGAAGTCGCTCCCCCGCGACTTGAGCGACTGCTTCTTTTTAGGCATTCTTAATCCTCTGGGAAGCTTCTGAGACACCTCGCCACCCCGGCAGCGCAAAGGGGCGCTCCCACCGGGAGCGCCCCCCTTTTGGCTTATACGCTTGCGGGCATGCGTTGAGCGAGCAAGCCGGGGATTTGGGACGGGCGGTCCGCGACGGGAACCCCGGCAGCCTTGAACGCGTCCACCTTGCTCTGCGGCGTGCCGAACTTTCCGGAGATGATGGCACCGGCGTGGCCGAGCGATTTTCCGGGCGGCGCGTTCCGTCCGCCGATAAACGCGACGATGGGCACGCTGCGCATGTGCTGTTTGATGAACGCTGCGGCGTCTTCTTCGTCGGATCCGCCGATTTCGCCGCAAATCACGAGCGCTTCGGTTTGCGGATCGTTTTTGAATTCGCGCAAGCAGTCGACGAACGTGGTGCCGATGATCGGGTCGCCGCCGATACCGACGGCGGTTGATTGTCCGAAGCCGGCACGCGTAAGCAGATCGACGACTTCATACGTCAGCGTTCCCGAACGTGAAATCACGCCGACGTTGCCTTCTTTGAACACGTGACCCGGCATGATGCCGATCGACGATTTGCCGGGTGAGATGAGGCCCGGGCAATTCGGTCCGATGATGCGCATACCGGGCGTTGCCGCGACGACTTTGAGCACGTCGTGCACGGGCACGCCTTCGGTGATGCACACCGCAAACGTGATGCCCGCAGCATGCGCCTCGAAAAGTGCATCCGCCGCAAACGGCGGCGGAACGAAGATGCACGTATGCGTGGCACCCGTTGCGTCTACGGCTTCTTTCACCGTATTGAATACGGGCAGGCCGTGCGCGGATTTCTGCCCGCCTTTACCGGGCGTGACGCCGCCGACGATGTTCGTGCCGTAGTCGAGCATGCGGCCCGTATGATACGAACCCTCACCGCCGGTGATGCCCTGCACGATCACTTTGCTGTTCTTGTCTAGAAAGATACTCATTTTCGCTCCATCCCCTCGACTACGCTCGGGGTCGCTTGATACCTCACGATGACATTACGCATTCGCGAGTTTTACGGCTTGCGCCGCACCTTCGTCCATCGTCTCGACCGGCGTCATGCCCGCGTCGGCGAGAATGCGCCGGCCTTGCTCTTCGTTCGTGCCGGTCAAGCGAATGACGAGCGGCACTTTGCGCGAGGTCGTCGTTCGCAGCGCTTCGACGATGCCTTTGGCTACTTCGTCGCAGCGCGTGATACCGCCGAAGATGTTGATGAAGAACGATTTGGCGTTCGTGTTGTTCATCACCAGTTCGTAGCAGTTGCGCACCCGCTCGGCGTCGGCGCCGCCGCCGACGTCGAGAAAGTTTGCGAACATGCCGCCCGCGTTCTTCACCGCGTCCATCGTGCCCATGGCCAGGCCCGCGCCGTTGGCCATCGTTCCCACCGTTCCGTCGAAGCGGCGGAAGTTGCGAATACCCAGACCCGCTTTGGTTGCAAGCGTCTCGTCTTCGTCGAGGGGCAGCGTCGTTTGCCACTCTTTGAATTCGGGATTCTTATAGAGCGCGTCGTCGTCGAGCTCGACTTTCGCATCCGCGGCAATAACGCGTCCGTCTTCCGTGAGCACGAGCGGGTTGATCTCGACGAGCTTTGCACCGTAGCGGAAAAACAACTCGTACAGTCCCGCGAGCACCGATGGAAGCGCCTTGTGATACCCTTTGTCGAGATTCGCATTGAAGGCGAGTTCGCGGCCGATGAACGGCCAGTAACCGCCGGCGACGTCGACGAACGCCTTCGCAATCGACTCGGGATGCTTGTCGGCGACTTCCTCGATGTCCATGCCGCCGAAGGCGCTCACCATGATGACCGGCTTTTTCGTCGTGCGATCGATCGCGATCGCCGCGTACGCTTCTTTGGCGACCGGCAACGTTTCTTCGATCAGCAACGAGTTGATCGGTTCGCCGTGCGGGTTCTGGCGATTCGGCGGCATCGGCGACGACATGATGTCCGTCGCTTTCGCGCGCGCTTCGTCCGCCGTTTTGGCGAACTGAATCTTTCCGGCCTTTCCGCGGCCGCCCATCAAAACTTGCGCTTTGACGACCCAATTGCCCGGGTTTGCGCCGACGAACTTCGCCGCTTCGTCCGGCGTGGTCACGTGTTGACTGCGGGGAACGGGAATGCCGGCGCGGCGGAACAGTTCCTTCCCTTGATACTCCATCAGGTTCATGTAGTGTGTGTTTCGTTTTTCCTTATCTTGTCATCGTGAGGTATCGAGTCCTGAGCTTGTCGAAGGGCCCCGAGCACAGTCGAGGGGATTACAACTTTCCTAAGTAGGCACGCGAGATGATCAGCTGCTGGATCTCCGACGTGCCTTCGTAGATCTCCGTGATTTTCGCGTCGCGGTAATAGCGTTCGACGGGAAACTCCGTCGTGTAGCCGTAGCCGCCATGAATCTGCACGGCTTCCGCCGCATGTTTGCGCGCGGCGGTGGACGCAAAAAGTTTGGCTTTGCTCGCTTCGAGCGAAAACGGCTTGCCGGCATCGTACAGCGCGGCGGCGCGATACGTCAGCAGGCGCGCAGCGTCGAGATCGGTCGCCATCTGCGCAATTTTGAACGACACGCCTTCGAACGCGCCGATAGGCTGACCGAACGCGGAGCGTTCCTGCGCAAACTTCACCGATGCATCGAGGCACGCGGCGAGAATCCCGCACGCCTGCGCCGCGATGCCGATGCGGCCTCCGGTGAGCGCGGTCAGCGCATTACCGAACCCCGTGCCTTCATCTCCCAGCAGCGCCGACGACGGCACGCGCACGTTGTCGAAGGCGACGTCGCACGTGTTGCTCGTGTGAATCCCGAGTTTTTCGGTGATCTTTTCCACGACGACGCCCGAAAGCTCGTTGTCCACGAGGAACGCGCTCACGCCTTTCGCGCCGGCACCGCCCGTGCGGAACATCCCCATCAGCACGGTGGAATAGCTGCCGTTCGTGCACCACTGCTT
>Ga0070735_10003992_pt1 | contig 12635 bp, 11 predicted proteins | sample Coa_R1_FD_66443 | JGI IMG/M metagenome (GOLD analysis project Ga0070735, IMG submission 66443) | Surface soil microbial communities from Centralia Pennsylvania, which are recovering from an underground coalmine fire - Coalmine... | ecosystem: Environmental > Terrestrial > Soil > Unclassified ...
CGAGGATGACGCCGCAAATCAGATGCGCACTGCGGCGGTGAACTGCCTGGACCGGATCCGCGAGCGGCTGGACCGCGCAAGCCAGGCTGGATCGCTCCTGCGCTGCGCGGACTCGCCCAGGTCGCCGGACGGCGGGTCGTTGCTGCGAGCGGCGAGCGGAACGCCGGTTTCCACGAGGGACCTGCTCCAGCCCGTGAACGAGGCGGAGCCTGCGACGGGGGCGAGAAAGGACAGTTCCGATGCGTAACCGAATCCTGATGGCGGCCGTGGCCGGCGCGATGCTGGCCACGCTTCCTGTTGCGAGGGCGGCGGCGCCGGACGCGACGATGCAGAAGGCGCGCCAGGCCATCGGCCGCGGAATCGAGTACCTCCACCGCACGCAGGAGACGGACGGCTCATGGCAGCACTATCCCGCGACCACCGCGCTCGCACTGTCCGCCCTGCTTCGCAACGGCAAGACGGAGAACAACGACCCGGCCGTCGCGAAGGGCGTGCAGTTCCTGATCCGATCCGTGCAGAGGAACGGCGGCATCTACGCGAATGCGAATGCCGCCATCGCCCTCCCGAATTATAACACCTGCCTGGCTGTGATGGCGCTGACGGAGACAAAGAACCCGGTCTACAAGCCGACGATCAAGCGCGCCCTCCAGTACCTGGAGAAGGTCCAGTTCGACGAGGGCGAAGGCATCCAGCCGAGCAACCCGATGTACGGCGGCATTGGCTACGGCGACGATCCCGGCGACGACACCCACCCGGACCTGTCGAATCTGCAGTTCGCGCTGGAGGCGCTGCACGAAGGTGGCGTGCCGTCCGGCGCGCCCGTTTTCAAGAAGGCGCTCATCTTCCTGCAGCGGGTGCAGAACCGCAGGGAGACCAATGATCAGTCCTGGGTGAAGGAGGGGCCGAACGACGGCGGCTTCGTCTACACGAGCCAGGGCGGGACGCCGGAGGACGAGGGTAAGGCGGTCGAGCGACACCGTTCGTACGGATCGATGACCTACGCCGGCCTGAAGAGCTACATCTACGCGGGCGTCTCGAAGAGCGATCCTCGCGCGCAGGCCGCGTGGAACTGGATCCGGTCCAACTATTCCGTCGCCGAACATCCGGGGATGGGCAGCACGTCGCTTTACTACTACTATCACACGATGGCGAAAACGCTCGACGTTTTCGGCGATCGGATCGTGAAGGACACGAAGGGCGTGAAGCACGACTGGGCGCGCGACCTGGCTGGCGCGCTGGTCGCCGCGCAGCATCCCGACGGCTCCTGGTCCAACAACAACGCCCGCTACTGGGAGAACCGCCCGGCCCTGGTGACGAGTTATAGCCTGATTTCCCTGTCGTACTGCATTGGGCATTAGGCAGCCCGCACTCGGCAATAGTACCGCACTTCCAAATGCCGATTGCCGATCTCGGACTGCCTGGCCCGACCGGGTAGTCCAAAACGGCGACGCAGTTGCGCACAGCCAGCTGCCGACTGCCTAGCCCTAGAAAGCGAGTCCATTTGATGTCTGCCGCTCCGACTGCCACTCCGGCGAATGCGCCCGCGACCGGGCAGGATGACCTTGCGCGGTTGAAACGGCTGCGCGAGGCCTTCGATTCGATCCGATCCGATGTCGCTCGCGTGGTGATTGGGCAGGATGCCGTAATCGAAGAGCTGCTCATCTCGGTCTTCTCGCGCGGCCACTGTATCCTGGTCGGCGTGCCCGGCCTGGCCAAGACGCTGCTCGTCAGCACGCTGTCGCGCATTCTCGACCTGTCGTTCAAGCGCATACAGTTCACGCCGGACCTGATGCCCGCCGACATCACGGGTACTGAGATTATCCAGGAGGACCCGCTCACCCGCGAGCGCAAGTTCGTGTTCCTGCAGGGACCGCTGTTCGCCAACATGATCCTCGCGGACGAGATCAACCGGACGCCGCCGAAAACGCAGGCTGCGCTCCTCGAAGCGATGCAGGAGCACAAGGTAACGGTCGGCGGGCAGTCGCACCGGCTGGCGGAGCCTTTCTTCGTGCTGGCCACGCAGAACCCCATTGAGCAGGAAGGCACCTATCCGCTGCCGGAGGCGCAGCTCGACCGCTTCATGTTCATGGTCATCGTCGGCTATCCGACCGCGGACGAGGAGCTGGCGATCATGAAGGCGACCACCGGCGCGCAGCAGGTAGATCTTCAGTCCTCGCTCACGGGCGACGACATCATCAGCCTGCAGGACATCGTCCGGCGCATTCCGGTCGGCGACCACGTCTTCAAGTACGCCGCCGCCCTGGCGCGCGCCACGCGGCCCACCGAGCCGGAGGCGCCCGCGTTCGTGCGCGACTGCGTGAGCTGGGGCGCTGGCCCTCGCGCCTCGCAGTACCTGGTGCTCGGGGCGAAAGCGCGCGCCGCGCTCTACGGCCGGTTCTACGCGACGACCGAGGACGTCGCAGCGGTCGCGATGCCGGTTCTTCGGCACCGCATCCTCACCAACTATCAGGCGACCGACCAGGGGCTCAACCCCGACAAGGTTGTCCAGAAGCTGCTGGAGACGATCCCGAAACCGACCGAACCGCGAAAGTAGCCCTGGAAACGAGAAGCGCCCATGCCGGCAACGCAAACCTACATCGGCGATCCTAAGGTGCTTGCCAGGATCGACAGCCTTGAAATCCGTGCGCGGACCGTGGTCGAGGGCGTGATGACGGGCATGCACAAGAGCCCCTATCGCGGAAGCAGCGTCGAATTCGCGCAGCACCGGGACTACGTGCCGGGAGATGAAATCCGCCATATCGACTGGAAGGTTTACGCGCGTTCGGACCGGTACCAGATCAAACAGTTCGAGGAGGAGACCAACCTCAAGGCGACCTTCGTGCTGGACTGCAGCACCAGCATGAACTACAAGGGCGAAAAATCCGCCCTCTCGAAGCGCGAATACAGCGCGATCGTCGCAGCCGCGCTCTCCACGCTCTTGCTCAAACAGCGTGACCCGGTCGGCCTCGCGATCTTCGACGAGGGCGTCCGGCAGTACATTCCACCCGCCGGCACGTCCGCGCACCTCCGAATGCTGATCGACACACTGTCGCGGACCGACAGCCGGCCCAAGACCGGCATCGGCGACACCCTTCACGATCTTGCGGAGCGACTGAAACGGCGTGGAATGCTCATTGTCCTGAGCGATCTCTTCGGCGATCCGGACGATATCCTGCGCGGGCTGCAGCACTTCAAGCATAAGAAGCACGAGGCGATCATCTTCCACGTTCTCGACCGTGACGAGATCACGTTCCCGTTCCGGGATTCCGCCATTTTCGAAGGCATGGAGGGCGAAGCGCCGATCACGGCGGAGCCGAACGCCCTTCGCAAGCAGTACCTCGCCGCGTTCGAGGAGTACGCCCGGCGCTTGAAGGGCGGATGCCGGGACCTCGACATGGACTACCAGCAGATGCCGACCGACCAGCCGATCGACGAGGCGCTGGCGCGCTACCTTTCGGCGCGGGCGGACCGAAGCTGACATGACCTTCCTGACACCCGCCTTTCTGGGAGCCCTGGCGCTCGTCGGCATCCCGCTCCTGATCCATCTCATCCGCCGCAGGAAGCTGAAGGTCGTACAGTGGGCGGCGATGGAGTTCCTCCGGCAGTCGCAGCGGCGGCAGCGACGGCGCCTCCGCATCGAAGAGCTGATCCTCCTCCTGCTGCGCATCTTGATCATCGCGTGCGCCGTGCTCGCATTTGCCAGACCCGTTCTCCGGGCGATGGGCGTGCCGCTCCTTTCGCAGAACACGCACGTCTACGCAGTTATCGTGCTGGATAACTCGTTCAGTATGGATGCGCGTGGATCGGACGGCAAGACGAGCTTCGATCGGGCGAAGGCCGCCGCCGTCGAGGTGGTGACACGCGTGCTGCGGGACGGCGATTCGGTCTCGCTGGTGCTGCTGTCTGACAATCCCGAGGCGACCGTCGACGCGCCAAGCTTCGACCGTGGGCTGGTGCGCCGTCGGATTGAGGCGGCACACGTGGGCGACCGCGGCACGGACAACCTGGCCGGCGCGCGCATGGTCGACCGGCTGCTGCGAGTCTCCAAGACTCCGGTGCGCGAGGTCTACTGGATTTCGGACGACCAGTCCGATGCCTGGGCGACAAGCCGCAAGGAATCGGCGCGCGCAACCTGGTCCGAGATGGGCAAGCTGGCGCGCGTCAACTGGATTTCGGCGGGAAGCGGCGAGAACGAGCGCGACAACCTCCAGGTTGAGAGCCCCATCCTCGGCAGCGAGCTCGTCACTCCGCAGCTCGCCACCCGGATCGACGCGCGGATCGTGAACCACGGCATCAAGCCGCGCAACGACCTTCTGGTCAATCTCATCGTGGACGGTGCGCCGAAGGCCTCGACCCGCGTCTCCGTCCCTCCCGGCGGTTCGGCCACCGCGGAGTTCATCCACCAGTTCGTGCGGACCGGCACGCACACGGGCAGCATCTCGCTGAACGATCCCGCGAACGTAGACATGCTGGAGCACGACAACTCGGCGCCGTTCGTGGTGCGCGTCCGCGATCGCGTGAAGGTTCTCGTCCTCGATCCGCGGCCGGCGCGCAATCCGTCGCAGAGCGAGAGCTACTTCCTGGTCAAGGCGATGGCGCCGGACGAGAGCCTGGAAAGCCTGCAGCCCAGGCTGCGCGAGGGCGAGAGCCTGTCCGGCGTTACGCTGCGCGACTACGACGTGGTCGCGATTGCCGGCATGGCTGACGGCCTGTCGCAGAACGACCGCGCTGCGCTGGCGGAGTACGTGAAGGCCGGCGGCGGCGTGGTCCTCTTCCCCGGCCCGGACACGGACGCCCGGCAGGTGAATGCGGCGCTCGGCGGCGCCGGTCTGCTGCCGGCCAGACTGGGCGCGCGGAAAAAGCTGGACGAGAAGAGCGGGCTTAAGCTCGATCCGAGCTCGATCCGGCATCCTGCGCTATCGCTGTTCAAGGACACGACCAACCTTCACCTGTCCGGCGCGCAGTTCTTCACCTACTACGCGCTCGATCCCGCGAATGACGAGGCCAGCCTGGGCGCGGTCCGCGTGATGATCCGCTACAACAACGGCGATCCGGCACTTGTCGAGCGACAGGTCGGCCTGGGACACGTCGTGCTCGCGGCGAGCACGGCGGGCCGGCTCTGGAATGACCTGCCGCTCCAGTCCAGCTACGTGCCGCTGGTCTACCAGCTTATGTTCTATCTCGGCCAGGGCGCGACCTCGCACCGGAACCTCAAGCTGGATGAGCCGCTGTTCCTTTCGCTGCCGCTTAAGGACGCGAACAAGGCGGTGCGAGTGACCGCGCCGGACAGCGTTACCTCCAGCCAGAGCAGCACACTGGACTCGCGTGGCGTAACGTTCCGATACGACGGCACCAGCCGGGCCGGCATCTACCGGGTAGCGGTTGCCGGCAGCGGTACCTCGGACGCGTTCGCCGTCGGCCTGCCCGGCGACGAGTCCAACCTCGCCTACACGGACCCGCGCCGCGCCGTCGCAGAGGCCGGCGTGCCTACCAACGATCTCGCCGTGGCGCAGAGCCCGGAACAGATCCGAGCCATGGTGAGCCGAGCGCGCTACGGCGCCGAGATCTGGTACTCGATGATCTGCGCCGTGCTGGGCATGCTGTTTCTCGAGAGCCTTCTCGCCCAGAAGTTCGGCCGCCGGGGGTAGGGACGGAACCTCCGAACCAGTCTGCTCAACCCGACCGGCGCTGCTGTAGTAGAGTGGAGGACATCCTTATGGCCTACTCCGAGTTCACCTTACCTGTGCTGACTCGGCAGTTCAACTTGACTATCGACGAGACGACCGACCTCTTCGCCGACGTGCCGGAAGCAACTTTGCGCCCTGAGTTTCAAGCGCGGCTCGAAATCATGATCCCGCTTGCGCTGACAACTTCGACGGAGAAGTCGCGCTCCGAGTTTATCATCGCACCGGTCCTGTTGGAGTTGTGGCTGCTCAAGAATCGCGAGATCGGACTGCTATCGGGCGTCGAGTTTACGATCGACGAGGCGCAGGGGCTGAATGGCGTCTGCGACTACATCATCACCCGATCCGCGGAACAGCTCTTTGTCAAGTCCCCCGTTCTCATGGTGGCCGAGGCGAAGAACGAGGACATGAAGCGCGGCTACGCCCAGTGCGGAGCGGAGATGATTGCCGCCCAGCGATTCAACGAGCGAGACGGCACGACGATCGACCGCATCTACGGCGTGGTTACGATCGGCGAGCTATGGCGCTTCATGGAGCTGGAGGGGTCGACAGTGCGCCTCGATTCACGCAGCTACCACATCGACCGACTGCCCAAGATCATGGGCATCCTACTCCATGCCACCGGGCAGGTATGAGGTCGAAGGCGGCGCTGGCGGCTGAGGGGCACACCTGGCGTCGAGCTAGCCAGGGGCGATGTGAATCTTCATGTGCACCTCGATCGAGCCGACAACGAAGTACCGCAGTAATCTCAGGGCAGCTGAATCTGGGCGATTGCGGTCACGGTACTTCTTGGTGGCCTATTGGCGCAGGAGCTAGAGCGACGGCCGAAGGACCGGCGAAGCCCGGGGACTACCATTCCTGGATGTAGGCGAAGAGTGCCATGCAAGCTCCTTCCATTGTTCCTCAGCCGCGTCCGGGCTTAGTTGAGCGGCGAATAGCTCGATCTCCTTCGCCTTGCGAACGCACCGCAGGTGGCTCTCGACAAGTCCGGGAAATAGTCGGAACGGGACTGTGCGCTCGCCGAACGTGACTAACTCGCCTGTGATTCCAATCGACACGCCGCGCTCCCTTTCATCTGAACACTTGCTGGGAGGTCCCGCATCCGACATCCCGGCGAGACGAACCGATACCGCAATTCCTTCCCGGAGACTCCGGCGAGTCACTTCCGAATTGCCCCACGAGCACTCGATGGCCATTCGATGTGAGACAATTGCAGTCGAACAGGTTCCCGTGCAGGGCGCAGACTGCAGTGCCGGCTGAACGCGCTGCGGACAGTCGGGTCCGTGGAAGGTATACTCTTCACGGCCGGCAGACGTAGGCGTATCGGGCCGATCCCTCTTCCTTGGGACGACAACGGCCAGTTACCCGGCGATCGGTCGCCGCGCCGAGCAAGTGCATCGACGAGCCAGTTTTATGGAAGACGTTATGGTATTGAGCGGTTTCGAGCAGCCGGCCGCGGAGATCGGCGTGTTTGGCGGAAGCGGGTTCTACTCGCTGCTGGAGAATGTGCAGGAGGTACGGATCGAGACGCCGTACGGCCCGCCGAGCGACATTCTGTTCCTCGCAGAGCATGCCGGGAAGCGTGTCGCGTTTCTGCCGCGCCATGGGCGCAGCCACTCCATTCCGCCGCACAAGATCAACTACCGGGCGAACGTCTGGGCCATGAAGCACCTGGGCGTCCGCTACCTAATCAGCCCGTGCGCCGCCGGCAGCCTGCAGGCGCACGTGCAGCCGGAGCACTTCGTGGTCTGCGACCAGTACGTGGACCGTACGCGCGGCCGCGCCGATACATTCTACGAGGGCCCCGAGGTATACCACGTAAGCGCCGCGGACCCATTTTGCCCCCATCTTCGCCGCCTCGCCATCGAAGTTATTCGCGAGCATGGCATCACCGTGCACGAAACGGGTACCATCGTCGTAATACAGGGGCCGCGCTTTTCCACCAAGGCGGAGAGCCGGTGGTTCACGGAGGCCGGCTGGCAGGTAATCGGGATGACGGCCTACCCGGAGGCGCACCTGGCGCTGGAGCAGGCGATCGCGGTCGTCAACATCTCGCTGATCACCGACTACGACTCCGGGATCGCGGCCGGCGAGCAGGTCACTCCGGTCACGTCCGACGAGGTGTACGCGGTCTTCCAAAAGAACGCGGAGCGGGTTAAGAGCGTCGTGCTGGAGCTGATCGGGCGCATTCCGCTCGATCTCGATAGCCCATGCCATCACGCGCTCGATCACGCCAAGATAGGATAGACGTTCGGATAGCGGTACCAGCAGGAGGCAAGTAAGTAATGAGGTCCAATGGGGAGAACGCGGCGCTCCAGACGGTGCAGTGGCGGGCCGGCAAGGTTCGGCTGATCGACCAGACGGCGCTCCCGGGCCGCCTGAGCTACGTCGACATGGAGAATTGGCGGGACGTGGCGGAGGCGATCCGGACCATGATCGTCCGCGGAGCGCCGGCCATCGGCTGCACTGCCGCCCTCGGCATGGCTCAGGGCGCTCACAGCATCGAGGCCGACGATCGCGAGGCGTTCCTGTGCGATCTAAACGACATCGCCGACACATTTCGGGCGTCCAGGCCGACGGCTGTAAACCTATTCTGGGCGGTGGACCGAATGCTGGCGATCGCGGAAGCGGCGGAGGGCAGCGCCTTCGATATCAAGGACGCGATGCTTGCCGAAGCTCTGCTGATGCTGGATGAGGACATTGCCGTCAACCGCAAGATGGGCAGCTACGGCGCTGAGCTGCTTCCCCAGAGCTGCAACGTGCTTACTCACTGCAACGCCGGGGCGCTCGCGACGGTCGGCTTCGGCACGGCGCTCGGCGTGATCCGCGCGGCGGTCGAGGCCGGCAAGCGCGTCCACGTCTATGCGGATGAGACCCGGCCGCGGCTTCAAGGCGCGAAGCTCACGGCCTGGGAGCTTGCGCAGGACAATATCCCGGTCACGATTATCGCGGACAACATGGCCGCCAGCCTCATGCGCCAGCGCCGCGTCGACTGCGTGATCGTCGGTGCGGACCGGATCGCCGCCAACGGCGACACAGCGAACAAAATCGGCACCTATCCGCTCGCGATCGTCGCGCGGCACCACGGCATCCCATTCTACGTCGCTGCGCCCTTCTCCACGATCGACTTCAAGCTCGCGAGCGGCGACGAAATCCCGATCGAACAGCGGGAGGCGTCGGAAATGACGCACATCGATGGCGTACCGATTTCGCCCGACGGCGTGTCGGTGTTGAATCCGGCGTTCGACGTGACGCCTGGCGACCTGATCACGGCGCTCGTCACGGAGCGCGGCGTATTACGGCCGCCCTACGCCGAGACGCTCGGCAAGTGGAAGGAGACCGATGGGTAAGCTGCTTGCCGAGGGCCTGGTGCGGGACGTGCCGGACTTTCCGAGGCCCGGCATCCTCTTCAAGGACATCACGCCGATCGTACAGGACGCGGGGGCGCTCAAGGAAGTCACGGGACTGCTGGCCGGCTGGGCGCGGGCGCAGAGGCCGGATGCGATCCTGGGCATCGAGGCGCGCGGGTTCATCTTCGGGGCGCCGATCGCGATCGAGCTCGGGCTGGGCTTCATTCCGCTGCGCAAGCTCGGCAAACTGCCCTATGACCGCGTTACGGAGCAGTACGATCTGGAGTACGGAACGAATACGGTGGAGCTCCACTCCGACTCGATCCGGCCCGGCCAGCGAGTGGTGATCATCGACGACCTGCTGGCGACGGGCGGGACGGCCGCGGCGGCCGCCCGGCTGGTTGAGCGGCTTGGCGGCGTGGTGGCCGGCTTCGGCTTCGTGATCGAGCTGGACTTTCTGGGCGGGCGCTATGCGCTTGGCGGTCACGAGGCGCGCGCCCTGATCCACTACTGCTAGCCGGCTCGGAGTTGGGCCGCCCCGACGTGCAAATGCCCTGCGATCGAGCCGTCGGCTCCTGGCAGGGCATTTGAGTCGCTGTTTCATTGTCTATATTCGGTTTTGCTCGCTATTCGGTTGTCTCTATGCGGTTGTCGTTATTCAATTCTGTCCGAATGGACGGTCGCTATTAGGTTATTGCGAGGTCATTATCGGCTCATCCGATCGTCCGGATCAGGTTACGATCGGCCTCGCCTGCCGCGCGATCCGCGGAGCGATGGCGGCCACCGCCGGCTCCGCGGATCGCGCGGCGCGGGTTAGACGCTCGTGCGTGGCGTGCTCACCGCGCGGAATATGAACAGCAGGACCACGGATCCAACAAATGCGACCAGAATGCTCCACAGCCAGCTATAGCCCGATTGCGCTCCCGCGCCGGCGTGGCCGAACATGTTGAACAGGAACCCGCCGACGAGCGCGCCCAGGATCCCGATGATCAGGTCGCCAAGGATTCCGCCGGGTCCTTCGCCCGGAACGACCATCTTGGCAAGCGCGCCGGCGACGATACCGACGATAATCCAGAACAGGATATACATCTCATTCTCCTTCCGCCGCCATTGCGTGCCGGAGCGGTTGCCGGGCATGTACGGACGAAGCCATGGTGGTTTTTTGTCTCCGCTTTCGGTCCGGGCCGGCGCAGCTTGCGCTCCCGTGGGAGCGGTTTACCGCTGCTGCCAACTCGAGGCACCTGAAGAACAACGGGACCGCCAGTCAGGCTTCCGATATCGCGGTTGTGCGGATACGACGCTAACGCCCCAGCCTTGGTTCCAAGAATAATGAACTGGAGAGATCACGATGCCTCCACCCTTCTTCTACTCCGACGCCCTATTGAGATACGATATGGGACCGCAGCACCCGCTCCGGCCCGTGCGGCTGCGTATGACGCGGGACCTGCTGGATTGCTACGGAGTGCTCGGCTCGGCCATCGAAGTGGCTGCGCCGGAGATGCTGGATTGGGAGGAGGCAGCGGAGACGCACAGCCGGGACTACCTGGAGATGGTGAACACACTGGATGGCGGCGAGCCGGTCCGCGGAATGCAGCGATACGGCTTCGGCGGCGGCGATAATCCGATCTTCGAGGGAATCTACGGCGCCTCTCTGCTCTACGCGGGCGCGAGCGCACAGGCGGCGCAGGCGCTGCTGGACGGCGACCAGGTGGCGTTCAACATATCCGGCGGGCTGCACCACGCGCACCACGACCGCGCCGCCGGCTTCTGCGTCCTGAACGACTGCGCGGTCGCCGCGCGCCGCCTGCGCCGCAAGTTCGCGCGAGTCGCCTACGTGGACATCGACGTCCACCACGGCGACGGAGTGCAGGAGCTATTCTATTCCGATCCTACCGTCCTCACGATCTCGCTTCACGAGAGCGGGAGGACGCTCTTTCCGGGTACGGGATTTGTGGAGGAGATCGGCGAGGGAGCCGGCGAGGGCTTCAGCGTCAACGTGCCGTTCGCACCGTACACGACCGACGCGGCCTGGCTGGAGGCATGGCGCGCGGCGGCGCTCCCGCTGCTGCGGGCATTCGACCCGGGGGCGATCGTGCTGCAGATGGGCACGGACGCGCACGAGCTGGACCCGCTCGCGCATGTCTGCCTCACCGCGCACGGGTGGCTGGAGGCCGTGAAGGACGTTCGCGATCTCGGCAAGCCCATCGTGGCTCTAGGCGGCGGCGGCTACAATCTGACGACGGTGCCGCGCATGTGGACACTGGCAGTCGCCGCCCTCACCCGCACCGACCTGCCGGACGCGATCCCCGCCTCCTACCCGCATCGCCGCGTCGGCCTCACCACCCTGACGGACCACGCCGCGCCGCAAGTCGGCGCGCGCGAGCTGGACACGGCGAGGCGCTTCGCCGCGAACTCCGTAGCGGAGGTGAAGGAGCTGCTGTTCGCGCGGCATGGTCTCACGGAGTGACGCGGGTCATCGTCCACGAAAGGCACGAAACGACTACCGAGGACGGCGTTGCTGGTTTGGAGAAGGCCACTCTTGGCTTCGTGGTATACTTCGATTGTTGCATCGAGGATACGAACGACCACTGCGAACCGTAGCTGATTGACGCGAGCCGCTCTGCGTGGCAGCCGCGGCCGCGTCGCGGAGAAGCGTGATGGCGTATTTGAATCAGGATGGGCGAATAACATGCGGACTACAACTGCGCGGGTGACACCCTCTCAGGACGAGATCTTCCATGCTGTGGAACAGATGGGCGCGGACGAGTTGGAACAGTTCTCGCAGCGTGTGCTGCGGGTGCGCGCTGGACGACAGCGCGCGAACCTTTCAGCCGGCGAGGTGGAGCTGATTCGGGGCATTAACGAGTCGAGACCGGCCGAATTTCAGCGCCGCTACCGCGCGCTGCTCAAGAAACGCGACACGGGCGCCTTAACGCACGATGAGTACGCGGAGCTGCTTGAATTTACCGATAGGGCAGAGTTGTACGACGCCACGAGGCTGGAAAAGCTCGGCCAGTTGGCCGCCGTTCGCGGCTGTTCCCTCGATGAGGTCATGGACCAGCTAGGCCTTTCCGCGCGCAGGCGTGAATAGACCGTTCGTTAGCGCAACGGTCAGGCGCCGTGTCCGCGAGCGGGCCAATTCCTGTTGCGAATACTGCCGTAACCAGGCTGAGTATGCATCGGATCCGTTCTCCGTCGAGCACATCCACCCCGTCGCGCGTGGCGGCGACGCCTCGCTGGACAATCTTGCCCTCTCCTGACAGGGCTGCAACAGCTACAAGCAGACGAAAACAGAGGCCAACGACGATCTGACCGACCTGTCCGCACCGCTATTTCATCCGAGGCGCGACCAGTGGCGCGAGCATTTCGGGTGGTCCGCTGACTTCACGCTTGTGGTCGGCCTCACGCCTATCGGGCGCGCGACAGTATCCGCCCTTCGGCTCAATCGTGCTGGTCTAGTCAACATCCGTCGCATGTTGTTCGTGATATGCCCCCGAAAATCTAGTCCACGGAATATGTTAGACTCCTCTACCAAAACGGAGGAGCATCGTGAAGAAAGGACAGTTTTCGCAAGAGCAGATCGTCTCCGTCCTGCACCAGG
>Ga0070735_10003993_pt1 | contig 12633 bp, 11 predicted proteins | sample Coa_R1_FD_66443 | JGI IMG/M metagenome (GOLD analysis project Ga0070735, IMG submission 66443) | Surface soil microbial communities from Centralia Pennsylvania, which are recovering from an underground coalmine fire - Coalmine... | ecosystem: Environmental > Terrestrial > Soil > Unclassified ...
GATGTCCGCGGTCCAGTGATGGATTTGCCGAATCAGCAGTCCCGCGTTCACCAAGAAACAGATGTGGAGCACGGAATCGTACGCTTCGCTCATCGTATCGCCGCGAAGCAGCTGGTACGGGCCCTGGTACACCACCGTCGTGTGGCCGGGAACGAACCACAACGCCAAGAACGTGCCGGTCGCGATCAAAATGATGAACGCGTACAGGTTGATCTCGCCCAGCATGAACGACCAGTGATCCGGAAACGCTTTCTTCAGCGCGTGACGCACGAAGCCGGCGGTGCCGAAGCGATCGTCCGCCCACAGCAGCAACCGCTGTATCACGACTCTTCCCAGAATCCCGGACCGACCGGCGATGGGAAATCGCCCTTTGCGCGCAGATAGCCGTCGGCGGCAATCTCAATCGGCAAACGCGGCAGCGGATGATCCGCCGGACCCGAAACGACGCTCGCGTTTTGCGTTACGTCGAACGCGGATTGATGACACGGACATATCAGCCGATGATCGATGGACCGGTAGAGCGCGACGGGGCATCCGGCGTGCGTGCACATCTTGGAGTAGGCGATGTATCCTTGCGGCGCGTCCGCAACCAGGCCATCCGGCAGCTTCACAAGCACCGTCATCGATTGTGAATCGCCGATGTTGTTTTCCGGAAACACGGTCACCACCGTGTCGTCGTTCAAATCTCCCGACTTGACGAGCGATCCGTCCGCTCGCTGCAAGCGATCGCCGCGCTTCCAGCGTGTGTGAAAGAGCGTGCTGTCCGGCTCGGGTCCGAGGGACCCCACCGGGAACAGCGCCGCGATACCGAACACACCGAGTGCCGTGTACAGCAGCCGCGTAAGCCACGTCCGCCGCGTCGTGTTCGCCATGCCGTGCTCCCACGAGCTGACCATTTGCGCGCGGTCTTCGAGCGGCTGCGGAACCGTGTCACGGAGATCGACGACTTCTTCATGCGGGAGGATCCAACGCGACCAGCCCAGCGCGGCAATCATGAACCCGCCGAAGACGCACGCCAAAGCGAACCCTTGCCACTGCGTGCTTTCTTGCTTTGCGAATGCAACCATGAACCCCACGCTGCCCAATAATGAAAGCAGCAGACCGGCGGCAATCGCCCGCTCGCGAACAGTCGGCTCCGACAGGCTCTTCACCGGATCCAGTACACCGTGGTGTAGATTCCGAACCACATGACCGTGACGAAATGCCAATAATAGGTGACGGCTTCCGCCGCGTCGTGCTTGTCGACGCGGATTGTGGGTGATCGCAAACCGTAATACAGCCCGAGCAGCAAGATGACGCCGGCGACGACGTGCAGCAGATGGAAGCCCGTCATCGTGATGAAAATCGAACCGTACGCGCTCGTGTGTAGGTTGAAGCCCTGGCTCGCGTATCCGTGCATCGCGCTGCCGATGTATCCAAGCCCGCCGATGATTGCGCCGTACAGCCAGCCGTATGCCGCCTTGAAATTTCGTTTGCGGACGGCTCGCGACATCGGAAACATCATCAAGCTGCTGGCGACGAGAAAGAAGGTGCCGAACGCTGGGCTTATTTCGTCGAGATGAACGTAGGGCGGGGGCCATACCGCGTTGGTGCTCTTGAGATCGTAGTACGTCGCAAAGAGCGCCGAAAAGAACATGGTTTCCGATGCGATGTAGATGATCGTTCCGAGCGCGACAGGCCGCGTCCGAATCGGCATCGGCGGCTGATGTCGAATCACGGCGATTTTGTACCCCAAGTGGGTAAGTAGCTCACACATGCCCATCATGCATCCCGCGTCGGTGCAAGCACAGGACCTCGCCGGCGTCTGGTATATCTTTGGAGGCGCGGCGCTGTTCGTCGCCGCTTTCGTATATGGGCTGATTCTCTATTCCATCGTTCGCTGGCGCGAGCGAGCTACGGACACCGGCATCCCGCCGCAGTTCACGCGAAACCCGTCGATTGAAATCACCGGCGTCGTTATCCCGCTCATCATCGTGATTGGGCTTTTCTACATTACGTACGTCCGGGAAGGCGTCGTCGATTTCCTCAAACCGAATCCATACGTGACGGTCAACGTCACCGCGTACCGGTGGTCGTGGCAGTTTCGTTACGCCGGTCATCCGGTGGTCGTGAACGGAAACGTGCACAGCCCGCCCACGCTCGTGCTTCCGCTCGGTAAGATGACGCAGTTCAACCTGTATTCGGACGACGTCGTGCACGCGTTCTGGATCCCCAGTTTTCTCTTCAAGCGCGACGCAAACCCAGGCATCGCCAATCACTTCGACGTGACGCCGACGCAAACGGGATTGTTTCACGGGCTCTGCGCCGAGTATTGCGGCCTCGATCACGCGCTCATGACGTTCAACGTAGAAGTCGTCCCCGTTGGAGATTTCGATCGCTGGATGGCGTCGGGAGGGCAAGCCAACCCATGACCCACTGGCTGACGTCGACGAATCACAAATCGATCGGCATCCTCTACATGATGACGACGCTGCTGTTTTTCGGAATCGCGGGGATTCTCTCGCTCGTCATCCGGCTGCAACTCGCGCGTCCCGATCAGAACATCGTCGGCCCGCACGCCTACAACCAGATATTCACGCTCCACGGAACGGCAATGATCTTTTTGGTTATTGCGCCGTTCGCTTTCGGTCTCGGGAACTATTTGGTGCCGCTGCAGATCGGTGCACCCGACATGGCGTACCCGCGTCTGAACCTCTTCGGCGTGTATTTGTTCATGATCAGCGGCTTCACCATCTTCGCCGGCGTTTTCGCGCAAGGCGGCGCCGCTGCGTCGGGATGGACGGCGTACGCGCCGCTATCCACGATTCAAGCGGGCACCGGCGCGGGGCAAGACCTGTGGTGCATCGGCATCATGCTCAACGCGATTGCGACCATTACCGTAGCCATCAACTTCGCGGCGACGATCCTGCTCTACCGCGCGCCCGGCATGACGATGTGGCGCATGCCGATCTTCACGTGGGAGATTCTGGCGACGGCGCTGCTCATTCTCATGGCGTTTCCGTCGCTGAGCGTGGCGATGGCGGAGCTGCTGCTCAGCCGGCATTACGGCGCGCATTTTTTCGATCCGCAGTACGGCGGCAACGTGGTGCTCTACCAGCATTTGTTCTGGTTCTTCGGCCATCCGGAAGTGTACGTGATGATTCTTCCGTACTTCGGCGTGATCTCCGAAGTCGTTGCCGTCTTCTCCCAGAAGCCGCTCTACGGATATGTCGGCATGGTGCTCTCCGCGTTTGCGATCGCCGGCTTGTCGATGGGTGTATGGGCGCATCACATGTTCACGACGGGAGTCGTCGCCAACGGGTTCTTTTCCGGGATGTCGTTTCTCATCGCGATTCCGACCGGCGTGAAGTACTGGAATTGGATTGGAACGATGTGGAGAGGGCGTCTGCGGCTCACCACGCCGATGCTCTTTGCGATTGGGTTCCTTTCCAATTTTCTCATCGGCGGAATCACCGGCGTGATGGTCGCATCGCCGCCGATCGATTACCACGTGGAAGACAGCTATTTTCTCATTGCGCACTTCCACTACACGCTAGGCGGCGGCGCGCTTTTCGCCGTCTTCGCCGCAGTCTATTTCTGGATGCCGAAGATGTTTGGGATCAAGCTCAACGAGTTGCTCGGCAAGATCAACTTTTGGCTGTTCTTCATCGGCTTCAACGTGACGTTCATCCCGTGGTTCTTCATGGGCATCGAAGGCATGCCGCGGCGCGTGTTCACGTATCCCGCGATGGGCGATCTGCCTTGGCTCAATGCGGTCTCATCGGTCGGCGCCGGAATTATGACGCTCGGCGTGATCGCGTTTCTGCTGAACGTCGCATTTTCAAAACTCGAGTCCAAGGTGCGCGAGCCGCTCGCAAACGACCCGTGGGGCGGCGGGTTTTCGCTGGAATGGGCGACGAGCTGTCCGCCGCCCGAATTCAATTTTCACGCCCTTCCCCCGATTCGATCGGAGCGTCCCGTCTGGGACATGATGCACCCCGAATTGGCTGAGCTGCGATCGTAGGCCGTGAAAACGTTCGTCGCATTATTCTTGTCCACGGCCGCGTTCGCGGCGGCGGCCTGCATCATCTATTGGTTCTCGTCGCACGAGTACGCGGGAACGCTGTTCCTCGGATTCATGTGCTGCGCGCTCGGGTTCGCTGCGGCATATGCAATATTTTTCGAGCGCAACGCGCGCCTCGCCGGCGACGATCCGCAGGTCGATCAAAAAGAGCGCAGCGGCGAAGACGTCGGAATCGTCACCAAGGCAACGCCGTGGCCGGTCGTTTTGGCTTTCAGCGTTGCGTGGCTGTTCATCGGACTCATTTGGTCGGATTTCATGATCTTCACGGGAATTGCCGCAATACTGCTGTGCTGCTGGCGCTTAGCCGCGGAAAGTGCCCGCGTCGGCCACGAACGCGTTTGGACGGAGGACGGGCCCGAAGACGCAACGTAAGCGAAGGCCAGTGTGCCTCGCCACAGATATTGTGCTTTAGGCCGCAGGATAATGAACGATATCCGTGGTGAGGTACACGAATGCTTCTTCTTGGAATCGAGACGTCGTGCGACGACACGGCGACCGCCGTGGTCGAAGACGGCGTGCGCGTGCGTTCGAGCGTTTCGACGAACCAAGACGCCTTTCACGCGAAATACGGCGGAATCGTACCGGAGATTGCGAGCCGCCAGCACGTCGCTTTGCTTTCGGCCGCGGTCGAGGACGCCGTCGATCGCGCCGGGACGACGCTCGACGCAATCGACGGCATCGCCGTAACCCGGGGGCCGGGCCTCATCGGCAGTTTGGTCGTCGGCGTGGCCGCGGCCAAGGCGCTCTCGTTTGCAATCGACAAACCCCTCTACGGCGTCAATCATCTGCACGGTCACATCTTCGCGGCATTTTTGGATCGCGAGCAGGCGCCGCAGTATCCGTTTCTCGCCCTGCTCGTTTCGGGCGGTCATTCGCAACTGGTCGACGTCGAAAGCGCAACCCGCATGCGCATCGTCGGACGCACGAAAGACGATGCAGCGGGCGAAGCATACGATAAGACCGCGCGTTTACTCGGATTGGGTTTCCCCGGAGGACCCGCACTCGACAAGCTCGCGCGCGGCGGCGACGCACAAGCGATTGCCTTTCCGCGTCATCGCCCCGATCCGGGGACGCTCGACATGTCGTTCTCGGGTCTGAAAACGGCCGTCCGCTATTACGTCGAGTCCGAAGAGGGCGCAACCGCCGACAAAGCGGACGTAGCGGCATCGTTTCAAGCGGCGGTGATTGACGTATTGATGCAGCGTTTGAACGCGGCGTTCGAACGCAGACCCTACACGAGCGTCGTGCTTTCCGGCGGCGTTGCCGCCAATTCGGCGCTGCAAGCCTCGCTCAAAGATTGGGGCGCGCGTACCGGAGTTCCCGCGTTCGTACCGCCGCCGAAATATTGCACGGACAACGCGGCGATGATTGCGGCCGCAGCCGCCCACCAAGGAGATGCCGTGCGGGTTGACCCCCTCACACTAAGCGCCGACCCGAATCTCCCATTCGAACTGGTGCCATGCTGAGCCACGGTGTCATCCTGAGGTATCGAAGGGCCCCGAGCCTGTCGAGGGGCGGCATCGCGCTCCTCCTCGCGCTATTGACGGCGTGTACCCGAACGAATCGCGTGCCGCAAACGGTGAATGTGTTTCAAGTGGCGCAGCAACGGGAGCCGGCATCGCTCAATCCCGCATTGGAAAACGGACAGTCGGCGACCGAGTGGGGGTTTCTGCTCTTCTCATTCCTGGTGAAATACGACGATCGCGGCCGCCTCGTCCCGGACGTGGCGACGCAAGTCCCGAGTTTGGAGAACGGCGGCATCAGCCGGGACGGTTTGACGATTACGTATCACCTGCGCAAGGGCGTCCGATTTGCGGACGGCGTGCCGCTTACCGCGCATGATTGCGTATGGTCCATAAATGCCATAAACAATCCGGCCAACAACGTGCAGTCGCGATTCGGATACGATCGCATCGCTCGCGCCGAGGCGCCCAACGACGACACGCTGGTCCTCCATTTGAAGGAGCCGTTTGCGCCGCTGCTGACGCTCGTGCTCGCGCCGCAAGGTTTTCCGATTCTCCCCGAGCATCTGCTCGCGAAATATCCGGACTTCAACCGCATTCCCTTCGACCAAAAGCCGCTTGGCTCGGGGCCGTACGTCGTCGATCGCTGGAGCCACGGCGATCGCGTGGTGATGCACGCCAATCCGTATTACTTCGGCGGCAAGCCGAAGATCGAACGTTTGACGGTTCGCTTCGTCCCGGACCCGCAAGCCGCGCTCAACCTGCTGCAGACGGGCGAAATACAGGGCTACTTCAACACGCAAGATTACTCGCAGTATCCGCAGCTGCTCGCGCTGCGCGGATACCGCACGGTTGCCAGTCCGGTCGCCGGCGTCGGAGCAATCATCTTCAACACGCAAAATCCCCTCACATCTGATCCGCGCGTGCGTCATGCGCTCGCCGAAGCGATCGACATCAAGAGCATCGTTCCAAAGGCATATCGCGGTGCGGTGCCCGGTGCTCAGCCGGCTCGCGGGCTCTTCTTCTGGGCGTACGATCCGCAGGCATATCCGGACATTCCGTACGATCCGTCACAGGCGCGATCGCTGCTCGACGCAGCGGGGTGGAAAATCGGTGCTAACGGGCTGAGGAGCCGGGACGGCGTCCCGCTCGCACTGCAAATGGTCATCCAAGCGGCAACTCCCGGCGACGCGATCGTCGCAAATGCCGTCGTCCAATACGAACGCGCCGTCGGCGCCTCGGTATCGCTCAAGCAATTCAACGTCACGCAAATCGTTGCGCCCGCGAACGAAGGCGGTCCCGTTTACGGCGGCAAGTTCAACCTTGCTCTCTATCCGTTCGTCAATAGCGACGATCCCGATACGACCGATCAATTTGCATGCGCCAACGTGCCTCCGAACGGCTACAACAAGTCACGCTTTTGCAACTCTCGCAGCGATGCGCTTTTGCGCCAGGGGCAGCGCACGTTCGATATCGCGAAGCGCAAAGCCGCCTACCGGCAGCTCCAGGCGCTGCTGTACCGGGAATTGCCCATCATGCTCATCTACGATCGCACCGAGGTCGACACGTTCACGGACAGCCTGTACGGCGAAAGCGCATCCATCGACGGCGCGTGGTGGAATGTGGCGCACTGGTCGCTGCGCTAACGCGAAAGCGCTGCGCTCTTAGCGGCCGCAGTCGTCACGGCTTTGATGAGCGTCGCTCGAAAGCGACCCTCTTCGAGCTGCGTGAGCGCATCGATTGTGCATCCGCCCGGCGTCGTCACGCGATCGCGAATTGCGGCCGGATGCTCGTTGACGTTGCGCAACAGCAGCGTCGAACCGAGCAGCGTTTGCACCGCCATCATACGCGCAACTTCGCGCGGCAGCCCCGCCTTCACGCCTGCGTCACTGAGCGCTTCGGTGATCACGCAGACGTACGCCGGTCCACAGCCGCTAATGGCGGTTACCGCATCAAAATGGTGCTCCTCGATTTCGAGTGCTTCACCGAGCAACGCGAAGAGCTTCAGCACGCTCTCACGCGCATCAGGCGGCCAGCCGGCGCCGAACGCGACTCCGGTGATGCCCTCGTTGAACTCGCACGCGATATTCGGCATGGCGCGCGCCACCCGGACTTTCGGCAGCGCTGCTTGCAGCACGTCGAGTGAAACCGCGGCGCACGTTGAAATCACGTAATGCTCGGCGCTAAGCGCAGGCGCGATCTCTTGCAGAATCGCGCGCGCCTGTTGCGGCTTGACGCACAGCACGATGTTGCGCGTCTGCCCGGCAAGCTGCGAGTTCGTTTCACTGGGCGTGACGAAGCCCGGCAACGCGCGTGCGCGCGTCGTTGCGAAAATCTCCAGCTCGGGCTGAACGCGGTGCAAACCGCTTGCAAGCGCCGTTCCCAGTGTGCCGAGGCCGATAATTCCGATGCTGTTCATACACATAAAAAGCCCCACGCCGATGCCGGCGTGGGGCTACTCCTTTGACGTTGAGAGCGTCTGTTAAACGATCACTTCACCATAGCACCGCGCCGCGATTGCGATTGCAACGCGGTCGAGGGTTCGAGGGCATCCGGCGCAGGGTGAGAAACATGGGACGACTTTACCAGCCAAGCCGCGGCCGCGTCAAGTGTTTCGAGTACGCGATCTACTTGCGCCGGGCTAATAACCAGCGGCGGAGCCAGGCGAATCGTATTGCCGCCGGCCTTGTTCAGCAGCACGCCCGAAAACTCACGCGCTCGATCGACGATTGACGACGCGTCGTGCGGCGGCGCGACGGGAACGCCGATCAGCAGTCCCATTCCGCGCGGTTCACCATAAACGCCGGGATAACGCTGCGCAAGGTTGCGCAAACCCTCGAGGAAGCGCCCTGAAACCGTTGCTACGTGCGCTTCGAGCGCCGACTCGTCGCGCACGCGCAGATGCGCGAGCGCCGCTGCGCACGGAACCGGCGAGCCGCCGAACGTCGAGCCGTGGTCGCCGGGCTGCAAGCCCGTCGCATACGCTTCGCGCACCAGCATAGCCCCAATGGGTAATCCGTTCGCGAGCGCTTTCGCGAGCGTTACGACGTCCGGCTGCACGCCGAAGTGCTCGAACGCGAAGAGCGGACCCGTTCTACCCATCCCGCATTGCACTTCGTCGAAGATCAGCAGTGCACCGTGGTGCGTGCACTGTTCCCGTGCGGCGCGCACAAACTCGGGCGTTCCCGGAAGCACCCCGTTCTCACCTTGCACCGGTTCGACGATGAAAGCCGCCGTGCAGTCGTCGATTGCATGCTCGAGCGCATCCACGTCGTTGAACGGTGTCGTGCGAAAGCCGCCGGGAAGCGGATCGAATCCTTCGTGATATGCCGCGTTCGCGGTTGCCGCGAGTGCGCCCATCGTTCGCCCGTGGAATCCGCCTTCGCACGAAACGATCGTCTTTCGATCCGGCCGGCCGCTGCGATGCGCGTATTTGCGCGCAAGCTTTATCGCTGCTTCGTTCGCCTCCGTGCCGGAATTGCAAAAGAACACCCGATCGAAGCCCGAGCGCGCGGCAAGTTCCTTGGCCAGCGTTGCGGCGGGCTCGTGCCCGAACAGATTGCTGACGTGAACGAGCTTTTCCGCTTGCTGCGCAACAGCCGCGGTAATGGCCGGATGCGAGTGCCCGAGTGCGCATACGGCAATGCCGCCGACGCAATCCAGGTATCGTTCGCCGCGATCGTCGATGAGCTCGCAGCCTTCGCCAGCAACGAACGTGACCGGCGCTCGCCGATAATTTTCCAGTAACATTTACGTGCGGTAACTCGCGTTGATTTTTACGTAGTCGCGGGAAAGATCGCAGCCCCAGCCCGTCGCGCTTGCGTCGCCGATGCCGAGATCCAAGCGAACGGTGACGGCCGTGTGCTCGAGTTCGCGATGCGCCTCCGCTTCCGAAAGCACTTCGACCGATCCCACGTCGACCCACAGCTCTCCGTTCAGATACAGGGACCATCGCTCCGGGTGCAATCCGATGCGCGCGGAACCCGCCGCGGCAATGATGCGACCCCAGTTCGGGTCCTCGCCGAACAGCGCGGTCTTCACCAAATTACTGTTGATGACGGCTCGCGCAATCATGCGCGCTTGCTCCTCGGTGCTCGCACTCGTCACGTTCACCGTCAGCGTTTTCGTGGCGCCCTCGCCGTCGGCAACCATCGCCTGCGCGAGGTCGTCGCAGAGCTTGCGTAACGCCGCACGGAAGTTTGACGGCGCGTCGGTGTCGCGCGCCGGGGCGAACGCGTACACCGCGTCGTTCGTCGACATGTCGCCGTCCACCGAGATCATGTTGAACGTCGCGTCGGTGCACGCGGAGAGATGTTGTTGCAGGGCGGCTTGCGACATCGGCGCGTCGGTCGCGATGAATGCCAGCATCGTCGCCATGTCTGGCGCGATCATACCCGACCCTTTCGCAATGCCGGCGACGACGTACCGTTTCTCACCTTCGTAAAATGCATACGCCGCGAGTTTCGGAACGCGATCCGTCGTCATGATGGCTTCGGCCGCGTCGAACGCTGCTTCGCCGCCGCTCTCAAGGTCGGTGACGGCCCGTTCTAACCCCTTCGCGACGCGATCCATCGGCAACGGCACGCCGATGACGCCCGTCGATGCTACTATCACGGATTGCGGCGCCATATCGAGCAACGCCGCCGCCTGCCGCGCCGTTGCGCGCGCGTCCCGTTCGCCGCGTTCGCCTGTGCATGCATTCGCGCAGCCGGAGTTGCAGACGAGCGCGAGCATTTGCGCGCCGCTTTGTTCGAGATGCTCGCGGCTGACCAGCAGCGGCGCAGCCTTGATCTCGTTGGTCGTAATCACCGACGCGCAGACTTGCGGCGCGTCGAAAACGACCAGGGCGAGATCGCGTTTACGCTTTTTGATTCCCGCGTGCACGCCCGCGAGACGCACGCCGGGAACGACGCCCAAACCGCCCCGCAGCGCGACGAGCCTCGGCTCAGACTGCAATGCGAGCATCGATGCCCTCCTCGGCCGGATATCCGTGCATGATGTTCAGATTGGCGACCGCTTGCGACGCCGCACCGCGCCCGAGATTGTCGATCGCGCAGAGGACGCGAACCACGTTGCCGCTCACCGAGACGTGCAGCTCCGCGTCGTTCGTCCCGCGCACCGCGCGCATGCTGGGCACCATCCCGTCCGTCAAGATGCGAACGAACGGATTGCCGCCGTACGCGCGCTCGAACGCAGTATGCACTTCGTCGTCATCCGCGAGCGGATGCGCAAAGATCGCATATGCATTGACGAGCATGCCGCGCGAAACCGGCACGACTTGCGGCGTGAAGATCAGGTCGGCATGAATCCCCGCGGCGCGCCATTCCTGTAGAATTTCGGGCTCATGACGGTGGCCGGTCAATCCGTACGCGCGAACGTCACCCTCCACTTCAGCGAAAAGTGACGCAGCTGCGGGAGTGCGCCCCGCTCCGGTTATGCCGCTTTTGGCGTCGACGATGATTCGCTGCGGCGCAAACGCGGCGAGCGGCAGCGTCGCCAGCAGCGTCGCAGTCGGATAGCAGCCTGGGTTCGCTACAAATTGCGCAGCCGCAATTTGATCGCGATACCGTTCCGCAAAGCCATAGACCGCAAGCGACGGCGCCAAGCGATAATCTCCCGAGAGATCGATGACGCGAGCCCCGCGTTTGAGTAATGCGGGCGCAACGGTTTTTGCAACGCCGTGCGATCCGGCGAGCACGACGACGTCGCCGATCACGAATTGCGCCTCGACCGAACCGGGCGGATCGAAGCAGCGCCCGAGAAAGCGCAGTTCCGGAAACTGCCGTGCAATCGGCTCGCCCGCATGACTTGCGCTCTCGAGTGCGCCGAGCCCCGCGCGCGGGTGACGCGCAAGCAACGCGATGAGTTCGGCCGCGGCGTATCCCGACGCGCCGTACACGTGCACGCGCATCAGTGGATCCCCTCGTCCTTCGACAGGCTCAGGATGACACGGTGCAGCGCTTCGAGCGATTCGCGAACCGCATCGGGGTTCGTCGATCCGGAGGTCGTTTTGCCTTGAACCGACGCGATTGCGTCGGGCCAATTCAGCGGCGTGCCGTCGCGCTCGTTCGCTCGCACGGACGCGCCGACCGTGCTATGCGCTTCTCGCGCCGTCATCCCGCTCAAGATCAATGCGTCCGCGACGTCCGTCGCGGCCGTGTAGCCTTCGCCGGCGAGCGCGGAGATGCGCCCACGATTGAAATGCACGTGTTCGAGCGCACGCGCAAACGCTTCGAGTGCCGAAAGCGACTGCTCGGCGATCGCAATAATCGCTTCTTTGGCGATCTGCAGATCGCGATGATAGGAAAGCGCCGCTCCGCCGACAGCTGCAAGCGCGCCGGCGTAGCGTCCAATCATCGAAGCAGAAGTTGCGCGCACCAATTCGAACGGATCCGGATTGCGCTTCTGCGGCATCAGGCTCGAGCCCGTGGATGCCGCATCGTCCAGGCGAACGTAGCCGAAATTCGGCGTGCACCAGATCACGAATTCTTCGCAGATACGTGATGCGTCAACGAGAACGCGCACGAACGCGTGCGCCAGGTCGAGCGCGGCGTCGCGGTTGCCGATGGCATCCATCGCGTTCCGCGACGGCGCCGCGAATCCCAACGCGCCGGCGCTCGCCTGCCGGTCGAGCGGCAGCGAAGATCCCGCGACCGCAGCCGAGCCCAATGGGCACGATTCCAGCGCGCGCGTTTGAACTTCCGCGAAACGCTGCGCATCGCGTGCAAACGGCTCCGCGGCAGCGCACAGCCAAAATGCGAGCAACACCGGCTGCGCGGGCTGCCAATGCGTCGTCGCGGCAAGCAGCGTACCGGCGTCGAGTTCTTTCTTCGCGCATGCGGCGAAGTGCGCCGCGATCCGCGCGGCAACGCGTTTTCCCTTGGCCGCACGATCGGCGGCGTACAACAGCAGCGTCGTCGCGACCTGATCGTTGCGGCTGCGCCCTGCATGCAGCTGCTCGCCGGCGTCCGGCGCAAGTTCGCGCACGCGCGCGTCAATCGCGCCGTGAATGTCTTCCGCTTTACTTGCGCGCACCGTTTCCGCAAACGTTCCATGAGCGATCTCCGCCGCGATCGCTTCGAGCGCGGCGGTCAACTGATTTGCTTG
>Ga0070735_10003994_pt1 | contig 12632 bp, 13 predicted proteins | sample Coa_R1_FD_66443 | JGI IMG/M metagenome (GOLD analysis project Ga0070735, IMG submission 66443) | Surface soil microbial communities from Centralia Pennsylvania, which are recovering from an underground coalmine fire - Coalmine... | ecosystem: Environmental > Terrestrial > Soil > Unclassified ...
TATCGGTGAGCGTGGCCGCCAGCTCGGCCAGGGCGAGGGGGTTGCCGCCAGCTTCCGCCAGCACCCGGTCCCGCAGGGCCGCGGGCAGGTGCCGCGCCCGCTCCTGCAGCATCCGCCCGGCCTGATCGGCGTCCAGCCCGGCCAGGGACACGCTGGGCAGCCCGGATGCTGTGAATCGAGACCCGTCCCTCGCGGCCAGGACCATCACGACACCCTCGGCCTCGAGCCGCCTGGCCGTGAACAGCAGCGCGTCCGCCGACGCCGTGTCCAGCCAGTGGGCATCATCGACCAGGCACAGCACCGGCCGGTCCTCGGCGAGATCCGACAGCAGGCTCAGGACGGAAAGGCCGGTAAGGAACCTGTCCTCGCGGCCCCGCTCCGACAGCCCGAGCGCACCGGCCAGCGCCTCAGCCTGAGGTCCTGGCAACGCCTCGACCCGGCTCAGGGCCGGCCGCAGCAGCAGGTGCAACCCAGCGAAGGCCAGCTCAGCCTCGGTTTCCACACCCGCCGTCCGCAGCACCAGCATCCCGCTAGCCGCCCGCGCCGCATAGTCGAGCAACGCCGTCTTGCCGATCCCGGTTCCGCCACGCACTACCAGAGCACCGCTACGGCCCTCCCGGGCGCGGCCCAGCAGCGCGTCGATGACCTGCCGCTCAGCCTCGCGACCGTGTAGTTCCACAGCCACACATTTAAGCCGGCGGCCACTAGATCAGCCCCGCGTGCTACTGTCGGGATACCGCTCCAGACCTCGGTGGCTGATGGCGTTTGCTATCTGCGGCGCCGCCGAGACGCTCGGAGCTTTCGATGCTGGGATGGGGTAAGACCGGAGCGGCTCGTTCCCTTGTGACGGCCAGGTCCGCCCGCGGCCAGGACGCCGACCTTTATCGCCGTTACGCCGCCACGCTGTGCCAGCAGGCGCTGCAGACTCGCGGCGACCAGCCGCTGGCCGAGCGTGTCGTCTGTGACGTCATCGTCAATGAGGCCGCGCTGGCCCGGATACCGGAGCCCGGCGAAGATGATGCACGTTATCGCCTGACCGGGCCGGTCCTGTGGCGCTTTCAGCAGCGTGCCGCCGGGACGTGGCTAATTATCCGCGTCACACGGCGGCTCTCGTGCACGCGGTAATGCGCTGGCTGGCATCATCGGGCGCCGTTGAGCTCAGGTCGTAGATCGCGTGTGCTTCTCGCCCCAGGCCGACCTCGGCGGCGGGCTGCTGATCTGCGCGATCGGCGTCGACGCCGTCCGCCATATCCGCCAGCGCCGCGAGTTCATCGCGCTGGCGTGGATCCCTGTGCTGCTTGGTGTCCACCAGTTCATCGAGGCGTTCGTCTGGTTGTGGCTCCAGGGCCATGTGCCGCGCGGGCTCGGCTATGTCGCGCTGTGGGCCTACCTGCTGATCGCCTTCGTAGTGCTGCCTGTATTCGTCCCCCTAGCCGTGATCGCGGTTGAGCCGACGAGGCGGCGCAAGCAGATGATGGCGCCCTTCGCGCTACTCGGGGCGGTGGTCGCGGCGACGCTGCTCGCCGCGATGGCCCGTGGCCCGGTCAGCGTGAAGCTGGCCCCGTACCATCTGTCCTACGGCATTCGGGTCTCTGTTGGCTTGCTGGTCGTCGCGCTGTATGTCGTGGCTGTATGCGGGCCGCTGCTGGTGTCGGGCTACCGCAACGTGATGCTCTTCGGTGTCGTCAACCTCGTGGCCGTCATCGTCATCGCGCGGCTCACCATCTCCGGGTTCGCCTCGGTATGGTGCGGGTGGGCCGCCGTCTCCAGCGCCGCGATTACGCTGCACTGCCGCTTCACCATGCCCCGTCCTCAGCGTGTGAGTCCGGGCCCGGCCGGCTGACGACCCAGCACCGGAATCAGGCGTACAGTTAGGGTGGGACCATCGCTCTTGTCGTGCCAGCGCGCACACGAGATTGCGACTCCGGCTGCTCTGGACCCCGGCGGCACCTGACAACGCAGGTCGAACAGGTGGCACGCCATGACGAGTCCTATCGGCTCGCGGGTTCCGGCAAGCCGGGCGCGCCGGGAGCTCGCCGAACTGAGTGACGCCGAACTGCTGGGCATCGTGACCTCGCTGCCCCGCGTCAGCCAGCGGCGCATAGCAGCGTGCGACCTGCTGGTCAGCCGCTACCGTCACCTGGTCTGGTCCTGCGTCCAGCGATACGGGCATGGTCCGGAGCTGAAGGACGAGCTGATGCAGGTGGGCTACGGTGGCCTGGTCGCGGCGATCAACAACTTCGACCCGGCCGTTGGCTGCTCCCTGGCGGCTTATGCTTACCCGCACATTACCGGCGAGATCAAGCGGTACTTCCGGGACAAGCGCTGGCAGGTTCACGTCGCCCGCTCCGTCAAGGACCTGGCCATGCGAGCCCGGGCGGCGACCTGGCAGCTGACCCAGGAACTCGGGCGCATGCCGGCCGAGTCCGACCTTGCTGCTTTTCTGGGGGTCAGTGGCCGTGAACTGCGGAACGCCCAGCTGGCCGAGCTGGCGTTCCAGCCGTCCTCGCTGGACGCGCCGGCGTCGACCGACCCCGAAGCGGCCATCTTGGCTGACCTCCTGGGCCGGGAGGACCCGCAGATGGAGCACGTGCTCGATATGCAGGCCGTCGCCACGCACTGGCCCGAACTGCCGCCGCTTGAGCGGAGGATCCTGCTCCTGCGCTTCTACGCCAACATGACCCAGGATCAGATCGGCCGGCATCTCGGCATCTCCCAGATGCAGGTCTCCCGGCTGCTCAGCCACGCGCTCGGCTATCTCCGCCCGCGCCTACTCGGGCTAGACGAGGCAACCGCGAGGTAAGGACGAGCATCGGCTTTTTCGTGAAGAAAGCCGACCCTGTCCGCGGATTCGCAGCGCAGCTGGCGCATTGACATTGGATACCGCGAAGACGTACATTTGAAATGTTGCTCCGGACCTCGGCAGTATGCCCGCGAATACAGCGGGCGCAGTACGGGAACCGGAGTTTTTGGCGTTGTGGTCAGCGCTGAGAAAGGTGCGCCGACAAAGGGCAGCAATCCTCGGGAAATAAATATTCCGCACCCTGCTTTTCGCGCCGGACCGGCGAAGCGTACGTCAATTCGTTACCGACCGAGGAGCCGCCTATGGACAGTGTCCGCCTGACAGCGCCCCGGTGAACCGCCGTGGCCTCGTCCAGCCCGTGGACGGCCGGCCTGCGGTGAGCACCGGCGTCGGCGTCACTTTGGTGGTGGCCGGGGCGATCTTGCGGTTTGCGGTCACCTCAAGGGTCGCCCACGTCCTGAATGCGCACGTTGCCGGGGTCATCGTGATGCTGGCCGGCGTCTTCGCCCTGCTGCTGTCGCTGCTGGTCTGGGGCCCGCTGAACCGTCGCCGAAGCCGCTCCGGCGGTCACGCATGACGCTCGCCGCCCGCGCCGGGCACGCTGCGCTGGCGACCGCCTCATGCGCGTAGGGTGATCGCGACCCGAAGGGGCGAGAGCCCGCCGAGTGCGATGGCGGACGGAAGCAGGCATGCATGGATGTAACAGACGTATGGGTCGCGAACGACGAAGGAACCGAAATCGTTCGCGCGCGGGACATCGTGGGGGTCAGCCTGGACTATGACGGAAACGTCACGGTGCGGCTGACCGGCGCTGACAGCGCGGTAGTGACGATCGCCGGGCACCGGACGCACCGAGAGGAGCACCGGCCTGACGACTTTCACCGCCAGATGGTCCGCGTCATCGCCGAGCTATCGGACGCGGCGGGGCCCTTCCTGGTGCGGGCGGTACATCACGAGACCCGTGGCTGGCAGTGGGTCAGCGAGCCTCTGTAGCGGCGAAAAAGATCAGGAGGCCTAACGGGCCGTGGTGCGCGAGGCCGGGCACCGTTCTCGCCTCGGATGGCGTGCGCTACGCTGGGCAACAAGTACTAGGCGCCGCCATCAGGGCGCGCCGGTCGTCTGTCACTCGGTGAGCGAAACGGTTTCCACGGATGTGGCGCCTTCGACAACGCGGCCACTCAAGTCCTGGAGACCATCGCATTGACCGCTGTTCCTGCAGAAAAATCCGTCGTCACGCCTATCGGCCAGCCGCGAACGACCAGGCGGCGGCGCGAACAGCGCCCCGCGCCGGCTCCCGCCGCAGGCGTTACCTTCGCTGATCTCGGCGTACCGGTACCGCTGGTAGCCGCCCTCGGCGAGGACGGCATCACCGTCCCGTTCCCCGTCCAGGCCGCTACGCTGCCCGATGCCCTGGCTGGCCTCGACATTCTCGGGCGGGCCCAGACCGGTTCGGGGAAGACGCTCGCGTTCTGCATCCCGCTCGTGGCCAGGCTGGCCGAGGGGTACTCGATGGCGTGCCGTCCGCGGGGTCTGGTGCTGGTGCCGACGCGCGAACTGGCCACCCAGGTCGAGGCGGTCCTGTCGCCGCTGGCGCGCGCCATGGGACTGAGCGTCGCCGCCATCTTCGGCGGCACGCCGCAGAACCCGCAGGTGGCTGCCTTGCGCAACCGCGCGGATATCGTCGTGGCCTGCCCGGGACGCCTCGCCGATCTCATCGAGCAGGACCACTGCCACCTCGGCGATGTCGAGGTCACCGTGCTCGACGAAGCGGATCATATGGCCGACCTGGGCTTCCTGCCGATCGTCCGGCGGCTGCTCGAGGCAACTCCGCCCGAAGGCCAGCGGCTGCTGTTCTCGGCGACCCTCGACGGTGCCGTGGACGTCCTCGCGCGGCGGTTCCTGACCCGGCCGGCGCGGCACTCGGTCGACGATGCCGCCCCGCCGGCCCAGATCATCCATCATCTGTTTACCGTGACGCCGGCCGACCGGGTGGGGGTGGTCGCGACCCTGGCCAGCGGTGACAACCGCGTGCTGATCTTCACCAGGACCAAGTACGGAGCGGAGAAGCTAGCCCGTCAGCTGAACACGGCGGGGGTGCCCGCGGCAGAACTCCACGGGAACCTGGCCCAGGGTGCCCGCACCCGTAACCTGACCGCGTTCGGATCCGGCGAGGTGCGCGTCATGGTGGCGACCGACATCGCCGCCCGCGGCATCCACGTGGACGGTATCGACCTGGTGATCCACGCCGATCCGCCGACCGAGTACAAGGCCTACGTGCACCGATCCGGCCGGACCGCCCGAAACGGCGCCGACGGGGCGGTGGTCACCGTGCAGACCGCGGCGCAGGCGGCCGAGGTCCGAATCCTGATGCGCAAGGCGGGCGTCACGCCGCAGGCCGCCGCCGCCGGCCCGGGCTCGGCGGTGCTGCGCTCGATCGCGGGCCCCCCGGCCAGGCGTATTGCCCCGGTGACCGTGCTCGCCCGGGTCCCGGCCGCCGAGAGCGCCCGCGCCACTGGCCGCGGCGCCGCTGCCGCGTCGGGGAGTTTCCGGGGCCGTGGCGGGCGCGGACGGGGCCGCTGAAGGCCATCGCGAAATTCGGCCGGATCTAAGCTCCCGGGCGGGGGGTAAAAGCGTAAAAGCAGGGTAGCGTTCATGGTGTTGCTCCGGACCCTGGCAGCGGTTATGTCCCCGAGAAAGCGGACTGCCGGCGGGATCCGGAGTTTTCACGCCCGAGCATGACGAGCACGGTTTTCGTCAGCGAAGGCTGCCCGCGGCAGATTCCCGCGCTGCGACGTGCATTTTCTTGGCTTGGCCGCTGCATCGTTTCCGGCAGCTCCGGCCGCGGCCAGAAGAGAGAACGATCGCGATGACTGACCAGCTCACCGTCGGCTACAAAGGTACGGAGCCGTTCCCGGACGGCGGGACGCCGCCACCGACCCTAGGAGACGGGGCCCGGGTGGCGGTGACAGCCGCGATCGTGATCGTGCCGTTCGGCGGCCTGGGGGTGGCGGTGTGGCTCGCCTGGGGTCATGGCCTGAGCGCGGCCGACATCCTGCTCGCGGTGGCCTTCTACCTGGTGACCGGGCTCGGGGTGACCATCGGTTTCCACCGGCTGTTCACCCACCGCAGCTTCACCGCGGCGCGGGCGCTGCGGGTCGTGCTGGCTATCGCGGGGTCGATGAGCTTCGAGGGCGAGGTCATCGGCTGGGTCGCGATCCACCGCCGGCATCACGCGTTTGCCGACCGGCCGGGTGACCCCCATTCGCCGTACCGGTACGGAACTGACCTCCCCGGCCAGCTCCGCGGTCTGGCTCACGCGCACGTCGGCTGGCTGCTACGCGATGACCCCACCCCGGCCGCGCACTATGCCCCGGACATGGTGGCCGACCCGGCCATGCGGGCGATCTCGGCGGCGTTCCCTGCCTTGTGCGCCGTATCGCTAGGCCTGCCCTTCGCCGCGGGCTGGGTGATCGGCGGCAGCTGGCACGCCGCTCTGACCGCTCTGTTGTGGGCCGGACTGGTCCGCGTCGCCTTGCTGCAGCACGTCACCTGGAGCGTGAACTCGCTGTGCCACGTGATCGGCACCCGCCCCTTCACTACCCGTCGCCACGACCGCGCCACCAACTTGTGGCCCCTCGCCCTGCTCTCCCTCGGCGAGAGCTGGCACAACATGCACCATTCCGATCCCGCCTGCGCCAGGCACGGCGCCGATCCCGGGCAGATCGATATCTCCGCCGCCGTCATCCGCATCTTCGAGCGCCTCGGGTGGGCGACCAGCGTGCACTGGCCAGACCCCGCCCGTCTGAACGGCCGCCGCCGCGATCGCAGTCCAGATCGTGGCGACTGACCGGCCTGGAAGGTCGCCGCGCGAGCAACAGGTCAGGTGGCGGCCGCGTCGGTGCCAGTCAGCAGGGCCAGGATCTCCCCGACGGTGCGTTCCCGTCCGTCCGGCTCCGGGAGCGGGAGATGCGTCTGGACGTGGTAGCGGTTGCGGCGGCCGTTCTTTTCCTTGACCACGTAGCCGGCCTCGACCAGGTCGGTGAGGATGCCGAAGGCGCTGCGCTCGGTGATGTTCAGGCTGGCTGCGATGTCGCGCAGGCGCACCCCCGGGTCATGGGCGATGAGCAGGAGAACTCGAGCGTGATGGGTTAGGAAGGTCCAGCTCGCCACGCAGGCAGGTTACCAGATTCTGGAAAAAAATTGCTAGTTTTCTGGTTCGGGTATAGCCTGAGATCAGGCACCGGACCTCAGTCGCCACCAGCGGCCAGCTACCCGGGGCTACCGGAGGAGCAGATGCGCACCGATTCGGTCATCACGATCGTTGGTGCCCATGACGCTCGCGATGCCGCGTCCCGGCTGGGGAAGCCGGTGCCTGATGGAAGCTGCCGGGCCGCGATCCTGGCCTGGCGGCGGCGGTGACGCGATGAATGCCAGCGGCTTCGAAGCCGCCGCCCGCCCGCCCTTCCTCCGCCTGCCAAGGGAACATCATGCCCGAACCAGCCGTACCCCACCCCGATCCAGGTCCTGCTCCCACCCGGCTGCGGCCCTCTCCTAACGGCACCGCGCCGCCGAAGCAACCGGTCCCGCCGCTGCCATCGGAGGTCATGGCCAACGGCACTGTCCCGCCAAAGCCACCGGTCCCGCCGATGCCATCACTGGTCACGACGGCGCGTACCCGGCGGCCCGCGGCCGGCGTGGTCCGCGCGGCGACTTGGCCGCTGCGCAAGATGATGCGCCGGGGCGCCCCGTGATCGGAAGCGCCGTGCCGGACTCCCCGGCTCATGAAGCCAGCCGTGGTCTTCCCTGCCGGGCAGACCGGGGCGGCTACGTCATCACCGCGCTCAGCGGGGAACTGGGCATGGAGTCAGCTCCTGCCCTGCGTGAGCAGCTCTTCGACCTGCTCCGCGTCGCCAGCCACCTGATCCTCGACCTGGCCGCGGTAGAGGATGCGGACGCCAGCGGCCTTGCGGTCCTGGTGGGGAGCGGACGCCGCGCCCGGCTGCTCGGCGGTTCCTTGCGCCTGGCCGCGCCATCACCCGAGGTAGCCAGGGTCCTGTCAGCTACCGGCATGGACCAGCACCTCAATATCTTTCCCACGGTCCGGGCGGCGATCACCGGCCAGCCGGACCTGCCCGAATTGATCTTCCCGTCGGGAACGGTCCTGGCTGGCGGCCACGCCGGCGGCCTCATCGCGGGCCGGGCCGCGCACCCGGCTAGGCCTGCCACTGAGCTAGCGACCGCCAGGCGAGCCAGGGTTTGACCGGCCGACCGGAGCGCGACCGGATGTCTCGCACCCGGGCATTACTCGTCCGCCGGCTCGTTTCAGCCTGGGTGCCAGGGGCAGGGAGGTACCAAGATCTGTGGCAGTGGAGCGGTTGCGCGTCCGGGCCAGCTAGGCCAAGTCGAGGCGGATCAGGCCTGGTACCGCTTGTCTACGCAGGTACAAGCGGTCGATCCTAGGAGGCACCCGCCGTGACTGATCCTGATGGGCCCCGGCACGTTGAAGTGGGCAAGGACGGCCAGCCGGTCGCGGCTGCCGAGGTGACAACCAGCGGCGGAGCCGGCGGAACGGCCCGGGCGTCGTTGCACGCGTCGGCCGGGCATGTTGCTCCTGGCAGCCGGGCGAGCCTGGTTGATGCGGTCATGGATCTGCCTGAGGTGCAGGCTAGCGCGCGCATGGAGGCCGCCATCCCGCTCGGCGACGGCGAGTCGCTCGAGCGCCTGCGGGAGCGGACGGAGGATGCGGTCACGCGGTCAGCTGGCTCTACCACGCTACTGGACGCGAACATACCGTCACGGAACCGGAGCGAACCTGGTCAGGACCCTGGATGTGGTACTTGACGTTGAGCTTGCCCAGTCCGGAGTTGCGGTCCTGCATGCGCCTCGGCGCGCCGGAGTCCGGCGCGCCGAGGATGGTCGTCGGCGTATTAGCGCCGGCGCAGCATGAGGACGACGAGTACAATGATCACGATGAGGACCACGGTCCCGATACCGATATACATCGACATTCCTTTCCTGGCAGCGCCCGGAGTCGATTGTCATGTCGGTCAGGTTCCGGCGCCATCATCGATGGTGACTTTCGATCCAGCTACCCGCACACGCGGCCGCAAACCATCGGCGCGACCCCAGGCCATGGCAAAGGCTTGTGCCTGCGGCGTAGGGTAGAACCACGGATCTGGGATGAAGCCGTCGGGTCCAGACCCTGCCCTCGGCTGTTAGGGCAGAAGGCGGCGCTGATGCCGGGTGTGGAGCTGACGACCAGCGCATACGATGGCCATGCGGTGTCGGCCGACCGGATAGGTAGATGACGGACAGCCGGACCCTGGTCATCTGGGGGCAGGTGGCTGCGCATGCCGCCGCGCATGGTCACCCGGTGTCGGTCGCCGACGTCTGCGCGGTCGCGGCCGGCTCGGCTGGGCTGGCCGGGGGGTGGCTGGCTGCCGCGCGCGGCGGCGACCCGGATTTCGTGGTGTGCGTGACGAGCCTGATCAGCGAGCAGCTAGCCGAACTGCAGCTAATGCTCGGCGAAGGGCCGTGCCACGACGTGCTGGCGTCAGCCGCGCCGGTCCTGGCCGCCGACCTGGGCGACGCGGAACTCGGCCGTCGGTGGCCTGGGTTCACTCCGGCGGCACGCCAGCTCGGCGCCGGGGCCGTCTTCGCGTTCCCGCTGGCCGTCGGGGCGATCCGGGCCGGGGTGCTGGGCCTGTACCGCGGCTCGCCCGGCTCCTTGCCGGACAGGCAGCTCGGTGACCTGCTCATCCTGGCCGACATGGCCACCGTGATGCTGCTCGGCAGCGCGCGCGGCGACGCGGAAACCAACGGCGGGTCCTGGCTAAACGGGCAGGCCCGGGATCTGGCGGTGCACCGCGCCGAGATCGACCAGGCCACTGGCATGCTGACGGTCCAGCTCGACGTCTCGGCGGCTGAGGCGTTCGCCCGGCTGCGGGCTTACGCTTACTCCCAGGACCGGCGCCTGGCCGACGTGGCCGGCGATATCGTCGCCCGCCGCCTGCGCTTGGCCCGCGACAAGCATCCAGGCGACGGCCCGTGACTGCCGGGAAACGCCGGCCACGGTTCCCCGCAGCGCTACCCGAGTACCTGCTCATGGCGAAAGGCGACCCAGATGGACACCGACCTGCTTTCCGACACCTTCGTCGATCTGGCCGACACGATGGTCGCCGACTTCGACGTTATTGACTTCTTGCACCTGCTTACCGACCGCAGCGTCGCCCTGCTGGCCGCGGGCGCGGCCGGGGTGGTGCTGGCCGACCCGCGCGGCGAGCTGCGGGTCGCGGCGGCCTCCAGCGAGGAGGCCGGGCTGCTGGAGCTGTTCCAGCTGCAGAACGACCAGGGACCGTGTCTGGAGTGCTTCCGCACCGGCCGGCCCGTCACCGCGACCGACCTGGGCGCCCCGGACCGGCGGTGGCCCCGGTTCGCGCAGGCCGCCACGCAGGCCGGGTTCGCAACGGTGGAGGCACTGCCGATGCGGCTTCGGGACCAGGTCATCGGCGCGCTGAACCTGTTCCGCGCCGAGCCGGGCCCGCTCGACCCGGCGGACCTGCGGATCGCTCAGGCGCTGGCCGACGTGGCGACCATCGGCCTGCTGCAAGAGCGCACCGTCCGGCGGCGCGAGGCCGTCGCCGAGCAGCTTCAGGTCGCGCTGAACAGCCGGGTCGTGATCGAGCAGGCCAAGGGCAAGCTCGCCGAGCGGCTCGGCCTCGACATGGACCGCGCCTTCACCATGCTGCGCGATTACGCCAGGACCACTAACCAGCATCTGACCGACGTTGCTCGTGACTTCGTCACCAGCAGCACCGCGGAGTTCCCGCCGCCGGCCCGGCGCCAGCCGAGCCGGCGGCAGCCGAGCCTGCGGCAGCCGAGCCTGCGGCAGCCGAGCCGGCGCCAGCCGGACCGCTAGCTACCAGGTCAGCGCGTCCACTGCTCGCGCGGCCAGCACGTTCAGGTCGCCGACGGTATGGGGGTCCGCGTCGCGGTACAGCGGGCCGGCGCCGTCGGCCAGCAACTCGGTCACCATGGCCACCCCTCGCACCGGGACCGGGCCGGGCTCGAGCAGGCGGCTGGCCAGATCGGCGAGCAGCGGCGCGGACCCGCTGATCGGCGCCGGGCGGAGCGGGACGCGCACCGGGCGGGCCACACCGAACGGCGAACGCGCGGCCACGGGCACGCCGGGCTCCCCGACCGCGAGCAGGATCCGCCGCAGGCTCGCGGCCAGGTCGCGGCGGAACGGCGTGGAGGTCAGCCGCGCGGCCCGGGCCGCCAGGCTGACGCTGGCCTCGGGCGGGGCGCCGCGGGCCAGCGCGCTGTCGAGCCGTGCGGCCGCGCTCCGGGCCAGGATCCGCTGCCACGGCCAGAGCCTGCGCATGGTCAGCAGGCCTTGCTCATCGCCAATCAGGACATGCATCGTATGTCACCTCCGATGTCCCGTGACCCCTAAAATAATTATACTAGTCATGCATGACCTGTAAAAGTATTTTTAGGGTCACGCCGAGGAGGAGACCATGACGGCTACCCTGAACGCCATGACCGTGCCCTCGTGGGCCTCCCACGTCGAGGACAAGCTGGCGCCGATGCCGCTGCTGCTGGTGCAGGCGTACGTCGACACCCTGGACCAGGACCTGGGCACCGACATCTTCGCGCACGCCGACCAGGCTCGCGCGTGGCTGGCCGACGCGGGCCTGCGGGTCCCGGATCCGGACCAGCCCGATCCCGGGTTCACCGAGGATCTGCGGCTGGCCCGCGAGGTCAGGCAGAGCCTGCGCGCGCTGATCGGCCACGACCGCGAGGACGAGCCACTGACCCCGGACGACCTGGCCCCGCTGGAGCAGGTGCTGCGCCAGGCACAGCCCCGGCTGGCGGCCGGCCCGGACGGCCGGGTGGTGCTCGGGCCCGGCCGCCCGGCGCGCACGCTGGCCGACGGCCTGCTCGGGTTGCTGCTCATCATCAGGGACGCGCAGGCCGACGGCAGCTGGGACCGGCTCAAGCTGTGCAGCAACCCCGATTGCCGGTGGGCGTTCTACGACCGGTCGCACAGCCGCCGGGGGGCCTGGTGCGACATGGCCTCGTGCGGGAACCGGGTCAAGAACCGCAACCTGCGCGCCCGCCGAGCCCAGGCCGGCTGATCGTCTTACATGCTGGCGATGAGCCTGGCCACCCGCTCGTCCACCGAACTGAACGGGTCCTTGCACAGCACCGTGCGCTGGGCCTGGTCGTTCAGCTTCAGGTGCACCCAGTCGACGGTGTAGTCGCGCCGCTTCTCCTGCGCCCGGCGGATGAACTCACCGCGCAGCTTGGCCCGCGTCGTCTGCGGCGGCACCGACTTGGCCTCGAAGACGTCCAGGTCCCGGGTGACCCGGTCCACGGCGCCGGCTCGCTGGAGCAGGTAGTACAGGCCGCGGCCGCGGCGTATGTCGTGGTAGGCCAGGTCTAGCTGGGCCACCCGGGGCGAGGACAGCGGCAGGTCGTGACGCGCCCGGTACCGCTCGATCAGCTGGTACTTGGTCACCCAGTCAATCTCCCGTGCGATCAGATCCAGGTTGCCGTTCTCGATCGCGCCGAGCGTCCGCTCCCACAGCTCAAGGACCCGCTTGCTGATCGGGTCGAGCCCGTTGGCGTCGGTGAAGTCCTTGGCGCGGGTCAGGTACTCGTACTGGATCTCCAGCGCGCTCGCCTCGCGCCCGCTCGCGAGCCGGACCCGGCTACGGCCGGTGATGTCGTGGCTGACCTCGCGGATCGCCCGGATCGGGTTGTCCAGGGTCATGTCCCGCGGTACCGCCCCGGCCTCGATCATCCGCAGCACCAGGTCGCTGGA
>Ga0070735_10003995_pt1 | contig 12628 bp, 13 predicted proteins | sample Coa_R1_FD_66443 | JGI IMG/M metagenome (GOLD analysis project Ga0070735, IMG submission 66443) | Surface soil microbial communities from Centralia Pennsylvania, which are recovering from an underground coalmine fire - Coalmine... | ecosystem: Environmental > Terrestrial > Soil > Unclassified ...
CCGAACACCTGAATACCGAACACCTGAATACCGAACACCTGAACACAGAACACCCGAACACAGAACACCTGAGTACCAAACACCGAACACCGAACACCCGAATCCCGGCCACCCTCACTTCCCGTCGAGCAGCGCCTGCACTTTGACGGGCTGGCCGGTTCGGCTGCTCTGGATTGCGGCGGTCACCATCGCGACGGACTGCAGGTTGTCGTAGACGTTGGTCTCCATCGGCGGCCCGCCGTCCAGCCACTGCACGAACTGCTCTATCAGCCAGGCGTTCATCCATTTCGGCTGGTCGAGGAGCGGGATCGGCTGCGAGGCGACGCCCTTTATGTTGCGCCACGAACCCTCTGGATCGTGCGGATAGCATACCAGCTCCCGCCGATCGAGCACCAGAGTGGCGCGCTCGCATTCGGCGCGAATGTACTCGTCGGTCCAGCAGTTCAGCCCGACGGCGTTCGTCTTCGCACCCTCGTACTGGACGCGTACGCCGTTTTCGAGCCGCATCGTCACCAGGCCCTGCGAATCGCCGGCATAGGCGCCCCACGCCGGGTTCCAGGTCTGCGCGTAGAGCGTATCGCAGGGCGCTCCCGCCAGGTCCGCGAGCAGGTCGAGGTGGTGGACCGCGCCCTCGATCATCAGCGGGTCCGCCATCTCGTGGCGAAACTTGCTCCAGCTCGCGTAGGCGCGACAGTCGCAGGTGAAGCGGCAGACCAGGTAGTCGAGAGCGCCGTGGCGGCCGGACCGCAGCGCGGCCCGAAGCGTGCGCTTATCTTGGTCGAAGCGGTGGCTCATGGTGACCGCCATCTTCTTCCCGGCCGCGCGCGCACCATCGCGGCGATCCGCAGCGACGCTTCGAGCGTATCCGCAATAGGCTTTTCGGAGAGGATGTCGAGATCGTGCGTCAGGGCTGCGATCACGACCTGTTCGTGGAAGGCCGGCGGCACGACGATCGTACAAAAGTCCGCGGGATTCTCGCCGAGCGCAGCCTCGAGGTCCGTGTAGCACCGGTCGGCGGGCAGTCCCAGTCCCTCCCGGGCGTTCGCGAGCGCCGCCCGATCGGTGTCCACGGCGGCGACGACCTCGATAAGGCCCTCCGCGACGTTGGGCGGCAGGAAGCTCCGGCACCACGCGGCGCCCCAGCCTCCCGTGCCGATTTGGATCACGCGATAGGGCATGTCACTTCCCCGGCCGGAACGAGTTGAACCAGGTCTGGTGTTGGTCGAAGTCCGCGACGGTGATCGTGCCGTCACGAGAGACGCACATCGCGCCCGCCGTGCCCGCGCGGTTGTCGCCCGCGCCGATGGCGACGCCGCCCGCCGACATTCGGCCGAGCAGCTCGCGCCGGCCTGTGCGCGGATCGTACCGCGCGATCAGGCCGCGATTGTCGTAGCCGGCGTAGTAGATCCGGCCATCGCGTCCCGGTTTAATGGCGATGCAGAGCGATTTGCGGATGCCGGGCACCGCAGCGTCGCCGAATGCCGGGCCGAGCGCGCGCATCGAGCCGTTCGGGCCGTCGTCCGGACGGTAGTCGAACAGCAAGCCGCTTTCCCAGCCGACGCCGTAGATATGCTTCTCGTCCGCGGACACCGCCAGGTCGAACGGCAGGTTGTTCAGCGTCGTGGTCTGCTCCGGCGCCATCGGAACGCGCACCGGCAGCTTTACCGCCCGGTCCGTTCGCGGATCGTACCGGACCACGTCGCCGTCGATGGTGAAGGTGTAGCCGCGGCCGTCCCGGAGGGCGATCGTGACGCGGCACGGGTAGCCAAGTATGCGCCCCATGTCCTCTACCCTGCGGGTCTTGATGTCGTACACCACGAAGCGGCCGGTCGGGTGGAGCACGCCGTAGACCTTGCCCACGCTCTCCGCGAGCGCAAGGCTCATGATGCTCTCGTGCGGGACGAGGATGCCGAGATCGGTGGCGCGCTTCGTCCGCGTATCGTACGTCACGAGGTGGCCGCCGGTGTAGTCGCCGGGCGACCTCTCGTACTGCTCGAGGGTGTTCCAATCGTAGCAGTGCGTGCCGAACCAGGCGACGCCGTGACTGTCAAACCGGATTTGCGAGTGGATCTTGCTCTGCGGCAGCGTGGAAGCGCCGGTCTCGCCGCACACCTCCTGCATGTCCGCCAGTTTCTCCTGCCGGTGCGTCTTCGGATCGTACGCGATCAGGCAGGCGCCGAGCTTGGACGCGTTGCAGGTCCCTGCGTAGATACGGCCGTCCGGCCCTACGGTCATCGCGGAGAACATCTCCAGGCACTTCGTCTCCTCCAGCCACGGCACGCGCTCCACCGGCAGCAGCTTCTCCGCGGGCGGCGCGACCGGCTGCGCGAGGAGCAGGGCGAAGAGCAGGAGATATCGAAACCAGGCCATATTGGACATCTTACTGCTCTGCGCCGAATCACCGCGCGCCGACGCCCTTCAGGGCAGCACTATCTTGCTTAGCGTGAATGTGGCGCCGTCAAGAACCGGCAGCAGGAGCTCGTAGCCGTATATCAGAGACATGGATGCGCACTTCGATTATCGCCTCACGCGCGGGACTGACGACGCCGGTAATCACGCAATCCTCCGGCTGCGTCCGGAACCGAAGCGCCGCAGGTAATCATAACCGATGTGCACCATCCAGGTTTGTGCATCCGGCAGTTGCGCGACAAGACGATCTCCCGCAGCCATCTCGTCCTCGTCCATCTCCCACGCGCCGGTCTCAATGTCTATGGCGACGAATTTGCCGAGAATGTCGGCTTCTACTTTGGAGCGAATGTCACGTTCATAGATCTCATCGCCGCGCCGGGCGAACTCCTCTTTCGTGTATCGGGGCAAACGCACAGCCATGGTCCTGGCCTCCACGCTTGGGATCAAGCTTTGCTGGTTTACAGTTACATTATATGCCGGTACGCCGGATTCGCGCAGAGGCGGCTTTCTTGAGTTCTCCGGTATTCTCTTAAAGCCCGATCGTCATGAAGACGCTGTTCGGGTCCTCGACGTACTCCGCAAAGGGATCGCACTCGGTGAAGCCGAAAGCCGTATACAGCCGTCGAGCGGGCTCGAACGCCTCCTGCGACCCCGTTTCCAGGCTCAATCGCAGGTAGGAGCGCCGCCGGGCCTCCTCGATAATATGGCCGAGGAGCCGCCTCGCGACTCCTTTTCGGAGATGTGCCGATGCCGTCCGCATAGACTTGATCTCCGCATGTTGAGCGGAATGCTCTTTGAGGGCGCCGCAGCCGAGGAGCTCGTCACCCTCCCATGCGGTCCAAAACGTAACGCACGGCTGCCGCAGCTCCTCGATCGGCAGGGCGTGCACGCTTTCGGGAGGCGAGAGGCTCGCCATGCTCTCAAGATGCTCCTGCAGCAGCGAGCGTATCTCCGGCCCGGATAAATCGTCTACCCTTATATTCATGGCTAGCTCTGTCTACCACAGAACCGGATGCACCACGTGAGCGATGAGACCAAGCATTCGACGTCTATCGCCGGATACCCTATGGACGAGGGCCTCTCCCGCCGGCAGGTGCTGGCCGCCGGCGCGGCGCTCGTGGCGCCCGCAGCGGCATCGCCCCGCCGGCCCCTGCGCGTCGCCGCCATCACGACCGTCTACACGCACAACTCCCACGCCGACGTGATCCTGAGTCGGCTCCTGCAGGGCGAGAACCTGGACTTTCGCGACCCCCGGCCCAACCTCCAGCTCGTCGGCCTTTGCGTGGATCAGTTTCCCGCCTCCGACCTGAGCCGGGAGTTCGCGCGGCGGTACGGCTTCCGGCTGTGCGCCACGCCGGAGGATGCCCTGACGCTGGGTACCGGGCGGCTGGCCGTGGACGGCATCCTGGTCATCGGCGAGCACGGCCAGTATCCGCAGAACGAGAAGGGGCAGGACCTCTATCCGCGTAAGCGCTTCTTCGACGCGGCAATCGGCGTAATGCGCCGATCGGGCCGCGCCGTACCGATCTTCGTCGACAAGCACCTCTCGCACTCGTGGGACGAGGCGAAGGCGATGGTGCGCGCCGCCCGCGCGATCGGCGCGCCCCTGATGGCCGGCTCCTCGGTTCCGGGAGCGTGGCGACGGCCCGCGATCGAGGTCCCGGCCGGCGCGCCGCTGCGCGAGATCGTCGGCGTCTCCTACCACACGCTCTATGGTTACGGCTTCCACGGCCTGGAGATGCTCCAGTGCCTGGCGGAGCGCCGCGCCGTCGGTGGAGAAGCCATTCGCGGCGACGCGAGCCTTTCTGGTGAAGTAGACCTTCCCGATGGCGCGCGCCCGCCCGGTGGCGCGGTCCGCCGTGCCGGCGGCGAGCTCCTATCCGAGCGGCGGGCCGGTGAGACCGGCGTACGGAGGGTGCAGTGTCTGGAGGGCGCGGCCGTGTGGGAGGCGGGCCGCCAGGGGCGCTACGACCGCGCGCTGCTGGACGCGGCGCTTGCGCGTGTCCCAGGCTTCGATCCGCGCGGCGTGGAGCGGCTCACCCGAAACCCGACGCTGTTCCTCATCGAGTACCGCGACGGGTTCAAGGCGAGCCTGTTCACGCTGAACCCGGCCGTCGGCGCATGGGCCGCCGCGTGGCGCACCGAAGGCCGGCCGCAGCCCGACTCGACGCTGTTCTGGACGCAGGAGGCCCGCCCGCTCGGCCACTTCACCTTCCTCGTGCGCGGAATCGACTCGTTTGTGCACACCGGCCGCGCGCCGCGCCCGCTGGCCCGCACCCTGCTGACGACCGGCCTGATGGACTTCCTGCTCACCTCCCGGCTGCGCGGCGGCGCGCCCCTCGACACGCCGGAGCTGGCCATCCAGTACAGGCCCGGCCCGGCCTGGCGCGATCCCGGTCCGCCGCCGCCAGCGCGCCCGCTGGACCGGCAGTAGGCGTCGCCGCGATCGCCTCAGCGGTCGCTCGCGCAGGCGCCCGCCGCTTCGATCCGGTCTTGCCCGCTTGTTCTCGTCTCGTGGTTCAGTTCGGCGTCAGAGGCGGGATGTGAGCCATATGAACCCTGTGCCCGGCGGGGTAGCGGACCGAGGATTTGCCGTCCGCACGGAGGAAGTATTGGAGCCGGACAGCCGCAAGGTCAATAACATGCCAATCTCATCACAATTTACGGTCGTCGGCCTGGGCTACGTCAGTCTCTACGTGATGGATCCCGATGCCGCCGTGCGGTTTTACTCACGCGTCTTCGGCGAGCCCGGCTACGTCGGGCCCGATCCGCCGACCTACGGCTGGCGCATGGGCGCGACCTGGCTCACCGTCTTCTCCGCGCAGGACGGGCCGCACCCCGGCGCGGACCCGCGCGGGACGGAGTTCGCCGTCCAGGTCTCGGCGCCGCAGCAGGTCGATCGGCTCTACGCGGCGCTCATCGAGGCCGGCGCAAGGCCCTGCATGCCTCCGCGGGACCATGTACGAGCGGATGCGATTCGGCTGCGTGGACGACCCGTTCGGCGTCCGCATCCACGTCTACTCCCCGCTGGCGGTGACCGGCAACCGGGAATCTACTCCTTGAAGCTGCCCGGCTCGTCGGTGCTCATGCTGTGCGGTCCGATGGTCTTGCGCCAACGGCCGCCGTCCGGCCCGCCGTAGGTGTAGATGAACTTGACACGCCAGTCTGCCGGCGGACGCGCCGTCCGCATCCGCCCCGCCGATCCGGCAGCCTGCGCCGCGCCGGGCCGGGAACCGTTGGTCGGGGATGGCCCGCGAGGAGGCGGTCGATACTCGACGCGCAGGGTTGCACGGCCGAGATCGCGATAGGTCGCCTGCTGTAGCGCCTTCGGGGAGTTCCAGGCGAGCTCGCGGAACACGCGCTCCAGCTTCATCGGAACGGCCGACATCGGCAGGCCCCGCGGCGAAAATGCGAGCGCCCGTCGCGCGGCGGGAAGCGCGCCGAGAAACTGCCAGTGCGGACGAAGGGACGCGTTTCGCACCAGCAGCCACTCCTGAATCCCCTGGAACGCGACGGCGCTCGCCGTGACGGCGTCGGAGTCGAGTTGCGCGCCTGTCAGAGAGGCGATCTCCGCGATCTCGGGACCGCTCAGCGCGCCGTGCTCCCGTATTGATGCGGCCCAGGGCTCCAGCAGGCGATTCGGGACTTCACTGACGCGCTGTTGATAATACCGGACGTTGCGGAAGCGGAGCAGCCCGTCCCGCAGGCTCCAGCGAACGGTGCAGCCGGTCGCAGTCGCGGCACAGCGCGTCGAACAGCGGAGTCCGCTCCGCCGCGAGCATCCTCGGCACGTACGCACCGGCAAAGCTGTCCGCGATGATGTCCGAACCGGTCGCCTCGTGGACAGCCTCGAGGAAGTCCGCGCTCGATACCCTCGGGCCCTCCTGTAACGAATAGGTCTCCATGTGCAGCCCCGGCTCGACGAAACCGGATGGATTGAAATCGAGCGATACGGCCTTGCGCATCTCCGGAAGGCCGGACGATCCTGCGTTCAGCGCCGCGTTGTTCAGCTCGCTCTCCGCCGCGGGCCGTAGCGGCAGCCCACCTGAGCTGAACGTATCTTCGACGCGCAGAGACGGGACGCGCACTCCACGTTCGCAATTGAAGGCAAAACCGCCCGCTCCGCTGGGCGCGAGCGTCAGCCGCACCGACCAATCGAGGTCCCGCGCGGACAGGATTGCGGACCGTCGCTCGGTGGTCACGTCCCTGCTGTCCTCGAATACCCGGGCCTGGCTCGCCGAGAACTCAGTGCGGAGCGCCTCGGCGACAGGCGGCGGAAGGCCGTCCGGGCCGTTGGCGCGGGAATGGAATTCGAGAGGCGCGCCGCGTGCGAGTGCATCCCGATGCCCCTGCGACAGCTCGGCGAAGACATTCGCGGCCGGCATGAGAACGTAGCGGAAGAAGCGAATGCGGTCCTTCTCCTCGCTGGTCGCTCCCTCGCGCATGGCGTCGAGCTGTGCAGGCGTCAGGCCGAGGTAGGCGCGGTACTTCGCCAACTCCCGGTCCAGCAGGGCCAGCGCGCTGCCGTCCTCCTGGGCGCGCAGCGCCGCCTCGCGCTTCCTCGCCTCCAGGCTTTGCGTCAGCACGTACCGGAAGGCAGGCGCCGTCCCCTCCCGCCGCCACTCGAATTCGAAGTGCTCGGCGATCTCTCGCAGCACCAGGTGCAGCGGCCGGTCTGTGCAGAAGAGCGTGATCTTGTCGTCCGCCACGTCGTCCGCCGCCGTGCAGTCGATGCCGGCCATGGCCGATAGCTGCCGGCACAGGTCCGCGAAGGCAACGCTCTTTACACCGAGCGTCAATTTCGCGGAAAGCCGCGCGTCGAGCATCGTATCGATCGCCGGCTGTGGAGCCCCGGCGGCCTTAACAGGCTTATCCACCGATTGCCGCGACGCGGCTGTAGATGCGTCGCTCAGAGCCGGCGTGGGGGTCTGCGCTGATGTAGAAGCGCCAAACGCGAGCAACAGCCCGGGCGCCAGCCAAGCTGCTAACCTCATATTGGCATTCTTCCTCCGAAGGTCGGCTATGATAGCAAAGTATTCGCCATTAAGTGGCTGTCACCTGCGACGTGGCTGGGCGAATCTCCTCCGCCGGCGCAAACAGGATTTGTGCTCCGGACGACGAATTACTGACGCGCAATCAATTCGGAAAGTGCCGCGCGGCAGGAACCCATGATCACTGCACTCTACGTGGACAACTTCAAGTCGTGGCGAATTGCGGGTCGCATTCATGTCGCTCCGCTTACGGCCCTGTTCGGTACAAACAGCTCTGGGAAGACGAGCTTGCTTCAGCTTCTCCTAATGCTCAAGCAAACCGCTGAGTCTCCCGACAGGAACCAGGTGCTGAACCTTGGTGGTGACCGAAGCTTGGCCGAATTAGGAACCTACGAAGAGGTTGTTCATAACCACGCGCTGTCTGAAAAGATGACTTTGGGATTGGAATGGCTGCTTCCCGCGCCACTCGACGTGGAAGATCCCGCGAACAAGGGGCAGCTGCTCTTTCGCGGCGACGCGCTCGCGTTTGTGACCCACCTAATGTGGCAAACAAACGGTTCAACACTGGGTCGCACTGTCGTAGACCGAATGGCGTACTCCTTCTCACATGCCGAGTTTGGAATGGAGCGGTCGGCGAATAATCCTTCCAAATATGACCTTTTCGTTTCTGACGGCGAATTTCGATTCCACCGGGCACGTGGACGCGCCTGGGAGCTGTCCGCGCCGGTGAAGTGCTATGGCTTCCCGGATCAGGTGCGAGCGTACTATCAAAACGCCGGATTTCTTTCCGACTTCGAGCTTCGGTTGAAGAGGCGATGCAGCGTATCCACTACCTTGGTCCGCTCCGCGACTACCCTAAGCGCCAGTACCAGTGGTCCGGCACAGCGCCCTCCGACATGGGCCGGCGCCGAGAGCGCGTCGTCGACGCTTTGCTCGCCGCTCGGGCATCGGGCGAGCTTATTTCGCGCGGCCAAGGCAGGAAGAGCCAATCACTGGAAGAGCGCGTTGCAACCTGGCTCAAAGAACTGGGATTGATCACAAGCTTCGCAATTCGGCCCGTCGCTCCAGGCAGCCAACTATACCAGGTTTGGGTTCGACAAGTACCTGGAGCTGCTGAGGTCCTGCTGACGGACGTCGGGTTCGGAGTCTCCCAAATCCTACCAGTTATCGCTCTCTGCTATTACGCCCCGAAAGGATCGACGCTAATCCTCGAACAGCCGGAGATTCATCTTCATCCGGCGGTTCAGGCCGGACTCGCCGACATATTTGTCGACGCCATCAATATGCGCAGTGTTCAAATCATACTGGAGAGCCATAGTGAACACCTGCTGCGACGGCTTCAGCGTCGAATGGCGGAGAACCGGCTTAAGCCAGACGACACGGCGCTCTACTTCTGCACGTCTCGGGCAGGCGAGTCGCGGCTCCAAAGACTGGCACTCGATCCGTACGGGCGCATCACAAACTGGCCAGAGGGGTTCTTTGGAGACGAGTTCGGTGAGATTGCGGCGACTGAAGAGGCGATTATCTCGCGCGAACTAAACGGGGCTGCCTGATGCCAGCGGTCGTTATCGACGAAAACGTGCCGATCGTAGCGAACCGCAAGCACGAGCGCGCAGGGCCCGATTGCGTCCGGTCGTGCATCGTCGCCCTCCGTCAATCCCGTGGACAAGTCATCGTAATCGACGAAGGACAGCGCATCCTCAGCAAGTACCGCACGCATCTGTCGCCACGCGGCCAGCCCGGCGCGGGCGACGCGTGGTTCAAGTGGCTGTGGGACAACCGGGCGAACCGCAAGCGCTGCCGATGTGTATCGATAACACCCCATACCGGCAGCGATACGGACTTCGAGGAGTACCCGTTGGATCCTGATCTCGCTAGATTCGATCCCGCGGACCGCGTTTTCGTCGCGATTGCAATAGCGAGCGGTCTCAACCCACCTATTCTGAACGTTTCGGATACGGACTGGTGGCACGTCCGGCAAGCGCTCGAGAGAAACGGCGTAATCGTGCGATTCCTTTGCGATACGCTCATGCCGTGAGGAGGGCTGCCTGGAGCGCCCTCCGCCTACGCCGCCGCCGCCACGGCCTCGCGGGGCGGCGAGGCGAAGCCCGTCGCCTCGGTGTACAGGCGCGTGTAGAGCCCGCCGGCGCTCACCAGCCGCTCGTGCGTGCCCTCCTCCACGAGCCGGCCGTTCTCCAGCACGAAGATGCGGTCCGCCGTGGCCGCCTGCGCGATCCGATGCGTCACGCTGATCGTCGTGCGGCCCTTCGCCAGCTCCCGCAGCGTCTCCAGCACGCCCGCCTCCGTCTTCGTGTCCAGCGCGCTCGTCGCCTCGTCCAGTATCAGGATCTCCGGGTCCCGCAGGAAGGCGCGGGCGATCGCGATGCGCTGCTTCTGACCCACGCTCAGGCGCGCGCCGTTCTCGCCGGGGATCGTATCGTAGCCGTCGGGCAGCGACTCGATCAGCGCATTGAGCTGCGCCGCCTTCGCAGCCGCGGCGATCTCCGCGTCCGTGGCGCCGGGCCGGCCGACCGCGATGTTCTCGCGCAGGGTCGTGTCGAAGATGAACGTCTCCTGAAACACCAGGCCGATCTGGTCGCGCAGCGACGCAAGGGTCACGTCTCGGATGTCGTTGCCGTCGAATAGCACCCGCCCCTCCTCCGGGTCCCAGAAGCGGAGCAGCAGGTTGACGGTCGAGCTCTTGCCGGAGCCGGACGGCCCGACGATCGCAACGTTCGCTCCCGCCGGTATCGTAAGCGTGAGGCCCTGCAGCGCGTCGCGGTCGCCGCCATAGCGGAACGTGACGTTCTCCAGTCGGATGTGATGCGCTAGCTGCGGGAGCGGCTTCGCGCCGTCGCGGTCGCAGATCGCGACCGGCTCGTCGAACAGCTCGGAGACGCGCTCCATCGCGCCGGTCGCCTGCTGCAGCGTCTGTCCCGTGCCGCCGAGCGACGCGATCGGCCCGAAGATCGACTTGACGAGCACGAGCAGCGCCGAGAGATCGCCGACCCCAAGGGTCCGCCCGCCGTCCCGAAGCACGATGTAGCCGCCCACGCCGAAGATGATGAGCTGCGCCAGCGCCGTGGTGACATCCTCGCTCAGGTCCGTCAGCGCGCTCAGAATCGCCAGCCGGAGCTTGGACTGCTGCAGAGCCAGTATCCGGCTCCGGTAGTCCGAGATCGTCTTGTCCTCCAGCCGGAAGGCCTTGATCACGGCGTGCGCGGTCAGGTGCTGCTGCACGTCCGCCATCGCCTGGCCGGCGCGCCGCCGCTGTTCGCGGCTCGCCTGCTTGTTTCGCGAGCGCAGGGCGGCGTAGTTCACCGCGAACAGCGGGATGATGCAGAGTATCGGAATCGCGACCGCAGGGCTGGCGCGCGTGAGCATGCACAGCGCCGTGATAGCGCCGACGACCGTGAATACCTGGTAGAGCGCCTTGTTCGTCACCTGCGCCAGCGCCGACTGGACCACGTCGAGGTCGTCGTTCAGGCGCGACATCAGGTCGCCGATCTTGGACTTCAGGTAGAAGTTGTGCGCCAGCCGCTGCAGGTGCCCGAACATCCGAACCTGCAGCGTGTTGAGCACGTTCTGGTTCAGCCAGTTGACCGTGTAGGCGCGCCGGAGCGAGACGACGCCATTCAGCACGTAGATGCCCAGCAGCAGGAGCAGGACCGGCCCCAGGCTGTGCATGAAGATCGGGCCGACAGCGTGGCCCGCCGCGCCGTGTCGCACCGCTGCCGTCAGCCGGTCGATCACGATCTTGATCGCGTAGGGCTGCACCACGTTGTAGGCCGCCGCCAGCAAAAGGTAGACGAGGATTTCAACCTGTTTCCACCGGTACGGCCGTAGAAGCGGCACGATCTGGCGCAGGAACGTGCGGAGCGCGTCGCCGGCGCCCATACGGCTAAGCCGCGTCTGCCAGTCCTCCTCCAGAACGGCCAGCGGGCGCCGGAAGGCGGCGTTGGCGGCGCGGTCCTGCCGGTTGGGGTCGAACTCCTTCAGGTAGGCCGCGAGCGCCTGCGGGCCAAAGGTCGCCAGCAGGTAGGCGACGAACGAGACTGCCGCGCGATTCAGGCCCCCTTGGGCGGTACGAACTGCGTCGGACGCCTCGGCGCTCTCCTGCGGCTCGTGGGTCGCGTACACCTTGCGGCCGGCCAGCAGCTCCGCGCGCACCCACTGGTCCGCCGCGCTTAGATCGAATCCTGCGCCGGCGCGGGAGAGGGCAACGCCGGCAATCCCCTCGACGAAGAGGCCCGCGGATACCGCGTCCCCGCCGAACCAGTGGGAGGCGAGACTGCGCGTTACTGCCCGCGCCAGCGCTTCGGCAGTCGCGCTGGTGTCCACGTAGCAGACCCCGCCCGGATGCGCCTCAGCGTGCTCGCTCGCCTGTTCATCGGCGGAGGATGCCGCTGACGCGGCGCCGGGCGCCTCGGCCGCGCCGACGAATAGGGCGAGCGGCGGTTCGGTCCCTGCGGTCGCGGAGCGGAGGAGTCGTCGGACATGCTGGACCAGCGCGTCCGCGGTGGGAAGGAGCTTTACCGCGCAGTCCGCGGCAGGGGAGGCCGGAGCCGCAAACACCGTGATCGCCGTCCCATGCGCAATCGGCCGCGGCTCCTTCGTACCTTTGCGTTCGGGCGCGGTGCCTGCGATCATTTCCGTAGTTCCATGTCGTTACAGAGCGGCCGACGCGTGGGGATGTTGCCGGCTTATAAGTCGCCCGTTGACTACGACCAATCCGCGGCTGTCGCGCGCCGCGAGCTTACGGCCATTCGCCAGCCTGGCAAGGAACGGACCGTCGGAGGCCGGATCGTACGTAAGCCGGCGGTCTGCTCCGCCGGGTCGCAGCGGCGCGAACTCCCCGGACAAGCCGAAGTCCCGGACCATCGCGTCGCGCCGCGAGACGAGCTTCTCCAGCACGAGGCGGGCGGTCGCCGCGTCGTAGCCGGAGCCGACGAGCGCCGCGCGGATCTGCTCCTCCGAGAGCTGCGCGATCATGCGCCCCATCCAGCGCGCGTCGTCCAGGTTCAGCGCATAAAACGGCCGGTTCTTCGTCTCCGGCATGTAGTTGCAGATCGGCGCAGAAGTCAGCCCGGCGCGCTGTGGGTGCGTGAATGTCCAAGTGTAATCGTTCAGCACGTTTTGGTACAGACCCATCCTCCAGCGCCCGTTCACCTGCCGCATGAAGCCGGCCGAGTTGCCGAACAACGACCCGACATCGCTGACAGAGTGCT
>Ga0070735_10003996_pt1 | contig 12620 bp, 9 predicted proteins | sample Coa_R1_FD_66443 | JGI IMG/M metagenome (GOLD analysis project Ga0070735, IMG submission 66443) | Surface soil microbial communities from Centralia Pennsylvania, which are recovering from an underground coalmine fire - Coalmine... | ecosystem: Environmental > Terrestrial > Soil > Unclassified ...
GTGGTGTACCGACTTCGCGATCAGGTAGTAGGCGAGCTGGTTGTAGCAGATGTTGAACTCGACCGCGTTGAAATGCCCGGTGTCATCGATGTAGCACGAGTCGCCGATCTCGAAGTCGCCCGATACCGTCGGCATGCGATCTTGTGCGAGCTCCAGGACGGCCGTCTTCAGGTACTGGCAGCCCTGCCGGTAAGGGCGCAGCACCAAGGAGAGCAGCTCACGATCGGTCTTATAGGTCATAACGACCGCGCCATCCTGGCCAGCGATGCTCACACCTCGGCCGACGCGTCGAAGGGGTACTCGTCGTACACGGTGACGCGGAAAGACACCGCCGGCTCTGCCTTGGTCGAGTGCAGCGCACGGTGCACGAGGCTCCGGTTGTCCCAGATCAGCAGGTCGCCGACGTCGAAACGCTGCAGGTGGATTCCCGGATGCTCGAACGTCTCGTCATACTGGCCGGTCGCGGTGAGCAACTGGCGCAGCAGTCCGTCGTCTAGGTTCTTGCCCTGCTCGTCAGTGAGGCCAACCGTGAAACCCTCGCTGATGTAGAGAACCGACTCCCCAGTATGCGGATGCCTGGTAACCGCGTTGTGGCAGACAGCGGGCGTCTTGACTTCGATTTCGGCGAGCAGTTCCCCGATCGGGCGGTACACGTCCTCCGGCCTGATCTTGAAGTACCGGCGGGGAGTCTGCACCGCCTTGGCCTTGGCGACAGCGTCCTTCAGATCCTGCGGCAGCGTCTGGAACGCCCTCCCCAGATCTATGAAGTAGGTACCCCTGTTTCCGCTGGGCACCGCCTGCGGGAGGATCAGCGTGAGCGCGAACGGCTTCTCCATGAACTGATAGTCCGCGTGCCAGAACTTCCCGGTACGCGGCACTCCGATCTGCTGGCCATCCTTGGGTACGTTGGACGAGACGAAAATCAGGTCTGTGTCCGGGTGATGGTACATCGGCTCGTAATACGCGGCCGGCTCGCCCATTCTCCGGCCCAGTGCCACGAATGCGTCCGTGGAGAGCCGCTGCTCCTTCAGGATGGCGATCTTCTCCGTGTATATGGCGCGCTTGAGGTCCGAGATCTGAGCATCTGTCGCGGCGGCCGCGTCAAATCCCTCGACGACGACGCCCATCTTCGCATCGGGCTGCTTTCTTATGAGCATCTCCCTGCCCCGTCTCGCTGCCATGCTTCGGTCGGTGTCTCCAGTGTGCGGCGGAGGGCGGCAGGTGCCCTGAATGTCCGCTGACAACTAAACGCCAAGGCGGAGCGCATCGGGTACAGGAACCTCGTGGTGTACTACAGGAACGTGCGGGTCGCGGAATGATCTCACGGCCCTGGCCAGTTGCCAGGCGCGGGCATGCCAGCCTTCCGTGACGGCGAGGTCAAGGGCGGCGAGCAGGCAGGCGTACTCCGCGTCGAACCACGCGACGGCCGCGGCCTGATCGGCAACGGGGAACGGGACGCAGCCGACGGCCGGCTCGCCGAGGTCGATCGGCGGGAAGCACGCGTACAGCCATCGGCGGCCGGCGACCGCGGTGTGCAGGTAGAAGTCGGTCACCCGCCGCAGCGCGGCGGTGCGGGCCCCCGCGGGCTGATCCCGGCTGACCTGATCAGCGGCGGCCAGCCGCAGCAGTGCGTGCATCCGGTAGCGCCCTGGCACATGCTGCTGTATCAGGGAGGCGGATTCCAGCTCCCCCAGTACGGTCCGAAGCCGCGTGGCCGGCAGCATAGTGAGAGATGCGGCCGCGCTCAGGCTGATATCCGGGCCCGGCGCGAGCCCCATGAGCCCGAACACGGTCGCGGTCTGCGGATCCAGGACCTGGTAGGACCAGGACAGCACGGCGCGGACGCTCGCGTTCTGATCTCCTGTCTCCAGCGCGTCCAGCCGGGTCGCGGCTTCGCGCAGGTCCGCCGCGAGGGCGGCGAGCGGGAAACCGGGATGAGCCGCGGCACGCGCGGCCACGCTGCTGATCGCGAGCGGCAGGCCCGCACAGCAGGTCAGCAGCTCCGCGACCGCATCGGGCTCGGCGTCCATCCTGTCTGCACCCAGGTGCCGGGCCAGCAGGTCCCTCGCGTCCCCCTCGGGGAGCACATCAAGGTCGAGCAGCCGCGCGCCGTGGCCGATGACCAGGCCGGTTAGCTGCCGGCGGCTGGTCACCAGCACCATGCAACCTGGACTGCCGGGCAGCAACGGGATCACTTGAGCACTATCGCGGGCGTTGTCGAGCACCACTAGCATCCGCTTCCCGGCCACCAGGCTGCGGTACAGTCCCACGTGAGCTTCCGTACCGGCCGCAATGGCGTCCGGATCGGCACCCAGGGCGGCGAGGAATCCCCGCACCGCCAGGTCGCAGGACATGGTCTCCCCCGGCGGGCCGAATCCCCGCAGGTCCACCCAGAGCTGCCCGTCGGGAAAGCGATCGAGGTTCTGGTGCGACCAGTGCAAGGCCAGCGACGTCTTGCCGGCGCCCGCCGCACCGCTGATGGCCCAGATCGCCGCCTGGCCGGGCGACCGCTCGTGCTCGTCGAGCGCGGCGGTCAGGCGGCTCAGCTCAGCGGCGCGGCCGGTGAACAACCGCGAGGGGGCCGGCATCTGGCGGGGGATCACGGGCCAGCCACGCCATGTCATCGGGACGGCGCGGCCCGGCACATCCTGGCGGAGCACCCGCAGGTGCACACTGGACAGCCGCGGACCCGGGCGCACGCCGAGCTGTTCGTCCAGGCGGATGCGAAGAGCCTCGAACACCGCGAGCGCGTCAGCTTGCTGACCGCTGCCCGCTAGGACGGTCATCAGCAGGGCGTGGGCATTCTCGTTCAGCGGCTCGCGGGCGACGAGAGCGCGCAGATGCCCCAGGACCCGGTCATACATCCCCGCGGCGCAGGCGGCCCGCGCGAACTCGGCGATCACCTCCGCTCGTCGGCGGGACAGGCCGGTTACCGCCGGATGATCCCGCAGGATGTCAAGATCGGCGAGCGGCTCGCCACGCCACAGCCCTAGCGCCCGCTCGTACATCCCGCAAGTGGCTTGCTGATCACCTTCGCTGCTGGCCGCCCGGGCAGCCGCGACGAGTCGCTCGAACGCCAGCACGTCAAGCTGGGCCGCGCTGGCCTGGAGGCGGTAACCGGTGCTGGTGGAGACCAGGAGGGCACCGGGATCCCGCGGCAGGCGGGCAGGATCCAGCAGCGCCCGCAGCCGGCTCACGTACTTCTGCACGAGGTTCACAGCCGTCGCCGGGACGTTCTCCCCCCAGATCGCGTCGATGATCGCCTCCCGCCGCACCAGCAGACCTGGAGTCAGCGCGAGCACCCCGAGCACCGCCCGCTGACCTGGGGGTCCAGGATCTAGCTGGATTCCGCGCCATACGGCCAGCGAGCCCAGGATGTCCACGCGGACGCCGGTGTCCCCGGCCTGCCGCTCTTGCGGCCGTCCGGCCGCGGCCCCCGCCCGCGCCGCCCTGGCCAGAGTGCCGGCCTGCCACTGGTCCAAGCCGAGCGCCCGTACCAGGCTGTCAATGGATCTGGGCTGCAAGTGAGTCGTCCTGTGCTGTTCCAGATCGCGAATCACACCGATGCTGATCATCGCCGAGTCAGCGAGCTGCCGCTGGCTCAGCCCCGCCGCCAGACGGTACGTGCGGATCAGCGCTCCCGCCCGCCCCCGTTCACCCCGATCCCTTTGCCCGCTCATCTGACTAGCCCGCTCATCCGGCGACGTTCCGCGCCGCTCCGACTCTGCTCGCCACGGCCGGCCAGTCGATATCGGCGCCGGTCAGCCACAGCTGTCCCACCGCGCGCGTGATGACCGCGCCGTCGGGTACCGGATCCAGCGGGTGCGGCAGCGAGGAGACGACGCACGCCGCGGGCTCGTTCTGCCGCGTGAGCGTGCTCAATGAGGTACCCGGCCCCACCTCGACGAATACGGCGTCCTCGTGAGCGTCGAGCAGGGTGCGCAGACCGTCGACGAAACGCACCGGGGCCCGCAGGTGGCGCTTCCAGTAGGTTGGATCGATCGCTTCGGCAGGCGTCAGCCAGGTACCCGACAAGTTCGAGACGGCGGGAATCTGTCCAGGCCGCTGCCGGATTCCGGCGGCGAAGCTGCCGAACTCCTCGAGGATGCCGTCCACCTGCGCCGAATGTCCGGCACCGCGGATCCGCAGTCGCTGCACGTGTATCCCGCCGGCGGCGAGCCGCGTCTCCAGTTCTTCCACCGACGGCCTCGGACCAGAGACGACGCATCGACGCGGACCGTTCACGGCGGCGATCGAGAGTCCGTCGCCAAGCAGCGGCGCGATCTCGTATTCACCGGCCTCGACGCTGCTCATCGCGCCCGACGGCAGGCGGGCCAGCAGCGTCGCCCGCACCGACACCAGGGCTATCGCGTCGGCCAGATCGACGGTCCCCGCGACGACCGCCGCCACGTACTCACCCAGGCTGTGCCCGATCAGTGCCGCCGGCCGCACTCCGAGCGACAGCCACCAGCAGGCGAGCGCGTACTCGACGGTGAACAAGGAGGCGAGTTCGAGTCGCAGATCATCGAGCACGGTGCCCGGCTCGGCGCGTAGCGGGGCGAGGACGTCGAGCCCCATCCGCTCCTCGAACAGCCGCGCGCATCGTTCGGCGTCCTGCCGGAAGCCCTCATCGCTCACGAACAAGTCAGCGGCCATGTGCGCATGCTGTGCCCCACCGCCAGGAAACATGAAGACGACTAGCCGGGCCGGCCAGTCGATCCGGGCCATCATGGCCGAGGACCGGCGCGGCCGCTCGACGGCCGCGATCAGCTCGGCGATGCTCGTGCCAAGCACGAAACGCCGGAACCCGCCGGGCCGCACCGCGCGCTGGTACTCCGCCGTCACCTCGGCGATAGCCACGTCACCTGCCAGGCGGGATCTCAGCTCGCTCGTGACCGCCTCGAGCTCATCCGCGCTTCGCCCCGCGAGGGGAAGCAGGTACCACGGCGGGATCAACGCGAATCGCCCTCCTCGGGCGCCCACACGCGCACGTAGCGGCGGAGCAGATCATCGCTCACTCCGTCGGCCGGAACGGTCACGAACGGCCCCATGCCGTATTCGTCGGGCATGGCGAGGGCCGCGGTCCACATACCCAGGTCCCCGGTCCGGTAGATCCGCCCGCCCGGCACCCCGACCGGACACAAGTTATCCACCCGATCCAGCACATACACGCCACGGCGCGGGGCCGGCCTCCCGAGGGGCGGGCCGTTCAGCCATTCCTGGTGCTCGCATTCGTAGTACACGCAGGCCACCGCCGCCTCGGAAGCGAGATCCCCTCTTTTCCTGCCGGATTCATCGAAAATAACCTTTCCCGCAAATGCCAGAATTTAGGGATGAGCAAGAGAAGAATTGTCCTTTAACGAGAGGCGGAGAAACGTAGAGCCGTCTCGTGATGAAGCAGTTAAACGTGTGACGAAGGCGCGTTACAGATGCTCGCCGTGAAAGTCCTCCCTGCAGGTATGCCAGATTCCTTCTCTACGCGCCGCTGTCGATCTTGTCAATCCTGGCCCGGCATGTTCCACTTGAGTGCGACCGGCTCTCACGAAGCAAGAAAGGCTGCGCGGCTAGCGTGCAGAATCCTGCCTCACGCATGCTCTTAGTCCCCAGGATGGCAAATGATGGACTACCCGCTATGGCACGGCTCATACCTGTGCCGGGCGATCATACGAGAGAATATTGGCATTAGGAAGCGTGTCGAGCTGGCGCTGGCGCAGGTACCGGGTGGTGGCGCGTGAGCACGCCACGCCAGTCGCTTGATCCCGCGCAAACCGTCAAGCTCGCGCTCGACCAGATGCGTGCCGTTCTCGACAACTCCGAGCTGACCGAGGACGATCACTTCTTCGAATGGGGCGGCGATTCCATCCTGGCCGCGCAGGTGATGCAGCGGCTGAACGACGAGACCGGCCTCGATCTCGCCACCTCCCTGCTCTTCGCGTTCCCGACCGCCGCGGAACTCGGCGAGGCGGTCAGCGAGGAGAGCCAGGCCTGATGGCCGCCACGCACGTCGAGTTCGTGCCTGGTGAGTGGGCGCTACGGCGCGACGTCGCCATCCGGTCAGCGGGCTTTCCGGCCGACGGCGTGCTGAAGCTCGTTTCGCCGCGGGCAGCACGTCTGGCTGACGCGCTGCTCGACGGCGCGCCGGCCAGCGCGCTGGACTGGGAGGCGTTCCGCCAATCGTATGGTGCGGCGGCAGCCGACATCGAACTGGAGATCCAGGGCATCGCCGGCCTGCCGGCTTTCCAGTGCGCGGTAGCCTGGCAGAACCATCCGGCGCTCAAGCTGGGCGTTTTGCCGCTGCTGCGGCGCCGGCCCGGTGCGGAGCCGCGTAACAGCAAGCATCGCCAGCGCGAGGACCTAGTCGCTAGCTACTGGCAGCGGTACTGCGTCAAGAATGACACGATCGGATCCTTCGGCCCGGTCGGCTGGACCACGCTGACCCCGAACAGCGCCACGTCGTTCCGGCCCGCCAGTCAGCTGCTGGCGAGCCGGGAGGTGTTCTTCGAGGCGTGGGCGATCGACCGGCTGGCCGCCGCGATCGCCGAGCGTCCAGGCATCTCCCCCTGGTTGACGCCCCGCCGGGCCTCCTTCCTCCGTGTCGACGCCGGCGCGAGCACCGTGCTGGTACCCGGCCGGCACGGCACCTCGGTAGAACCCCTGGTCATCGACTGCCTGGTCCGCTGCGACGGGAGGCTAGCCGCCGCCCGCATCGCGGCCGGCCTGGTCAAGGAGGGCCGTGCCACGGCCGAGGAGGAGGTCTTCGAGATCCTCGCCGACCTCCGTAAGCGCCGGTGGATCAGCTGGACGCTGTCCCTGGCGGCGAGCCCGCACGCAGAACGAGAGCTGCGTGACCGGCTCGCGGACATCGGATCTCCAGCGATACGGGCGTGGGCGCTCGGTTGTCTGGCCACCCTGGAAGAAGCCGCCGGCCAGGTTGACGCGGCGGGCGATGACCCCGGCAGGCTGGTTGCCGCGCTCGACCGGCTGGACGCCACGTTCGTGCAGCTGACCGGGACCACTCCTACGCGCAATGCGGGCAAGGCCTATGGCGGTCGTACCCTGGTGTACCACGACTCCCGCCGCGAGCTGCACCTGCGGCTCGGCGGCGAGCTGATCCGGGCTCTGGCGCCGCTCGACCTGATCCTGACCAGCGTCCGCTGGCTGACCAGCCGGGCCGGTGCTCTGTTCCGGCGCGAGATCCGCGCGCGCTATGACCGCCTGACGGAAAAGAACGCCGGCCCGGTGACGCTCGCCACGTTGTGGTTCGAGTCCATGTCCTTCCTGCATGGTCCGGGCCGCGCACAGCTGGAGAGCATCGGCGCCGAATTCCGCGCCCACTGGACGGATATCCTGTGCCTGCCCGCCGGGAAGGATCGCGCCCGCTACGACGCGGACCAGTTGCGGCCCGCGGTGCGAGAGCGGTTCGCCGAGGCCAGGTCCGGGTGGGAGGCAGCGCGCTATATCAGTCCTGACCTCATGCTGATCGCCGCCGACGCCGATGCCATCCGCCGGGGGGATTTCGAGATCGTGCTCGGTGAAATGCACCTCGCGATCATCTCCTACGGGCATAACCTCTTCGTATCTCAGCATCCGGATCCAAGCTGCCTGCACGCTGCCATGGATGCCGAGCACAGCGGGCCCCGGCTGATCCCGGCGCCGCCGAAAGACAATCCGCCACGCCTGACCGTCAGGACCCATTCCGCGCTCATACGTGACCGTGACTACGTGGTCGAGCTGTTTCATCAGACGGCAGATCCGCGCCGGCCACGACTGCTGCGCGGCGGGGATCTGCTCGTGGAATGCCGTGACGACATCCTGCTTGTCCGGCTGCCATCAGGCGAAGTCGTCGACGTGATGGAGCCTTTCGCCGACATGCTGACGGATATGGTGATCGACGTGTTCTCGATGTTCGAGGAAAGCGATCATCTTCCGCGTGTGAATTTCGACAGGCTCGTTGTGTGCCGGCAGACCTGGCGGTTCTCGGCCAGCGATCTGACTTTCGCCGTGGAAAAAGACGAGGCGAGGCGTTTCGTCGCCGTCCGCGCCTGGCAGCGGAGGCACGTGCTGCCAAGGCGGGTTTTCATCAGGTCACCGGGGGAACTGAAACCATTCTTTGTCGATTTCGATAGTCCCGCGTATGTGAACCTGCTGGCGAAGGCGGTACGCAGGCTGCGCCCGCGCGACGGCGTCAGGCCAGGCAGCCCGGATCGGATAACGGTTACCGAGATGCTTCCCGACCTGGACCAGCTCTGGCTCACCGACTCCGATGCCCGCGCGTACACCGCTGAGCTGCGCATGGCCGCTGTTGACCTGCGCGGAGCGGATGGTCTGCCCCCATCGGTACGCCCATGAGACGATCCGGCGTGCTGGGCGAGCGTGACTTCAGGAATCTCTACTGTGCGCGGGCGTTCTCGCTGATCGGCGATGGCATCGTGCCAGTTGCCCTGGCGTTAGGGGTCTTGCAGACCGCGAACTCCGCGACCGCTCTCGGCACCGAGTTTCCACCAGCACAGGGTCCCTTCAGCGGTAAACCTCGGTCGGCGCTTCATGGTCGAAGGCCGCGGCGACGGCGACGACCTCTACACCGCGCAGCAGGGCCTCGACCTGCCCATCGGTCAGGCATGACACATCCCACATCATGTGCAGTGACACCACGTCCTGGCGGTTCTCGATCAGGATGAGCACCTGCTCGTGCATGTTCTCCCTGGGACCGAGCCAGGTCAGAGCGGTCTCTTCCAGTTTGCGCTGGATCCGCTCAGGTGAGGATCGCGGGCCGGATTCCGCATTCGGCCGCATGATCATCGCACGCTGATCATTGATCCGGCACGTAACTCGAGCCGGATAACCGCGTTCGGCGTCCAGGCGGGCGGTGACCTCATTCAGGTCGTCAGGGTCGTAATACGCGCGCATGCCCGCGGTCACGGTGGCGGCACGGGTCCGGGCTACCACCTCGTCGACCGAGGCACCGGCCACGTCGAGAGTGATCACCGAGTTCTGCGCGACCGGAGCGATTACGTCGGCCATGCCCGGTCTGAACCGGTTATTCACCATGACCTTCAGCGTCAGCACGGGCACGCCCGTAGCCCGGCTGATTGCCGTCGCGATGATGGCGAGCGTCACCCGGGACGGATCGGTGCCCGTGCGGTTGGAGATGGCCAGCACGGCTAGATGGGCCGCGGCCGAGCTGAACCGGGCCTGGCGGTACTCGCTGCTGCGCCCGGAGGACTCGCCGAACGTCTGCGGCGGGATATTCATGAGCCGTGACTCCCAGAAGCGCATCGTCCGGCCGCTGAGCTGCCGGAGCTGCGGCGTCTGCTCATTCCTAGCGATGTCGAGCACATCCGGGTGCCGAGGGTCCTTGACCGTGCCCGTCCCGTCCGCCAGCAGGTCGGCAAGCAGCAGCAGGATGCCGCCCCCGTCGGCCGCCAGATGCGACAGCGCGAAGACCAGGTGCAAGCAGGCGCCGCGATGCCTGAGCACAGCGGCACGCAGCGGCCAGTCGCGTTGGAAATCGAACCGCTCAAGCGGCCAGGTGGCATAAAGGTGATCTCGGTATCGCGTGACGTCGGCCCGGTCTGCGTCATCGGGGAATGTCAGGATGTCCAGGCTGAACTGCCCCGACCCGGCGACTTCCTGGCACGGGCGGGCCGCCTGGCCAGCACTGAGACGCATCCGCAACGAGGCATGCCTGACCAGGAGCCCGTGCACTCGCGCCGCCGCGTCCGCCACGGTGCCCGCCTCGGGAAGGTCGATCTTCCCGCGCATGCTGAACTGGCCGCCGCTTTCCATCATGTCGTCGAAGATCGCCTTCTGGCCCCAGGTCAGCGGCTCGGCACCCGACTCCGCGCCGGCGAACTGGACGAGCGTCTTGTCCCTGTCGATCCCGTCGGGCATGACTGATTATGGTCAGCGGCCGGAAACAGGGTCAATCCGGTCAGGTGAGATGCCCTTCAGCGTGCCGCCGGTGTTGACGTACAGTGCCCTTACGGCATTGGTGATCGTGCGCAGCTATCCCCTGGTATTGGTTGACTTCTAGGGACAGAGGACAGTTTGTGAGCGTGCTCGACGATGTTCGGTCCTGCGTCGCGCGGGCGCCCGACGCGATAGCCGTGCAGGACAGCGAGCTACGATTGAGTTAGCTGGAGCTGGCCGGATACGCCGCCGGGCTGGCGGGCCGACTCACCCGGCGCGGAATCGGATCAGACGATGTGGTGGCCGTATATGCCGACAGGTCCGCCGAACTGGTGGTCGCCGAGCTGGCTGTGCTGCTGGCTGGCGCGGCTCACCTGCCGCTCGATCCCGCCCGTCCGACCGCGCGGATCAGCGAACTGCTCGCGCTGCCCATCCGCGGCTCGAAGATAATCGCGGTGACGCGTTCCGCCCGGGGCGAACGGCCCGCAGAAGTCGATGCGCGCCGTTATACCGCTCAGCGAACAGGCGCCGATTCCCAGCCCGTGATAACTGCCGTCGAAGGCCAGGACAAGATTGCGGTACTTGCGCCGGGCGGTCATACGAGAGAATGTTGGCATTAGGAAGTTTATCGAGCTGCTGCCGGATTGCTTCTTTACTGTCTCGGCGCTGTAGCCAAGGCCGAGATTCCAGCATGATGATCTGGCATCGATATACCAGCGGCCGCTCTCATCGCGGACGCGAATGCCGTTTCCCTGCACCAGGAAGCGCTCGGCGCGCAGCTCATGTTCGATAAAGACCTCCATCGGAGTGGAGCCGTGCCATAGCGGGCAGTCCATCGTTCCCGTCCTCAGGATGACCTGGTGTATCGACCGGTACTGCTGGGCCTGCTGGATCTTGCGGGGTCTTACGTGGCTGCCGTGAGGTAACAGTACGCCCTGAGGCACGCGCGTAGCATGTTCCGCGCTGGTCCCGCGGAACACTTCCTGCATTCGTGTGACGAGCGGTTGATACACAAGTCCGGGACAGGATTGACAAGAACGAAAGCGGCGCGTAGAGAGAAATTAACTAGCACCTGGGGAGCAGGGGAGGACGACAAGTAGCTTTCTTTCGCGATCGACACACGTTTAACTGCTTCAACACGAGGCCGACTTAGCGTTATCTGTTTTTGCGGGCAGGACGATTAGCGTTTGGCATGCCCGAATTCGCCATTGCCGAGAGAGGTAATTCGCTATGAAACCGGCCGGGAAAGAGGGAAAATCGCTCCGGGCGGTGCCGCGTATCCCCAGGCGCCCGCCGGGGATGGAGCGGATCCCGCTGTCGGGTATCCAGATGCAGATGTGGTTTCTGGACCAGCTCGTCCCCGGTTCCCCCGCTTACCACATCCCCCGGGCTCTCCGGCTGACCGGAGAGCTGGACGTGGACCTGCTGGCGCGTGCCATTACCGATGTTGTCCGCCGTCACGAGATCTTGCGCACCGCATACGTCTATGCCGACGGAGCGCCGTGGCAGGTCGTCATGCCGGCCGCGGACGACCTGCTGGAGTTCGAGGACCTCAGCGCAGTTCCGGCCGATGAGGTGGAGGAGGTCATCCAGGCTCGCGCCCTGGCCTCGGCGCTCGGTCCCTTTGATTTCACGTCTGGGCGTCCGGTCCGCTTCTACTTGATCAAGCGGGACGCCCGCTCACATGTGCTGGTCGTGACCATGCACCATATTTGCATCGACGGGCTGTCAGTGCCGGTCGTGTTCGGGGAGATCGCGGAGTTCTACGAGGCTCACCGGCTCGGGAAGCCGGCGAGCCTGCCCGAACTGGAGGTCCAGTTCGCGGATTGCGCGCTCTGGCAGCTGGAGCGTACTAAGACCGATGCGTTCCGGCGTCATCTTGCCTACTGGGAAGAGCAGCTGGCCGGCTTGCCGCAGCTTGAGCTGCCCGCGGATCGCCCGCGGCCGCCGGTGCCCACCTATCGCGGCGGAAGGGCGACCCTTGACCTGGCGCCCGATGTGGTCAGCGGGGTGCGCGCGTTGGCGGACAGATCCGGGGTAACGCTGCTGATCGTGCTGGCGGCCGCGTTCGCGGCGACGCTGCACCGGTACACGCGGCACGACGAGATCGTCGTCGGGACGGCCACGACCGGGCGGAACGCCCCGGGTCTGGCCGAGGTCGTCGGCTGCTTCGTCAACGCGCTCGTGCTGCGGATCGACGTATCCGATGACCCTGACTTCACCGAGCTCATCCGCCGCACCAGGGACGTGGTCTTCGGCGCCTGGGAGCACCGCGAGGTCCCGTTCGAGAGCGTTGTCGCCGTGGTCGCGCCGCAGCGCGAGCGGTCACGCAACCCGCTGTACCAGGTCTGGCTGCAGCTGGTCGATGCCGCGAACGCTGACATCCAGCTGCCGGTAGAGGGCATCCTCGCCGAGGACTATGAGATCGCGGTGGCGATCACCCCCCTCGATCTCTCGCTGAACGTCATCGAGAGGGGCACCAGCCTGGCGTTCCGCGCGGAGTTCGCGACGGATTTGTTTGACCGGTCGCGGGTGGAGCGGTTGCTGGGTCATCTGGAGCGGGTGCTGCGGGCGGGGGCGGCTGATCCGGGGGTGCGGGTGTCGGGGTTGCCGTTGCTGGGGGAGGAGGAGCTGGGTCTGGTGTCGCGGGTGTGGCAGGGGGCGGCGGCGGTGCAGCCGGGCGGGCCGGTGCATGTGCAGGTCGCGGAGCG
>Ga0070735_10003997_pt1 | contig 12618 bp, 11 predicted proteins | sample Coa_R1_FD_66443 | JGI IMG/M metagenome (GOLD analysis project Ga0070735, IMG submission 66443) | Surface soil microbial communities from Centralia Pennsylvania, which are recovering from an underground coalmine fire - Coalmine... | ecosystem: Environmental > Terrestrial > Soil > Unclassified ...
TGACGGGGGGAACCGCGAGCGAGATCAGAACCAGCGTCAGCACGATCAGCGGCACGTTGATCGCGAAGATCCAGCGCCACGAGGCGTTATCGACGATCACGCCCCCGGCCAGCGGGCCGACGATCGCGGCGATCGCGCCCCAGGCAGTCCACGCGCCGATCGCAGCGCCGCGCTCGCGAGGCTGGAAGGCGGCGACGATCACCGCCAGCGAGCTCGGCGTCAGCAGAGCTCCGGCTGCGCCCTGGAGCGCCCGGGCGACGAGCAGCACGCCGACCGTGGGAGCCAGCGCGCAGGCGAGCGAGAACACGCCGAAGCCCGCGACGCCGATCGAGAACACCCGGCGCTCTCCGAAGATGTCGCCGAGCGAGCCGCCGATCAGGATCAGCGAGCCCAACGTCAGCAGGTAGCCACCGGTGATCCATTGCTGCGCGGCAAGCCCACCCCCGAGCTCGCGCTCGATCGCCGGGAGCGCGACATTCACGATCGAGCCGTCGATCGTGGCCACTCCGGAGCCGAGGATCGCGGCGATCAACGTCAGCCGCTGGTGCCGGGTCATGCCCGGACGATAGTGGGACGCGTCAGGCCGCCGGGCGAGCGGCGACGTCGAACAGGGGGCCGGTGGCCTCCTCCGCCCAGATGATCGATTCGAGGTACAGGCGCCCGGCGTCTTCCACCAGCATCCGGGCCTCGTCGAGACGCCCGGTCTCGAGCAGCGACACGCAAGCCAGCAGCTCGCCCTTCGCACCCGCGCGAGTGATCAGCGCGACGCGCATCTCATCCGGGAACGGCGTCGAGGCGAGCACCTCCTCGATCGGGCAGTCCATCAGAGCGTCGATGACCGAGAACAGGCCAAGCGTGAACAGCTCGCCCGCCGAGCTGTTCGGCACCCCGGCGCCGGCGAGCTCGCAGAAGCGCGCGCGCACGAGCGCGGTGACGGTCAGCTCCTGCGGCTTGCCCTCGACGCTCGCGAACAGGCTGAGCGTCGCCCATCGCTTGAGGTTTTCGACCCCGAGCAGGACCAGCGCCTGGGAGATCGAGCTCACCTGGCGCAGGCCGAAGAAGGCCGAGTTGACGTAGCGCAGAAGGCGGTAGCTGAAGGCAACGTCGCGGATGATCATCTGCTCGAGCTCGTCGAACGCGATCTCCGGATCCTGCAGGCGGGAGATGAACTGCAGGACGGCCAATCGCGCCGCCGAGATCTTGCGGTCGCGCACGATGTCAGGCCTGCAGAAGAAGAAGCCCTGGAAGAGCTCGCAGCCCACCTCGAGACAGAACGTGTGCTCCTCGTGCGTCTCGACCTTCTCGGCCAGCACGGTGACGCCGAATCGGCGGAGCTCCTGCATCTGGCGATGCACGCCCTCGGTGCGAAGGCTCTGGACGTCGAGCTTGACCACGTCGACGTAGGGCAGCAGGCGCTCGGTCTCGGGCGTGTAGGCGAAGTCGTCGAGGGCGACGCGGAAGCCATGGCGGCGCAGGCGCCGCACGGCCGCGACGAGGTGGTCGTCGATCGCCTCGTCCTCGAGGATCTCGAGCACCGTGAGCTCCGAGGGCATCGTCTCGGCCAGCCCGCCGACCAGGAACTCGCGCGAGACGTTGATCCAAGCGGGGCGCGCGCCGACCAGGCGCTCGAGTCCGATCTCCGTGAGCGAGCCGATCACGACCGACGCGGTGGCCTCCTCCGAGTCCTCTACGCGGGCCCGGTTCTCCGGCCCGGAGCGGAACAGCAGCTCGTAACCGACCACGTCGAGATTCCGATCAAAAATCGGCTGGCGGCCGACCAGCACCTCGGCATACGGGCCAGGCATGTCCCCCTGTTATCGGCGCGGTGCGCGGGTAAATGAAACCCGCGCACCGCGCTGTCAGGGATCGGACCGCTAGTGCAACACGTCCAGCGAGTTGGCGGCGGGGCCGCTACCTGCGTCGTTGACGAAGTACAGGCCGCGTCCTTCGGGGACGATCGCGAGCCCGAACAGGTCGCCGGCACCTTCCGCGACCAGCGTCTTCGAAGCCACCTGGGCGCCGCCGGGGGTGGTCTCGACCACACGGCCGTCGCCGCCGTTGGCGGTGATGATGTGGCCGTTTGGAGCGATCACGAGCCCGAGCGGGTCGTTCAGCTTGCCGCCCTTCGAAACCGTGATCCCGCCGCCGCCGAGCACGCTCGTTCGCGTGAGCGCGTTCGGGACCGCAGCGATCCGGTTGCCGTTCGAGTCGGCGACGTAGAGCACGCCGTCGCGGCCGAGCCCGACGCCGGTCGGTCCGACGACCAGGGCGTTGGGATCGGTGTGCTCGGCGAAGCCGCTGGCGATCACCTGGTTGGAGACGACCTGTGGCTGATGGTGGCCATGGATCCGCAGCACAATGCGGACCACGGTGCCGTCGTGGACGACGCCGCCCTTCGCGGCCACAGTGCCGTTCAGCACGTTGGTGACGAACAGGACGGCGCGGTCACCGCGCTGCACCGCCGTCATGTCCCAGGGGCCGTTTATGTCGCCGCCCATGAGCGTCTCGACGACCTTCCCATGGGAGTCGAGGATGCTCAGCGCTCCGGCGGTGGCGGCCGACGAGTTGCCGCCGGGGGCGGGCAGGCTGCCGACGACGACGAAGCCCTGGCGCAACTCCACCAGCGCGGTCGTGAGGCCGACCGCCGGGGTGCTCGTCGGCTGCGGTACGACCGCGAAGATGTGGGCGGCGCCCGACGGCGAGATCTCCATGATCGTCGAGCCAGTGCCCTGCTCGTTCTGGGCGTTGTTGAAGTCGCTGACCAGGATGTCGCCGCGGATGAGGTCGCCTTCGGTGTGGCGCACGACCGCGACGCCGTAAGGGTTCTGGTCGCCCATCGACGGGCCGCTCGTCGGCACCGCGCTGGCGATCGTGCTGGTCGTGCTGAACTGGGTCAGGTAAGGCTTCGCGCTGGCCAGGGCTGGTGCCGCGAGCGCAGCACAAGCCGCGACCATGGCCGCAAGCATTCCGATCTTCTTGCTCATGGAGCCACCTTCCGGTCGGGGGCGAGGGTCAGCGGGCGCACCCGCATACGCGTTAATGACGCCTGAGACCTCCCCAACCTTCCCGATTGCTGAAACCCGGGAATTCCCTGTGAACACGGGAAGAAATGGGGTTCGGGGAACGTCCGGGGCAGGTAATGAGTGCACTCCGTGGGCGCGACGGCAATGGGGCCCCGTTCAGCCGTTCGCGCCGGAAAAGGTGATCTAGACAACAAGATCGGAGCACACATGAGCAGCGCAACGCGGGGGACGAGCCGGCGCTCGTTCCTGGTCGGGGCCGGATCCGCAGCACTCGCCGCCGGAGTGCTCGGCGACATGGGCGTCGCCTCGGCGTCGGAGGACTTGACCGACGGCGACGCCGCCATCCTCCGCTTCCTGGCCGCGGCGGAGATCCTCGAGAGCGACCTCTGGCAGCAGTACAACGAGCTCGCTGGAATCCAGGACGGGGAGGTGCCCGGTGGGAGCGGTAACCAGGCCTTCACCGAGAAGCTCGTCGTCCTCGACGGGGACATGCCCCAGTACGTCCACGACAACACCGAGGACGAGTTCACCCACTGGTTCTTCCTGAACGCCTACCTGGCGGCCCACGGCAAGCAGCCGGTCAATCTCGAGCCGTTCCGCACGCTGCAGGGCAGCCGGGCCAGTGGCGCATCGGACATGAAGCGGCTCACGAACCTGATGCAGCTGACCGTGGACACGAGCTGGTGGACGCGCTACCGCTCGGACACGAAGAACCCGGACTTCGGGGACACGTTCGACCAGGCCGTGCCTGGGCTGTTCAAGGGCCAGTTCCCGGCGATTCCGCGCACGAATGACGACCTCAAGCCCGAGAAGCACCTGCAGGCGATCGCCAACACGGCCGGGTTCCACTTCGCGACGATCGAGCAGGGCGGTACGACCCTGTATCCCGCGCTCGCGCAGCGGGTCACGAATCCGGAGGTCCTGCGGATCCTGCTGAGCATCGGGCCGACCGAGGCCATGCACTTCCAGACCTGGTCGGACAAGGCGGGTAACGCACCGGCGCTGACCGACCCGACGAACGGTCTCGTGTTCCCGGATCTGAACTCGCCGCCGTTCGGCGGGCCCGAGTTCCAGACCAACCTGATCATGCCCGAGCCCACGATCTTCCTGAGCCGGAAGTTCCCGATCGTCTCGATCATCCGGCCCACCGAGACCAAGGACATCGCGATGGGCGTGGTCCAGTTCCTCACGGCGATGGGGCTGTTCATCGGGCAGTCGCCCGCCTTCTTCGCCACGATGAAGGCGCTCGCCAAGGCGGCCGACGCGGCGCGCAACGAGAACCTGTAGCTCTCGGAGGAGGGGTCAACCCGGCGGGCCGTCAGTAGTCGGCCCGCCGGGGACCGCGGCGTCTCCCCGATGGGCGGGGGCGGCGCAGAGGCTGTACTGATGCCATGACCCTGGCCCGTAGCCACCCGCGGATCTCGATCGCCGCCGCAGCCGCGGCGCTCGTGCTGGCGGGACTCGCGCTGCTGGCCACGACCGGCAGCTCAGCGAGCCGAGGCGCCCTGCTCGGGGCGCTCGAACGCCCAGCCGAGCCGGCGGCCATGCCGGCTCCGGCTCCGGCTAGGGCAACCCTGCACGACGGCCGGGCGATCATCCGCGTCGGCGTGTACACCGCGACGCTTCAGCTCACGCCTAACTTCGCGAGCGCCCGCAACCGCGTCTCGGTGGCGCTCTCCCTGGGGGGCCGCCCGCTGAGCGGCGCGGCCGTGACCGTCACCTTCGGCATGCCCGCGATGGGCATGAGCGACGCCTACGCAAGCTCGCTCCCCGCCCACGGCGGCTCCACCTACGCCACGACTGAGCCAGTGCTCGGCATGCCAGGCGTGTGGGTGCTGCATGTGCACGTCGTCCCCGGGCACGCCGCGCCCGTGGACGTGGCGGCCCGCGACCTGCTGATCCACTGAGCCTCGCGCACAGCGGACGCGCCCAGTTCGTCTCGCGTGCCCCAACGCGCTCCAGCCCCGGGGACCACACGCTGTGGGCGCGGCTGCTTGCGTCTACCGGTGCGGAAAACCCGTAACGGTCCAGCGGAACCCACTGATCGAGGTTCGGTTGTGGAACACACCGACGCCGCACGGCGACCCGGATTGAGCGGCGGCGGGCAGTCCATACCGTCCTACTTAGTTGATCCGACTGACCCGAGGAGCCCAAATCATGAGTACCGCATCCGAGCCATATCCCCCTTCTAAGGACCGTGCCTGGCGCGAGTGGGCGATGGTCGCCATCGGCCTGACCGGTCTGCTTTCGGTGATGGCCATCATCGTCGCCACGGTCGCGCTGTCCTCGACTGCGGCGACGAGCACGACGGTGATCACCACCCCGGCCCCCGCCGCCCGCGCGGCGAGCGTCACGGCCGCGCCGGCGCCGCAGGCGATCAGCGTGGCCATCAAGGCCGACAACGAGCACGGCCGCAAGGGGCCCGACAACCAGTGGCACGACGCGTTCCTGCCCGCGGACTACACCGTCCACGCCGGCTCGACCGTGACGATCACCTTCCACAACTACGACACCGGTCCGCATACGTTCACCTCGCCGGCGCTGGGCGTCAACTCGATCATCGCCGCCGGAACCGATTCGACCGCGCACGACGTGACCCTCACCTTCAAGGCGCCGACCAAGACCGGCAAGTACGCCTGGTGGTGCTCGGTCCCGTGTGATCCATGGGCGATGACCCATGACGGATACATGCGCGGATACGTGACCGTGGTCGCGTAAAGCTCCGGGAGCAACTCAGATGCCCCGGTCCTCGGACCAGCCAGGGCCCCCGTCTCACAATCGAGGCGGGGGCCCCAAGGCGTTCAAGCTCACCCGTCGGGACGCGCTGGCTGGTGCCGCTCTGCTCGGTGCCGGTGCTGCGGCCGATCACCTACTCGACCGCCCGAAGCCCAGCCCCGCCGAGCCCGCTCGGGCGGGCGAGGCGGTCGCGTTCCACGGCCCGCACCAGGCCGGCATCGCCACCCCCCAGCAGTCCCACCTGTACTTCGCCGCCTACGATCTGAAGACGACCTCGCCGCCGGCGCTCAGGGAGCTGCTGAGGGAGTGGAGCGCCGCCGCGGCCGCGCTCACCGCCGGCCGTGAGTACGCCGGCGACCCAGGCGAGGCGCTCGGTCTCGCCCCGGCCCGCCTGACCCTGACGTTCGGACTCGGCCCGGGCCTGTTCGCGAGTCCGGCGCTCAGGCGCATGCGGCCGCCCCAGCTCCGCGAGCTGCCTGCGTTCCCCGGCGAGCTGATCGACCCGCAGAGCTCCGGCGGTGATCTTTGCGTGCAGGCCTGCGCCGACGACCCCCAGGTGGCCTTTCACGCGCTCCACGTGCTCGGCGCGATCGCCGGCAGCCATGTCGTCCAGCGCTGGTCACACACCGGCTTCGTCTCGACCCCGAGCGCCGGCACCCCACGCAACCTGATCGGCTTCAAGGACGGCACGAACAACCTCCGCGGAACGGATGATCAGGCCCTCGATCGCTTCGTCTGGGTCCAGTCGGGCGACGGACCGAGCTGGCTGACCGGCGGGAGCTACATGATCGTCCGCCGGATCGAGATCGTCTTTCCGACCTGGGACACCGCGGGGCTTGCCGCGCAGGAGCAGGCGATCGGGCGCCGGAAGGCCAGCGGCGCACCGTTGGGGTCGCTGGGCGAGCACGACCCGGTCGACCTGAGCGCGGTCGACGCGACCGGGGCGCCGGTGATCCCAGCGCATGCTCACATCCGCCTCGCCGCCGCCGAGACGAACGGCGGAAAGCGCATCCTGCGCCGCGGTTACCACTATTCGCAGGGCTTCACCCAGGGCGCGGTCGACCGCGGCGGCCACCTGCTCGACGGCGGCCTGTTCTTCCTCGCGTTCGTGCGCGATCCGCGCCAGTTCATCACGATCCAGCGCCGGCTCGCCACCAGCGACGCGCTCAGTGCCTTCACCGTGCACACCGCGAGCGCGATCTTCGTCTGCCCGCCCGGGGCAGCTCGCGGCGGTTACGTCGGCGAGGGCCTGTTCAGCTGACCGACGCTTGCCAGGCCGCGTAGCCGCCGACGAGGTCGGACACGTCGCGTCCGTCGCGGCGCAGCAGGCTGCCGGCGATCGCCGAGCGGTAGCCGCTGGTGCAGTAGACGACCAGCGCCTCCTCGTCGGGAAGCTGGTGCATCTGTTCGGCCAAGCGAGACAGCGGAACGTTCACGGCCCCGTCGATGCGGCCGTCTTCGAACTCGCCGGGAGTACGGACGTCGATCAGCGTCGGGGGTGCGGCGGCCGCCAGCCGCTCGGAGAGCGAGCCTGCGGTCAGGCGCTCGACGCGCTCCACGAGGTCGGGCCGGGCGGCCAGAGGCGCCATCCCTCCCTCGAGGTAGCCGGCCACTGTGTCGAAGCCGATCCGCCCGAGCCTCGTGGCGGCTTCGACTTCGCGTCCCGGCTCTGAGATCAGGACCACCGGCCGGTCCCGGTCGAGCACCGTGCCGCACCACGTGGCGTAGGAGCCGCCGAGCCCGACGTTGACCGCGCCGCGCACGTGCGCGCCCTCGAACTCGACGGCGTCCCGCACGTCGAGCAGTTGCGCGCCGCGCTCGACCAGCCCGAGGACATCCGTCAGCGACAGCGGCTTCAGCTCCCGTTCCAGCGCCTCGGCGAGCGTCGGGTGCTCCTGAGTGTTCAGCACTGCGTCGTAGGTGAAGTACGGCGGCGTGTCCGGCTGGTCTGCCGTGACGATCTCGATGAACCGCTCACGGCTCATCGGCTGCAGCGCGTAGTTGTACGCGCGCTGCACGCCGATCGTGGAGACCGTGTCGGTCGAGAGGTTCTTGCCGCACAGCGAGCCGGCGCCGTGAGTCGGATAGACGAGCGTCGCATCCGGCAAGGGCGCGAGCTTCTCGTGCAGCGAGTCGTAGAGCAGGCTCCCGAGCTCCTCGGCGCTCCAGCCCAGCGACGCCCGCAGGTCCGGGCGGCCCACATCGCCGATGAACAGCGTGTCGCCGGTCAGCACCGCATACGGCTCTGAGTCGCTGAACTCGGGGTCGTAGACCAGGATCGAGATCGACTCCGGCGAGTGCCCCGGCGTCTCGAGGACCTGCAAACGCACGGCGCCCAACGCCAGCGTGTCGCCATCGGCCATCGGCTCGAAGGCGTACTCGGCCCGGGCGCGGGCGCCGAGGTGGATGGTGGCGCCGGTGCGATTTCTCAGCTCGAGATGCCCGGCCACGAAGTCGGCGTGGAAGTGGGTGAGCAGCACGTGCGTGATGCGGCAGTCGAGCGCGGCCGCCTCCTCGAGGTACTGCTCGACATCGCGCTGCGGATCGACCACCGCCGCCTCGCCGCCCTGCGGATCGGCGATCAGGTAGGAGGCGTGGGCCAGGCAGCCCAGGTAGTACTGGCGGAGGATCAGACCTTCGCCTCCTCCCGATCCCCCGCCGGCTGCGGGATGATCCGGATGTAGGGCTTGGGCTCCTGCCACGCGCCGAAGGTCTCGCGCGCCTGATCGTTGCTCACCGAGCCGGCGATGATCACGTCCTCGCCGGGCTTCCAGTTCACGGGGGTTGAGACCTTGTGCTTGGCCGTGAGCTGAAGTGAGTCGATCACCCGCAGGACCTCGTCGAAGTTGCGTCCGGTGGTCATCGGATAGATGAGGATCAGCTTGATCTTCTTGTCCGGGCCGATCACGAACACGTTCCGCACCGTCTGGTTGTCGGCTGGGGTGCGCGCGCCGGCCTCGCCTTTGACGGCGGCCGGGAGCATGCCGTAGAGCTTCGACACGCTGAAGTCGGCGTCGCCGATGATCGGGTAGTTGGGCGCGTAGCCCTGGGTCTCCTCGATATCCGCCACCCACCGCTCGTGGTCGGTGGTGGCGTCGACCGACAGGCCGATGATCTTGACATCACGGCGGTCGAACTCCGGCTTGATCTTGGCCATATAGCCAAGCTCCGTCGTGCATACGGGCGTGAAGTCCTTCGGGTGCGAGAACAGCACTCCCCACGAATCTCCGAGCCACGCGTGGAAGTGGATCGGGCCCTCGGTGCTCTGCGCCTCGAAGTCTGGCGCCTCGTCACCAATCGTGAGACTCATCTAGCTAAACCTCCTGTGGAAAGTGCCGGTAGCCTCTTCGATGCGCCTCAGGCAGTCAAGCCTGCGCTCATGCCGCAGACTCGACTGCCACGGCCGCCCCGGCCGGCTCGGATTCGGTGCGCCGGGTCCGGATCAGCACGGCCGCCAGCACCAGCCCGAGCAGCGCGAGCCCGGCGCCGGTCAGGAAGGCCGAGTGGAATCCGAGGGTCAGTGCGTGATGGAGCGCGCTGGGCGCGCCGTGGGCGGCCTTCATCTCGCTCGTCGTCCGAGAGTTGGCGATCGTCGCCAGCACCGCCAGGCCAAGCGCGCCACCCACCTGCTGGGCGGTGTTGATCAGCCCGCTGGCCAGTCCAGCCTCGTGCTCGCGCACGCCGGTCATCGCGGCGATCGTCACGGGCACGAACGCCAGGCCGAGGCCGGCGGCGGCCACGAGCATCGGCCCGAGCAGATCGGCTGCGTAGGAGCCGTTCGTCGGGACCTGGGCGAACCAGACCAGCGCCACGGCGATCAGAGCCAGCCCGCTCATCAGCACGGGCTTGAAGCCGAGGCGGTTGACCAGCTGCGAGGCGCCGCCCGCGGCAAGGACGATCACTCCGGCCAGCGGCAGGTAGGACACGCCGGCTTTCAGCGCGCCATAGCCCAGCACCTGCTGCATGTAGAGCGAGATGAAGAAGAACATCGAGAACAGCGAGGCGCCGATCAGCAGGCCGGTGACGTTGGCGCCGGCCACGGAAGCGACGCGGAAGATGCGCGGCGGCACGAGCGGGGCCTGCGAACGGGTCTCGATCACCGCGAAGGCGGCAAGTAGGACCGCGCCCAAGGCCAGCAGGCCGATCGTCTGCAGCGAGCCCCAGCCTGCGCTCGGCGCCTCGACCAGGGCGTACACGATCGCGCTCAGGCCGCCGGTGACGGTGACCGCACCCGCGGCGTCGAAGCCGCGCGTGGCGCCGTCGCCGCGCGCTTCGGGGAGGAGCGCCGGCGCTGCGAGCGCGGCGGCGATGCCGATCGGGGTGTTCACGAACAGAACCGCGCGCCAGCCGAGGCCGCTGGTGAGGACGCCGCCGAGCAGCACGCCCGCGGCTCCGCCCGAGCCTGCGACCGCGCCCCAGATGCCGAGCGCCTTGTTGCGCTGCGCGCCTTCGGTGAAGATCGTGGTCACGAGCGAGAGCGCCGCCGGCGAGAGCAGCGCGGCACCGAAGCCCTGCACGGCGCGGGCGGCGATCAGCGTGCCCTCGCTGTGGGCGAGGCCGCCCGCGAAGGACGCCAGGGCGAAGATCGCGAGGCCGACGATGAACATGATGCGACGTCCGATCAGGTCGGCAGCTCGCCCGCCCAGCAGCAGGAAGCCGCCGAATGTGAGCACGTACCCGTTGACGACCCAGGACAGCGAGTTCTGGCTCAGATGCAGGCCGCGCCCGATCGAGGGCAGGGCGACGTTGACGATCGAGGCGTCGAGCACGACTACGAACTGCGCGACGGCGAGCAGGGCCATCGCGATCCAACGGCGGTCGAGTTTCTGTGAGGTCATTTGTGGGCTCCCCAGTGAGTGATATGATCCGGAAGCGGAATTCCTGTTCCGGATACTATATGGAACCGCGGTTCCGTTTGTCAAGGAGAAATCCCGCCAATGTCCACCTCGTCTAGGCCGAAGCCCCTCCGCGCAGACGCCGCACGCAACCGCGAGCGCGTCCTGGACGCCGCCCACAAGTGCTTCGCCGAGCACGGGGTCGATGCCCAGATGGACGACATCGCCGCCGCAGCCGGCGTCGGGGTCGGCACCGTGTATCGCCACTTCTCCACCAAGGAGGCGCTGCTGGAAGGGCTCACCTTCGACTACTTCGAGGCCCAGTGCGAGGTCGCCCGCCGTGCGGCCGAGGCCGAGGATCCGTGGGAGGGGTTCACCGCCTACCTCCGCGAGGGTGCCGAGATCATGGCCTCCAGCCGCGGCCTGGCCGAGGTCGTCTCCGATCGCCCGGATGTGATGCAGGCCGCGGCTCTCGCGGCCGATACCCGGCACGGGCTGTTCGCGATCATCGAGGGCATGATCGGCCGGGCCCAGGCGACAGGCGCGCTTCGTGCCGACTTCGAGCTCGAAGACATCCCGATGATCATGTGCTCGATCGGCTCGCTGCACGCCACGGGCAAGGGAGGCGGCTGGCGCCGGCTGCTCGAGGTCGTCATCGACGGCCTGCGGTCGCCCGGCAGCGCCGAGCTTCCCCCGCATGGCGAGCGCCTGATCCCGCGCAGCACGTGAGCGCGGCGTACATCTTCGACGCCGTCCGCACTCCGTTCGGCCGCTACGGCGGCGGGCTCGCCGGCGTGCGCCCGGACGATCTCGCTGCCCACGTGGTGCGCGCGCTGATGGCGCGCTCGCCGGGACTCGACCCCTCGGACGTCGATGACGTGCTGTTCGGCGATGCCAATGGCGCCGGCGAGGACAACCGGAACGTCGCCCGCATGGCGGCGCTCCTGGCCGGCTTCCCGACCACGGTGACCGGCAGCACCGTCAATCGCCTGTGCGGCTCGAGCCTCGATGCCGCCATGCAGGCGAGCCGCATGATCGAGTGCGGAGACGCTCGGGTGGTGCTCGTGGGCGGGGTCGAGTCGATGAGCCGCGCGCCGTGGGTTCTCCTGAAGCCCGAGCGCGGATTTCCGCGGGGGCACGAGGAGCTCTATTCGACCACGCTGGGATGGCGGATGGTCAATCCCGAGATGCCGTCGGAGTGGACGATCTCGCTCGGGGAGTCGGCGGAGAAGCTGGCCTCGATCTACGACATCTCGCGCGAGGCTCAGGACGCGTTCGCGCTGCGCAGCCATCAGCGGGCGCTCGCGGCGTGGGAGGACGGCTTCTACCCGGAGTGGGTGGTACCGGTGCCGGGGACGTCCTTGGAGCGCGACGAGACGATCCGGGGCGACACCTCGCTCGAGAAGCTGGCCGGACTGAAGCCGGCGTTCGTGGCCGGGGGGACGGTCACGGCCGGTAACTCCTCGCCGATGAACGACGGGGCCAGCGCGGTGCTGATCGCCGACGAAGCCGGCGCTGCTCTGGTCGGTCGCGAGCCACTGGCCCGGGTGGTCTCGCGCGGCGCCGCGGGCGTCGACCCCGACGTCTTCGGGATCGCGCCGGTGGCCGCAGCCGAGCAGGCGCTTCAGCGGGCCGGGATCGGCTGGGAGGACGTGTCCGTGGTGGAGCTGAACGAGGCCTTCGCCTCCCAGTGCCTGGCCGATATCGGGCAATGGCACGGGCTGGACCCCGATCGCGTCAACCCCAACGGCGGCGCGATCGCACTCGGCCACCCACTCGGTGCCTCGGGCGGGCGGATCCTCGGTGGGCTGGCGCACGAGCTGCGCCGGCGCGGCGGCGGCTACGGCGTGGCCGCGCTGTGCATCGGCGTCGGCCAGGGTCTCGCGGTCGTACTCGAGGCCTGAGCCGGCCTCGACGACGCCGCGCTCGTGCGGCCGCGGCTACCGACACGGACTCGGCGGTCAGCGCCGTCGGCCCGCGGCTGCCGGCACGGACTCGGCGGTCACCGCCGTCGGCCCGCGGCT
>Ga0070735_10003998_pt1 | contig 12614 bp, 7 predicted proteins | sample Coa_R1_FD_66443 | JGI IMG/M metagenome (GOLD analysis project Ga0070735, IMG submission 66443) | Surface soil microbial communities from Centralia Pennsylvania, which are recovering from an underground coalmine fire - Coalmine... | ecosystem: Environmental > Terrestrial > Soil > Unclassified ...
ATCCGGTGTCTTCAAAACTCATGCGGCGCTGCCAGTTTTGCAGGCGGATGACGTGCAGGTCGCAGCCGATTTTCTTTTGCACGTTGAACATCTTGGCCATTTCGCCGAGCGTCATGGCCATGCGCACAGGCATCGGAAAATATCCGACAAAATTGGTGCGCTCACGATCGAGCATGGGGCCTTCCATGCGTTCGCCGCCGAGCGGGTCGGGACGATCCAGCAAATAAAACGGCAAGTGCCGCTGCGCCGCGGCTTCCATCACGTATCCCATCGTGGTGATGTACGTGTAGAAGCGCACGCCGGCATCCTGAATGTCGAATACCAGCACGTCGATGCCGGCGAGCATGGCGGGAGTGGGCCGTTCCGTTTCGCCGTAGAGGCTGTAAATGGGCAGGCCGGTCGCTTCGTCCCTCGCGGAAGGAACGCGTTCATCCACCGCGCCGCGAATGCCGTGCTCGGGACTGAACAGTGCCACGAGTTTCACGCCCGGCGCGTGCGCTAGAAGATCGATGGTGCTGCGCCCGCTTCGATCGATGCCAGTCTGATTGGTAATCAGCCCAACGCGTTTGCCGGCCAGCGGCGCAAAATTCTGCGCTTCGAGGACGTCAATCCCGGTGAGCGTCTGGGCGGCGGCTACTGCGACTGGGAACCACGGATGCACACAGAGGAACACGGATAGAACCAGGAAGAAACCGGGTCTCAAAACTATATACCTATGCCTTTTTGCTTTCATCCGTGTTGATCTGTGTGCATCCGTGGTTCCAATCTTATTTGTTCCGCCCGGAAAGCGGGTGCTATATATAATTGCGGCATGCCGGCGAACAACTTGGAATGCGCGCGATGCGAAAATTGAGCCGCTGGCTGTTGCCGCTCGCGCTCCTCTCGATGGCTACCACCGGCAGCACTCAAAAATCTCCCCGCGCGCCGGCCGCGCCCACCGCGGCAAAACTTTCTCCCGAGGGCCAGCGCTGGGTTTCCGAAACGCTCCAATCGATGTCGCTCGATGAAAAAATCGGGCAGCTTTTCGCCGTGTGGGCGTACGGATCGTTCCTGTCGACCGAAAGCCAAGACTACAAGGATCTTCTCCGCGATGTCGAGGAAAAGCACATCGGCACGTTCGCGATTCAAACGCAGGGCTCGCCGCTGGGCATCGTCGTGCGCAGCCGGGTGTACCCGACGGCGATCCTCATCAACACGCTGCAGCGCCACGCCAAAGTGCCGCTGTTAGTCGCGGCAGATTTCGAGCGCGGCACGTCGATGCGCATCGAAGAGGGATCGTCATTTCCCCACTCCATGGCCGTGGCGGCAACGGGACGCCCCGAAGACGCCTACACGATGGGAAAAATCACCGCGATTGAGGCGCGCGCCATCGGCGTACCGTGGATTTTTGCGCCCGACGCCGATGTGAACAGCAATCCCGAAAATCCCATCATCAACACACGCTCGTTCGGCGAGGATCCGGCGCGCGTCTCGCAATTTGTAGCGGCCTTCGTGCGCGGCGTGGAAGAAAACGGCGGCATGGCCACGGCGAAACATTTTCCCGGCCACGGCGACACCAGCACGGATTCGCATCTGGATCTGCCGCTGGTATCGAGCGATCGCGCGCATCTCGAGCAGGTGGAACTCGCTCCCTTCCGCGCGGCGATTGCCGCCGGAGCGGGCTCGATCATGACCGGCCATCTGGCCGTGCCGGCGCTCGAACCCGATCCCAACGTGCCGGCGACCATGTCTCCAAAAATCACCACCGACCTGCTGCGCGGCGAGATGGGTTTCGACGGCCTTGTGGTCACCGACGCGCTGGACATGGGCGGCGTGACGGTGCGCTATCCGCCCGGAGAAGTCGCGGTGCGCTCGATCCTGGCGGGCGCCGATGTTCTGCTCGTTCCGCCGGTGCTGGACGCGGCGCTGCAAGCGGTGCACGAGGCTGTGGCTTCCGGGCGAATTCCCATGGCGCGTATCGACGACGCTGTGACGCGTGTTCTGCGCGCCAAGGCCAAACTCGGCCTGAATAAGTCGAAGCTTGTGGATCTGGAGGCGATTGCCGGCACATTCGATCGCCCCGAATACGAGGCGGCCGCTTTGGATATCGCCGATCGCGGCGTCACGCTGCTGCGCGATGACCAGCATCTTCTGCCGCTGGACTCGACGAAACCTTTGCGCGTGCTGCTGGTCGCCGCTTCGGGCGACGTCGATCCGTATCCCGCCTCCGATCTGGAAAGCGAACTTCGCTGGCGCGTCGATTCGCTGGCCAGTGTGCGCATAGACACGCGGTTTACGCGCGCCGACGCCGCGAAACTCCCTTCGCCGGACACCTATGACGTCGCAATCGCGGCGATCTTCGTGCGGGTAACGGATCGCAAAGGCAGCATCGGCTTGCCCGATGATGAGTCCGCGGTGATCGATCGCCTGCTGGCCGCGGGAAAGCCGGTGGTCGTCGCGTGCTTTGGCAGTCCGTATCTTGCCGAGCGCTTTCCGTCGGCGAAAACCTGGATCGCGGCGTTCAGCACCATGGATGTGGCGCAGTGGGCCGTGGGACGCGCGCTCTTCGGGCAAATTGCGGTTGCGGGCAAGCTCCCCGTAAATATTCCCGGCGTTGCCCCGCTGGGTTCGGGACTCGATCTCCCCGCGCACCCGATGGAATTGCATGAGGCAGACGCCAAAGCGGAGGCGAAATTGCAACCTGCGTTCGATATCCTCGATCAGGCGGTGGCCGATCACGCGTTTCCGGGCGGCGTGCTGGCCGTGGGCTACCAGAACGAATTGACCGTGCACGAATTCGGCCGGCAAACGTATGACCCGAAATCGCCGGCAGTGAATGTCGACACCATCTACGATGCCGCCTCGCTGACCAAGCCGGTGGTGACCGTGACGCTCGTCGCCAAACAGGTGGAGGCGGGCCACATCGGACTGGACCTTCCCGTGGCGCGCTACATTCCCGAATGGAATGACGGACCCAATCCCGACTGGCGCAAGACGGTCACCGTCCGCCACTTGCTGACGCACTCCTCCGGGCTGCCGGCGTACCGGGAATATTTTCAGACGCTGCATTCCAAACGTGAATATATCGACGCGATTTGCCGCGAGCCGCTGGAATATGCGCCCGGAACGAAGGCCGTCTATTCCGATCTGGGCTTCATCCTGCTGGGAGAAATTCTGGAGCGCGCGACGGGCAAAACGGTGGACGAACTGGCGCGCGACCAGATTTTTGCGCCGCTGGACATGGGCAGCAGCATGTTCAATCCGCCGAAAAATATTGTGAGCCGCATCGCTCCTACCGAAAATGACGCGGCATTTCGCAAGCAGCAAGTGCACGGAGTAGTTCACGATGAAAACGCGTTTGCCATGGGAGGCGTTGCGGGGCATGCCGGCATGTTCACCACCGCCGGTGATCTTGCAACGTTTTGCCAGATGCTGCTGAACGGCGGAATTTATGACTACCACCGGCTGCTGAACCGCGCGACGATTGCGCAATTCACCGCGCCGCAGCCGCTGGCGGGCAACACTGGGACGCTGGGGTGGATGATGCCGACGCCCAATTCCTCCAGTGGCCACTACTTTTCGCCGCACAGTTTCGGACATCTGGGTTACGCCGGCACATCGATGTGGATCGATCCGGACCGCCAGCTGTTTGTGATTTTGCTGACGAATCGCGTGTATCCAACGCGCGAGAACAACAAGATCGCGGCGGTGCGGCCGGCGGTGCATGACGCGGTGATGGAATCGCTCGGGCTTTCCAACGCTCCCAAACAATAGTCCGCGGCTTGATTGCCGCTAGCCCCAGCGTCAAATGCTGCGACTCGACGCCGTGTCATTCTGAGCGAAGCGAAGAATCTCTCTTCGATTTAAGTGCGAGAAAAAAACAAAGAGGGATTCTTCGCTTCGCTCAGAATGACAGCTTTTGAGTTTTTGCGGACGATGTTGGATAGGGATTTTTGTGGCGCATGCTTTAGCTTGCGGAGTTTCATGCTTCGCGGCTTTTTTGTTGATCGCATGAAACCCTGCCGCAACTACCCCCCCGCAAGCTAAAGCATGCGCCACAAATTTCCGCGACACATCCGCTGCTTCGCGTGCGAAGATAGGGTCCCGGCTTTTCGCAAATTTACGCTCATGTCTAAACGCAGAAAAAACGCCAGCATAGCGCCAGCGCCATTGAGGGCTACCGAACAGCGTAATCCCCGCACGCGCACGATTGATACGAAATCGACCGCGGGAATCTTGCGAATGATTCATCGTGAGGACGCTTCGGTCGCCAAGGCCGTCTCCACGGCCCTCCCGGAAATCGCCCAGACTGTGGACGCGATTGCCGGCGCGCTGCGGCACGGCGGGCGACTCTTCTACGTGGGCGCGGGAACCAGCGGGCGCCTCGCGGCGCTGGATGCTGCGGAGATTCCTCCAACCTACGGAACGCCGCCGAGGCTGGTGCAGGCAGTGATCGCGGGTGGCCGCCGCGCGTTGACGCACGCGGTGGAAGGAGCGGAGGACAACCACGCGAAAGGAGGCCAGGATTTGGCTGCGCGCGGGCTCAACGCAAAGGACGCGGTAGTCGGAATCGCCGCCAGCGGCGGGACGCCGTACGTCTTGGGAGCGTTGGGGTTCGCGAACCGCAAGGGCGCGGTGACCGTGGGACTCACGTCCAACGCTGGAACGCCAGTCACGCAGCTGGCGCGAATCAGCATCGTTACGCCGACCGGGCCGGAGGCGATCACCGGCTCGACGCGGATGAAAGCGGGCACGGCGCAGAAGTTGGTGCTCAACATGCTCTCTACCGCGGTGATGATTCGCCTCGGCCGCGTGCATGACAACTGGATGATTGGCGTGGCCCTGACGAACAGCAAGTTGCGGGCACGGGGATTGCGGATCCTGATGGAAGCTACCGGAGCGGGCGTGGCCGACTCGACACGCGCGCTGCGGCAATCCGGACACAATCTCGGCGCTGCCCTCATAATGCTAAAGACAGGAGCAAGCGCGCGCCAGGCCCGGCGCCTGTTGCGCGATACCCAAAACCATGTCCACAACGCCCTTAACATCGCGGTTAAAGACGCCCGGCCAGTCCACGGCCACTCGTTCAAATCAAATGGATAGACTTCTGATCGAAGGCGGAACGCCTCTGGAAGGCTCGGTGCGCATCAGCGGAGCCAAGAATTCCGCGCTGCCGGCGATGGCCGCTGCGCTCCTGACGAGCGATCGCGTGGACCTCGAAAACATCCCGCGGGTGCGAGACATCATCACCATGGGCAAGCTGCTGGCGCACCTCGGGGCCATCGTCGAGGCGCCGGCGATCCCGCCGACGGGCATGGGCATTCAGGCAGAGCAGGTCAACGGGGCCGAAGCGCCGTACGAACTGGTGAAAACCATGCGCGCGTCGATCCTGACGCTCGGGCCGCTGGTCGGGCGCACCGGCCACGCGCGCGTGTCGCTACCCGGAGGCTGCGCGATTGGGGCGCGACCCGTGGATCTGCACCTGAAGGCGCTCGAGCAGATGGGCGCGGAAATCGAAATGTCCCACGGTTACGTGGAGGCGCGCGCGCCTCGCGGGCGGCGATTGCCGGGCGGGCGCGTGTTCTTTGAAAAAATCACCGTCACCGGGACGGAGAATATTTTAATGGCCGCGTCGCTGGCGGAAGGCGAGACGCTGATCGAGAACGCCGCGCGCGAGCCCGAAGTGACCGATCTGGTCGAATTGCTGATCAAAATGGGCGCGGATATTCAGGGCGCGGGAACTTCGACGCTGCGCGTGCGCGGGAAAGCGGAACTGCATGGCGCGTCGCACACCATCATTCCCGACCGCATTGAAGCCGGCACGTTCCTCGTCGCCGGAGCCATCACCAACGGCGAACTGGAGCTGACCCACTGCGCGCCGGAGCACCTGGCATCGGTGATTGCCAAGCTGCGCGAGACGGGCGTGATCATCCAGGAAACCGGGCCGGGCACGCTGCGCGTTCGCGGCGCAAAGAAGCTGGTGGGTTCGGACGTGGTAACCGAGGAATATCCCGGCTTCGCCACCGACATGCAAGCGCAATTCATGGCCCTCGTGACGCAGGCGCAGGGAGCTTCGGAGATTACCGAAACAATTTTCGAGAACCGCTTCATGCACGCCAGCGAAATGATTCGCATGGGCGCGAATATTTCCATTGACGGGCGGCGCGCGGTGGTTCATGGGCCTACCACGCTTTCCGGCACCACGGTCATTGCTTCGGATTTGCGCGCCAGCGCTTCGCTGGTGCTGGCCGCGCTCGTCGCGCAGGGTGAGACGGTAATCGACCGCGTGTATCACATCGATCGCGGGTATGAGCGCATCGAGGAAAAACTCAACGGCGTCGGCGCGCAGATCCGCCGCATCTGAATTCAGTAGGACAGGCTTCAGCCTGTCTGGTTTAAATTCCCGGCGCGGACAATCTAAACCTGACAGGCTGAAGCCTGTCCTACTTCCTTCTCACTTATTGGCGTTGCGTTTTATTCTTCCGGGTAGCGCCTTCCTTCGGATCTCCTAGCTGATATTGCATATTCACCGAGAAAATCTGGAAATCGGTGAAGGAGTGTTCCCGGTAGAAGCGGTGCCCCTGAAAATCCATGTAGAGTTCCGTGCTAGCAGGGAGCCACAACTGCAGATTGTTCGCGGACGATTGGGCGGGACGATACTCCACGGTTTCGTGGTATAGCCGGAGACGAATTTGCGGATTGGCCTGCACCAGATCGGTCTCCAGGCGCGCCACCTGAAACGAATCCGCGAGAATCCAGGCCCGGCCCCGCAAGTTCACGTCGTACGTTCCGTGATTCACGACAAATGACAACGTCTGGTTGGGGCGGTCCGGGCGCTGCTCAAATCGGACCTGCCACGCCGGCTGCCCGTGCCATTCTCCGAGGCCCTCGCACTGCATCTTGAAATTTCCGGCATATTTCGGATGAAAGATGAGAACCATGCTCGGCGTGCCAATCGTTGCGATGTGCGTGGGAAACTGGTCGAGAGAAAGGTTGCCGTTGCGGAACTCATCCACATGCAGCAGTCCGTTCTGGCCTTCGGCGAAGGACACCAGGTAATCGAATTTCACGGTGATGGGAGAGCCCAAGCCTCCGGAGCGATCGATGGGCCGGTGCGTCAGGATTTCCGTGGCGGTAAAGCGATCCACGTTCTGAACGAGCTCTACGATTCGTTTCCCTGCTCCATCGAGCACCGCCGGCAGCGAACAGGCCACACCCGAGGAAACCGGCGGCACCGAATGATCGATGTCTTCGGGCAGCCAGATCTCATTCGGCTTGCGCTTTTCTTCCACCGAAAAATCCGCCGGACCGGCATCGCCGGAACTCGCTTCGGCGTCCGCGCGATCGCCGGGCTCGGCCGTCTTCTGGGCTACCGGAGTGACGGGCTTGGCGTCAATCTTGCGCAGATAGTCGTTGACCGCATCTTCCTGTTCGCGGCTGGGATGGTGCTTCAGAATTTCGCGGAGCTGCGTCTTGGCGCTGGCCTTGTCACCACGGGCCTCGTAGATTTGCGCCAGCAGGAAGTACAGCGGAAGATAATCGTGAGCGGAATTTATCTCCACCGCCTGCAAAGCGCTGCGCTGCGCCTCGACCAGATTGTGCAGGTGCATATAAGCGAGGGCGCGGTAGTAATACGCGTACCCATCGCCGCCCGAATTGAGGGCCAGGGTGGCGTTCGCCAGGGTCAGAAGCTGCTGCCAGTCTTTGTTGCGGGAGGAAAATTCGGCCGAGCAAAGATAGGCCGGCACATATTTGGCATCGATCTTGACAGCCTGGGAACAGGCGTCGCGGGCTTGCTGCGTCTTGTCCTGCTCGTCGAGAACCACTCCGAGCATGACCCACGCGGCGGGATAGGTTTCAAATTTCTCAATGGCGGCGCGCGAGTGCTGCTCGGCGTCCGGGTATTTTTTCTTTTGGGAAGCGCTACAGGCCTTTTCGTACTCGCTTCGGGCCTTGGACGGCACGTTCAGCGTGGTAACCGCCAGGGGTCTGTCCCGCGGGCCGGAAAGATTCCAGGGGAGGCATTTCTCGTCGTTGGAGACCACCGGTTTCATCAGCGGCGGGATATCTCCGACGGTCTGGGCGCCGCAGACGATGCCGGAGTTGATGCCGCAGACGTTGCCGCTGGTGGGTCCGGGACCGATTTCCGGTCTGATTTTTTCTTGCGCCCGGGACGGCGCAATCGAGAGAGCCATGGCCAGCCCACACAGAGCCACCCATTTGCCGCTCAAACGGAAGGGAGATTGGCAGGGATCTGGTTTCGAGCTGTGACTGTTGCGTTTGCGCATCTTGGCGATCGAAGAGGGTCTTTCGGGTTCGACTCCGCCCCCACCGTGCCCCGAATCATAATCGTTTGTGACCGGGAATCAAGATGATTTGCGCGGAGCCGTCGCGTCACAGGAATCTCGAGGAGTGTATACCGTGCCGTAAACGGCGCTCCGCCTACGGGGATTCCCCTACCAGAATACGAGGAATTCCTTATGGATGCCGATAGGCCCCAAGCCTATCCTGCTCTCCGTATCGGAGCAGGCGGAGCGGCTGTTTCATCGGGGGCGCGGTCGCCAAGTGACAAGGCAAAGGTCAGCAGAACCTTTATCGGCGGTTCAATTCCGTCCCGCGCCTCCAAATTTAGGATGGGTGAAATAAACCGCTTCGGTATGTATCCCAAACGTAAACACCCAGCCGCGGGTCCATGTTTTTTCACGATGCGGGGCCGGGTAATTTGCGGATACACCGTTCTGTCCCCGCCCACTCAGGCAATCCCCCGATTGCCGGCGGAACGGCTTGGGTTCATGTTCGCCGTGGCGCCAGCGTTCACCCCCGAACGCGTGGCCGACGTTTAGCGGCGCCGGGATCGTACGGAATCATACAAATGAATCGACACCCCAATGGAGAATCCTGTGGACTACATGCGAAAAGCCCTGCGGGTGAAATTTCTTGCGAATATTCTCTTCATTTCTCTTCCAGTAATTCTAGCGGGATGCGGCGCAGTCGGTTCGAGCACTTCCAGTAACACCACCAGCGGCTCGCCGGCCCCTCCGCCACCGCCTCCGCCGGCCGTAACCATCAGCCTGGGAACCGCGCCACCTACGACCCTGAATGCAGGCGCCACAGCGACGGTCGCCGCAACCGTCGCCAATGACACGTCCAACGCGGGAGTGGATTGGACCTGCACCCCAGCGGCATCCTGCGGATCGTTTAATCCCGCACACACCGCCAGTGGCGCAAACTCGACTTATACCGCGCCCGCAGCCGCAGCCAGTGTGGTGGTCACCGCAACTGCGACCAGCAATCACTCGGCGACCGCCGTGGCCAATGTCGCAGTCGCCGCGGTTTCCACTGGCGGAACTACAGAAACCTTGTCGGCCGGGCAATTTGTGTTTTTGGTTCGAGGGGAAACGTTAAACACGGTGACGTACGGCATCGTGGGCACTGTGGTTTTGGACGCGAACGGCAATGTCACCGGCGGCGAGCAGAACTATGTCAGCGTAAGCGGCGCCAATTCTCCGGAACCGGGAGGCGACAGCATTACCGGCGGAAAGCTGACGCCCGCGACGAACGGGCGGGCCTCGCTGACCTTGATCACGAATAACGTTGCCGTCGGGGTGGCCGGCACGGAGACTTTCAGCATCGCCATCGCCAACAGCAAACATGCGCTGATCGACGAGTTCGACGCCACCGCAACGTCCAGCGGAAGTCTGGACTTTCAGACCTTGACTCCAGGAGGCTTGGCGGAAGTCAGCGGACCCTACGTCTGGTTCGTCCGCGGAAAGAGAACGACGCTCGACGAAGTGTTCGGCGGATTACTGACGGCCAATGGCGCGGGCAGCGCCAACATCGTCGTGGATGTGAACGATGACGGCGCCGGAGAACACGGCGGAACGAATGTCGCTACGGTCACCGCGCCGGATGCCAACGGGCGCGGCACCATCACCACCCCTGCGGATACTTTGCTGGTGTATTACGTGGTGAATTCCAAGACGTTCCGGCTGGCGACCTTTGACGCCGGATGGGCCGACGTTGGCTCGATGTATGCCGGAGCAACGGGCGTTTCCAACGCCACGCTGAACCAGAAGTTTTTGTTCTGCGATTCCAGCAGCCTCTCCATCGACGCGACCTATGCGGCGGCGGGCCAGATGACGTTCGACGGAAATGGCCATGTTTCCGGCTTCGCCGACGTGGACGAAAACGGACATGCGACGAGCGCCGCGTTTACCGGCACCTACACGATGGGCGCCAACGGATACGGCAGCGTCACGATCGCTCCGGGCACGACGCAGGACGTCAGCGCTCTGGGCCTGTATCTCGCGGATCCCAGTATTAATTTTGCTGATCCCAACAGCAGCGCTTCTGCGGGCGGAGGTTTGCGCGGAGTGATCATCGACCTCGACACCAAAGTCGTGGGCTCTGGTTTGCTGATCGTTCCGGGATCCACTACGGCCGCTCCAACAGGAAATTTTGCGCTGCAGTTGCAGGCCTCCAACACGAACAAGGAACTCGACGCAACCGGAGTGGCCACCGTCACCGGGACTGCCCTGACTGGGACCGACGACCTCAACGATTTGCTCAGTATCGGGTTGAAGCTCGCGCTTACATCTACTGCGACAATTACTCCCGACACCGCCAATGCGGGACGTTTTCAGGCGCAGGTTTCCGTGGCTGCCACTCCGGTCTTGACCCAGAACCTTGTCCTGTACCAGGCCAGCCCGACGCAATTTCTGTTGCTCGAAGTAGACACGCCACAATTCGGCGCGGGAATTCTCGAGCAGCAGCAATAACGCGGCCAAGTGTACACAAAAGGTGACATTTGGGGCTGTTTTCCGCAGTTTTAGAGCGGTTCCGGTACTCACAAATCATAATCGGTACTTGTCAACGTTCCGCACTCGTCATACCCTTCAAACCAAAGTAATTTCGTGTCCTGCACAGCATTGGATTTGGCTTGGGATTGCCGTCTGTTTCCAGTTTTTCCGTGAGCTGGATTTGTATACCCGAATCCAGACTCTGAAGCGGCGACTCGGAGCGGGAGTGAACCTGATGCGCGGATTTTCCAAGGCGGCGATGCTGGTGAGTCTGGTTGCGCTGTGCGCGTGCGGAGTGGGAGCGCAAGCGCCGGCAAATTCGGACGCCAAGAGTTCACCATCGGCAGGCGCCACTCAGACCGCCAATGCTCCTGCTGGATCGGCCTCTGCAACGGCCACCGCACCGGCCGCTGCGCCCGCGGCTGCACCAGCGGCTGCACCGGCCGCCGCATCCGATAAAACCTCCACGCTGATGGATCTGCCGGAACGAACCGGTCCGCCGGTGGAAGACAAGAATCGTCAGGAATTTGAGAAGAAAGCCGGAGAACAGGCAGGCAAGTTGCTGCTGCGCTCCGAGCCGGCCGATTCGGAAATTTATATCAATGGGCTTTACGTCGGACACTCTCCCCTGCTGATGGTCGTCGCGCCCGGAAAATACAACGTTGAAATGCGCGGGCCGCGCCACGAGTCCGATCACAAAATGGTCGGAGTGATGCCCAAGGAAACGCAAACAGTTCTTCTGAAGTTGAACACGGAATATCCGGGAAGCATTTCGGTCCGCTGGCCGGGACAGTGAGCCAACAACTATGAGCGACAAAGACTACGGAATCGAGTTTGACCGGCAAGCATTTGTACCGCCGCCCGATCCAGCCGCCGGGCGCGCGTCGCAAACGACCAAGCTGATCCTCGCGATGGTCGCCTTCGCTGTGATTGCTTTTCTCGGATATGAACTGATCACTCGCGTGGCGCGGGAATCGGCGAGCGCCAATGATCCCGCGCTGGCGAGCCTCGATGTGCGCTTGTCGGGAATCGAATCAAGGCTGGAAAAGCTGGAAGCCGCGAAGAAGACCGCGGCGCCGCTGCGCAAGGAAGACGCTGAACCGAAGGCCGACGCCGCGAAGCCGGAGGCGCAGTCCGCTGCGCCGGCAAAGCCCGGAGTGAAGACCGTTTACCAGGTTTCCTTTGCGCAAACGCAGCATCCGAACGGGGCGCCGGCGGCCGTCGCTCCTGCCGATCCGGATCCGGCGATTGCGCGGCGCATGGCTGCGCTGCAGCAGGGACTTGGAAATCTGGAGAGCAACGAAGCGGCGAATCGCGAAGCCTGGCAGGCAACCACCAACCGCATCGCGGATATGGCCGGACAGGTCGGCTCGCAGGGCGCGGACATCGTTCGCAGCGAGGGCGAATTGCAACAGTTGCTGGCGCGCAGCGAGATGGAGGCGATTCCGTTTGAATTGCTGCGCGGCTCGAATCCGCAGCCGGTCGGTCCCGTGTCTCTGGTGCTGAAATCCTCAAACCCGAAGAAACAGCTCTATACGCTTTGCGTGTACATGCAGCCTTCCTGCATCGATCTGAGGGACCGCGCGCTCCACGAAGTGGTGCAATTCGTAGTGGTGCGCAACGGCGCTCCGCTGGAAGTGATCGCCACGAAGATCACCAAGGATGGAATGCTCGGGTATCTGGAAGTTCCGCGAAACCCGAGCGTGCGCTAAAAAGCGCTGTCATTCTGAGCGAAGCGAAGAATCTCTCTTTGTTTTTTGCTTGCACCTAAATCGAAGAGAGATTCTTCGCTTCGCTCAGAATGACACAACATCGCTTCCCACCTATTTCCAAGCG
>Ga0070735_10003999_pt1 | contig 12614 bp, 10 predicted proteins | sample Coa_R1_FD_66443 | JGI IMG/M metagenome (GOLD analysis project Ga0070735, IMG submission 66443) | Surface soil microbial communities from Centralia Pennsylvania, which are recovering from an underground coalmine fire - Coalmine... | ecosystem: Environmental > Terrestrial > Soil > Unclassified ...
CTGATCGCGAAGTCGGTACAGGAGGCCCTGCTCCCGGCCATGCGGCACTGGACGCTGGAGGACTTCTGGCGTCTTCAGCTGCCAGACATCCTGATCACCGACTTCCGCAGCACCTTCAAGCGCAAGATGCGCGGAAAGACGTTCTCCGGCAGCGTTTCGCTCACCGACATCACGCGCGTCGGCAAGTCCGACTGGTGCGACGCGCTGATCGTGCTCCACACGTCGTGCCGATTCTGGGACGAGCCGGGCGGGCTGTCCCACGGCAAGGTGACACTCGCCATCACGAATCCGATATGACCAGGCACTTCCCTCAGCTGCGGACCGTTGATGCCGCTCTCGCCTTCCACGCGGGACAGCGGCCGGATCAGGACGCGGTGCGCTGCGAGGACCGCCGGGTCAGTTACGCCGAACTGCACCGCCGCAGCAGCCAGGTGGCCCGGGCGCTCAACGAGTCTGGAGCGGAGCCGGGAACCCGTGTCATCCACCTTGGCCGGGAGTCCGAGTACTTCTACATCCTGCTGTACGCGTGTGCAAAGTCGGGCGCGGTGCTGGTCCCGGTCAACTGGCGGCTCGCCATGCCCGAAGTCGAGCACATCCTGCGCGACTCCGGTGCCAGGTTCGTTTTCGTCGAGCCTGAGCTCGCGCCCTTGGTCGAGCGGGCCATGGCAGGGCTCGCCGTGCCGCCCGCGGTGATCGGGGTGACCGCCGCGGCCGACGGCGGAGGCGGTCTCGCGGAGTGGGCCGCCGGAGCGTCGGCCGCCGACCTCGGCAGGGTGCCGGAGCCGGATGACGTGCTCGTCCAGATGTACACGAGCGGCACGACGGGCTCGCCGAAGGGCGTCGTGCTCGCCCACCGGACCTTCTTCGCGGTGCGGGACGCTCTGGCCGGCGCCGGCCTGGACTGGATCGACTGGCGGGACGGGGACGTCAGCCTGATCGGGGTCCCGGGATTCCATATCGGCGGAGTGTGGTGGGCGCTGCAAGGATTCAACGCGGGCGTCACCAATGTCGCGCTGCGGATGTTCACCAGCGTGGACGCCATCGCTTGCATCCAGGAGCACCGGGTCACCGTCACCTGCCTGGTCCCGGCGATGCTGCGGTTGATCCTGGCCGAGCGCCGGGCCGCGGGTGCGGACTTCACCAGCCTGCGCAAGGTGGTGTACGGCGGCTCCCCGATCGGTGAGGCGCTGCTGTCGCAGTGCCTTGACCGGTTCGGCTGTGAGTTCGCGCAGATATACGGGCTCACGGAATCTGGCAATACCGCGGTCTGCCTGCCGCCGGCCGACCATGTCGTGGGCGGCCCAAGGACGGCGGCGGCGGGGCGCCCGTATCCCGGATTCGCCCTCCAGGTCAGGGATAGGCAGGGGAAGCCGCTGCCGGCCGGCCAGGTCGGCGAAGTCTGGATTCGCACGCCGGCCCACATGGTCGAGTACTGGGGGATGCCCGAGGCGACCGCGCGGACGCTGATCGACGGATGGCTGCGTACCGGCGACGCCGGATACCTGGACGAGGACGGATTCCTGTTCATCAGGGACCGGATCAAGGACGTGGTCATAGTCGCGGGCGAGAACGTCTATCCGGCCGAGGTCGAGAGCGTCCTGGCTAAGCACGAAGCGGTCATCGAGGCGGCTGTGGTCGGCATTCCCGATCAGCGGTGGGGCGAGGCGCTGCACGCTTTCATCGTCCTGGCGCCCGGCCGCAAGGCGAGCGTGCGTGATCTCGTGCAGTTCCAGCATGGCCGCATCGCCGAATTCAAGATCCCCGCCAGCTACGACTACGTCGACAAGCTACCGCGTAACGCGAGCGGAAAGATCCTGCGCCGGGAGCTGCGAGACGCCTTCTGGCAGGACGAGGCACGCAAGGTCAACTGAGCGGAGAATGAGATGGGTGCCGAAGAGACTGACACGGACCTGCGCGAGGAGATCAGGGACATCGTCGCGGCGATCCTCGAGGTCGACATCGAGCGAATCGGCCCGACTACCCATTTCTGGGACGAGCTCGAAGCCGACTCGCTGCAGGGAATCGAGATCCTGTCCGCGCTGGAGCGCAGATTCCATATCACCATCGAGCAGAGCGCGCTCGCGGACATGCGGGACGTGCAGAGCACGTCCGACGTAGTCACAGCGATCATGAAGGCCGCCGCGTCGCATGGGTCGTGAGACAGCGGGTCGTCAGACAGCGGGTCGGCGCCGTGTTGTCGTCACCGGTCTCGGCATCATCAGCAGCATCGGGACCGGTGTCCCCGAGTTCGCCGAGGGCCTCCGCGAGGGCCGCTCAGGTGCGCGCCCGATCACGGCTTTCGACACCAGGGGATTCGCCTACACCAACGCCTGTGACCTCCCCGATTTCGCGCCGGAGCGGTGGATCGCACATCTCGACCCGCGCGAGCTAGGCCGGGCGACCCAGCTGTCGATCGCCAGCAGCGTGCTGGCCCTGCGGGATGCTCAGCTGACCGCTGAGGCGCTCCGTGACCAGCGGACGCTGATCGCGGTCGGCACCACCTACGGCGAGTCCGGTGAGCTGGACCGCATCGTCGCGCGGCAAGTGGCGTCCGGTTCCGCGGCCGTCGAAACCTCCGCGGCGCACAGATCCGCGTCCAGCCGGCTGTCCGCTGACATCGCACGCGAGCTTGAACTGACGCGGGCCGAGGCAGTGACCATCCCGACGGCCTGCGCGGCAGGCAACTATGCGATCGGTTACGGGTTCGACGCCGTGGCCGATGGCGAAGCCGACGTGGCCTTGTGCGGAGGAGCCGACGCGCTGCTGCGGATGACGTTCGTCACCTTTTACCGGCTTGGCACCATCGCGCCCAGCATCTGCCAGCCTTTTGACCGCAACCGCAAGGGCATACTGACCGGGGAGGGCGGCGCGATGCTCGTCCTCGAAGAGCTGGACGCGGCCAGCGCGCGAGGCGCGCACATCTACGCCGAGGTACTCGGCTACGGTCTCACCTGCGATGCTCATCACCCGGTGGCTCCCGACCTGCACGGCATCGCCCGCTGCATCGCCCGGGCCCATCATAACGCCGGTACCACTCCGGCACAGGTCGACTACATCTCCGCGCATGGCACCGGCACCAGGGCCAATGACGTCACCGAGGTAGCCGCGATCCGGCAGGTCTTCGCCGGCGAGCCGCCGCCGACCAGTTCGCTCAAATCGATGCTTGGCCACACGATGGGGGCGGCGAGCGCTCTCGCCGCAGCCGGGTGCGCCATCGCGCTGGAGAACGGGTTCATCCCGCCGACCATTAACCACGCCGAGGCTGACCCGGAGATCGGCATTGACTGCGTGCCCAACCACGCGCGGCCGGCTGACCTTCGGGTGGTCCAGAACAACTCGCTGGCTTTCGCCGGCAACAACGCGGTCCTGATCCTCGGCCGCTGTGCGGAAGACCGCTCATGACACCGCCTCTGCGGCCCGGCGATCGCCCGGAGGCCGGACCGGTCATCACCGCGTGGGAGGCCTATTCCCCGCTGGGACATGGGGCGGGGGCGCACATCGCGGCCCTCCGCGCGTCGGGCGACCGCTCCGCGCTATCGGGATCGGCGGTACCGGATTTCGATGTCCGCGAGATCCTCGGCCGGGCCGGCACGCGGTCGATGGACCGCGCCGCAGGCCTGGCCGTGGCGGCGACCCGCGGGCTGCTTGAGCGGGCCGGTCCGCCTCTGGCCGGCTACGCGCCCGAGGATGTCGGCGTGGTCCTCGGGGTGAGCGACGGGATCAAGAGCGTGATGGAGTTCCTCAGGGACACCTGGACCAGGGACAAGCCCTACGATGTCGACCCATCCCACGTGCCGAGGACCCTGATGAACTTCGCGGCCGGCCAGTGCGCGATCTGGCATCGGGTGACGGGCCCGAACGCGACCATCTGCGGCAGCCATGCCACCGCGCTGCTGACGTTGAACTATGCGCGGCGGCTACAGCGCAATGGCCACGCTAGGGCCAGCGTCTGGGGTGCGGTGGAGGAACTGTCACCGGAGCGCGCCGCGGTTGAATCGGCCCGTACCGGCGCGGGCGCCGGTCGGCCGCCAGGCGAGGGATGCGTGATGTTCCTGCTGGAGTCATCTCAGGCGTGCGCGGGTGACCGGACGGCGCTCGCCGAGGTGCTGGCCGTCGAGTTCGGCATCTGGGCTGATCTCGACACGATCCGTGACTCGCTCGCCGGGTGCCTGCGCCGGGCCCTGGAGCGGGCAGCGGTACGGCGCGATGAGGTATTCGCGGTAGCCCCGCTGTCGTCGGCCGGCCCGCACGGGTGCGCGGAGCGGGCAGGTGCCGCCGACGCTCTTGGCGGCCTGCCGGTGCTGACCAGGATGGCCGATGCCATCGGCGACACCGGGGCGGCGTCGGGGGCATTCCAGATAGTCGAGCTGCTGGTCGAGGGAGCCGGCTCGGGCCGGGTGGGTGTGGCGACGACGGCGGACACGGAAGGGCGGGTCGGGTGCGCGCTGCTGAGGATCTACTGACATGGCACAACGTCCAGTAGCCCTGGTGACCGGCGGATCCCGCGGCATCGGACGCGCGGCGGTGCTGCGGTTCGCGCAGGCGGGCTACGACGTCGGTTTCTGCTACCGCTCCCGTCCGGACGACGCCGCGGTGACCGAGCGCGCGGCGGCCGAATCCGGCGCCACGGTCATCGCCGTCCAGGCGGACGTCGTCGATTCCGCCGCGCTGAGCGCTTTCGTCAGGCGGGTTGAGGACGGGCTCGGGCCCATTGAGGCCGCGGTCACCTGCGCGGGGATCGCCCGAGACAAGTCGCTGATGATGATGGCCGACGACGACTGGACCGCGGTGCTTCGCACTAACGTTGACGGCACGTTCCACGCCTGCCGGGCAGCCATGTTCGGCATGATGAAACGCCGCCGCGGCGCCGTGGTCACCCTTTCCTCGGTCGCGGGGCGCTACGGTAACGCGGGTCAGGCCAACTACTGCGCCGCCAAGGCCGCGGTCTGCGGATTCACCATGGCCGCGGCCATGGAGGCCGGCCGCTACGGTGTGCGCGTCAACGCGGTCGCGCCCGGCTTCATCAGCACCGACATGACCGAAGGGCTGCCCGGCCCCGTGCGCGAGCGAGCCCTGCTCAGGATCCCGCTCGGTCGCTTCGGCACCGCCGACGAAGTGGCCGACCTGATCGAGTTCCTGGTCTCAGACCGGGCGTCCTACATCACCGGCCAGGTATTCGGCATCGACGGTGGCCTCATCCCATAGTCACGGCCGTCGCCGCGTGCCCCGGCCGCGTGCCCCGGGCTACCGTGCCTGAGCCTGGAGCGTCGCGAGGCTGGTGATGGCCCGATCGAAGTTCGCGTACATGCGCGCCATCGCCGACTGCATGCGCGGGTCAGCGAGGTAAGCACCCGTTCCGCGGGTGGCGTTGAGCCTGGATCTTTCTATCCAGGCCGACAGATCGGGATCGGCCAGCCACCGAGCCTGCGCGCGCAGCGAGACGCCGGTACAGCGGATCCAGTCCGCAGGGACATCTGGATAGGGGTTCGGCGGGCAGAGCAGGTTCTTCGCCGCATCGTCATCGCGCGAGGCTTCTAGGTATCCGATGAGTGCGGCGCTGAATACGGGCTGGCCGGTCCGAATCTGCTGCAACGTGATCCGGCCAGACTCGAACACCGGGCGTCCCGTCGTAAGACGCAGGCCCGCCGCCGAGCAGTCCACGTGAACCTGGCCGCCATCGGTCGGGACCGATCCCCGATCCAGGAAGATCTGGTCAGGCGCGATGTGGCGCACCCGCCCGAGACGGACGACGTTTTCGATGCGCCGCAGGCTGGCGAGTTCGGCCTGGCTCACGGTCGCGTACTTGTACATGTCCGGCTCGACCTCCGCGTCGAGCCGGACCAGTTGCCCGCATGCCTCAAGCCTGCGGAACAGATCGTCGGCGTCCTCGGCATGTGCCGCGGCCTCAAGGTAGAGGGACACCCCCTCGATCAGGCTGGCCACCAGGTCAAGCGGCTGCGAGAACGCCCGGTCAAGCAGCCAGGAGTCGCGCGGCCGCACCCAGCGGATGGCCTCAGGCGGCACACCGCCGTCGAGCAGCCACAGGCACGCGTCCATGGCCGTCTTGCCGCTGCCGATGACCGTGTATCCGCTCCCCGGTCCGGTCAACTCCACCAGGTCGTTCACCGCGATCAGGCGCACCGCCGGCTCGGCGTCGAATGACCGCGTGTGAGTCGCCGGGATCGAAGCCTCCAGATACCTGGCATCGACGACGCGGCGGCGCACCCGTATTGTCGTCGTCTCACCGGTAAGGCGCGACGTCAACTGGACTCCGTCCTGGCTGCCGGCCTGGCAAGCGGACATGCCGAAGAAGCGGACCCGGCCCGATGTCAGCAGATGCTCATCGAGGACCCGCTGGTAGTAGTCGCAGATCTCGGCCGCCGCCGCCCGTTCGTACCAGCCCGCGTTCGGTCCGGTGCTGTCGATCGAATCGCTGCCCAGGATCCGCGAGTTGACGCCGTAGTATGCCGAAGGCTGGTGCAGGCGCACGAAGGGATACGCGTCGTTCCAGTGGCCGCCCGGGCTGTGCCGTCGGTCAACGATAACCACATCAGCGTCGCAGGCCTCGATCAGGGCATCGGCGAACGCCATCCCCGCCGCGCCCGCGCCGACGATCAGGTAGTCGGTGTCAATGGTGCGACCGCGGGCGTGGGTCATGCAGTTCCCGTTCACCGAAAGGCCGAAGCGACGTACACCTTACACAGTGGGATTAAGACTTCTGTGAGTCAATACCCGGTCTGTCCGGTGATCACCGCTGCCGGGTCCTCGCGGCGGCGAACTAGCTGAGTCCCCGGGGCAATGCCATGTAGATGAGCTGTTTCGGCCTTCATGGCGTGCCTGGGGTTCGGTGGCTGGGTGATGTACGGATAGTGATCGTTCCCGGGGTGGATGGCTGATGGGCGGATGTCGCTCCGCGGGGGCTGCCGGTTCCATGATCCGGTGTGCTGTCCGGTGGTTTCCCGGATGGAATGTCACGCGGCGGGCCGGCCGCAGATGGTGATGGTGGCGGGCGCGGTGCGGGTGGTGATACCGCGTCCGGCGGCGGGGAATGCCTGCCGGGCTCTGGTCTGGTGGTCGCGGTGCCGTCCGCGGCTGATGCTCACGCGCCGCCTGCCCGGCTCGCGCGGGGCCGTCTGGTGGCCGTCGCGGCGGATCGGGGCGGGGAGGCTGGCGGTGTCCCTTACGCGCGGGCTGGGCGGCTCGCGCTGCTGCGCGGGCGGTCGCGCGGACCAGTTCGCAGGCGGTGATCCGGGCGGCGTGCTCGGCGCGGATCAGGTCCGGGGTGGCGGAGCGGAAGACCGGCCCGGTGGACGGCCCGGCGCCGCGGATCGCGGACTTGACCTCGCGCAGCGCGGTCTGTGACCCGTCCTGCCGCCACCTGTAAGCTGCGGCGAGCAGGCCAGCGGGGCAGGCGCGATAGTCGAGCAGGCCAGTGATCAGGCAGGACATCTCCGGCACGTCCTGGCCGTCCACCTGGACGTGGTACTCGATCACCCGCATCCGCACCTTCTGGCCGCCGCCGCAGACATCAGCGAGGCAGGACCCGCCGGGCAGGAACTCACCCGCACGCTGAACCGGGATGTCGCTGTTGAGGCGGATCAGCACGTGCATGAGGCTGATCATCTTCTTGATCCCGGGCCACGCCGGGGAAGCTGCGGTCCAGCACCCACAGCCTGCTGCTGGTGAACACGTGCGGGTACCCGGTCAGGGCGCGGCCCAGCAGCGCCTGCTCGGCGGTCCCGGGGGCGGCAGACGAGACGGAGACGGCGCCTCTCACGGCACATTCACTACACGCGAAACTGGTGTCGGCTGTGGTACCAGTGACCCTTTGCTACCTGCTGTGCTGTTCGGGCGAAAGTTCGTCGTGGATATGTACAGACTAACGCGGAGCCTATATACAGGAAGTATCTTCCGGTCTAGGGACGATTGATGCGCGATCTACGTCAGCGAAATGGAGACGCCGCAGCGGACGCGGATCGGACATCAATCGTAGCCGCCGCGCTATCAGGAGGACTCCACGGTGATTGTCAATCGGACCTATGAAATACCTTCGTCTGCGATTGCTGAGCCGGGTGGAGTGCTCGCGGCCGTCGCCAGGTCGCTTGCCGGGGAACCGTTGCGATGGTTCGTGAGCGCGGCCGGACCAGACCATCTGCGGATCGAGTCGACCGAATGCGACCATGGCTCCTTGCCTAGCAGCCATGAGATAGGCTCAGCACTGGCCCCTTCTGGGCTGGCGGTGGCGGTCAGCCTGATACCTACCGGAATCGGCTGCGCGATAGGAGGATACGCTGGCGATGCCGGTCCGGCAACCGCACTGCTCGCCAGCGCGGTCGATCTGCTGGTCACGAATCCAAACGCGGTCAACGCATCTAATTTCATTGCCAGCGACCAGCGCGTTATCTACACCGAAGGATATATGCTTGACCTATTCAGTGCGGGAAAGACAGTCCTGCGTGTGCCGCGCGCCAATCGAATAGGGGTAATCATAGAGCGGGCACCAGATGAGGCGCTGGCTGAGGTGCTGAATGTGATCAACACGGTACGCGCGGTTCACGGTGTGGATATAATCGACTATGAGATCACCGCAGAACCAATCGGTACTCGGTGTGTCCGCCACGGATCAGGTGCCTACGTCGGCCAGATCGATTGCCCGGAAGTTCTGCTGACGGCAGGAAAACGGCTGCTAAGCGCAGGAGCCACAGCTCTTGCCGTTACTACGAATGTGCAGGATCTACCGGCAGAAGATTACATCAGCCATTTCGTTGGGGCCCACCCGAACCCGGTCGGTGGTGCCGAGGCGGTCGTCTCGCACTTGCTCACGCGAGTTCTCAGGGTGCCCGCCGCGCACGCACCTATGCTCAACTTTAAGGAATCTCACCTTACCGGCCGGGTAGTCGACGCCCGCAGCGCCGGCGAATTCGTCTCCGCGAGCGGATTGGCCTGCGTGCTGATAGGACTGCGCCGCGCACCGCAAGTCGCCGCACTGCCTCAGTGCCCGATAAGCGCGAACATCAGCGTCGACGATGTCATCGCGGTCGTCGCGCCGGCGACGGCGCTGGGCTCGGTGCCGGTTCTGTCCGCTGCCGAGCGTCGCATCCCGGTGATCGCGGTAAGGGACAACACCAGCATCCTTGACGTCACCGCCGCCGGCCTTGGCCTGTCCGGAGTGATAGAGGTGGATAGTTATCTGGCCGCGGCCGGAGCGCTGCTGGCGCTGCGGAGCGGGATCAGCGTCGAGAGTCTGTTCCGCCCCCTGGCAACGCTTGGTGCCACCATGCTCACCGCCGACGCCGACGCCGACGCCGACGCCGCTGCCGGCAGCACAATAGGGCTATGACAGTCGCTTCCGTAACGGGGGCGAACCAGGGTCTGGGCTTGGCCCTTCGCGATGGTCCCGCAGGCGGCTTTGCGGATGCTGGCTGCTGCTGCCCGGGCGGTATGTGGAGCCCGTAGCCCCTTCCGTCCGGTCACCCGCCCGGCAAGCGTGGAGCCCGCATCCCCTTCCACCGGTCACCCGCCCGGCAAGCGTGGAGCCCGCTACCCCTCTGGTGGGTGTATGGGGAGCACAGATGCCCTCCGGTCCCGGCGCCAGCGCGCGAAACCCGGGAGCGCAGCGCTCCGGTCCGCATCACCGCCCGGCTCAGGGAACACACGCGTCACGCCACTAGCGGATGCCGGCACCGTCTACCTGACCGCTCGCGATCTGGATCGGGGCCGTGACGCTGTCGAGCAGCTCAGGTCTCGACCGGTCTTCTACCAGCTTGACGTCCAGTGCTCCGCCGAGGTCGACGCCGCCGCGCGGCACCGGCACGCCCGCCGCCGCTCGCGAACCGCCCGCCCGCCGCGGGCGCTCGCGAACCGCCCGCCCGCCGGCACGCCGCGGCGGGGCGGGGCGTTTTGTCCGGTTTCGCGGATTATGCGCTACGGGTCCAGCTGGATCGGGAGGCGGACCAACTGAACCGGCCCGATTTGTGCCGATTCAGCCTCTTTGCGGGGCCGGTCGCCCTGATGAGCGCGAAGACTTGTGGCACCAGTGAGTGAAGGCGACCGCATTCTGGCCGGCTTCACTACTGCGTAAACTGAACCGCCGAAATGGTATCAATTTTACCCTTTCGGCGGAAGCGGCCATGCTGCTGTAGTTGCGCCATGCGTACCATCGGCGGATTCCTTGCTCAACGGCAACACCAACCCCGGCGACCGCCGAATCCCGGCGGTCCGTGAGCGGGAGAGCGGCCGAAGCCTCTCCTTTCAGGCCGACTACGCCCGCCGCGCCAGCTTCGAGGGCACCATAAGCCAGGCCGCCAGCCGCGGAGCCAGACGCGCCCGCTACCGCGGCCTGCCATGACCCGCCTCGACCACCGGGAGCGGACCAGCCACCTGGCACGCCTAGAACTCAGTCTCCCCGCATAGCTCGGAATAAATCAGCAGTATCATATTTGCCAACAGACCTACCCAAAGCGGATGTAATCTTCATACAATCTGTTCCGACGGTTTCCGGCCCGCGTATAGAGATAAAGGTTTCCTGATCTTGAGCCTGGCGCCGCCATGACCCCTGCCTGTTTGAGGGATGGCGGCATAACCTGATCGAGGGGGGTGCCTGAATGCAGGTACTGAGGAGCGACTCGGCCGAACTCGCACCGGAGTTCGGAATCCTGGCCGGCCGGTGGACACAGTATTCCGGGCTCGGCGACGTACCATTCGGCGCGATGTGGTGCGTGGTCCCCCCGGGCGGCCGTAGCCACACCGACTGCCATCCCGAGCGGGAGCTCGTGGTGGTGGTGCAGGGTGTCGCCAGTGTCCATGCGAGCGGCGAGGAGATGGCCAAGGCCGGGAGCGCCGTCCTGCTGGACGGCGGCGAGGAGCACGTGCTGGTCAACCCGTCCGAGCAGGAGCCGCTCGTCTTTCTGAGCATCTACTGGCTCCCGGACGGTGCCGACGGCGAGGCGCAGCGCGTGCCCGGGGAGACGGCTGGTGGTTGACCGCGGCCCGACCGTGGTCACCGCGACCGCGCCCACCCCCAATGGCCCGCTGCACGTCGGGCATCTGAGTGGCCCGTATCTCGCCGCCGACATCGCCGCCCGCGCCGCAGCGGCGCGCGGCGAGCCGGTGCTGACCGTGAGCGGCCTCGACCCGCACCAGAACTACGTGCTGGCTAAGGCGCACCTGCAGGCCAGGTCGTCCGCGGAGGTACTCGACGAGTACCAGGCGCAGATCCGCCAGGCGTTCGCCGCGGCACGCATCCACCACGACGTGTTCATCGATCCCAGGGTCGACGCGGGGTACCGGGCCGCCGTCGCCGGGCTGGTCGACGAACTGCTCGCCGCCAAGGCCGCCGAGGTTGAGGAGGTGACCCTCGCGGTCTGCGGCGGATGCGATGTCACCATGCATCACGCCTACGTGAGCGGCGGCTGCCCGGTCTGCGGCGCCGGATCGGGCGGCGGTACCTGCGAAGGGTGCGGCGCGTTCACCACCGGCACCACCCTCCGCGACGCGCGGTGCGGTCTGTGCGGCGGCGTGCCCCGCGCCCGCCAGGCCGAGATCCCGGTGCTGCACCTCGAGGGCTGCCGCGCCGAGCTCATGAGAACATGGTCGACGGCGGTACTCCCGGGCCGGGTCCGGGCGCTCCTCGGCTACTATCTAGACCACGGCCTGCCCGATGTGCCGTTGGCCTATCCGACCGACTGGGGTATCCCCAGCGGGACGGCAGGCCAGCGGGTGGATGTCTGGGTAGAGATGGGCCTGGGCCTGCTTGCCCAGGTGGCCCGGCAGCTCGGCGCTCCCTCGACGGCTGTGCCCGACTGCCTGGCCGCATGGCGGGAGGCCGGGCCGGCGTGGCACTTCCTCGGCATCGATAACGCGTTCTACTTCGCGGTGCTGTTCCCGGCGATGTTTGCCGCCGTGGGTATGGAGCCCGGCTGGCTCGGCGGGTTGACGGTCAACGAGTTCTACCGGCTCGACGGCAAGAAGTTCTCTACGAGCCGCAACCACGCCGTCTGGGCCCATGAGTTCCTGGCGGATGAGGATCCGGCACTGGTCCGGCTGTTCCTGAGCTGGGACCGGCCGGACCACTACGAGAGCGATTTCACCCGGTCGCGGTACGACGAATTCTGCGCATGGGCCGGGCCGGCCCTGAACAACGGGCCCCGCGTGCCCGGCAGCCTCGCCGAGGCGGAGCGCGTGCGAGCCGCGGAGGCGCTGCGGTTCGCTACGTTCGACCCGGCCCTGGCGCTCCGCTGCCTCATCGCGGCCGGGGCGGCCACGGTGCCCCATCTCCTCGCCGCGCTCACCGGCGGCGAGCAGCCTGCTACTGCGGATTGCCTTCCCTCGACGGGCGGGCAAGCGGGCAGACCATGACCGGCTCCACACCACGCCGGACCGCCCGACCTCAAGAGGGAATTGACCAAGGGGGAAACCAACTCTCCATGACCGCTTCGCATTTTCACACCGCCGGCGTCGGCGCCGGGCCCGCCAACCTGAGCCTCGCGGCTCTGTTCGAGGCGGTTGCCCCGGACCGTATTGTCCTCTTCGAGGCGCAGCCGGGCCCTGCCTGGCACAGTGGCGTGCTGTTCCCCAGCGTGCGGATGCAGACTGGCTGGCTCAAGGACCTGGTC
>Ga0070735_10004002_pt1 | contig 12601 bp, 9 predicted proteins | sample Coa_R1_FD_66443 | JGI IMG/M metagenome (GOLD analysis project Ga0070735, IMG submission 66443) | Surface soil microbial communities from Centralia Pennsylvania, which are recovering from an underground coalmine fire - Coalmine... | ecosystem: Environmental > Terrestrial > Soil > Unclassified ...
TGCCGCACTTCAAGCGCAGGCGGTGCTGGCAGTGGCCCATCAAACAGTGAGCGCGCGTCAAGCGGTCACCGACCAAGTGGACGCTCTGTTCCAAAGCAAATTGAAATCGGAGTTAGACCTCAGCTTTGCAAGAGTAAATCTGGCGCAAGCCCAACTTTTGCTGCTTGATGCAGACAACAATCGCAGCGCAGCTCTTGCGGCTCTTTCGACCGTATTGGGTTTTGAGACGGCACAGGATTTTAACTTGGTGGATGATTCGGCGACGAATGCAGAACCTCCTGACGATGTCAACAATCTCATTAGCCAGGCATTTGCCGCGCGGCCTGAAATCTTGTCTCAGCAGTTTACTTATCAGTCGGCACAGAAATTTCATTCCGCGGAGAAAGATCTTTTCTATCCCGACATTCGCGCGCTGGGCGCGGTAGGCGATACCCCAGTGCGCAACCCCATTCTTTCCAATTGGTACGGTGCAGTTGGCGTGAACGTCGAAATTCCCGTGTTTAACGGATTCTTATTCAATGCGAGATCTAAGGAATCAGACCTGCAGGCGCAGGCAGCGCACGATCGACTCGTCGATTTGAGGAATCGCATTTCGCGCGACGTACGCACGAGCTGGTTGAATGCGAATACAGCGTATCAACGGGTGAGCGTTACGCGACAACTGCTGGATCAAGCTAATCTTGCGATGGGGCTGGCGCAGACTCGCTACAATCTGGGCTTGAGTTCGATCGTAGAACTGAGTCAGGCCCAGTTGCAACAGACGCAAGCGGAAATCAGTAACGCTCAAGCCGGCTATGACTACAGGCTCGCGCTTGCTGTGCTGCGCTACCAAACGACAGGTATCTAATATCAAAAAAGAGGCCGCCCGCAGGCGGCCTTCTTTGCGGTAAGTTTCGGCTAGTTCGCTGCTATCACGCCAAACAAACCATTGACGTTATTATTCGGCCCCGCAGTAAAGAAAAGTTGATTGGTGGCGCCATTCGACGACGATCCTCCCCCGAATTCGATCGCCCAAAGCTGATCGATCTTAATCGGATTTCCGGACGAGTCTTTAATGGTGCCGACCAACTTGCCTGTCTTTGTGCTGTACCCACTGATGGTGCTCGAATTGTCAATATTGTTGGCGATCAGTAGGGTATTGCTGAGAGCTCCGAAATTCTTCGGGGCCAGCGCGATTCCCCACGGTTGGTTTAGAGGGCCACCGTGCGTGATGCGCGCTTTAAGTTTGCCCGCTTCCGTGAATAGATCAACATACCCGCCCGAGGCGCCGTTCGAGAACGTAACAATTACGTTGCCCTGGATGTCTTGGACGTTGAACGGCGTATAGCCCGCGGGCAGCCCGCTGTCGGTAAACGACATGACAAACTGGAACGTGCCGTTGAACACGTCGATCTTGTTGTTCGCCGCATCGGCGGCATAAATCAAGTTACCCGAAGTCTTGTTGGTGATAGCAAGACCGGTGTACACAGCGCCCGACTTGGAGTTATTCACACCGATGAGCGCGTTATTCGGATCGAAATGTGACCATCCGCTAATGGTTCCATCCAGGGTGCAGAACATAAAAGCCGATACCCAGTTGTCAATCTTGAACTCCTGCGATGCGTTATAGACCATACCGGTCGGGGAGCCAGGGCCAGTACCGCTGGCGGGTGGAATTACAACCTGGAGTGGTTGCGGTGTTCCGGTTCCGTCGTAAAGTGTCGAGTATCCCGAACCGGCGTCACTGACCCAAAAATCACCGCCGGGGGCATAAGCAAGTCCCCACGCGTTGATGAGCAAAGGATCGGTAAACGGCGCCTGTCCCGAAACATTGGATGTTAGATTCGTGACCGTGTACTGAGCGAAGGCGGAAGAACTGATAAGCGCGAGAACCGCGAGAGAGAGTGTACGAGCAAGCCAGCGCTGCATGGTGTGTCTCCTGGTGAATGTGCGGGAAGGAATCAACCGCGGTTAAAACCCGCGCCCGGCCTGCCCGCCACAAGCATCCTAGGAGAATGGTGATTCGCCAGTTGTCACCAAACTGTCAATAATCTGTAGAATTCCGGTTATGCCATCGAGCCCGTGCCGGGGTGCGAGTCTGCGTCATATAGTTGCGGATGGGCCGTCGTTATTGCACCGCCACGAAGCGCATCGAGACCGGCGCCGGCACATTCAGCGTCTGTCCAGTAGCAGTCAGTTGGCCGGTTGCGCTGTCTATGCGGAAAATTGCGATATTGTTGCTATCTTCATTGGCAGCAAGTAGGAAATGCCCGCTGGGATCAATCTCAAAATTTCGCGGCGTCTTGCCCTGGGTGGAATACTGGCCCAGAGGCCTCAGTCGCCCGCTTTGTTGGTCAATGGCGAATACTGCGATGCTATTATGTCCCCGATTCGACGCAAATAGGAACTTCCCGTCGGGATGAACATGAATTTCTGCTGTATCGTTGGCTCCCGAAAATCCAGGCGGTAGAGTGGAGACGGTCTGAATCTGGCTCAATACGCCATGCTCGGCATCGTAAGTAAATGCTGTTATCGTCGAATTTAACTCATCAACGACGTACGCAAATTTGTTATTTGGGGCAAAGGCGATGTGCCGAGGCCCGGTTCCAGGTGCAAGCTTCGCAAATGCAGGTTCGTTCGGCACCAGCGATCCCGTGGCAGAGTCGAACTTGTATATCAACACTTCATCGAGTCCGAGATCAGCCGCAACGGCAAAATGGTTATCTGCTGTGGTGCCAATCCAGTGTGCGTGAGGGCCTTCTTGCCGGTCTGGACGAGCGCCTTTCCCTGTATGCTGCACAAATGCCGATGCCGCGCCTACACGCCCGTCGCTCAGAACGGGAAACACGGCGATGCTTCCGCCGGTATAATTCGCGACCAGCACGTAGTGTCCGGTTTTGTCGAAAGAAATATAGCAAGGATCGGCGCCACGCGAAGCGGTCTCATTCAGATAGGTCAATTTGCCTGTCGCCCGGTCTATCGCATAGGCAGTAACGGCTCCGCTTTCTGCTTCTTTGTATTTGCTGAGTTCATTCACTGCGTAGAGGTAATGGCCGCTTGTGTCCGCCGCCAGGAAAGAAGGATTAGGTGTTTCCGCTTCAATGCCTAGCGAAGCAATTTCCAGTGCACCCCGCGCATTAGCATCTTCACGAACACGATACGCATAAATGCCTTTGCTGCCCGTCGCTTCATGATGTTCGCCGACTGTGTAGGTTCCAACATAGAGGAGGTATTGGTTCGAATGCTTTGCGCCGTTTTTTGCAAAGCAGGGAAGGCCAGTGGACAGCAGGATCAGTAACGCGATGGAGCTGGGCAAGTTCTTTTTCATGGCGACGTTCAGGATAATTCATGGACGTGGTTTAGCGCCCGTGTGGTGGCACTAAGTATGATTGTTCGCCTGTGAATGCTCCATACAACATTACAAATCTTTTCCTTGCGCACCATCCATGCGGGTGTAAAATGGCGGCCTATTTTGTGCGTACGAAAGGACGCTGCCAACATGACACAAGGACTTACCTCTCTCGGTTCGGGTAGCTCCATTACGTGGGCTGTTCTGCTCATCGTTTTTGGCTGTCTGGCCATCGCGCTTCCGCTGGGAACGTCGCTGGGCGTTGTGATTATCGTCGCCTGGCTCATCACCATTAGCGGCGGCTTTCAGTTTATTCACGCATTCCAGTCGCAAGGTGCAGGTAGCATCGCGTGGAAGTTGCTCGTCGCCGTGCTCTATCTCATCGTCGGCCTCTACTTTGTGACGCATCCCTTGATGGGACTCGCCAGCTTCACGCTCGCCCTGGCTTTCTTTTTTCTCGCAGAAGGCGTGTTCGATATCGTCGCGTATTTCCAGAGTCGCAGCCAGAATGGAGCCACATGGATGCTGCTCGATGGAATCGTGACCTTGATACTAGGGGCCCTGGTCTGGAAGCATTGGCCTTCCAGTTCCGCATGGGTAATCGGAACGCTCGTCGGCATCAGCATGATCATGACAGGAACTACGCGCTTAATGATCAGCCTTGCTGTCCGCCGCATGCGTCAGGGCGGTGTTGTCGGCGAGAGCCGGCCTCGAATGGCGGCCTGAGCGGAGTTAGCCTGAAAATACAGACCCCGCCAGATAATCAGGCGGGGTTTTCTATGGCATGAGATCTTGGGGAAGCGGTTAGCCACGGCCTTTACTTTTCTTGCCAGCCGCTACCTCGACGGCCTTGCCCGCAGGCTTCTTCTTGCCTTCCATTTCGGCAAGGCTAGCTTTCAGCGCGGACATCAAATCCACGACCGGGGCCAACTTGTTCGGTTGTTCGACTTCTTCGATTTCGCCACCTTCGAGTTTGGTCTCGATCATCTTCTTCAGGTTTTCCTGGAAGTCATCGTGATATTTTTCGGGATCCCATTCGGCCGCCAGCGCTTCGATTAACTGGTGCGCGACTTTTACTTCTGCCGATTTGAGTTCAACGTCTGGCGCTCCGAAGCCTTCCACTTTCTTGACTTCCTCTTCGTAATACATCGTATGCAGCATCATGCCGCCAGAATGTGGTCGCAGAAATACGGTATATTCGCGGTTGTGCATGGTGAGTTTGGCGATTGCGACATACTCGCTTTCTTCAAGCGCCTTAGTCAACAGCGCATACGGACGGCGGCCGGCTTCTTCGGGCAGCATGTAATAGGAAGATTCGAAGTAAACAGGATCAACTTCACTCGCTTTCACGAATTCCAAGATTTCCATTGTCTTCGCAGTCTTCGGTTCAATCTTCTTGATTTCCTCGGGTTCGATAACGATATATTCATCTTTTCGAAACTCGAAGCCCTTCACAATGTCGCTGCGGTCCACGACTTCGCCGTCCTTGAGGCAGACATACTGCTGCTTGAGGCGCGATTTGTCTTTGCGGTGCAGCATGTTGAAGGAAATGCCCGAACTGCGTGCGCCGGAAAATAGTCGCACCGGCATAGAAATAAGGCCAAACGTCAGATATCCGGACCAAACTGAAGCTGCCATGTCTGCCCCTGTCAAACTCCGATCAGATTCACTTAAGTCATACTATGCAAACGAGTTTAGACTACCAAGAACGGCAAAGGACACCAATATGTGTCCACGAACCCAAAGTCCAAGCACGATGGCGTGGGCCCAACAAATAACCGCCACAATAGACGGTAGTTAGATGTTGGGTTCCTAAGACGCGCTGGCTGAAACATGAAATTAGCAGGAATTACACAACTCGCCCAGTCGTCGAATTGGTTGGTGGCAGTCATCGTGACGGTCGTATTTGCCAGTCTGGCGCGCCTCACGCGTGGGGTCACGACATCGGGCGCGATCGCCGGAGCAGTCGTTTGTTTTGTTCTCTTTACCGGCGTTGGCCCGGCAGCCGTACTGGTGCTACTAAGCGTTTTCTGCTTAACTTGGCTGGCCACACGCTTCGGATACCAACGAAAACAGAGTTTGGGCACTGCGGAACGGCGCGAAGGCCGTCAAGCCTCGCAGGTGTTGGCCAATTTGGGTGTTGCCGCACTCTGTGCAGGATTGTTTCGCCTTTCGGGCGGCAACGCAATTTGGCTTCTCGCCATGTCAGCCGCACTGGCCGAAGCCGCAGCGGACACGGTTTCCAGCGAATTGGGCCAGACGAGTAGGCGTGTGCCGCGGCTGATCACTACTTGGGACCGTGTGCCGGCGGGAACCGACGGTGGTATTAGCCGCCGCGGGACCGCAGGAGGGTTGCTGGCCGCTGCCGTCGTCTGCGTCGTCTGTGTGTTGGCGGGCATTGTGTCCTCGAAGCAGTCGTATGTCGCGCTTGGTGCGGCGATGCTCGGCATGCTGGCCGACAGCTTTCTCGGTGCGTCGCTCGAACGACGCAAGCTATGCAATAACGATGCCGTCAATTTTGCCAGCACTGCTATCGCTGCTGGTATCGCGGTATGGTTTTCCCGTTTGATTGCGTGATTCCTCCGGACATGTCCGGTAGTTCCTTGTTCGATTGCTTCCTCTAAAGCAAAATCAAGCTTCACGTCATTTGCATCTAAATAAATGCTTGCGCCCATGAAATTCCGCACTCTTGCCATTGGTTACGTGTTGGTTCTGGCCGTTTATCTTTTTGCGAAGAGCCATGCCAATCGGCCCCAAGCAGCCAGCCACTTCAAAAAAGTAGTGGATCTCACTCGTCCGGAGTTACAGCCTCACGATTCCTTGGCGACGAGACTCGAGGCGCCGGCAAACTATGCACCCAGTCTATGGACTGCAACCGAGATACCTGCAAGCCGGCTGACGGCGCCGTTGATTGTCTTAGACATCGAATCAGAAATTAGGAGTGATCCCACGCATCAAGTTTCCGTCGAAGACATTGCCGATTGGGAGTTGGCTCATGGCGAGATCCCACCGGATGCAATCGTGATCGCGCATACTGGGTTGAGTTTCCACGCGGCCAACAATTTTGCTGGCTATTCTATGGATGCGGCCCGATTTCTTGTCGAAGGTCGGGATACTCTTGCAATCGGTAGCGACACACCCACCGTCGATTCCAGCCGAATGAAGAATGTCGCCCGCTACACCCTCGCTCATAGCGTCTATCATCTTGAGAACGTCACCAACCTGGAGCAAGTTCCTGAGAATGGTTCCTTCATCGCTGCATCCGTTCCGCGCCAGCATCATGAAAAAACTGCTCCGGTGCAATTGCTGGCGATGGTGAGATAGCATTCGTCACGCATGAAGCGCGACACAACCCACGCAATTTATTGTTGTGAGATCCCCTGAACCTTCGGAGCCGTGGTGACGTGCCCCTGTCGCGCATCCGTAATCAGAATGCCAGAGTTTTCCAGAAGCAACCCTGTAGCGCGGCCCAGTTCTACTCGAGACTCTTCGTAAGCCGTCAACGCTGACAATAAATTGGATTGGGCTGTTACCAGAGCGGTATGCTGTTGCAGAACATTGTCGGGGTTTGAAACGCCAACCTCCAACTTTCTTCTTTCCGCATACAACGTCTGTTTCGCAAGGTCAACTGCTCGTTGCGCCGCGTTTATGCTAGATCGGTTCTGCTGTACGTCAAATAATGCGTTTCTAACTTCAATTCGAATTTGATTTTGCAGTTGTTGCAGCCGCACTTGAGCCTGGCGCAATTCAAGTTCAGAGCGGATTTGATTCGCTTGTGCCTCGCGGTTCCGCAGCGTTGCATCGAAGGTTGCGATGGCCCCTTTGTCGGTCGCAGTGGAGTCCACGAGCTGGCTTAGCGTCCCGCCGTAGCTAACGGGCCCTCCGTTCTGAAAAGGGGGTGGGGCAGTTTTTTGATTGAAGCACCGTTTGACCGCCGTGCCAGTACAAATCGGAATTCTCGGATTGATGTCTCCGCCAAGACCGGAACCACCGTAGTAGCCCGACACATCCACTATCGGCAACAGAGAATTAGCGACGGCCTGCCCGCTGAGCTGCCGTGTATTTAGGTCGATCTCTGACTCTGCCAATTCGGCGCGATGAGACAAAGCATCGTTGACTAAGTCGTCCGTTGAAGGTTCATGCTCCGCTGTCGGCGTATCTATTGTCGAAGTTGGCACGACTTCGACATCCCGCAGTATCGGGTCGGAATACATGCGGCTGATGGCATTTTTCATCAATAATTCTTGGAGTCGCAGGTTTGTTTGTGCGAGTATGAGCGCCTGTTGATTTGTTGCGACTGCCGATTCCGCACTTGCGACTTGTATTGGCTGATCGACTCCATATCTGACCTGCGTTTTAGTGTCCTTCAATACCGTTTGGGCGTAATCAAGCGAGTCCTGCTGCATTTTGACGTTTTCGCCCGCATAAACTAGGTTCCAGTAAAGATTTTCAATCTGGTCCACAGTGGTAATGATCTGCAAGCGAAAGGCGACGTCTGTGATTTTGCGATTGTTTTGAGAAATCACCATGTATCGCGTATTGGGGACTGTGCCGAAGCCCTGCAGCAAAGGCTGCGTAATCTTGAGTTGAAAATTAGAGTTCACTTCAGGACTCAATAGTGGCGACGTATTGTTAGATGTAATGTGGCTGTTGTCGAACGCGATCGAACTGAGCGTGCCCCATTTAAAGGCCTGTTGATAGTTGAAGTCCGCCGTCCCCGTATTTGTATTGATAACCGGTACACCTGACTGAAAATTCGTCGCCGACGCGTGATTTCTGTCCATTTGCAACGTGCTGCTCAAGATTGGGTCGAAACTCGAAACAGAAGAGCCTATGCCAAGAGTGGAACTCACGAGCCCATTGGTGCCCGACCCGGCGCCAGCCGTGCCTACACTCGTCCCGCCAGTTCCCGAGCCCACAACGCCGCTAAGTCCTCCCACACCGCCGCCCGGTGTGTTCTGCACGACTCCAGCGTTTACGCCAAGAGTCGTTGCACCAGCCTTAGTGCGCAGCACGTCTGTATCGGCGATGTTCAAGTTGTAGCGCGCGATGCCAATATCAAGATTGTTTTCCAGAGCAAGCGCTATGGCATCGTTTAACGACAACATGAGCTTGCCATCTCGGATTAATGCACTAATTCTTTGCGAATTGGATACATTCGCCGCTGGCACCTCTCGAGGTTCGTACGGCGCGACCGGGTTGGGAAAATGCGATTGTGGCTTGGAATAATCCTCCAGTTGACGGGGTTTGGCCTCATCCCCTCCCGAGATATTTTGTGCGAAGCTGTTCGCCCATGGGAAGAAGCTTAATGCGAGACCTAAAGCTGCAAGACGCTGAAGTTGGGATTTCGTCAAACGCATTTCCTGGCGATCAAGAATTTGGGTCTTTATATAACTCGTCCCAAAATTCAAATTGCACAATCAAGTTACAAATTATAGATAAGGTGCCGTCGAAGATATTGTAACGGGCAGGCGTGTAAAGATTTGTCACACTTGATATTGAAAGGAAAAGTTGAAGAAACGGCGTGGGCGGCCCGTTGCCGGGCCACCCGTAAGCTATTGAGGTTGCTGTTGCGTCGAGGGCATAACCGATCGGACATCTTGACTTGGCTGTACGTATGGAACAGTTGGCAAATGATTCACTTGTCCGCGAACCGCATCGTCAAGCACAATGCCAGCATTCTCAAGCAATAGACCCGTTGCCCGGTCGAGTTCGACTTTCGATTTTTCGTATGCTGCCATTGCTGAAACCAAGTTCGACTGCGCGCCCGTATAAGCAGACTGATTTTGCAAGACTGCCGTGGTTGTAGATGCACCTAACGCAAGCTTTTTCTGCTCTGCATCGAGTGTCTGATGGGCAAATTCGGCCGCTGCCCGAGCGGAATCGACACTGGCACGATTTTGTTGGACCGAAAATTGTGCGTTACGAACTTCGATGCGAATTTGATTTTCAAGCTGTTGCAACCGCATCTGTGCTTGCCGGTACTCAAGTTCCGCGCGAACTTGGTTGGCTTGCGCAACACGATTGCGGAGAGGAATGTTCAGCGTCAGGCCAACGCCTTTATCGGTCGCGGACGAGTCAACCAATTGATTCAGGGTGGTCCCGTAACCGACGGGACCTCCATTGGCGAACGGCGGTGGCAACACCACGCTTCCGAAACTGCCTCCGGGATTAGGGCACGCTGGAGTGGGTGCGGTCGCGATCGCGCAGGGGTTAATGTCGCCGCCGATGCCACTTCCTCCGTAATACGCGAACACATCAAGGGTCGGTAATTGGGCATTCCGGACCGCCTTGTTGTTGATTTCGCGGTTCGTCAAGTCGATACGAGATTCCGCCAACTCTGCCCGATGGCTTAGAGCATCGTTGACCAAATCCTGTGTGGGAACAACCTGCTCTTGTGCAGGTAGTTGCATGGTGGACGTGGGAATAACTTCCGCATCCGCGAGCCGCGGATCAATTAATGTGCGGCTGAGCGCATTCTTCATCAGCAACTGTTGCAGTTCCAAGTTGGTCTGCGCAACGGTAAGCGCTTGTTGGTCGGTCGCAACCGTGCTCTGTGCTCCAACCACCTGTATCGGTGCAAGAGTTCCGATATCAACCTGTTTTTTCGTGTCTGAGAGCGTCTTTTGCGCAAACTCCAACGCATCTTGTTGTACTTTTACGTTTTGATAGGCATAGACCAAATTCCAATAAATATTTTCAATCTGATCCACTGTCGTGATCACCTGAAGACGAAACGCTACGTCCGTTATTTCCCGGTTATTCTTGGCAAAGGTGATAAAGCGCTTATTGGGAAGAAACCCCCATCCCTGCAACAAGTTCTGCGTGATTTGAGCACGGAAGTTAGAATTTAACAAGGGTGTGAAGGTCGTGAAGGGGACGTTCGTTGTTTGATGCGTATTGTTGAAACCCACGGTCAGATTCGTCCCGGTCATGAAGCCTTGTTGATAAGAGAAATCAGCTGTCGCCGTGTTTGTATTGATGGACGGAACGCCGTTAAATGCGCTCGTCGAGAGAGCGTTGTTGCGATCCATCTGCAAAGTCCCGGTAAGAATCGGGTCGTAACTGATAATGGGCGATCCAATGCCTTGCGTCGAACTCACTAAGCCATTGGTTCCGCTGCCCGCGCCAGCTACGCCGACGCTAGTTCCACCTGCACCCGAGCCTACGGATCCGCTCAACCCGCCCGTTTCTCCTCCGGGCGTATTCTGTACCACGCCGCTGTTAACACCAAGAATGCTTGCGCCAGCTTTCGTTCGCAGAATGTCCGTATCGGCGATATTCAGGTTGTAGCGTGCGATAGCGATATCCAGATTGTTCTCGAGAGCTAGCGCCACCGCGTCATCCATTGACAGCATCAGCTTGCCATTCTGCATTAGCTGATCCATGCGTGGCGTGTTCGTTAGATTCGGTGGCTCCAAATGGCGAGGCATATATGGAGCAATCGGGTTCGGGAAGTGCGACACGCCCTTCGAGTAGTCCTTAATGACAGAGCCATGTGCAGGTTGCGCAGCCGGAGCAGAAGGAAGCGTGTTCTGCGCCTGCATTGAATCCTGCGCCCAAACTCCTGCCGAAAGAACGCCCGCCAGCAACATGGTGGTCCCAAGCCGCGCCACCGATTTCAAACCGTGCCAATACATTCGTTTTTCTCCTGCATAAATACTGGTGAATGTTGAACTCTTGTTCTAACCTGCACTAGTTACGCAAACCTCTGCGCCCAAGTTTCATATTTCAAGATTTCGCTGAACTCTTGCCGGAGTTCGCATCGTGCCTGTTTCGCTGCAACCCGCCGGAATGCAATAGTATAGCTGACGTATGCGGCTGCTTCTTAACCGTCAATCATGCTTCGAGTAAATCTTTGTAAAAGCTTCGTCTGGAACTTTAGTAAGCCCATTGGATGATGCCGTTATGAGAGAAGATTCCGACTTATTGCCATGCGCAGCCTTAAAATAACGCTCTCTTACGACGGGACCGACTTTGCTGGCTGGCAAATCCAGCCGGACACTCCGACTATCCAGGGCACACTATCCTCCGCTATTGGACGTGTCACCGGGGAAAAGGTCTTGCCCCAAGGCTCTGGGCGCACTGACGCAGGCGTTCATGCCTTGGCACAGGTGGCAAATTTTTCATTGGAATCGCCCATTCCCTCTGAAAATTTGTTGAAAGCTCTTAACGACGTGCTGCCTTCAACAATTCGTATTTTGGCCGTCGAGGAGGTTGATTCCAGCTTCCATGCCCGCAAATCGGCGACAGCGAAGACTTATAGCTATCGCATGTATCGCGCCGATATCTGTCCGCCATTTTTGGCCAGATATGTCTGGCATCACCCTTATCCTCTAGATGAAAACGAGATGATTGCTGCTGCGGCCTTAGTTACGGGTGAACATGATTTCACTTCATTTGCTGCGGTCGACCCCGAACGAGGCAGGGAACAAGAAGTGTCTAATATCCGCACGATTTTTGCTTCGACTTGGCGGCGCGAGGGAGACGAATTTATCTACGAAGTACGCGGCAGCGGATTTCTCCATCACATGGTGCGTAATCTCGTAGGCACCTTCATTCTTGTCGGCAAAGGTACGCTTAAGCCCAAAGATGTTTCGCGCATTCTCGAAGCAAAAAGTCGCTCGGCTGCCGGGGCAACGGCTCCCGCGAGTGGCCTGTTCTTGGTAAATGTTGAATATTAACTGGCCGTGTGGCGCGGACACCCTCGTCCGCGTAAACTCATGCCGTGGCCACTAATGTTCAACTTGCCGCGGCAATTGAGGTACGCAACCCTGCCACCAGTGAACTGCTGCGCGAGATCCCCTGCCAGTCCGATGCCCAAGTCAATCAAGCTGTTCTTCACGCTCGCCACGCGCAACCAGTTTGGAATGCGCTCGGAATATCAAAGCGCGTAGAAGTCCTGCGCAACTTTCAGGCGCTACTTCACTCCAAAAAGTCAGAAATTGCTCGCGACATCACCGTCGAAGCTGGCAAGCCCGTGGTGGAAGCCTTGCTCACGGAAGTGAACGTGGTTCTGGATGCAGCACGCTTCTGTTTAGAAAACGCCCGTTCATTTCTTCGCGACGAAGCTTTGCCTCATGGCAGTCTGGCGATGAAAACGAAATCTGGCCGCATTGTCCGAGAGCCCTACGGCGTCATCGGAATTATTGCGCCCTGGAATTATCCGTTCGCCATTCCCGCCACCGAGAGCCTTGCCGCGCTTGTCACTGGAAACGCGGTTGTCCTGAAGCCCTCAGAATTAACCCCCTTGATCGCCTTGAAACTTGCATC
>Ga0070735_10004004_pt1 | contig 12596 bp, 13 predicted proteins | sample Coa_R1_FD_66443 | JGI IMG/M metagenome (GOLD analysis project Ga0070735, IMG submission 66443) | Surface soil microbial communities from Centralia Pennsylvania, which are recovering from an underground coalmine fire - Coalmine... | ecosystem: Environmental > Terrestrial > Soil > Unclassified ...
ATCCTGTTCGCGGTCATCTTCTGCGAGACCGGTCTCGTCGTGACGCCATTTTTGCCGGGGGATTCGCTGCTGTTCGCGGTCGGTGCCCTCGCCGCGGTCGATACCAGCGGGACCCTCAGCGCGCCGCTGGCGAGCGTGACGCTCGCGGTGGCCGCGGTGCTCGGCAACACCGTCAACTATTCGATCGGCCGCGCGATCGGGCCACCGGCCTTCAGCGGCCGCTATCGACTGCTCAAGGTGGATTACCTCAGGCGCACCGAGGCTTTCTTCCTGCGCCACGGGGGACTCGCGATCTTCCTGTCGCGCTTCGTTCCCATCATCCGCACCTGTGCGCCCTTCGTCGCAGGTATCGGACGCATGCCCTATGCACGCTTTCTCGGCTATAACCTCGCCGGCGGCTGCGCCTGGGTGCTGCTGTTCATCTGGGGCGGTTATCTCTTCGGCAACATCCCGCTGGTGAAAGAGCACTTCGGTGCGGTGACGCTCGTCATCATCGCAATATCGCTGCTGCCGCTCGCGGCGACGCTCCTCAGCCGGCCCCGTGCGGCCACAGCCTCCACAGCGCACCGAGACCTCCGCCGATGACGAGCGTCACGTTGGGCACCACGCTCAGCATGAAGCCAAAGTGCCGCCCCTCCGCCGCGCGCACATAGCCCCTGAAGTAAAGCGCGCGTCCGATGATGAACACGGCTCCCAGCGCCGCAGCGAGCCAGGCGTTCACGTACCAGGCGAACAGCACGATGCCCGGCACGAAGAGGATGAGTTGCTCGAGCGTATTCATCTGTACGCGGAAGTAGCGCTCGAAGACCTCGTTTCCGGTCGTCGCGGGCGGGGCTACCTTATAGGTGGCACGGGCCCGGGCTACCGCCAGGCCAAAGTAGAAGAACTCCAGCAGGGCGAGCGCCAGAACCAGGTGTGCGGCTGCCATTGGAACTACCCCCTTGTGCGCCTACGCCCAGGATAGACGAGATGGCAGAATGAGCCCATGAACGAGAAGGTTCGCGGCTATGCCCACCGGGTCGACATCAACGCCGACGCGGGGCAGGTCTGGCGGGCGATCACCGAGGTGGAGGACCTGAGGCGCTGGTGCTCGCCGGAAGCTGAGCTGCAGCCGCGCCAGGGGGGACTCTTCCGCGCGCGCGTCGATCGGGTGACCGAGCTCGAGGCGCACATCGACATTTTCGAGGCAGGCCGCCGCATGCGGCTCATTTATCTGCCGACTCCCTCTCTGCCGCGCGCGAGCTCGGTTCTCACCGACGATCTCATCGTCGAGGGCGTGCCCGGGGGCACCGTGGTGCGAATCCTCGGCTCGGGCGTTCCCGGCGCGCCCGAGTGGGACACGCAGTACTGGCGCATGCGGACCTCCTGGCATCAGGCACTCAACCGTCTCAAGGTGTTTGTCGAGAAGAAGGCCGAGGCGGGGACTGCCGCATGACCGGCTTCGTACTGCGCGCGCTGCTTGCCGCGCTCGGTCTTTGGCTCGCGACGGCCTGGGTTCCCGGCGTGCACATCGACAATGTGCAGACGCTGCTTCTCGCGGGACTGCTTCTCGGCGTGGTGAACGCCATCGTGCGGCCGATCGTCTTCGTGCTGACCCTTCCGGTCACCATCGTGACGCTCGGTCTCTTTCTCCTGGTGTTGAACGGCGCCATGGTGGCGCTGGTGGCCTGGATGCTGCCCGGCTTTCACCTCCATCACAGGTTCAGCGCCGCGATCCTCACCTGGATCATCGTGTGGCTGACGGGCCTCATCGGCTCGGCGCTCATCGGGCATCGGGGCTTCGAACGGTACCGCGGCCGAGGGCTATGAATCGTCAGCGCGCCTGCAGCCGTCCCACCCAGCGATAGACGAGATAAATCACCGCCGCGAAGCCGATGCCGCCGAGCCATTCCGAAGCGGTCTCGAAGGAGTCCCCCACCACGCCGATCGGAAACGGATTGCCCGAGAGCGCCACCATGGCGGTGAAGACCACTGCGAGGACGCTCTCGCCCACGATGAGACCTGAGGCGAGCAGTACGCCGAGCTGCTTCGTCGCCTCGGGTCGGGCGGTCCGGTCTGCGCGACGGTCGAACCACCAGCCGACGACCGAGCCCACCGTGACCATCAGCGTCGAGGCCGTCGGCAGGTAGACGCCGAGGCCGACGGCGAGCGGCGGCAGGCGCATGGAGCGGGTCGTCTTCGAGAGCAGCCAGTCGATCGCGATGATGCCGAGCCCGATGAGCGCGCCGACGCCCATCAACTGCCATTTCTCCGGGTCGCTCTGGATCACGGCCTGGCCGAGGGCGGAGATGAGACCCGCCTGGGGCGCGGGAAGCGCGTGCTCGGTGGCCCCGGGAGCGCCCGCGAAGCCATAAGCCTTGTTGACCATGGAGAGCACGGGCGGGATGACGAGCGCACTCGCGACCACACCGACCACCAGCGCCCACTGCTGCTTCGACGGCGTCGATTCGACCAGCTGGCCGGTTTTGAGGTCCTGCAGATTGTTGTTGGCGATGGCCGCCACGTTGAAGACCACGGCGGTGACGAAGAGCGAGTAGGCCACCAGTGCCTTACCCATCTCGGGGGGGAGTGAGGACTTGACGGTCAACACGAGGAAGAGCGCCGTGGTCGCGACCACGAGGATGCCGATGCCCGAGAGCGGACTGTTGGAGGCGCCGATGAGTCCCGCCATGTAGCCGCACACCGTCGAGACGAGAAATCCCAGGACCACGACGATCACGATGCCGCCGACGGTGAGCAGCAGCGCATGCTCGCCCAGTCCCGCGCTGGTCGCGAAGTTCCACAGCAGCCAGCAGATCGGCAGGATGCAGAGGAGCGACACGAGGCCCACCTGGTCGACGGGAATGTCGTGCTCGGTGCGCGCGAGCGTGTCGCCTTTGCCGGCCTTGCGCGCCCGCGAGGAAGCGATCGCGCCCTTGAGGCCTCCGATCACCGGCTTCACGAGCTTGATGAGGGTCCAGATGGCGGAGATCGCGATGGTGCCCGCGCCCACATAGCGCACGTAGTGGCTCCAGCTGTCATGCGCGAACTTTCCCACCGCCTCGGCGCCCGGGTGCAGTGCGCTGTAGTGCGGCACGCCCCACCCCCAGCCGATGAGGGCGCCGATGAACATGGCGACGCCGACACTGATGCCCACGAGATGCCCGATGCCGAACAGCGCGAGCGACAGCTGGAAATCGAAACCCGAGACCGGCGCCTGACGATCGCTTCCCAGCCGGAAGGTGTGGGCGACGTCGCCGAGGAACAGCCGCGTCTGCACGAGCACGAGGAAGAGCGCAGAGACGAGCGAGCCCACCAGCACCGCCTTGAGTCCCTTGTCGCCGGCTTCCACGGCGTCCTTGTCCGTCACGTCGCCCGAGCCGACCTTGATGCACTCGGCGCAGGCCGTGCCCTCGGGGTAGGGAAGATCGGAGTCCGTCACCAGCGCGCGGCGCAGCGGGATCGAGTACATGACGCCGAGGATCCCGCCCGCGGCGCAGATCGCCACCGACTGCCAATAGGGAAAGCCAGTCCACCAGCCGATCATGATGAAGCCGGGCAGCACGAAAATGATCGAGGACAGCGTGCCGGCGGTCGAGGCCACCGTCTGCACGATGTTGTTCTCCTGCGGGCTGGTGTTGCCCAGCCAGCGCAGCAGCGCCATGGAGAGCACGACCGCGGGGATCGAGGTGGAGAATGTGAGCCCGGCCTTGAGGCCGAAGTAGACGTTGGCCGCGGTGAAGACCACGGTGAGCAGCACGCCGAGGACCAGGCCCCGCAACGTGAGCTCCACGCGCGATTCGGAACTCAATCTGCCGGGCGCCAGCGCCGCGTGCGGTTCGGTCCCCATGCTCAGACCCCCGGTAATATTGCTGTTATGTGCGGCATCTTAGCCTCGCGGTCCGCACGCGCGCTATGCTTGCGGCCATGAAAGTGCTGATCCTCGTGCTGTTGGTCGCGGCGCTCGGTTTCGCCGGTTTCACCTGGGTCACGCTCCACTGGGCCTATTCCGAGGGCGAGCGCGCCGGGTACGTCCAGAAGCTCTCGCACAAGGGCTGGCTGTGCAAGACCTGGGAAGGCGAGATGGCCATGGTCACGATGCCGGGCACGGTCTCGGAGAAATTCGCCTTCACCGTGCCGAGCAACGCGGTGGCCGCGCAGCTCAACGCCAATGTCGGCAAGCGACTCGCGCTGCACTACGAACAGCACAAATGGCTTCCGAGCTCCTGCTTCGGCGACACCGAGTACTTCATCACCGGAATGCGCGTCGCCGAGTGAGTCGCTGCGCCTAGCTATTGATCGCGCTCGTTCCGATCCCGCGCGTGGCGGTTCGAGTCACGCGTGCGTCCGGGCTGCGGACCCGCCTCGCCGGCATTTTCCGGCTGCTGCGGCTGGGTCGCGTCCGGGCCGCCCACAGGCGGGGCCGGGGCCGGCGCGCGTGCCTTACCCGTTTCCTCAGGAGCACACGCCGCGGCCAGCGCGAGAGCGAGGAGGCCGGCGGCGGCGGGAAGCTTGCGCATGGGCCCTCCTGGCTACTTCACACCCACCATCAGCCGCTTGATGGGCGGCGTGAGGGCGAGCATCACCGCTCCGGCGATCACGCCGTACCAGAAAATCCTCAGAAACAGGGCCGGGAGCGATTCGAGGTGGCTCGCGTCGTACTGTCCGGTCAGCTGGCCGGCGAAGTTTCCGCCGAGCGCCAGCGACAGGAACCACATGCCCATCGCCTGACCGACGAAACGCGGCGGCACGAGCTTGCTCATGTTGGAGAGGCCCACCGGCGAGATGCACATCTCGCCGCAAACATGCAGAAAGTAGGTGCAGATGAGCCAGGTGGACAACACCAGGTGGCCCGCGCGCACGCGCTCGGCCGCGAAGTACATGACGACGAACCCCAGTCCCAGGAGCAGCAATGCCACGCCGAACTTGGCGCTGGGCGGGGGGTCGCGATGGCGCTTGCCGAGCGCGATCCAGAGCGCCGCGAAGACGCCGGCGAGAATGATCACGAAGAGTGAGTCCAGCGACTGAAGAATGCCGGGCGGGGCATTCCACCCGAGGATGTGCATGTCCGTGTAGCGCGCGGCGAACAGGTTGAAGGATGCACCCTGCTGGAAGTAGCCGGCCCAGAAGGTCACCGAGCCCGCGAACAGCGCCACCATCACCAGCACCCGTTTGCGCTCCGTCGCGGTGAGCCCGGCAAAGAACAGCAGGTACACGAAGTACCCTACCGCCAGGAGTGAGACCGCCCAGGAGGCAAAGGAGGCGATCAGCGTGCCATCGATGTGCACCGCCCCGCTCAAGGCGAGCCACACCCCCGCACCGAGCAACACGCATAGCAGCACGATCGGGGTCCACGAGGCGCGCTGTGCCGGCGCCACCGCGAGTCCCGCCTCGCCGAGAAATCGCCTCGCCCAGAGGAACCACATCACCCCGACCACCATGCCGAGCGCGGTCAGCCCGAAACCGGAGCGCCAGCCGTAGGCGGTGGCGATGACCGGCACGATCATCGGGCCGATGAAACCGCCGATGTTGATGCCCATGTAGAAAATCGAGAAACCGGCGTCGCGCCGCGCGCCGCCCTCCGGATAGAGCGTCGCGACCAGCGCGCTCACATTGGGCTTGAGCAGCCCCACGCCCATCGCGATGACCAGGAGGCCCACGAAGAACACCGCCGTCGTTCCGAGCGCGAGGCAGGTGTTGCCGAGAGCGATGAGGATCGCCCCTGCGATCACCGCGCGCTGCGCGCCAGCCAGGCGGTCGGCGATCCAGCCGCCGAGCAGTCCCAGGAGGTAGGTGCTGCCGACGTAGAGCCCGTAGATCGAGGCCGCGGACTTGTCATCGAGCCCGAGCCCGCCCCTGGCCGCGGGCGCCACCATGAAGAGGATCAGGAGCGACTGAATGCCGTAGTAGGTGAAGCGCTCCCAGATCTCGGTGAGGAAGAGCGTCGCGAGGCCGACCGGCTGGCCGAGGATGGTGCGAGCGCTCGCCGCGGGGGCGAGAGCCAGGTCGGCGGCTTGATTCACGATCCGACTTTCGCGCGCGCCTCGGCCTCGCGCGAGCGCGTCAGCAAGCGCGCCAGCAGGATCCCGCCCTCGTAGAGCAGATACATCGGGATCGCGAGCGAGCACTGCGAGATCGCATCCGGCGGGGTGAGGAGCGCGGCGAGGATGAAGATGCCGATCAGCACGTAGCCGCGGTTCTTCTTGAGCTTCTCGATGCGCACCAGCCCCATCAGCACCAGCAGCACCACCGCGACCGGGACCTCGAAGGCGAGCCCGAAGCAGAAGAACATGGTGAGGACGAAGTCGAGGTAGTTATTGATGTCGGTCATCATCGAGACGCCCTTCGGGGTCGTCGCGGCGAAGAACTGGAACATCACCGGGAACACGAAGTAGTAGGCGAAAGCGATGCCGACGTAGAAGAGCACGATCGAGGAGAGCAGCAGCGGCACCGCGAAGCGCCGCTCGTGGCGATAGAGGCCCGGGGCGACGAAGGACCAGAGCTGATAGATCACATACGGCATCGCGACGAGCACGGCAACGAAGAACGACAGCTTGAAGGGCGTGGTGAAGGGCGACATGACGCCGGTCGCGATGAGATTGCTTCCCGGCGGGAGCTTGGCGAGAAGGGGCGAGGCGACGAAGGAGAAGATGTCGTTCGAATAGAGCATGCACGGCGCGAAGGCGATCCCGATCGCCACCATCGAGCGCAGCAGCCGGTCTCGCAGCTCGAGCAGGTGCGAGATCAGGCTGCCTTCGGCGAGCTTCTCAGGTTCCTCGCTCATGGGAGGATGCCGGCGGGGGTTGGGAAGATGGCGGCGGCTCGGCGGCGGGCGTGGGCGGCGGCTCCGGAGGTTTTTGCGGCGCCGCGCGCCGCGCCTCCTCGAGCTGCACTTCCTCCTCCAGCTGCTCGCGGAACTGGCGCGCCATGGCTCGCGCCCGGCCAACCCAGCGGCCTACCTCGGACACAACACGCGGAAGCTTCTCAGGTCCCAACACGACCAGTGCCAGGACGAAGATGATCAGGACTTCGGAAAAACGGCCCTCGAACAGGTCACACGCTCCGGTCGCTCTTGGGCTGGGCGGTGGCGTTGGGCTGGGTATCGGTCTTCTTCGCCACCTCGTCGAACTCGGCATCCGTCCCGATCTGCTTCGGAGGCGAAGTTTGCTCGGTTTCGCCCTCGTTCATTGCCTTCTTGAATCCACGCACCGCCGCTCCGAGGTCCTGACCCACGGTGCGCAGCTTCTTGGTGCCGAATATGACGAGCACGACGAGCAGGATGATCAGCAGCTCGCGCATTCCTATACCCATACGTCACCACTCCACGATGCCCGCTCGTGCGGAGAAAAGAGGAATCATAGGTCAAATGAGTCCTGCCGGCCCCACAAGTTCGCTTCAATCCGGTACGCGCTTCACGCTCCGGCGGGGTTCGCCTCCAGCCAGAACGTCACCGGTCCGTCATTGATGAGCGACACTTCCATGTGGGCGCCAAATACGCCAGAGGAAACATGGGGATATGAGGCCCTGGCGGCGCCCACCAGATACTCGAAAAGCCGTCGCGCCGCCGTCGGTTCCGCGGCACCCGAGAAGCCGGCGCGGTTGCCTTTTGCGGTGTCGGCGGCGAGGGTGAACTGCGGGACCAGGAGGAGCGAAGCGCCGATGTCGCGCGTCGAAAGATTCATGCGGCCGTCGGCGTCGGGGAACACCCGGTAGGAGAGCAGCCGCTCGAGCAGGCGGTCGGCTTCGGCCTCGGTGTCCTCGCGCCGCACCGCGATGAGGGCGAGGAGGCCGCGAGCGATGGCGCCGACGGTTTCGCCCCCGACACGCACCTCGGCTCGGCTGACGCGCTGGATGAGGCCGATCATGGTCGGGCCCGATTGTGTGCCATTTGAGCTCGTATGCCGTAAGATTCGGGGCCGTTTTTGAGGGGGGCGAGCGAAAATGGGGCGGCAAGCAACTGCGGTGCGTGCGTTGACGATCGCAGCGGTGGCGGGATGCGTACTGAGCGGTGCTTTTGCGCAAGCGCCGCAGAGCCCGGCCCCTGCCGGTGAGACTCCTGCCCCGGCCGCACCCGCTGCCGCGGCGGCACCGAGCGCCGGCCCGGCGGATGCCCAGCACGGCAGGGTGGTCTCCTATACCTGTCTCGGCTGCCACGGAATCGACGGCTACAAGAACGCCTATCCCACCTACAGCGTCCCCGAGCTTCTCGGCCAGAACGAGCAGTACCTGCTGACGGCACTGCATGGCTACCGCGATGGCGATCGCTCGCACATCACCATGCACTCGCAGACCGAGAGCCTCTCGGAGCAGGACATGGCGGACGTCGCCACTTTTCTCGCGGGCAAGCCCCTGGTCGCAACCGGCAAACCGCAAGGGTCGGTTCCGCAGGCGGCGCAGCTGTGCGTCTCCTGCCATGGCCAGGACGGCGTGGCGGTTGCGCCCATTTATCCCTCCCTTGCCGGGCAGCACGAGGACTACATCGTGCGTGCGCTCGATGAGTACAAACACGGCGGGCGCAAGAACGCGATCATGAGGGGCTTCGCCGCGAATCTCTCCGAAGCGGACATCTCCACCATCGCCGGCTACTTCAGTCACCTCACGCCCGGGCTGAAGACCGAGGACCGGCGGGTCTCCTTCCTCGAATCGCACTGACCCGGGCCAACACCCCCCCGGAACCTTCCTACAGCACCGCGGTCTTCAGCGGGGCGCAGACCTTAAGACTCGGATAAGCCTCGCCGCCTATGGTTCGCGGCATGGAAATCCGTCTTGATGTTTAGGAGTCACGTCATGAGCCTCAAGTCCCTGATCCGCAAACCGCTCGCCATCGCGCTGCTCGGGGCGGCGAGTGTCGGCGTGCCGGTGAGCGCGCTTTATTTCGGCAGCACCGCCCATGCGGCGCCGAGCAGCGCCGTTGCCACCCAGGCACCCGCGGCCACCGCGCGCCCGCCTGCCAGCCCTGCCACTCTCACGCTTCCCGACTTCAGCGGCATGGTTCAGCAGTACGGCCCCGCTGTCGTCAACATCACGGTCACCTCCAAGACCCCCGCCGCCTGGCAGGAAGAACCCGGAGATGAGAACGGCGACAACGGCGACAACGGAAACGGGAACGAAGACCCCTTCGGTCCGAACAGCCCGTTCGCACCGTTCTTCCGCGGCTTTGGTTTCCAGAACCCGCGCCCGCAACCCATGCACGGCGAAGGCTCGGGCTTCATCATCCGTCCTGATGGCCTGATCATGACCAACGCCCACGTGGTCAGGGGCGCGAGCGAAGTCACGGTGCGCCTCACCGACCGGCGGGAATATCCCGCCAAGGTGGTGGGGGTCGATGCGCGCTCCGACATCGCTCTCATCAGGATCAATGCGAAGAATCTCCCCACCGTGAGAATCGGCGACTCGCGCTCGCTCAAGGTCGGTGAATGGGTGCTGGCGATCGGTGCACCGTTCGGTTTCGACAACAGCGCCACCGCCGGCATCGTGAGCGCCATGAACCGGCCGCTCAACGGCGACTACGTGCCCTTCATCCAGACCGACGTGCCGATCAATCCCGGCAACTCCGGCGGCCCCCTGTTCAACCTGCGGGGCGAAGTGGTCGGGGTCAACTCGCAGATCTACAGCCGCAGCGGCGGCTACATGGGCGTCTCTTTCTCGATCCCCATCGACGTCGCCATGAAGGTCAGCAACCAGCTCGAGACCTCAGGTCACGTGACCCGCGGCAAGCTCGGCGTCGTGATCCAGAACGTGACCCAGGATCTGGCCGACTCGTTCGGGCTGCCGCAGCCTGAAGGCGCCCTGGTCTCGAGCGTCGAGAAGGGCGGTCCGGCGGCGAGCGCCGGCATCGAGTCGGGCGATGTGATCCTCAAGTTGGACGGCGAGCCGGTCAACAGCACGACGCAACTCTCGGAGAAGGTCGCGGAGCTCGGCCCCGGTGCCACCGCGAATCTGGAGCTCTGGCGCAATCACGCCACGCGAAACCTGAGCGTCAGGCTCGGAACCCTGGATGAGCATCGCACCGCTTCCAACACTCAGCCGCAGCACGAGGGCGGCAAGCTCGGCCTCGCGGTGCGTCCGCTGACGGGCGATGAGCAGAATCAGGGTAACGTCAAGGGCGGATTGCTGGTCGAGCGGTCCTCGGGCCCCGCGGCCGATGCCGGCATTCAGCCGGGCGACATCGTGATCGCGGCCAACGGTGCGCCGGTCTCGAGCGCCGCTGCTCTCAAGAGCGCGGTCGAGAACTCGAAAGGGCACATCGCGCTCCTCATCCAGCGGGGCGACACGCGCATCTTCGTTCCAGTGCGAGTCGGCTGATCGTTGAAGGCCGATCAGATGATGAGGGGCCGTCCGCCGGACGGCCCCTCTTTATTTAGCTTTACGGGGAAGCTTTACGCGGACGCGGACGCAGGTGCGGCGGGAGCGCCGTTGGTGACCAGCGTCGCCATGAGCTCATTCACCGGCAGCGTATCGAGGGCAGCGGGCCTGGCGAACAGTGACTTGATGCGCTCGGCCTGCTTTCCGCCGAAGTTGGCATCGACCGCCGCCTGGAACTTGCGCACCAGCACGGGGATGCCCTCGGCGCGGCGCTTGCGGTGGCCGATCGGGAAGTCGACCGCCACGCGATCGGTGTGGCTGCCGTCCTTGAAGAAAACCTGCACCGCATTGCCGATGTAACGCTTGTCAGCGGCGTAGTAATCCTCCGTGAAGCGCGGGTTCTCGCGCACCTCCATCTTCGCGCGCAGCGCATCGATCCGCGGGTCGGCCGCCACGTTGTCCTCATAGTCCGCCGCCGTCAGCCGGCCGAAGATGAGTGGAATCGCCACCATGTACTGGATGCAGTGATCGCGGTCGGCCGGATTCGCGAGCGGGCCCGTCTTGTCGATGATGCGCACGCCGGGTTCCTGAGTCTCGATCGTGATGCGCGCGATGGAGTCGAGCTCATCACGCACCCGGGGGTGCAGCGTCATCGCCGCCTCGACCGCGGTCTGCGCGTGGAATTCGGCCGGGTAGGAGATCTTGAAGAGCACGTTCTCCATCACGTAGCTGCCGAAGGGGCGCGGGAGCGAGAGCGGTTTGCCCTTGAAGAGCACGTCCGAGAAGCCCCAGGTTTTGGCCGAAAGCGCGGAAGGGTAGCCCATCTCACCGGTGAGGGCGATGAGCGCGAGGCGCACCGCGCGGCTCGTGGCATCGCCGGCCGCCCAGCTCTTCCGCGAGCCGGTGTTGGGAGCGTGGCGGTAGGTGCGCAGCGCCCCACCGTCGATCCAGGCATTGGAGACCGCGTTCACCACCTGCTCGGCAGTTCCGCCGAGCATCGCGGTCACGACCGCGGTGGAAGCGATCCGCACCAGCAGCACGTGATCGAGGCCCACGCGGTTGAAGCTGTTCTCGAGCGCGAGCACGCCCTGGATCTCGTGCGCCTTGATCATGCCCGTGAGCACGTCGCGCACGTTGGGCGGCGCGCCCCCCGACATGACGGCGAGACGCGCCCGGTAGTCGGCGGCCGCGAGAACGCCGCCGAGGTTATCGGAAGGATGACCCCACTCGGCGGCGAGCCAGGTGTCGTTGAAATCGAGCCAGCGGATCATCGCGCCGATGTTGAACGCCGCCTGCACCGGATCGAGCTCGAAGGAGGTGCCCGGCACGCGCGCGCCGCCCGGCATCACCGCGCCCGGAACCACGGGACCTAATAGCTTGCGGCACGCGGGGTACTTGAGTGCCATGAAGCCGCAGGCGAGCGTGTCCATGAGGCAGTAGCGCGCCGTCTCGTAGGCGGCGGCGCTGTCGATGCGGAAATTCCGCGCGTACTCGGCGATCGCGGTGAGCACCGCGTCCGGGGCGGGCCGCGCCGCGGACTTCACGTCATGGGAGGACACTTACTTGCGCTTCTCCAGCGGCACGAACGGGACGTTCTCGGGGCCGACGTAATTGGCGGCCGGGCGGATGATCTTGCCGTCGGCGCGCTGCTCGATGACATGCGCCGACCATCCGGTGGTGCGGGCGATGACGAAGAGCGGCGTGAACATCTCGGTCGGGATCCCCATCATGTTGTAGGCCACCGCCGAGAACCAGTCGAGGTTCGCGAACAGGTTCTTGGTTTCGAGCATGACCGCCTCGATCCGGTCGGCGATGCGGAAGCGCCGCATGTCGCCCGATTCCTTCGAGAGCTGCCGCGCGACCTCCTTGATGACCTGGTTGCGCGGGTCGGCGATCGTGTACACGGGATGCCCGAAGCCGATGATGACCTCCTTGGCCGCAACCCGCGCGCGAATGTCGGCGTCCGCCTGATCCTCGCTCTCGTAACGCTGCTGGATGACGAGCGCGGTCTCGTTGGCGCCGCCGTGCTTTGGGCCGCGCAGCGCGCCGATGGCCCCGGAGATGCAGGAATAGAGGTCGGAGCCGGTGCCCGCGATGACCCGCGCGGCGAAGGTCGAGGCGTTGAACTCGTGCTCGGCGTAGAGGATCAGGGAGGTATGCATCGCCCGCACCCACGCCGCGGGCGGCGGACGGCGGTGCAGCAGGTGCAGGAAGTGCGCGCCGATCGAGTCATCGGCGGTCTCGGTGTGGATGCGCTCACCCGAGTGGCTGAAGTGATACCAGTAGGTGAGCATCGAGCCGAGCGATGCGAT
>Ga0070735_10004006_pt1 | contig 12592 bp, 9 predicted proteins | sample Coa_R1_FD_66443 | JGI IMG/M metagenome (GOLD analysis project Ga0070735, IMG submission 66443) | Surface soil microbial communities from Centralia Pennsylvania, which are recovering from an underground coalmine fire - Coalmine... | ecosystem: Environmental > Terrestrial > Soil > Unclassified ...
GCCGCCCGACGGCGGCGAGTCGTGCGGCTCCGGGTCCTGATTGGCCGCCGGCGAGCTGGCCGCTGACGCTTCCAGGCTCGCCGTTCGCGTGGGAGTATGGCGAGCGTCAGTGGTCGAATCGAGTGATCCGTCCCGCCGTGGGATGCCTGGTCGTCGGGGTACGGCGGCAACGACAGCCGCGGCGCCAATCGCAAAGAGGAGCGTGACTGCGCACTGCGTGCCGCCGGCGAAAAACTGGCTCCGGAAGGCCTGCGCGTTGCCGGCCGCAATGGCCGGCGCCGCTTCCTGCGAGCGATAGACGGTCAGCTTTGCAGTGACCGACTCGGGCACGGGCGAGCCGAAGTAGGCCGTCGCAAAGAGCGTCCAGGGAGCCGCGATGGCCGCGAACAGCAGCAGGGCGCTCCAGGAGATGCGCCGCGTGCGGACGCACCGGACGGCGGCGAGAATTACGAACAGCGCCAGGCCGTCGATGCGCAGCAAATAGAGGAGGCCGCACCAACCGTAAAGCACGCGCTCGCGCCCGGCCACGCAGGCATGGATCGCCGCCATGCCCGCGCAGGCGACCAGTGGTGTCTCCATTCCACTGATGCTGACGCTGATCGGCGTGGAGCTAAGCGCGTAGAGGAGCGCGGCACAGAGCCCGGCGGCCGGCCGGCCGATCTCCGGCCGCGCGAGCAGCCGCGCGATCAGCAGGCAGGTGACGCCGTCCGCGGCGGCTCCGAGTGCGATGCCGGCCGGCATCGCGGGCAGGCGGAGCCACGCGGCCACCGCGAGAATCAGGGTGAAGAGCGGAGTGGTAGCGCCGAGCACGTGCTCGCCAGGATTGTAGACCCATCCACGCCCGGCCGCGATGTTCTCCGCATACCGCAGCGTGATGAGCGCATCCTCGCCGACCGCGTGGGTGCGGTGGGATATCCAGAGCCGGACGACAGCGGCGAGGCAGGCAATGGCGACAGCGAGAGCGAACGTCAGCCGGTCGTCGCTCGCCCCGGCTACCCGGCCCATTGTGCCAGCAGCAGAGTCAGGTCGTCGTCTGCGCGCTCCGTGATGCGGGGCGACACCAGAAAGCTGGCCAGTTTCGCCTGCGCCTCCTCCATGTCCCTTTCGGCAGCGATGAACTGCATAAGCGGCGCGAAGAACGGCGGGTGCGGCGAGTGGTCGCTCAGCCGCAGCGCGAGTATCTGGAGACCGTCGGAGAAGGCCGCCGCGAACCGCATGGGGCCGCGCCAGACCGCGGTCTGCGCCGCCTCCACCGCTCCCGGAGTGACGAGGAACGTGGTCTCGTTGAGGTACTCGCCGGACTGCGGCACGGTGAGGATCGCCAGCTCTCCATCCGCGTCGGCAATAACCGCCGCGCCATCGCCGATCTGCGCCGCCGCCGCCAGAGCGGGCGTGGCGAACAGCAGTATAAGCGTGGACGCCAGCTCGCGCGGAGTCAGCCCGAGTCGCTCGGCCTCGCACTCGACAGCCGCGCGGGCGCGGTCCATGGCCGCCCGAAGCGCGATTGCCCACGCCTCGTCGGTATTGGGCGGCGCGCCGCCATCGGCCAGCAATTCGCAAAGCGCATCGACTGCCGTACGGGCCGCGATCTCCGCGCCGATCTCAGAGCGCGCGGCCGAGCCGGCCCCGTCCGCAATCGCGGCGATCAGCCGGTCCGGGGCAGTTTCGCGCACGCAGTGGCTGTCCTGGCAGACGCCGCCCGCGCGCTCGTGGCTGGTGCCGCGCACCGAAACGGAGGCCACTTTCCACCTCGGCGCCGAGCCAGCCGCCTCCGGCGGCGCGGACGGCGCTTTCGCGGGCGCGGCGCCGAGCGATTGGGCGGGCGTCGAATTGCGAAGGCCAGCCGGCGTCCGCGCCGCGCGCGGCCGGCGCGCGGAGCCGGTCCTCGCGGTGGAGGAAGCTTCGTTGTCCGGAGCCTCCATTAGATCGCACCCCAACCGGCCGGCGGGAGCGGCACCTGATCGCCGAGCTGCGACTGCGACACCTTCTGCATGCTCGCCGATAGCCAGACGAACATCTCGCGAAAATTGAGGCCGATCAGCCGGATGGGCTGGCGCACGGCGATCGTAGCCAGGGCGCCCATGTTCGCCCCCTCCACGCCAACCGCGAAGAAGGCGACGCGCTTTGCGTCCTCGTCCTCCCGCACGCGCTGCGCGGCCCGCTGCACCTGCTCCGGCGCCTCGCCTTGGGGCTCGCCGTCCGTTATCATGAATACCCATGGCCGATAGTAGGCGATGCCGTTGGCGCGGTACTGCGACTTCCGCGCCTGCAGCAGGTCGAGCGCCTTGTTGATGCCCGTCCCCATGAAGGTCTGTCCGCCTGCCATAAGGGCCGGTGGCTCGAAGACGTCGGCCGTGCTGAAGTCCTCCGCGACCCGTACCTCGCTGTTGAATGTGACCACGGCGATCTCGACGCGGCGCGCCGCAAGCAGGTCCTGCTCCAGGTCCCGCTTGAATGTGCGAATTCCCTCGTTCAGTGCGGCAATGGGCGCTCCCTGCATCGACCCGGAGGTGTCCAGCAGAAGCACGCAAGGACAGCGCGGCTCCGGATTCTCTGCGAATTCGACCGATTCTTCCAAGCCAGACATCTACTACGCCCTTTCATGCCGAACAATTAAGTATTACGCGTGGGGCCGTCCGTGGCCGATCCCGAACGACCTCTACCGCGTCCCGCCATTCCGAGTCGTTGACGCGGTGGATTCCGCTCCGTCGCGACCGGATACGCTCCCCGCGGCGACACGTTCCGGGGAGCTCAGCACGTCCGCCGTGGGAAACGCGATCCGGTGCGTTGGCTCCTCGATGGTCTCATCCCGGCTTATGAAGATCACAAGCGCCGTGGCGTTGTCGCGCGCGTCGTTGGAGCGCGCGACGTGCAGGAGGAGCTCGACGGCAGCTTCGGGCGTCGACTGTTCCAAGCCCTGCTGAATATCCCCCTGCGTCAGGGCATCGCTCAACCCGTCGCTGCAGAGCAGGACACGGTCGCCCGGCCTGCAGTCGGTCGTGCCGATGTCCGGCTGGCAGGCGTGCGGATAGCCGAGTGCGCGGCTCAGGATGTTCTTGCCGGGATGCGTTTCAGCCTCGGCTTCGCTCACGCCGAGATCGTCGAGGATGTGGAGGTGGTCGCGCGTCATACGCCGCAGAACGCCGGACCGCAACAGGTAGGCCCGGCTGTCGCCGACGTGGCCGACGATGCACCGGTCTCCATGGACTACGAGCGCGATCGTAGTCGATCCCATCGACGCGAGTTCGGGATCGTTCGCCGACCTGTCCGAGATCGCGCTGCTCGCCTCCCTTATAGCAGCCTCCAGGTCGGCTTCTGGATCGCCGCCGGCCTCGTAATAGGCGCGCAGGATCGTCTCAACCGCTATCTGGCTGGCAATCTCCCCGCCGCTCGCGCCTCCCATGCCGTCACATACGACGAAGAGGCGCCCCTTCGCTTCCAGTACCGCGGGATCGCGCGGCGCCACGCGGCCCATGCTGTCCTCGTTGTTGGGCCTGTGCCCAATGTACGAGCCGCTATGCGCCGCGATCCTCATCGAGATCGATCCCATCAGCCGGCCGGCTGGGCTTCGCCGACTCGCTTGAACACGAGGTCGGTTTCGCCAAGCCGAATTCGATCGTTGTCCTTCAGGACGACTGTATGGACCGGCACGCCGTTCACGATGCTGCCATTGGTCGATGCGAGGTCGTAGAGCACGAACTCGAATCGGTCGTTTGTGCGTTCGAACCGGATCGCCGCGTGCCGGCTGCTGACTGACTTGTCGTCGACGAAGATCGGTGAGTCGAACTTGCGGCCGATCTCCGTACGCGCCGCCTCGAGCCAGAATATCTGGCGTCCGCGGGCGCTCGGACCCTTCAATACCGCGAGCCAGGCCACGTCTTCCGGGCGCGTGCCGGGCCGCGGCGGCCCCTGGGCCACGATGCGGTCCTGCTCGTTCTCCTCCGGAGATATCTCGGGCTCGCCCGCTGTTCCGGCCGCACGCATCTCCGCCGCCCGGTCGTGATCCGTATCGGTCCCGTCTGCCGGCCGGGCCGGCTGCGGCTCCGCCATTCGCTCCAGATCGGACTCCGTCACCTGTCCGACAGCCGGCGAGCGGTCCGGCGCCGGACGATCCTCCGGAGGCGCTGTGACCGCGGCGTCGATCAGTGTGGGCGGCCCCGGCACGATGGGCTTATCCTCGAGCGGCGGCAACGCCGGCGGCGGAGGCAGTACGTCCGCGAGAACCGCGGCGGATGACGGCGCCGGCAGGTCCGGTGGAAGCGGCGGTACGGGCGCAAGTGAAGCAGACGTCTCGCCGAGCGGCTCCGGCCCACCGGTCGAAGACTTCGCGGCCGGCGCCATCTCCGTTTCGGGATCGTCGATTGGCGCCGCGCCTGCATCGTGGCGAGATACGCTCGAAACCGGCGGCCCCATCTCGGTCTCGGGATCGGCGGCGAAATCGCTATCGGTGTGATCGCGGAGGCTGCGGGACAGCGGCGGTCCCATTTCAGTCCCCGTGTCCGCGGCGGCAGTCGCAGCGCTGTGGTCGGCTAAACGGTGTGAGAGCGGCGGCCCCATCTCCGTCTCTGGGTCGGCCATAAGGTCCGCGGGGGCCCGATCGCGCTCTGCGCGCGCGGCATCCTCAGGCTCTGGCCCGCCGATCGCCGCCGCCGGGCCGTGGGGATCGCCGGCGTGATGGAACGCGAGGACCGGTCCGGGCGCAGCGGCGGCCACCGGGACGTGAGCGCTTGCCTCGGGGCCGCCATGTGCGTCGGCCGGATTCGGCACATGCGACGCCCATGCGATGCCAGGCGACCGTCGGTCGTCCTCGGACGGCATCGTGGGCGCGGGCGCGGAATCGGGTACAGCAGCGCCTTCGGACTTGGGCGATCCGGCCGTAACCTCCGCAGCGCGGGTGGGCGGCTGGTCAATCTCGGTGGCGGCGGCGTCGAGCGCCGGGCTCTCGTCGCCGGCTTGGGGCGCTCCGGATGTGACGCCCGGCTGCCGCATCCATTCCGGCACGTCCATAACTGTCGGAGGGTCGAACGGGTCGGGCAGCGCACGAGCGGTACTCATCTCCCACGCTCGGGAGAACTCCGTCGGCGGCGGTGAAACCGGCTCCTCGACGCCTGCCCGCTTCGGGCGTTGCACCTCGGCGGGTTCGTGCCGCAGGGCCTCAGCCTGGACCGGATCGAAAGCCGTGATGGCTGAATGTTCGTGCTCCGCTGCGACAGCCGCCGGGCCTGCGTCCTGCGCGGCATCCCAAGCGCCACCGTTCGGCCCTCGCGCGCTGTGTTCTGGAGCCCCTGGCGGTTCGCCGACGGCCGGCGCGCTGCCGCCGGAAGGGGAACGAGTGGCCGCAGGCGAGGACGGCGTGTCCCAAAGATCGTAGTCCGGCGCCCTCGACCAGGCAGACTCGACCGCATCATGGGACGGCGCGCCGGGCTCCGCCGCGGCAGGCGCATCGCGGTACGGGCTGGGTGGCATGGGCGCGGCCGCGAAACTCGAATCGGCCGGCTCGGCGGCGGCGGGCGTTACTGGATGGGGGCCATATTCCGAGACGGCCGGCTCGGCGTGCACGCCGAGCGGCTCCGGCGCGCGGCCGTATTCCGGCGGATCCACCCGTTCGGCGCGCATCTCGGGCGCCGTATCCGCGCCATGGGCTTGACCGGTCGCCGCATCGCGCGCGTGAACCTGCGGCAGCTCCTCGCCGTGCAGCGAGGGCGTCAGCCACCAGGGCTGGGGCGCGCCCGCGGAAGGCGCATTCCCGGCAGCTGAAGGCGTTACGGGGTACCGGCCCGGCGACAGACTGGAATCGACGGCCGCTGCCGCGGGAATACCTAGCGTGTCCGGCGGCGGAGTCGCCACGGGAAAGGGTGGCAGCGGCGGAAGCGGCGGCGGCACCGGGGCGGACGACCGCTGCGGCGATACGAGCGGCTCGGCGGAGAGGTGCGGATCGTCCTCAGCGTGCATCGCGAGGTATGGATCGAGGCCGCCGGTCCCGGATTGCGAGGGCCGCGTGGGCGCCGGCTCTTCGTCGGACGGCGGCGCGCCGAACAGCCACGGCGCGGGGTGCGCGGACCGCCGATCTGAAGATCCAACGGAAGGCGCCGGCACCGCGGTCCGGCGGTCGGGAACGGGGAATCCGCTGGGCGCGGCCGTCTCTTCGTCAGATTCGCCGCGCGGGCTCCATCCGGGATTTCGTTCTGGGCTGTCCGGCGTCATGGTCCTATCCCTAAGCGAGAGGCTCCGTAACGAACTCGAGCTCGGTTAGGCCGAGGCGGATGCGGTCGCCGCTGCTCAGCGCGGCGGGCGCGCTGTCAAGGCACTGCTCGTTGACGAACACCTTGTTTGCGCTGTTATTATCCCTTATCGTGTATCGGCCGGAATCGTCGCGCGTCAGGATGGCATGCTGGAACCGCGATACCTTTGGATCATCGCGGATGACCACCTGGTTCTCCGGGATGTCGCTTCGGCCGATCGCGCAGGAGCCGTCTGCAAACGCATCGAGCGCCACCGTCTCGCCCGAACGCTCGCCGCTGCGGAACACCAGGTGGCTGCGCGTGCGCGCCCCGGCGGCGACCCTGCTGAGCATATCGGGCGTCAGCACTACGGTCGCCGGCTCCTGGACGCCGGCGGTCGGCGCCGGCCTGCCGGCGGTCGGCTGGGGGGCCTGCATCTGGTGGCTAACGGCGGGTTCCGGCGCGGAGAGCGGAGGCGGCTCCGGCGCCGGGAGCGGGGGCGCGGCGGGTGTGGGCGGCTGGAACTGGAGCGATTGCGGCGCCGCCGTAGAGACGGGCGGCGCCTGGGACGGAAGCGGGAGCACGAAGCCGGGAGTCCCGTGTGGCGCGTGCTCGGCGGGCGGCGCGTAACCGGCCGGCTCCGCGGAGGACCTGTCCGGAGGCGCGGACTCCGATGGCGGCGCGGCCCAGGGGACGGGCTTCCGCATCGACATAAAGATGACCACGACCACGATCAGCGCCACCACCGACCCCGCCGCGATGTAGACGCCGGTCATCTGACTGGTCGCGAGCACGAACAGGTTGTCGTCGAAAGGTAACACCGGCAGTCATCTCCCGATGGCCGCTACTCGTTTTCGTCAAGCGCTTGTTTCGGCGGCTTCCATCCTGGTGGCAGCTTGAGCACGGTACCGGCCGGTATTGCGTTAGGGCGGCGCAGCGCGTCGCGGTTGGTGAGCAGAAGCTCCTTCGACTGCGAAGCGTCGCGACCATACTTACGCGCAATTGCGTAGACCGTGTCGCCCGGCTGCACAGTGTAGGTCTTCGTCGATAGGTTGATGTATACCTGGTCGCCGCCAGCCGCATTGGCGGCTCGTGGCGCGGGATGGCCCGTTGGCCTCTCGATCACGGGATGCTGGACCGCCGCGCGTGTTACGGCGCCGGTCTCCCGCGGCCTCGGCAGCGCCGGGATTAGTGAGGCCACCGCAGGAGCGTGGACTCGCGCCGCGGCCGGACGAATGTCCGCCGTGCGCGGCGTGGGCGGCCGCAGCTCGGCGGCGGCGTTCGAGCGAACGATCAGGCCCGATACGTCGACCGGATTCGCCGACGGATAGATCTCCTTCACGAGCCGGACGATCTCCGGCGCCGCGGCGCCGCTCGGCGCGGTGCCCGTCACCTTCAGCGGATTGTGGTTCTGACCGCCACGGACGGAGAGCACGACGTCGTGCAGCGGATCGGCCGGGTTCCGGCTGAGATCGCCTACGATCAGGCGCAGCATCTTTTCGACGCGCGCCGCCGCGACCGGCGAGAACGCGCCCTTCACCTTAAGCCCGGAGGCGTCGATCGCCTCGGGAGACGTGTGAGCGGCAAACGCCGCCGCCGAAACGATGAGGTTCTTTTCCGTTTCGGTTTGTGCCCGGCCCTGCAGGTAGAGCGTGTCCCCAATCTTGGCGGCCTTGACGTCCGGGCGATTCAGGGCCGCGCTTATTGCCGCAACCGGGTCCTTCGGCGCGCTCCGCGGGCGCGCTTCGGCCGATACCGTGGCGCGGGCCGCAGGCGTCTTCGGGGTCGCACCGTTCATCGCGGGCGGCGGCTTGAGCACATATCCGATGAAGCCGCTGGCCGCGGCGACGGCGACGCCCCCAGCTACGAGCGAGAACATGCGATTGCGCGGCTGCGCCGCCGCGCGCGCGGCGGCGCGGACCAGATGCGCCTCGGCCGCCATCGTACAGGTGTCGATCTTGTGCGCCTGCTCCTCCGTCGGGCCGGCGAAGCGCGCGCGCTGCCAGATTCGGATCGCCTCTTCGAGATCGGCCGACGCACCGGTCTGCGCTACGAGCTTCCCCAGTACGACATACGCATCGACGAACGAGGGATCGGCGGCGATTGCCATGCGCATTTTGTCGGCGGCAGCGGAGGAATCGCCGACCTCCGCCAGGTCCAAGGCCTCATTATACGAATCGAGAGCGGCTTCGGCTGCAGGCTCGAACATCCGCAAGTCCGTCGTGCAGGTCGGACACTGCGCGCTGGCCGACGTTAGCTCGGAATCGCACACAGGGCATGCTTGCCGGGGCATTGTAGCGGTCATTGCGAACACTCTCTCCCTCTGAGCACCCCTCGCTCGAGTGCGGCCGCCCTTGTAGATTCCACAGGACGGCGCTGCGTTCCTTCGCGATTATCGCAGGAAACGAACGCGGCAAGGCGTGCTCAATAACCAAACTTCTGATTGTACCGGTAGTACATTGTAGAAATCGGCAGGAAAGAGCATTTGCTTTAGTCGTTATTGACCTTCCGGCGCAGCCGCGACCACGACGAGCGCCAGCCGAAGCGGTCGATTGTTCCATACGATGCCGGGCCGAAGCACCTCCACGATCTCGCCGACCGGCACGGCTCCGGTCGGGAGCGCGCTGTGGACCGCGTCGAAGTCGGCGGCCGGAAGCCCGCTCGGCACGCGGTAGCTGACGCCGCTGCGCTGCAGGCAGGCGGCCAGGCTGCCGCGCAGCCGTGCGAACCGGCGCTGCCAGCGGCCGTCCTGTCGGCCGGCGGCGTCGACCAGGCCGGCCTGCCGCGCCGCCGCGATCCGAAGCGCGTCCTCGCAGTCGTCCACCGCCGAGGCGATCGCCTTTAGCAGCTCGCGCTGCCGGTATTCGGCATCGGCGGCGCGCTCCGCCATCTGCCGGGCCACCGCCGACTGCCGGCGCGCCTCGGCCTCCAGCTCGGCCACGCGCTGCGCCAGCTCCCACCGGCTGCGATGGATCTGGATCAGCTCGTCGGTCCGAACGCGGCTATAGGCGCTCTGCCGAGCGCGGGGCGCGGTTTCACTCAAGGCCGTGGTCTCCCGGTGTGTGCGTGGTGTGCTTGGTGTCAGGTATTGAAGTGTTCGGTTTTCAGGTTTTCAGGTGTTGGGTGTTCAGGTATTCAGGAGGACTTGCCGGCTGGGGCCGGGCGTCCTTAAGACCTGAATGCCTGAAAACCTGAGCGCCTTTATACCGTTGCCGTATCGTCCTCGGTGCGGAGCATCAGGGTCGTGTCGCCGATCGTGATCGTGTCGCCGTGGCGGCAGGGCGCGGGCGCCGCGATGCGCGCTCCGTTCAGCTCGGTGCCGAAGCGGCTGCCCAGGTCCTTCAGCAGGAAGGTATCGCTGCTGAGCGCCGTCAGCTCGCAATGCTCGCGCGAGATCGCTTTGTCGGAGCGGACGATAAAGTTCGAGATCGTGTCCGGTCCGCTCGCCCGCTCCGGCTCCGGAAGCTGGCGGCCGATGCGCACCGTCTCCGTGAGTATCGGGAAGACGCGTCCGTCCTCCGGGCCGTTGCGGATTTCGAGGTGCGCGGAGGCGCCGTCGGCCGGCGAGGCCGTCTCCTCGATCACGTCTTTCAGGTAGTCGTTGAAGAATGCGGTCATGGGCACTTGGGACTCTGGATTCGCGCCTCGTTGCGCCTGAGCGCGAGATCGAACCGGCCGGCGCCCTTATCCCGGGCCCGGAATACCGGCCTGCGTACGGCTACGCTTTTTCGAAGCACAACTGGCCATCGGTGACGCCGACGCGGATCACATCGCCGCGGCCAAACGCGCCGGAATGCATCTGGAGGGCAAGCGGCTCCTTGATCATCTTATCGAGCGTGCGCTTCAGATGGCGCGCGCCGTACTCGACATTGTAGCCGTGCGCGAGGATGACGTCAAGCGCCGCCGGCGCGACCGTCATATCCATGCCGCGATCGCTGAGCAGGCCGCGGATTTCGCGGAGCAGCTTGTCGAGGATGCGGTGCAGGATCGCCTTGTCCTCCAGCGGCTCGAAGGTCACGATCTCGTCCAGCCGGTTGCGCAGCTCCGGGCTGATGACGCGGCTCACCTCCGCCAGGACCTTTGGAGTGACGTTCTGCGAGAGCGCCTGCCGGCCGGGGATGCCGATCTTCTTGGCCTCCGCGAAGAGCGCACCGCCGATATTGGACGTGAAGATGACGATGGCGTTGTCGAAGCGGACGACGCGGCCGTGGTTATCGGTGAGGCGCGCCGGATCGAGAATTTGGAGGAAGATCTTCAGCACGTCCGGGTGGGCCTTTTCGATCTCGTCGAACAGGATGACGCTGTGCGGGCTGCTGCGGACCAGCTTGGAGAGCAGGCCCTCGTCTTCCGAGCCGACATAGCCGGGCGGCGCGCCGATGAGCCGCGAAACGGTGTGCGGCTCGGCGTACTCGGACATATCGAAGCGGAGCAGCTTGCGCTCGGTCCCGAAGAAGTGGACCGCGATCGCGCGGGCCAGCTCCGTCTTGCCCACCCCGGTGGGGCCGACAAAGAGGAACGCGCCGATCGGCTTCTCGGCGCCGGTGAGGCCGGCGCAGTGGATCTGGATCGCCCGCGTGACCGTCGCGACGGCCGCGTCCTGGCCGATAACCATCTCGCGGAGCCGTTCCTCCAGGCGCATCAGCAGATCGCGGTTGTTCTCCGTCAGGTAGTCATCGGGGATCGGAAGCTGGAGGATCTGCTTGAGCGCGGAGGAGATCGCGGTCCGATCTATAGAGGGCTTGTCGACGCTGGGAGCGCGGGCGTGGATGCTGTCCAGGATGGCATTGGCGCAGGCCTTGTCCAGCAGGTCGATCGCCTTGTCCGGGAAGCGGCGCTCGGAGATGTAGCGGTCCGCCAGGAAGACCGCCGCATCCAGCGCCTCGTCCGTCACGGTGACGCCGTGATAGGCCTCGAAGGTGGGCCGAACGCCCTCGAGGATGGCGCGCGTCTCTTCCGTGGTCGCTTCGGGAAGCGTGAGGAGCTCGAAGCGGCGCACCAGTGCCTCGTCCGACTCGATGTATCGGCGGAACTCGTCGATCGTGGTAGCGGCGATGCACTTGATCTCGCCGGACGCGAGGGCGGGCTTGAGCAGGTTCGCAACGTCCATCGAGTCGCCGCTGGCCCCCGCGCCCTTGATGAGATGGAACTCGTCGAGGAACAGGACGATGTCGGGATCGGAGGCGGCCTCGGCGACGAGCTGCTTCATCCGCTCCTCGAACTCGCCGCGAAACTTGGTGCCGGCGAGCAGCGACGAGAGCGCGACTTCGAAGATGTGCAGCCGGCGGATGGCCTCGTTGGCCTCCGGCGAGGCGGCCATGCGCGCGAAGCCGTAGACCAGGGAGCTCTTGCCGGTGCCGGCGTCGCCGACGATGAGGACATTGCCTTTGTTCTTGCGGCGGAGCGACTGCGCGATCTTGAGCATGTCGGCTTCGCGGCCGATGGTGGGCGGCAGCTTGCCTTCGGCGGCGAGGCGCGTCAGGTCCCGCCCGACGCTCTCGAGGAAGGGGAATCGGCGGGCGTTCGGCCGCGGCCGCGCCGGCTCGACCGGCTCGCGCGCGAGGGCGCGGCCGAGGCGCAGCACCTCGAAGCCGTTCTCACGCATGATCCGAACGGGGATGCCCTCGCCCTCGGCCAGCAGCGCCAGGAACAGATGTGCGGGCGCGACCTTGTCGCTCGATTGGCGGCGCGCGATCCGCTCGGCGATCTTCGCGACTCGCTTGCAGCGCGGCGTGAGGTCGATGTTCTCGCCAACAGCGGACGCGCCCGCCACGCTGATGGCGGCACGCACCTTGCGCCGCCAGTAGACGGGGTCGAATCCGGCCTCCTGGAATGCGCGCTCCAGCTCGGGATCGCCCAGCTTGCAGAGCCCAATGAACAGGTGCTCGGCGCCGACGTAGTACTGGCTGAACCGCTGCGACTCCGCGGTGGCGATGGACATGGCGTCGACGGCCGATTCAGACAGATTTCCGATCATTCGCTGGGCGCCTCTTGCTGGTGGAGTATCGGGGCATATTGTACCCGGCTCGCACGTTTGGGACTGTGGGGCGGCGGCCGCGCACAAACGCGGCGTCGCGCGTAGAACGCAAAGAGCGCGAAGAGGTGGGATGCTCCTCTCGCGAATGGCGCGAGCGGCATTGGGCCATTGCGGCGAGGCGAGATGATTCTTTCGTTTTGTTCTGCGAAGGGGGTGTTTCGCGCGGCGTGTATGAAACATTGGAGTTAGAGCCCGATGGCCGGGACTCGGGCGGATATGGCGCGGCTGCGTTTGCCGGAGTCACTCTTCCTCGGGATGCTCCTGAGCGTACTTGATCGCTTTCAGCAAATTTATCTTCATTTGTGTCGCGAAGTCGCACATCCCAACAGCCCGTATG
>Ga0070735_10004007_pt1 | contig 12589 bp, 12 predicted proteins | sample Coa_R1_FD_66443 | JGI IMG/M metagenome (GOLD analysis project Ga0070735, IMG submission 66443) | Surface soil microbial communities from Centralia Pennsylvania, which are recovering from an underground coalmine fire - Coalmine... | ecosystem: Environmental > Terrestrial > Soil > Unclassified ...
GCGCCGCCGGCGAGCGGCGCCCTAGCCAAGGCTGCCTCGGGGGCGATCGAGCTGGTGCCGCTGGTTCGGGTCGTCAACATCGCCCGCGCGCTCGACCAGCTGAAGGCCGCAGGGTTCTGGTGCTGCGGCCTCGACGAGAGCGCCGCCGAGCCGCTGGCGGCGCTCGATCTCGGGCCAAAGGCAGCGCTGGTGCTCGGCTCGGAAGGCGGCGGGCTGCGCCGGCTGGTGCGCGAGCGCTGCGATTACCTCGCCCGGCTACCGACCCGGCCGCCGTTGTCGAGCCTCAACGTGTCGAACGCGGCGGCGGTGGCGCTCTATGAAATGGCCCGGGACGAAACGGCGCGCGGCCGATGACGGCGATCTACGTCGATGCCGACGCCTGCCCGGTGCGCGAGGAGGTGTACCGGGTCGCGACCCGGCTCGGGCTCGCCGTGTTCGTCGTCTCGAACGGGTCGCGGCCGATCCGGCCGCCGGGACTACCGAACGTGCAGATGATCGTCGTCGGCGCCGCGATGGACGCGGCCGACGACTGGATCGCCGAGCGGATCGGCGCGGGCGATATCTGCGTCACCTCCGATTTGCCGCTGGCCTCGCGCTGTCTCAAACAGGGGGCGCGGGTCGTGCCGCCGAATGGAAGGCCGCTGACCGAGGCGAATATCAGCAGTGCGCTGGCCGGACGCGAGATCGGCCGGCACCTGCGCGAGCTGGGGGTCGCGACGCGCGGCCCGGCGCCGCTGACGAAGCAGGACCGCTCGCGCTTCCTGTCGGCCCTCGATACCGCGGTGCAGGCCGCGCTGCGCGGGGCCGCCCCGGGATGACAGCCCGGCTCAGCCTTTCAGATGCGCGGTGTCGTTCCACACGCGGATAACCGGCTCGGTCAGCTTGTCGTGTTCGTAGCTGAGCTCATTGAGCGCGGTGGTGCTGAGCACGAAACGGGCGCCGCCGGTCGGCGGCAGCATGATCCAGCGAGCCGCGAACACGCGCAGGAAGTGCGAACTGGAAAACAGCAGCACATTGCCGTTTACCGCCCTGACCCGTTCGATGACGCGATCGGCGCGAAGGCCGACCGCCGCGGCGTCCTCGCCACCCGGGCAGCCGTCGCGGAACAGGTCCCAGTCGGGGCGCTCGCGATGGATGTCGTGGCTCGTCACCCCCTCGTAAGCGCCGTAATTCCACTCGATCGCGTCGGGCAGGATCTCCGCCTGCGCGCCGAACCCGGCCAACTCGCAGGTGCGGCGGGCGCGCTGCAGCGGGCTGGTGAAGACCTTGGCGACGGTGAGGCCCTGCAAGCGGGCGCCCAGCTTGCGGGCATCGCTCTCGCCATGCGCCGTCAACGGGATGTCGGTGACGCCGGTGTGCTGACCCGACAGGCTCCATTCGGTCTCGCCGTGCCGGGCCGTATAAACGATCGGAACCGCCATAACGAGCCCCCTGTTGTTGTCCCGATATTGCGGGGCAAGGGCGGCGGACGCAAATAGGATTGTAAGACGCTCTTATGAAGCCGCGTTGCCGGCGGGGCGCGGCTCGGCTATCACGAAGGCCTAATTTGGTGATGCGGGCCGGCTTAGCTCAGCGGTAGAGCAACCGCCTTGTAAGCGGTAGGTCGTGTGTTCGATCCACACAGCCGGCACCATTTTTCTGAATGACTTAGCTGTATAGCCCTCTCGGCGGCGGCGAAACCACAAGCGCTATATCCAGCCGCTACCCCGCCGAGGGCGATCGCCGGCCAGCAGTCTCGTTCGTAACGGCGCGCAACACATTGCGGCGGGTTGGCGCGCCGGACCGGAACTTGCGACGGAGGGGCATGTTTTCGGAATGGCTGCTATCTATGGAGAGAACCAAATGAAGCTCCGTGCCTTGTTGGTCGGCGCCGCCTTTGCCGCATTCGCGGTTCCGGCGATGGCCCAGACCTCCTATTACGTCGTGCAGGACGTGAAGACTCATCATTGCAAGATCGTCGACCAGGCTCCATCCCCGACCGAGCACGAGTGGACGACCGTCGGACCGGGCGGCGTGGTCTATCACACCCGCACCGAGGCCGAGACGGCGATGAAGACCGTCAAGGTCTGCACCACCGACTAAGCTCGTTACGCCTGAAAAACGCCCGCGCCTCGGCTGAATCCGTGACGCGGGCGTTTTTGCGTCCGCCTTTTGCGCGAGCGCGCGTCCCGGCAATGAACGAAGCGGCAAATCTACCGTTCATCGCAGAGTGACGCCCCGATTTCGGAGGCGATCCAAACTCTCTGCGGAGGCCGCATCGATGAAACATCTGCTTGGCGGGGTGGCTGTCGTCGCCGTCCTTGCCCTCAGCGCGCCGCTCTGGGCGCAAAACGCGAGTACGCCACCCAACAACACCCCGTCCACCGGCACCGCGCCGATTACCCAGCCGGCGCCGAACCCACCGCCGCTGCCGCAAGCTCAGCAGCAGCAGAACGCGCCCGCGTCGCAGGCGCAAGCGCCGTCGCAGAAGGAGAATGCCGCCGGCTCGAAGACGGAGCAGGAACACGGCAACCGCGCAACCGGAGAGGCGCAACGCGAGCGCAATGCCGATAAGGGCGAGGTGCGCGAGCACGGCAATCGGGAAATGCACGGAAACGCGACCCGCGAGGAGCACGAACGCGTCACCGAAACGCGCCGGATGCACCATCGCTGGTACGGCCGCGGCATGGCGTACCGGATGCACGAGCCGATGGGTCACGTGCGCTATGCCCAGGAATGGCGGATGCACCACCATCACTGGCGGCATGCGCAGGCCTGGCGGTTCCGCCACCACAATTGGCGCTATGCCCGCGCCTGGGAATACGGCTACGGGCCTTACGGCTATTCCCACCGGTGGTACGGCTGGCATCGCCATTGGCCGACCGATTTCCAGGCCGAGCAGCTGAACCGGCAGGAGTTGTCGACGGTCGGCACAATGAGCACGACCCAGTATTACGGCGCGTCGGGGCCGGCGATGGCGTACGCGCCGTCAGCCGGGTTCGAGGGGCCGAGGCCGGCTCCGATGGGCTACGGCGGCTCGGTGCTGTGGTATCCGCCGAGGTCGAACCCGCCGTCACCCCCGGGCTTCCCGCCGCCCTTCTATGGGCTTTGGGCCTGGTAGACCAGGTCTGACCTAACGCCCCGCCCGGACCAGCCGGCCCGGGCGGGCGCCGGTCTCTTCACCGTTCTCGAAAATCGGCATGCCGGCAACCAAGGTTGCGCGGTAGCCATCGACCCGCTGCACCAGGCGCCGGCCGCCGGCCGGCAAATCGTGCACGATTTCGGGCTGGTGCAGCCGCAAACGATCGAAATCGATCACATTCACATCGGCACGCAGCCCCGGCGCGAGCCGGCCGCGGTCGCGGAAGCCGAAGAAATCGGCGGTCTCGCCGGTCTGCATCCGGACCAACTGTTCCAGCGGCATCCCAGCCCCGCGGCGCCGGTCGCGGCCCCAATGACTCAGCATGTATGACGGCAGGCCGGCATCGACGATCTGGCCGCAATGGGCGCCGCCGTCGCCGAGGCCGAGCAGGGTCCCCGGGTCGAGCAGCAATTCGCGGATCTGCTCGTGGTCGCCATGGACATAGCCAACCACCGGGAAGAACAGAAACCGATCGGTCCCTTCAGTCAGGTAATCGTAGGCGATCTCGTCCGGGCTGTGGTTGGTGCGGGCGGCGATCGCGGCGACGCTGCGGTCGGGGGTCGGTTCGTAATCGGGCGGGTCGCCCATCACGTACATCCGGTCCCAGCGGGTCGCGACGAAGCGGATGAACTGGCCCTGCCGGTTCAACTCCACCTCCGACGGCGGCTCGGCGAGGATCTGGCGGCGCACCTCCGGGTCGCGCAGCCGGGCCCAGCGCTCGGCCGGCGACAGCCGGTCAAGAGCGCGGTAGGCCGGGCGGAAGGTGAACGGGTTCATCGAAGTGTTGTGGCCGAGGATCACGCCGACCGGACGGCCGGCGACCTGGGCGGTGACCTGCGCCCCGGCGGCGCGCGCCTTGTGGACGCCGCGCATCAGCCGGCGCCAGCGCTCCGGGTCGGTCGGGCGGTCGGTCAACAGGAACCAGACCGGGCGGCCGGTCTCTTTCGACAGCCGCGTCATCCAGGCGAATTCGGCGTCCTCGTTCTCGAAATCGCTGTTCATGCCGAAGGCGCCGGCGCCGACCGCGCCCATCGCCCGGCCGATGCCGTAAAGCTCGGCCTCCTCGGCCTTGTGTGCCGGCACCAATTCGCCGGTCTTGGTCTTGTGCGAATAGGTGCGCGAGGTGGTGAAGCCGAAGGCGCCGGCCCGCAGCGCCGCCGCGGTCAGCCGGTTCATCTCGGCGATGTCGTCGGCGGTGGCGGCCTCGCGGTTGATGCCGCGCTGGCCCATCACATAGACGCGCAGCGGGTGGTGCGGCAGCTGCGCCGCCACATCGATCGTGCGCGGCAGCCGTTCGAGCGCGTCGAGGAAATCGGGGAAGCTCTCCCACTCCCAGTCGAGCCCCTCGTGCAGCGCGGTGCCGGGGATGTCCTCGACCGCCTCCATCAAATCGATCAGCTCACCGCGATGCTCCTTCTTCACCGGGGCGAAGCCGACGCCGCAATTGCCGAACAGGATCGTCGTGACCCCGTGCCAGGAGGACGGCGCCAGCACCGGGTCCCAGGTCGCCTGGCCGTCGTAATGGGTGTGGACATCGACCCAGCCGGGGGTGACCAGCATGCCGTCGGCATCGACGACCCGCCGCGCCGGTCCGGCCTTGCCGCCGACGGCGACAATGCGGTCGCCGTCTATGGCGACATCGCCGGTGAAGCGCGGGCCGCCACTGCCGTCGAGAATGGTGCCGCCGCGGATAACAAGATCGTGCATCGCTAGGCTCTCCGTCCCGGAGCTGTTTCGCGGAGCATGAACCGATCGCGCCGGAGGCACAATCGGCCGCACCCGCATGGCGCGCATGCCGAAGCCGTCGATCCCTGTGAGCCGGTTCACAGGCTGTGCCGCGGCGTGCCGCTACGCTCCGGGACGCTTCGACATCGGCCAAGGAGGATGGGACGATGACCGCGACGACCGAATACGGCCTGACGGAAACGGTGGCACCGTCGTCGGTACCCACCGGCAAGGTTCGTGCGGCGACCCTCGGCGCGGCGCTCGGCGGTGCGCTGGGAACGATCGCCGCCTCGATCGCCGCCACGCATCCGCGCTTCGTAAATGCATCGGTGGGGCTGCAGGCGGCAATGCCGATCCTCGTCACCTCGCTGGCCAGTGCCTTGTCCGCCGGCCTCTGCGGTTGGTTGAAGCGGCCGGATCCGGAGATCCGGCTGTTGTTCGACGACGACAACCGGCCCCGCATCGCGCGACGCCGCCGGCGGCGGGCCGCATATCGCTAGCCCGGACATCACCGACTCTGCGCTAGACTGGCCGCCCTGAGAGCGAGAGGGCGGAGGCTGCGATGAGCGACACGGGACGGGTGGCGATCGTGACCGGCGCGGCCGGCGGCATCGGACGGCAACTGGTCAAAGGTCTGATCGCCGCCGGCATCCGCGTCGCGGCGGTGGATGTCAGCGAAGCGGCGTTGACCGCGCTCGCCGGCAGCGCGGGCGAGCGACTGCTGACGATCGCCGCCGATCTGAGCACCGACGAGGGCGCGGCGGAGGCGGTCGGCCAGGCCAAAGGCCATTTCGGCCGGGTCGACATCCTGGTCAACAACGCCGGCGTCGGGCAGGGCACGCTGCGGCCGGCGAATTGGCAGCAGCCTCTGAAGTTCTGGGAGGTCCGGGCGGACGACTGGCGCCGCTTCGTCGCGGTGCACACGACGGCACCGCTGCTGCTGGCGCAACAGGTCGTGCCCGACATGATGGACGCGAAATGGGGCCGCATCGTCAACGTGACGACAAGCCTTGGCACGATGATTCGCGCCGGCTCGCCGACCTACGGGCCGTCCAAAGCGGCGCTCGAGGCGCTGTCGGCAATCATGGCGAAAGACCTCGACGGCAGCGGCGTCACGGTCAATGTGCTGGTGCCGGGCGGCGTCACCAATACGCCGATGGTACCGCAGGAATCGGGCTTCGACCGCCAGGCGATGATCCAGCCCGAGGTGATGGCTGCGCCGCTCGTTTGGCTGGTGTCGGACGAGGCCGGCGACGTGAGCGGCCGGCGCTTTCTCGCGGTGCATTGGGACCCGGCATTGCCGCCGCGTCAGGCGGCGGAAAAGGCCGGCGCACCGGTCGCCTGGACCAGCATCGCCACGATGCCGATCGAGCCGGCGCGGCGCGGCTGACCGGGCACACCCGGTATAAGCGGAGCGTTTCGGCGAGACTCCGGTTCGCCGCGAGGGCCGCAGCAGCAGCTGCGGCGGCACGATTGATGGAGGGGACACGATGTGGCGTAGCCTGATCACCGTCGGCTTGGTATTCGCGCTGGGCGCCCCCGCCTTTGCCGACCAAACCACGGCCACGATCAAGAAGCGGACGGTGAAGAAAAGCGTCGTCGTTCACCATCGCGTGACGAGGCGCGAGACCAATTTCATCCCGCTGCCGCCCGCGCCACCGCCCGCCCCCGTCGCAATCGTCAGGCCGCCGCCGGGCTATTGGCGGTGGGTGCCGAGCCAGCAGAGCTACACCTGGGTTCCGGCCGCCGCGGTCGCGCCCACGCCGCTCCTCGTGTGGGCGCCCTTCCGCTGACCCCGCAATGTCGCAAGCCGCCTCATACCGCGGCCTGCGGGCGGGAATGATCGAGCCGCCGATCGTGTTGGCCTAGCAGGCGTCCCGGCACCGCGGTCGACGTCGTCCCCCGGGCGAAAGCCGGGATTCCGCCCCTCAGCGGCGCAGACGCGGAGAAGTGGGCGCCGACAGCTTACACCTGCGCCTCCGAAGAAATTAAACCGCGGGTCTTGCGCGGATTTCGGCGGGGATCGTGCGGGAGAGCCATTTGCCATCGGTCGGAGCGCCCTTGAGGGAGCCGTTCTCGACGACCACCTTGCCGCGCAACATCGTCAGGCTCGGCCAGGCGGCGAGGTCGCGGCCTTCCCAGGGCGAATAGTCGGCCTCGTGCATCTCGGTGGCGCGGACCACGTGCCGCTGCCGCGGGTCAAGCAGCACGATGTCGGCGTCGGAGCCGACCGCCAGCGCGCCCTTGCGCGGGTAGAGCCCCATGATCTTGGCGGCGTTGGTCGAAACCAGGCCGACGAAATCGCTGAGGCTGTAGCCGCGCTTTTCGACGGTTTCGGTGTAGATCAGCGAGACCCGTGGCTCGACCCCGGCATTGCCGCCGGTGGTGTCGTCGATGCGCCGGCCCTGCAATTTGATGCGCAGCGGGCAGCAGATCTCGTCGGTGGCGACGGTCTGGATCGCGCCGTGGTCGGTCGCGGCCCACAACGCGTCGTGGTCCTCCTGGTACTTCAGCGACGGGTAGGTGTGGTAGATCTGGCCGTTCGGCCGTTTGTAGTCCTCGGCCGTGTACATCAGGTACTGATGCAAGGTCTCGCCGTAGATCGGCGCGCCGCGGCGGCGCGCGGCGGCGATAGCGTTGACCCCGGTCGCGGCCGAGACGTGCATCATGTACAGCGACGCGCCGGCGACGTTCTCGGCCAACCGGATCACCCGGTTGAACGACAAATCCTCGGAGAGCGTGTTGTGGACCTCGGCCATGTTCTCGAAGCCGGTGCGGTCCTCGCGGAACAGCTTCTCGTACATGTGCATGACGATGTCGTTGTCCTCGGCGTGGATCACCGCGAGGCCGCCGGCCTTGGCCAGCACCTTCAACACCTCCCAGATGTCGCCGAAATCGACCATGCGCCCCTTGCGCGACGGGGTGATGTCGGTGGTGAACATCTTGACCGTCGGGTGGCCGGCCTGCACCGCCTCGGCGACCTGCCCCAGCCGTTCCGGCGCGACCTTGCCTTGGATCATCACATGGAAGGCCCAGTCGCCGTAGCAGGCACCCTGCCACTGCCCCATCCGGCGCTCGATCGCCTGCTGCACGGTTTCGCCGGCCTCGGCCAGGGCGAAGTCGATCATTGTCGTGGTGCCGCCGAACAGGCCGGCCTGGCTGACCCGGTCGGCGCCAGCGGTCATCTGGTGCTCGGTCTGGCCCGGCAGCGGCATCGGCCAGTTGCAATGGACATGCGGGTCGATGCCGCCGGGGATCACGATCTGCCCGGCTGCGTCGATGGTGCGGCTGGCCCCCAGGGCGGCGAGGCTGCCCGGCGCGCCGATCGCGGCGATGCGCTCGCCCGCGATGCCGATGTCCGCCTTCTCCGCGCCGGCGGGCAGGACGGCGAGGCCGCCGGTGATCACGGTATCGAGCATTTGGGGCTCCCTTGTTCGGCGATGGGTTCGGAATGAAGGTGCGGGCGAGACGCCGGCGGTCCAACGAGTTCAGGCCCGGCGAAGGCGAAGCGGGCGAGGATCTCGTCGCGCGGGATGTCGTGAACGATGAAGACGAGGCGGCTGCGGCGGTCGATCCCAGCTCCATCTGCAGGCCAAGCGTCGAGCCATTCGGGCGGGAAGATCGCGTGCTGGGCCCCCTGCACGACGGCCGGGCGGCCGGGGCGGTCGCTGAACTCGACAAGGCCCTTGACCCGCAGCAGGTCGGTGCCGCGCTCGTTGGCGAGGCCGCCGAGGGCGCGGGCGAAATCGAGCCGGGTGATGCCGCCCGCAAGGATCACGGCGAAGCTGTCGATGCCGTGCGAGTGAACGGCGTGCGGCTCGGCTCGCTGCCCCTCACCCGTCCTCCGCTGCGCGTCTGACACCCTCTCCCCGCGACCGGAGAGCGGGTTGCGGTGCGGGGCCGTTGCGGCTGAAAACAGCACCGCGCCGGGATCGGGGGCGCCGAACAGGCGTTCGGCGTCGGGGTTGAGGGTGGCGAGTGCGGCTTCGAGGGCCGGCGCCGGGGCCGCGAGGTCGGTTTTCGAGATCACCAGTGCGTCGGCCAGCGCGGCCTGGCGCGCCGCCTCGGGGAAGCGGGCCAGCGTGTCGACGCCGGTCACCGCATCGACGACGGTGACGACGCGCCCGAGATGCAGGCGGCCGTCGAGGGCGATGTCGGCGCCGAGGGTGAACAGGATCGGGGCCGGGTCGGCGAGGCCGGTGGTTTCGATCACGATGCGGCGAAACGGCCGGAGGTCGCCGGCGTCGCGGCGGTCGAGCAGGTCGCGCAGGGTGCGGGCCAGGTCCTCGCGCACGGCGCAGCACAGGCAGCCGCCGGGCAGTTCGAGGACGGCACCCTCGACATAATCGACGAGATGGTGGTCGATCGCGATCTCGCCGAGTTCGTTGACGATGACCGCGGTGTCGGAGAACGCCGGCGAGGCCAGCGCCCGTCGCAGCAGCGTCGTTTTGCCGCTGCCGAGAAAGCCGGTCAGCACGGTCGTCGGGAGGCTCGCAGGCACCGCATCGCTGGACATCGCGACGAATGGTTTCACGCGCGGCGCGAGGCGGCAAGTCCGGTGAGGGGCCGCGCGCCGGCCCCATGAACCGCACGCATTCGGTTGCATTCTCATATTTGCGCCAGCATCATGGCTGCCATCGCGGCGGCGCATGAATCGCCACGATTTGGGAGGATCGCGGGTCAATGGCGTTTGGCGCCACCCCATCGGAGACGCCGGGCGGCGTTCAGCTCGCGGTGACCGGCGTCTCGAAGCGCTTCGGCGGCGTGCGCGCGGTCGAGGAGGTGTCGATCTCGGTCGAGCGCGGCAAGATCGCCGCGATCATCGGCCCGAATGGCGCCGGCAAGACCTCGCTCCTAAACATGATCAGCGGCTTCTATCGCCCGGATGGCGGCTCGATCGTGTTCGAGGGCCGCGACATCAGCCGAGCCCGTCCGTCCGAGGTCGCAGAGCTGGGCATCGCCCGCACCTTCCAGAACATCGCGCTGTTCGGCGGCATGACCGTGCTCGACAACATCATGCTCGGCCGGCACGTGCGGATGAAATCGGGGGTGCTGTCGTCGATCATCTATTGGGGACTGGCGCAACGTGAGGAGATCGCCCACCGCGCCCGCGCCGAGGAGCTGATCGAATTTCTCGAATTGCAGGATCTGCGCAAGCAGCAGACCAGCGCCCTGGCCTATGGCTTGCGCAAGCGGGTCGAGCTGGCGCGAGCGCTGGCGCTCGACCCGAAGCTGCTGCTGCTCGACGAGCCGATGGGCGGGATGAACCAGGAAGAGAAGGAAGACATCGCCCGCTACGTGATCGACGTCAACGAGCAGTGGGGCACGACGATCATCCTGATCGAACACGACATGGCGGTGGTGATGGACATTTCCGATCAGGTCACGGTGCTCGACCGCGGCCGCAAGATCGCCGAGGGGACGCCGGCCGAGGTGCAGAGCGACCCGGAGGTGATCCGGGCCTATCTCGGCGGCCATCACGGCGACCGCGTGAGGGCGGCATGACCGGCGCAAGCCGCGCCGAGCAGGCTCCCGAAGGGGCGACGCTGCCGCAATTATTGCGCCGCAATGCCGAGACAATGGCGGCGCGCCCGGCGCTGCGCGAGAAGGACCGCGGCATCTGGCAGACCTACAGCTGGAAGGATTACTGGGAGCAGGCGCGCGGCTTCGCGCTCGGCCTCGCCGCCGCCGGGTTCAAGAAAGGCGACAAGCTGTCGGTGATCGGCGAGAACCGGCCGCGCCTCTATTTCGCGCAATTGGCGGCGCAGAGTCTCGGCGGCATCGCGGTGCCGGTGTATCAGGACGCGATCGCCAGCGAACTTGCCTTTGTACTCGACCACGCCGAGACTTCGGTTGTCATCGCCGAGGACCAGGAGCAGGTCGATAAAGTCATCTCATTGCAGTCGCGGCTGCCGCAACTGAAGCTGATCGTCTATGACGACCCGCGCGGATTGCTGAACTACGACTTCCAATTCCTGCAGTCGTTCGAGGCGATGCTGGCAGCCGGCCGCGACTTCGCGGCGGCGCATCCGGGCTACGTCGAAGCCGCCGTCGAGGCCGGCAGGCCGGACGATCTGGCGCTCTTTTCCTACACCTCCGGCACGACCTCGCGGCCGAAGGGCGTGATGTTGAGCCACAGCAATCTGCTGATGCCGGCGGCGTCGTTTGCGGCGTCGGAAAAGCTGACGGCAAACGAGGACCACCTCGCCTATTTGCCGATGGCCTGGATCGGCACCTCGCTGGTGTCGATCGCGTTGCACCTGACCCTCGGCTTCACCTGCAATTTCCCGGAAAAGCCGGAGACGGTGTCGCGCGACCTGCGCGAGCTGGGGCCGACGATCGGGCTGGCGCCGCCGCGGTTCTGGGAGAACACGCTGACCGCGGTGCTGGTGCGCGTCGCCGACGCCACGCCGATGAAGCGCCGCATCTTCGAATATTTCCGCGCCGTCGCCGAACAGGCCGACCAGTACAAGGCCGCGGGCAAGCCGGTGCCGGCAAACATCGCCTTGGCGCGCAGGCTCGGCGAGATCGTCGTGTATGCGCCGATCCGCGACCAGCTCGGCTGGCGCCGCGCCCGCGTCGTCTATACCGGCGGCGCCTCGCTCGGGGCCGATGTGTTCCGCTTTTTCCGGGCGATCGGGATCAACCTGAAACAGGTGTACGGCGCGACCGAGCTGTCCGGCCTGTGCTCGGTGCAGCCGGACGCCGAAGTCGACCCTGACACGGTCGGCCGCATCCTCGCAGGCATGGAGGCGCGGATCGCCGAAGACGGCGAGGTCGAGGTGCGCTCGGCCGGCATCTTCAAGGGCTACTACAAGCAGGCCGAGACAACCGGGGAAGCGCTGACCGAGGACGGCTGGCTGAAAACCGGCGATGCCGGCTTTATCGACAAGCGCGGCCACCTCGTGATCATCGACCGGGCCAAGGATGTCGGCCGGCTCGACGACGGCACCTCGTTCGCGCCGCAATACCTGGAGAACAAGCTCAAATTCAGCCCCTATATCGGGGAGGCGGTGGTGTTCGGCGACGCGCGGCCGTTTGTCACCGCGATGCTGGCGATCGACCCGAGCACGGTCGGCAAATGGGCCGAGCGGCAGAACCTCGCCTACACCTCGTTCCAGGATCTGTGCGCGCGGCCCGAGGTGCTCGGGCTGGTGCGCGAGGAAATCCACAAATGCAACGCGGTGTTGCCGGCGGAGACGCGGATTCGCCGCTTCCTGGTGCTGAACAAGGAATTCGACGCCGACGACGACGAGATCACCCGCACCCGCAAGATCCGCCGCGGCTTCGTCGCCGAGAAATACGCGGCCGTGGTCGAAGGGTTCTACGGAGGTGCGGCGGAGGTCGAGATCAGCGCCGAGATCACCTTCGAGGACGGGAGGAAGGCGCGGCTGGAATCGTGCCTTGCGATCGAGGATGTCGAGCCGGCGCGGCAAGCAGAACGGGAGCCGGCCTATGCTGCCTGACATTCCGTGGCGGTTCCTCGCGATCCTCCTATCGAACGGTGTCCTTGTCGGGTCGATGTATGCGCTGATCGCGCTCGGCTTCGTGCTGATCTACAAGGCGACCGACGCGATCAACTTCGCGCAGGGCGAATTTGTCATGTTCGCCGGGTTTCTCGCCGCGGGGACGATCGGCATCGCCGGACTGCCGTGGTGGGCCGGCGTCATCGCGGCGATCATCGGCATGGTGGCGCTGGGCTTCGGTCTCGAACGAGTGGTATTGCGGCCGCTGCTAGGCCGG
>Ga0070735_10004008_pt1 | contig 12588 bp, 11 predicted proteins | sample Coa_R1_FD_66443 | JGI IMG/M metagenome (GOLD analysis project Ga0070735, IMG submission 66443) | Surface soil microbial communities from Centralia Pennsylvania, which are recovering from an underground coalmine fire - Coalmine... | ecosystem: Environmental > Terrestrial > Soil > Unclassified ...
GCGCAGCCCGGTCCGCGCGAACCGCCGCATGCAGAGCAGGGCCACGACATCCTCGCTCGAGCCGATCTCCGCCGCGTCGCCCACGGTCGAGACGGGCAGGGGACGGCCGCCGATGGCGATGATCTCGGCGAGGCGACGCGCGTCCTCCGGGAGTCGCGCGAGCCTGTCGCCGACCATCTGCTCGAGCGTCACCTTCGTGCTTTGCGCCGCCAGCAGGCGCCCGGTCGAGCTGCGCGTGAGCTCTTCGACCAGGAACGGGCTGCCCCCGGACTCGCGCGCCGCGGCCTCGGCGATCGTCTGCGCCGACGGGTCTCCGGACCCGAGGATGGCGAGCGACAACCGCCGCGCCTCCGCAAGGTCGAGGGGGCCGGCCGAGACGTCGTTCGCCTCGGCGCCCATCGGCCACCGCAGTCGCATCTCGGTCAAGAACGGCGCCGTCTGCGTGTCCTCTTCGCGATGCGCGAGAACGAGCAGAAGGGGAGGCGCGTAGGGGGGGCGCACGAGCTCGAGGAGCAACGACGCGCTGTCGGTGTCTCCCCACTGAACGTCGTCGATGCAAAGGACGAGCGGGCGCCGCGTCGCCAGGGTCGTCAGGAGCTCTCGGAGCGCGACGAACGCGCGGCGCCGGATCCGCAGCGGGTCGCCCGCTGGCTCCTCGACGGCGTCGCTCACCGCCGGGACCCGGCGCAGCACGGGGAAGAGGCGCGCGAGCGCGTCCATGTCCCGCGGCAGGGCGATCGTCCCTTCGTTGTCGGAGACGTACATCAGGTGACGGCTGAGCGCGTCGATGACCGCATCGACCGCCTTGTACGGAACCGACTCCCGCTCGTAGGCGCGCCCGCGAAGAACGACCGCGTCGCCCCGCTCGACGAGCGCGTCGAGAAACCGCTGGACGAGGGCCGACTTGCCCATCCCGGCCCGCCCGGTAACCCGCACCGTGACCGCTCGGCCGCCGCGTGAGGCATCGAACGCGCGATCGAGGGCGGCGAGCTGGGACTCTCGACCGATGAGCGAGCCGCCGCCGCCTTCCAACGCAAGCGTCGGGGCCGGCACGGACACGCGAACGGCGCCGAGTCCGCGAAGGATCTCGTGCCCCGTCGGCCGCGCGCTCGGCTCGCGATCGAGGAGCGCGCGGCAAAGAGAGTCCAAATCGGCGGGGACGCCATCCACGATTTGCGAGGGCGCGCGCGCGTCCACCGACGTCTTCATCTGGATGACGTCGGCGGCGGGCCCCTCGAAAGGCGCTTTGCCGACCAGGGCCTCGTAGAGCATGACGCCGACGCTGTACCAGTCGGAGGCCGGCGTCGGCGCGTCGTCGAAGGCCTGCTCGGGCGCCATGTAGCGAGCGGTCCCGATCATCTGACCCTGCTCGCGCAAGTACTCCTCGGACACGCGGGGCAGCTCGGTGGCCACGCCGAAGTCGAGGATGACGACCCGACCCTCGGGGGTGACCAGCACGTTCGACGGCTTGATGTCGCGGTGCAGCTTGCCGGCGGCGTGGAGCGCCTGCAACCCCTCGACCAGCTGCCGGAGCGCGGGCCTTAGCCGGTCGAAGTCCGCCGTCGACGCGCGCTTTGGGGCGCGCCCGTCGGTGGTGGGGGTGATCTCGATCCCCGCGGGCGCCACCGAGCGGCGGAGCACGCCCGAGTTGCCCGCGTCGAGCGGCGCCGTCTGCAGGCTCAGGACGTCGGACGTCCCGATGACCCCGGGCGTCGCGCCCGGCCGCTGCACGAACGACAGGAAATCGGTCCCGCGCACGAGCTCCATCGAGAAGAAGACGCGCTCGCCCTCGGCCGCGACGAATTCGTGCAGCCGGACGAGGTTCGGGTGCTGCACGTCGGCGAGGGTCCGAAACTCCTGTTTGAACATGAAGAGCGCCGCCGGGTCGAAGTGCAGCAGCGTCTTGAGGGCGACCCGTTGGCGTCGATCGCGGTCGCGCGCCTCGTACACCGATCCCATGCCGCCGCGTCCGATGCAGCGGACGACCTGGAACCGCTCGGTACCGCGCCAGTCGACCTGATCGTGGGGCGGCGGCGCCTCCGACAGCGCGGCGGTCGTCTCCCCGTCGGCGTTCGGAAGCTGGAGGTTCGACTCCGGTACCAATACGTCGCCTCGATTAATCAGTATTTCATGGCGCGAGCACGTCCCGAAGGGCAAGAGCCGCGTGGGAGACGATTCCTCGTCCGTTATGCGTTCGTCTGCGACTCGGGACTCTTGGTGTGAGACATGTCGTCCAAGAAGCAGACAAGGGCGGACAAAAAACGACGGTGCGACGGGGAGGAGAAGAGCGCCGTCGAGACGCGCGAGAGTCAGGCGCGAGTTGAAGGCAAATCGAAGAGGAATCGAAGCCATGCGGGGGCGGGAGGACCGATGCGCGGCCGCCGCGACGGCACGCTTGCAGTGCCCAATTGCGATTTTGAAAGGAACATCGCGTCATTGCAGTCGACGTTGGCCATAAAAAATTGCCGCTGTCCCGTGGCGGAACGCTCGCGCTTTCTCTATATTACCTATCGAGGGGGAGGCGACTCCCGGAGCAACTCAGGCCACCCATGTCCCAACGTCCGAATTGCATCGATTGCGGCGCGACGGCGCCCGAAACGAACACCAACTACACGCTCATCAGCACGTCCTTCGGCTGGCGGCTGACGCGGCAGACGCAGCCGGGGGGATCCGTGACGGTCGAGTGGCGATGCGCGACGTGTTGGCGCAAGCACAAGGCCAAGTCACAAGTGCCGGCGGCCCTGCCGCGAAATGCACGCCGCGTTGCCAACGGGGGAAGCGTTTCGAGCAAGGGCTCCTCCTCTACGCCTCCTCCGGCGGGCTGAAGCCCGGCGAACGGTCTCTACCCGTCGTCCGACGTCGTCTCTTCGGTGGATTCGGGCGCGGTCTCTTCCGTGGAGAGCGACGCGCCGCCGACCGTCAGGGAGGTCATGAACTTCCACCCGTCGACGTAGAGCGGCCGGCCGCCCAAGACCGACCGGGCGAAGTCGGCGAGTGGCACCGTGAAGAGCGCGGTGTCGTCCTTCGTCGGGTCGTCGTCCTCGGGATTCGGGTTCGCGGCTTCGAGGATGCTCTCGCCCGTGAACAGGCGCGCGCCGCGCCTCGCGGACACGAACCCGATTCCGACGCCGACCGGCGAGTTTTCCACGCCTTGCAGCTGTGGGCCCCCTTCGGCGTCGTCCGAGGGCGCGGACGTCACCTCGACGCCCACGCCGAGCGCCGCGACCTTGTCGACGGCGCGTCCGGCCTCGCGCAAACGCGCGTGGACCTCGAGGCCGCAACCGATGGCGCCGGCGAGGTCGCGGTCGGCGAGCCTCCAGGCGAACGTCGACGCGGTGGACGTGCCGCCCCCGACCTGCAGGTGCGCGCAGTCGCCGCCGAGGCGCACCGACACGTCGGCGGCGCCATCGACCATCGTCGCGCGGACGCGCAGCGCGCCGTGGACCACGTCGAGCGCGTCCACGGTCAGGTCGAGGGGCTCGCGCAGCGTGGGCGCCTCGTACGCCGCCTCGTCTTGCGCGGCCGGGGGCGCGCAGCCACCGAGAGAACACACGATCAGCGATGCGGTCGCGAAAGATCCACGAGCCGGCATGTTGCGCGCGACCTCCGGCGCGGCCGGGCGCCGCGCACGTCTTTGGGACATCGAGCCCGGGCGACAGGTTCCCGGAGGGAACGCCCGTCTGCGGACGTTCCATTCCTATCCAGATGAGACAGCGCGCGCGGGTCCGGTCTTGGCGCCGTCCTGGCGCAGACCCCGGCTCAGATCGAGTCTCTGCCGACCACGGTCCAGTCGTCGTGCCCGTGGCCGCGCTGGATCCACCGGTCCATCTCCGCGGCGATCGCCGGCAGCACGGCGAGCCGCCCTCCGGCGCGCTCCGCTTCCTCGAGCATCAGGCGGGCGTCCTTGCGCGCCATCGACAGCTCCCACGATGCTTGCCCGGAGGCCGACTCCATCATGCGCTTCGCGCGCGCCGCGATCGTGGCGCCGGGATTGAAGTGCTCGAAGAGGGACGCGGCCTCGCTCGGCGTCACGCCGAAGGCCTTCGCGAGGGCGAAGAGGTCGGCCACGCCCGTCGTGAGGAACATGAGAAAGAGGTTCCCGAGCAGCTTGAACTGCGCCGCGCGATCGACCTGCGGCCCGAGGTAGACGACCTTGCCGGTCATCTTGGCCAGCGCTCGGGCAAGCGCCTCGTAGCGCGCGGCGTCGCCCGACGCGAGCATGACGCCCGTCCCCTCGAGCGCGTTCTGCGGGCCCATGAAGACGGGCGCGTGCAAGAAGGGGACGCCGCGCTCTTGCCAGCGCGCGGCGCGCGCGACCGTGCCCGTGGGCGACGTCGTCGTGTGATCGACGAGGACCGCGTCCTTGCCGAGGCCCGGGCGCGCGCGCTCGAGCACGTCGTCGACCGCGGCGTCGTCGGACAGCGACAGGTGGACCCGGGAGGCGCCCCGGACGGCGCCGGCCGGATCGTCGAACGCGCGCGCACCGTCGCCTTCGAGGGCCCGCGCCTTCGCGGGGCTCCGGTTCCAGACGTGGACCTCCTCGCCGCGCCTGCGCATCGCGCGGACGAAGCCGGTTCCGATGAGTCCCGTGCCGAGGAAGGCAATCATGGGGCATCGTCTATCGCACGGGGCGGGCGACGTCACGCGGGGGCCGTAGACGAGTCTGCTCGCGCGGCGCTCGCGTCGCTCAAGCAGGCCCTGGTCGCCGGAAGTCGCTCGGTGGGTTCGCCGACGTCTGCGTGACGGCTCGGACTGCGTCCGGGTACTCTCGCCTCGGTGCGGTCCCGGACGCGACTCCTCGCTGGGCTCCTCGCGCTCGACGCCGTGCGCTGCGGCTCGAGCGGAAAGGGGGGGGAGGACGCCGCGCGCGACGCGGGGGCCGGCGCCGCGTCCGCTTCGGACGCCGCGTCCCCGACCGACGTGGGGGAAGGGGAGACCGCGCCGTCCTCCGACGGCGGCGGCGCGGCCTCGGATGCGGCGACCATCGACGCGAGCGAGGCGCAGGACGGGACGGCGAGCGGCTCGGCCGCGCAGCCGGCCGCCGGGGTCGCCGTGGGGGACTTCGTCGGCGTGAACGCGATCATCACCGACTCGGTCGCGAACCTCGCGCCCCTCGGCGTCGTGCGCGAGTACCACAACTGGGGTTGGCTCGGGAACAACTACAGCGACCAGCCGTACCCGAACACCGTCTACACGCCGAACCTCCCGAGCTTCGGCTGGGACTGGGACGCGTTCTTCTCCGGGCTCGAGGCGATGGGGACGAGCGGCTTCCCCGCCGTCCAGGGCGGCGCGCCGTGGGTCTCGAACAGCGCCGTGCCGCCGGCCGCCGGGAGCCCGACCGCAGCTCGCTCGTACATCGCGCACGGCGACGCAATGTTCCAGATCGCCGCGCGCTGGGGCAAGACGAAGGTCGCCGACGGTCTGCTCAAGCTCGAATCGGGCCAGACACGCGCGAGCGGCCTCGGGACGGTGACGTACTACGAGGACTTCAACGAGGAGGACAACGCGAGCGGCTTCACCGGCGACGTGTTCGCCGCCATGGCCAGCGCCGACGACGACGGCGACGAGGGGCGCCTCGGCACGACCGTGGGCGTCAAGAACGCCGACCCGAACGCCCGCCTCGTGATGGGCGGACTCTCCGGCAAATACGGCTCGGCCACCGGCGACACCTGGGTCTCGTCGATCACGAAGTTCCTCGACGCTGCGCGCACCTGGTCGGCCGCGAACCGCACGGATCGGACGTTTGCGACCGACGTCGTCAACGTCCACTACTATAGCTTCGGTCCAGGCGCGCCCGCTCCGGCCCTCAGCCCCGAGGACGACCACGTCGAATCGAAGCTCGCGGCCGTCGTCGCGTACCGCGACCAGCACCTGCCGGGCAAGCCCGTATGGTGGACGGAGTTCGGCTACGACACGTCCGACGGGTCGCCGCTGCACGCGCCCGCGCTCGGATCGAACTCGGCGTCCATCGTGCAGGGGCAGTGGCTCGTGCGCGACCTGCTCGCGGCGCTGGCGGCGGGCGTCGAGCGTGCGACCGTCTTCCAGCTGGACGACGGGTGCACCCCGCCGGCCACGGCGTGCAGTCAGCAGTTCGCCACGGCGGGGCTCGTCGATTCGAAGGGGACGCGCAAGGCGGCGTGGTTCTTCCTCGCGACCTTCCGCGCGCGGCTGAGTTCGTACGCGTACGTCGGCACTGCGGCCGGCAGCGCGCCCGACGTGAGCGTCGCCCGCTTCGCGAACACGCGGGGGCCGGGCGGGGCGCTCGTCGTCTGGATGGGCACGAGCCAGGGATCGACGACGGCCGGCTACGGCCTGGCGCTGCCGCCCGGGAGCACGACGGCTACCGCGGTCGCGCTGACCGACGGGCAAATGGCGGGCGTCTCGACGAGCCTCACGCCCTCCGGCGGCACGGTGACGCTCGACGTGAGCGAGACGCCGACCATCGTCCTGTACGGTCCGTGACGGCGCCGATGACCGTGCCGTCTCCGAAGGTGTTCAGGCTTTCGGACGTCGTCATCTCGCCGACGATCGCGATCGAGAGGCTCACGGACGTCGTTGTCTCGCTGAGGGCCGCGATCGAGAGGTTCTCGGACGTCGTTGTCTCGCTGAGGGCCGCGATCGAGAGGTTCTCGGACGTCGTTGTCTCGCTGAGGGCCGCGATCGAGAGGCTCGCGGACGTCGTTGTCTCGCGGAGGCCCGCGATCGAGAGGTTCACGGACGTCGTCATCTCGCTGACGGCCGCGATCGAGGGGCTCACGGGCGTCGTTGTCTCGCTGAGGCCCGCGATCAAGAGGTTCTCGGACCTCGTTGTCTCGCTGAGGATCGCGATCGAGAGGCTCAACGGACGTCGTTGTTTCGCTGACGAACGCGATCCAGAGGTTGACCGTCCGGGTGGGATCCGCGATCCCTGCGGTCGTCGAGGGAGCCGCGCGCCTGGAATCCCCGTCGATCGCCCTCGTCTCGCAGAGCGGCGGCTCCGTCCGGGTGACGGCCGCGCGTCATCCCTCCTGGCGGCGGTAGTGCAGCGCGATGACGCCGGACTTCAGCTGCTTGGTCGAGATGAGCTCGAGGCGCCGCGAGCGCTCCAGGCTCTGAAACAAGGTCGGCCCGTGGTCGGCGACGATGGGATCGACGACGAGAGATGTACTCCAAGTGATGCCGGTCTCCAGGCCCTTGCGCGAACCGCGGGGAGGCTCGTGCTACCTTCAGGGCATGGCCGGCGCAGAGGTCACCATCCCGGTAGCGCTTCCGAGCGCGGCCCCGGCGCGCGAACCGGCTGCGGTCATCGAGCGTCGGTTGCGCCTCCTCTGGGCCCTGGATGAGATCCGCGCGGGACGTACCACGCGCGTCCGGGCGGCCGCTTGGCTGCGCCTGTCGGCGTCGTCGAAGGGACGCTTGCGCAGCGTCGATTCGAGGCAAGATCGGCGTGCCCTTCGGCCCGCTGCCCGAGGACCTCTCGGGCGAGCCATCAGGCCAACCTTTTGCTCGAGTGAGCCTCGCACCCCCGAGAAGCGCTAGGAATCGGGGGCCGGAGGAGGGAATCGCTCTCGGATGTACGGAGTCAAGCCGCTTTGGGCTGGACGGAGGACATCCGAGACAGATGACCGACGGGAGGCGAGGGGCCGTGCCCCGAGCAGAGTGCCGGAGGAGGGAATCGAACCGAGCCCGGGAGGCCTCGTCTGGAGAAATCGCCGGGGCTTCTCCGCCGGGTCCGTCGGCAGCTGGCGAGATGGGCGGAGATAACCCCGCGACCCGTGGCCGCTTAGGCGGCGCGTTGGGCGGGGTAGACGAGCCCCGCCCGTCGCCTCGGGCACAGGCTCTCGCCGACCTGTACCGCAACGCCGCGGCGCTCGCTGAGGCGGGGGACCTCGCTGGCGCCCGCGCACTAAACGCGACGATCGCCACGATGCTCGGGGGCGTGGCAGCGACGGACGGCACCAAGGTCCGAGATCTCGCCGAGGAGCGGGTGCGGAGGGCCCGGCGTCCTGGCGGGTCTTGACCACATAGATTATAACCTATACATGCACCCCAGTGGCTCGCACCGAAATCCTCGGCCCTTTCGAGTGGGATGCCGCCAAGGCTCGGGCCAACCAACGCAAGCATGGGGTCTCCTTCGTCGAGGCGGCCTCCGCACTCGCTCACCGGGACGTCAAGGTGGTCGAGGATCCGACCGAAGAGGGGCGGCTAGTTGGGATCGGCTACGCGAGGAGTGGGCGTCTACTCACCGTCGTTCACGAAGTGCGTGGCGATCACGAGAGGATCATCAGTGCTTGGCGGTCCACGCGAGCAGAACGCAAGCGGTACCTACTGCCAGAAGGTGAAGGCTGAACGATGGGCAATCTCGCCAAGAAGGTGACGAGCGGCCACCGTCGAGAGGCGGCGCATGGCGAGCTCGGCTTCGACATTGCTCGCGCGCGTCTGGTTCGACGCGGTCCAGCGCGGACGGTCCGCCTATCGCTGCGCGCACTGCGCGAATCGTCCGGTAAGACGCAGGCTCAGGTGGCCAAGGCGAGCGGTCTCGCCCAGCCGGACGTGTCAAAGCTTGAGAAAGCGACGTCGCTCGACGAGCGCCAGATTTCAACGATCCGACGCTACCTCGCGGCGCTCGGCGATGAACTTGAGCTTGTCGTTGTGTCCAAGTACGGGCACCGCATCGCTCTGGAGCACGTTTCGTCGGAGACGCCCGGGCGGCCAACCGACTTGGTCGAGCTGCATTCGCATATCGTCAAGAGCCACGCTCCCCCAAAGACCGAGGTTCGACCCACCGAGCCCGTCTCGGGAAGGAACCCGAACGTGGCTGGCACATTCTCGGACGCTGCGGCTCCCCTCATCACCGGCAAGCGGTGGGACGACTTGGACGTTATTCGCCACCCTCAGGCCTTGACCAAAGAACAGCGGCAAGGGTTGAGCATCTGCATGCAGATCGCGGCGATGTTCGGGAAACCGGATCGCCGGCTCAGCGACGCCGAGAAGTTCACGCTGGAGCGGATGGCGAAGGCGTCGACATCGTTGGGGGTAGGCGAACTGACTGATGCTAAGGCTCGCGCGGTGATCGTGGTCAAGGAGGCGAAGGGACGATACTCCGCGGCCTCCACCGGTGGCGCGCGTGGCTTGATCGTGCGGCAGTTGGTCGGAGACCTCGAGGGATGCTCTGACAAATTCAAGAGCCTTCTCACGTGGGAGAACCTGGACTACGTCGACGGATTGCTCGGAGGAAAGTACGGCCCCGCCCGCGTCGTCGCCGAGCTACAGCAGCGGGTCGGCTGGATCGAGACGGCCCGCTCGAGGGATGTGCGTTCCCTCAAGGATGCCAACGAAAAGGCGTACCGGCGAAAGCGACCAAGTAGCTAGGGACAAATCTAGTCCGTACGACATGGAGGCGACTTCGGACCAAAGTCGTCTCTATGAGCACGACGACATGTGACGTCATGAGCACGACGACATGTGACGTCACACGCGTGACCGTGGAGGAGCGCCGGCGTGTCGGCCTCCTGATGGCAGAGACAGCGTGTGACCATCGCACCGCGCTGAAGGCGCTGCGCGAGGGACCGGGTGCAATCCGCGTCGCGTCGATACGCGAGGCCCTCGCACGGGCAATGGTGAGGCTCGGGATCGATCCGGAGGCGCGATGATCGATCGTCTCCTGTGGCGCGCGATCGGGCTGCTCGTCGAGCTCGACACGCTGGGGCACGCGGTGACTGATCGCCTGCTGGCCACACTCGACGACAGACGCAGGAGGCGCGGGTGATGCACTGTAGCTGCGCCCTCCGGTACGCGGCTCGCGGACTGCGCGTTCTCCCGCTCCGCGAGCGCGACAAGAGGCCCCTGCTCGACCACGGCGTCCACGACGCTTCCGCCGACCCCGGCACCATCCGTCGATGGTGGTCAAGGTGGCCGAGCGCGAATATCGCGATCGCGGTCCCGCCGGAGTGGTTCGTGCTCGACGTGGACCCGAGGCACGGTGGGGACGTCGAGCTCGATCGCCTCGAGCGTGAACACGGTCCTCTGCCGGTGACGGTGACGGCGCGTACGGGCAGCGGCGGACGTCACCTGCTCTTCGCGCGGCCGACGGCGGCGAAGCTCCGCGGCAGGCTGAGGCCGGGGCTCGACCTGCTCAGCGTCGGCAAATATTTCTTGGTCGCGCCATCGGTCCACCCGTGCGGAGGGGCGTACTCGTGGACATCACCGCGAGGCACGGCGATCGCGCAGCCGCCGGCCTGGCTGAACCAACTGGTCACGGTGCAACCCGAACCGCCCGCGCCGATTCACCCTGTGACGTTGCCCGCGACCACGCGCGTCGATCGAGCGCGGCGATATCTCGAGCGGGTCCCGCCTGCCATCTCCGGGGGCGGAGGGCACGCGCACACGTTCACCACGGCGTTGAAGCTCGCGCGCGGTTTCTGCCTCGATGAGTCGACCGCGTTTTCCCTCATGGTCGTCTGGAACCGGGCGTGCCAGCCGCCGTGGTCCGCCAAGGACCTCGCCCGCAAGGTCAAGGAGGCGGCGCGCGCCGGCAGAATGCCCGTAGGCGCGATGCTCGACGACGGGAGGGCGGCCTGAATGGCGGCGGTGATTCCCCTCGAACGGGCCGTCGATCTGGTGAGCGGCTTCCCGTGGACCGATTCGGGCAACGCAGAGCGGCTCATTTCGTTCGCGGGGAAGGACCTCCGCTACGTGCGCGGCTGGCACAAGTGGCTGGGGTGGGGGCCGCGGTGTTGGACCCTGGACGAAGGTGCGCCCCACCGGGCAGCGAAGGCCATGGTTCGGGCCCTGATGAGGCAGGCGCAGCGGGTGGGCGATACCGACCGCAGGGCCGCCGCCATCAAGTACGCGCTGAAGTGCGAGAGCAAGGGCTCAATCGAAGCGATGGTATCGCTCGCGCGCCACGAGCTCGCCGTCGCGATCGGCCATGAGGAGCTCGACGCCGACCCGTGGCTGCTCTGCGTGCGCAACGGAACGATCGATCTCAAGACGGGAACGCTGCGGGCGCACGCACGTGAAGACCTCATCACGAAGATCGCGCCCGTGGACTACGACCCCGCCGCGACGTGCCCTCGTTTCGAACGGTTCATGCTCGAAATCATGGCGTGCGACGCGGCGCGCGTGAGGTTCCTGCAAACGTTCCTGGGCTACTGCCTGACCGGCGACGTCCGCGAGCACGTGCTCGCTTTTTGGCACGGCGGCGGATGCAACGGAAAGAGTCTACTGGCCTTCGTGGTCTTGCACGTGGTCGGCGACTACGGCGGCAAGGCGGCCCCCGATCTGTTGTTCAAGGGTGAGCGCAGCGAGCGACACCCGACAGAGCTGGCCGATCTTCACGGGCTCCGCCTCGTCGTCTGCAATGAGACGTCCCAAGGGCGCCCTTGGGACGAAGCGACGGTCAAGGACGTCACCGGAGGTGACCCTCTGCGCGCTCGGCGGATGCGCGAGGACTTCTGGCCCTTCAACCCTACGCACAAGCTCGTCGTCTTTGGCAATCACAAGCCAAGGATCAAGGTCGTCGATGACGCCATGAAGCGTCGTCTGCGCCTGGTGCCGTTCGTCGTCAGTTTCGAGGGCCGCCAGGACAAGACGCTCCAGCAGACACTACTGTCCGAGGGCCCCGGCATCCTTCGGTGGCTGGTCGACGGGTGCCTCGCGTGGCAGCGCGACGGACTCCCCGAGGTCGACGCCATCCGAGAGGCGACCGCAAGCTACTTCCGCGACGAAGACACGGTCGGCCAGTTCTTCGAGGCCGAATGCATCTTCAATGCCGCCGCCAAGATCTCACGCAAGGAACTGCGCGAGCGGTACACGCATTGGAGCGAGGAGCGCGACGAGAGGCCCGTCAGCGCAAAGGCACTTGCCGAGGCCCTCGAGCGACGCGGGGTGACGTCGCGAGGCGTCTGGACAGCCAAAGGACCGCGCGACGGCTGGCTCGGAGTGAGGTTGGCCACGGATTCCGACCGGACCCCTTCTAGTGACCTAGTGACGCATAGCGAGCAATCTCCGGTTGAACGCGACGAGAGCGTTTCCCGGGGGACTAACCGGGAACTGCCCACTAGCGGTCACGAGGTCACGAGCGACGGTCAGGAAGACTTCGCCGACTACCTCGAGCGTGAGGGGATTGAGAGGGACGGATGACGCAGCGCCCGAGGCGAGGCGACAAGATCCCGGAAGGAGTGGCCGACCCTATGTCCGCCATCGTCGGGGCGATCGCGGACGCTGTTGCGGCGCGCCTGGGCGCCCGCGACGAGCTCGTGCCGCTCGATGCGCAGTCGCTGGCCGCGTACGGCCTCGAGCACAACGCGGTCGCACGCCTCGTCGCCGCGGGGAAGCTGCGCGCAGTCCGGATCGGGCGCCGCAACTTCACGCGGCGTTCGTACCTGCTCGCGCTCGTCGACGAGCTGCCGCAGGTCAGGCGCACGCGAGACACCGAGGACGACGCGCCGGAGCGCGACGATCTCGGCGAAGCGGTCGCGAAGATGGCCGCGCGCGCAAGTGCGCGAAAGCACGATCGCAGCGATGGGAGGGGCGACATCGATGCTGCCTAACGAGTTCTATCGCCCAGAGAACGCGCAAGAGTTCTCGCATCTTGCAGGCATTCGC
>Ga0070735_10004012_pt1 | contig 12575 bp, 7 predicted proteins | sample Coa_R1_FD_66443 | JGI IMG/M metagenome (GOLD analysis project Ga0070735, IMG submission 66443) | Surface soil microbial communities from Centralia Pennsylvania, which are recovering from an underground coalmine fire - Coalmine... | ecosystem: Environmental > Terrestrial > Soil > Unclassified ...
GTCTCACAGAAATTCACTTCCATCAATGAGAACCATTGGCGCTGGAGGGCGCGCGCGCCGGCGAAATCGCCAGCCAGAGCGAGCTTTGTCAGCTTGGAGAATTCGGCGGGAATCTCGTTCGCCACTACCGAGATCACTCCGCGCCCACCCAGCGCGATCAGCGGAATGGTGATGGCGTCATCGCCGCTCAACACAATGAAAGGCTCGGGAAGCAGATGAAGAACCGTGGCCATCTGCCCGATGTTTCCCGAAGCTTCCTTAACACCGACAATATTTTCGATTTCCGCCAGGCGCTTCAGCGTGGCGGGCTCGACGTTCACGCCCGTGCGTCCTTGGATGTTGTACACGATAATCGGTAGCGGAACGGCCTGGGCAATCGCCTTGTAGTGCTGTACCAGCCCTTCCTGCGTGGGCTTGTTGTAATACGGCGTGACGGACAGGATGCCGTCGGCGCCCATGTGGGCCAACTCGTTAGCAAGCTCGATGACTTCGGCGGTGTTGTATCCACCGGCACCGGCGAGCACCGCAACTTTTCCCTTGGCCTCTTCGAGAGTGATCTCGACCACGCGCAAGTGTTCCGCACGAGACAAAGTCGGGCTCTCGCCGGTGGTACCGCACGGAACCAGAAAATTGATGCCGGCCTGGATTTGCCGCCGGACCAGTTTCCGCAGAGTCTCTTCGTCGAGCGACTGGTCCTTACGGAACGGAGTCACCAACGCGGTGCCACATCCGGTAAACATCGTCATAAAATCTCCTTAAACTCAAATACGCCTTTCCTGCCTGGGATCCATTGCGCCGCCTTCAATGCGCCCCGCGCGAACCCTTCGCGACTGCGTGCCGTGTGACGCAGGGTGATGGTGTCGGCGGCGGAATCGAATCCGACCTCATGCGTTCCCGGATGAGCCCCCGCCCGATTAGAGCTGGCATCGATATTGCGCTGGTACCCCGCGGCCTTCATCTCATTCACTAGCGCCAGCAGGGTTCCCGAGGGTGCATCCTTTTTGGTGTTGTGATGGATTTCCCAAGCCCACGCGCCGTAGCCAGGTTCATTGGCCAGCAAACGCGCAGTCTCGTGCACGGCTCGCAGAAACACATTCACGCCGATGGAGAAATTCGCCGCCCACACCAAACCCGCGCCACCCTTGGCAACCACAGAACGCACCCGATCCATATGCTCCAGCCAGCCCGTGGTGCCGACTACACTCGGGATGCCCAGTGCTGCCAAGACTTCGATATTGCCGAGAGCCGCGTGCGGAGTGCTGAACTCAATGGCTACATCCGAACCCTTTAAGAGATCCGGATCATAACCGACATCCACGCGCGCATGAACGGTGAAGCCGTACTCCGGTGCAAGTTGCTCGACCAGCTTGCCCATTTTTCCGTAACCGACAATCGCGAGTTTCGTAGCGCCTCCTATTCAAATGATGCCGGATCGGGAGTGCTAAAGAACTCCCGGTGGAGCGATTCTACTGCGCGCCGCAGGTCGGCCGCGGCCACCACCATGCTCAGATTCAATTGCGAAGCGCCTTGCGATACCATGCGCGGCCGAATCCCGTCCAATGCCGCGAATGCGCGAGCAGACACATTGTTGCAACGGCGGAGATTCTCACCCACCATACAAACAATGGCCTGATTCTCTTCAATAGAGACGTCAGCGAAAGCCTCCAGCTCAGCTTTGATGGCAGTCAGCGCGCGCGTGTTGTCGATAGTCAGCGACACGCTGACTTCGGACGTGGCCACCATGTCCACCGGCGTCTCGTAGCGATCGAAAACTTCAAAGATGCGCCGCAGGAAGCCGTGTGCCATCAGCATCCGCGTCGAAACGATATTTAGCAGCGTGATATTGCGCTTGCAGGCAATGGATCTCACAGGCGACGGTCCCGGAATTGGATCTGAAACGATCAGCGTCCCCGGCGAATCGGGGCGGCGGGAGTTGAGAATGCGCACCGGAATATCTCTCTCAATTGCCGGCAGTACAGTTGCCGGATGCAGCACTTTCGCGCCGAAATAAGCCAACTCGGCTGCCTCCGCAAAGGAGCATACTTTCACGCGATAGCCATCCGGGAAAATCGTTGGATCCGCGGTGAGCATACCATCCACGTCCGTCCAAATCTGAATCTCCTCGGCGCCGATCCCTGCTCCCACAATGGAGGCCGTGTAGTCTGATCCGCCGCGGCCCAGTGTGCTGGTCACTCCATCTTCCGTGGACCCGATAAAGCCGCCCATCACCCGCACGTTATTGGCTGGCGTCTTTAATTCCTGCAAGCGGGCGTTCGTTTTCGGAAACAGGGGGGCGGCCTGCGTGTGGCGGGTATCCGTGATAACGTAGTCGCGCGCATCGAGATGCCCGGCATCCAGACCGCAGTGAGCGAAATGCGCGGCCACAATCAGGCTCGAAAGACGCTCGCCGTAGGCCGATATCGCATCGGTTGCACGAGGCGTCAATTCTCCCAGGATCGCCAGCCCATCCACAAGAGCCGACAGTTCCTGAAAAAGGCTTTCGATCTTTTCATCTACTCCCAGGCCTTTAGCTTCGGTCAAGTGGAAAGTCCGCAAACCATCCAGATCCTGGCGAGCCTGCCGCTCCTCCCCTGAAACGGCCTGCGACGCAATCGCCAGCAATTTATTCGTCGTTTTCCCCATGGCCGACACAACCACCACCGGGTCTCTATTTACTTCTCGCGCGACGATTCCAGCCACGCGGCGGATGGCTTCGGCGGATTCGACTGAGGTTCCGCCAAACTTCATGACGATCATCTCGTAACTCCGGTTGTGCCCCGCGCCCCGTGGACTCCTCCCTGCTCGATCAGCACCTCGGCGATCTGCACGGCGTTGAGCGCAGCACCTTTCAGCAACTGGTCGCCCGCCACGAACAGGGCAATCGACTTGCCCGAAGGATCGCTCGTATCCTGCCGGATGCGGCCCACCAGGATGTCGTCTTGTCCTGACGCATCGCGAGGCATAGGGAAATAGTTCTTTTCCGGATCGTCCACGATCTTGACACCAGGCGCGTTCGACAAAAGCGCTGTTACTTCGCGCGGATTGATCGCGCGTTCGCACTCGATGGTGAGCGCCTCTGAATGAGCCCGCAAAACGGGAACACGCACGCAAGTGGCGCTGATACGAATGTCCGGGTCGCCGAAGATCTTCTGGGTCTCCCGCACCATCTTGGTCTCTTCTTCGTTATAGCCTGTCTCCGGATCGATCTTGGTGTTGTGACTGAATAGATTAAACGCGTAAGGATGCGGCAGCACCGTATTTTGGTACGGCTGGTTGGCGAGGTATGCTCGCGTCGATTCGGTCAATTCCTCCATAGCGGACGCGCCAGCTCCGGAAGCCGCCTGATAGGTCGCCGCGATCAGCCGGCGGATGCGATTGACCTTGTGGATAGGCCACAGCGGCGTGATGCCGATGATGGTCGAGCAGTTAGGATTCGCGATGATTCCCTGGTGCACGCACATGGCCTGCGGATTGACCTCGGGAATCACCAGGGGCACGCTCGGGTCCATGCGAAACGCCGACGAATTGTCGACAACCACCGCGCCTGCCTGCGCGGCAATGGGTCCGAACTTTTTCGAAATCGATCCGCCGGCGCTAAAGAATGCGATGTCGATATCGGTGAAGCTATGCTCCGTCAGTTCCTCGACTTCAATCTGTTTGCCACCAAATGACATTTTCTTGCCACGGGACCTCGCCGAAGCCAGCAGACGGAGGCTGGCAACCGGAAATCGACGCTGTTCCAGGCAATGCAGGAACTCGACGCCCACGGCCCCCGTGGCTCCCGCGATTGCTACTCGATAATTCTTGCTCATTGCTGTAATAATCGCCTCACTAAGTTTTGATAAATCCCGATGGCTTCCAGGATTTCCGCTTTAGGTATCCGCTCTTCGTCGGTGTGCGCGAAGTGAATGCTGCCGGGGCCCAGAAGAAACGGCTTGCCCCAAGTCCCGTTGAAGGCAGGAATGTCCGTAGTATAGGACACCACGGTAGTCTCCAGGCCATCGACCGAACCCAGATGCACGGCCGGAATGAACAAAACCTCTTTCGCTTCGACCAACCCGCGGGATGCTTCGGTCACAGCGGCGCGGATGCCGTCACCCGAATCCACCAAGCGAAAAAATACTTCCGCCCGCGCGTGATCCGAGATAACGTTGGGCGCGCGGCCACCCTGAATCGTACCGATATTTAACGTACTCGCGCCGAGGACGGAATCGTTGGGCATCGGAATGCGACGAACCTTCTCAAGCGCATCCAGGAGTTTCTCGATGGCTGACTCACCCAAGTGCGGATAGGCGGAGTGGGCCATCCGGCCCTGCGCGATGATCTCGTAACGCAGCGCGCCCTTCGACCCCAGGGCAAGTTTGTTTTCGGTAGGCTCGCCGTTAATCAGATAGCGGCTACCGCGTGGGGTTTTGGCGGCTGCATATGCGCCGGCGCTATTGCGCTCCTCGCCAACCACAAACAGGAGCGCGATGCCGCGAACACCCTCCGTGATCAGTGCCTCCGCGGCGTGAATCATGGACGCGATGATGCCCTTCGTATCGCAAGCTCCACGGCCCCAGATGAATTCAGTATCCTCGCGCGACGCATAGAACGGCGGCACGGTATCGATATGGGTGGAGAGCGTGACCACCGGGTCGCCCCAGTGCGCGAGCAGATTGAAACGATGCGGTTCCACTTCGAATCGCTCGACGCGTCCGCCGGTGCGTGCAGCGATCTCGCTTAGATGATCGAACAAGAACAGCCCGACCTTCTCCTCGTTGGGCGTGACCGAGTCGATGTCTACCAGCGCGCGTGTTAGCTGAAACGGGTCCATAACAGTCGTAACCATCAGGGAGCTTTTCAGGAGACGCGCTGCCTCGTTTTTAAGGAGACAGCCAGGAGGGGCTGTGACCACTTCCCGATAGCGCTCCATCCGGCCCGGAAAAACCAAGTCGAATGACAGTGAACAGGTATTAGCCGCGTTCACCAACCGCAGCGCCACGGATCGGACGCATCGATTTCGGCGAGGCTGCCCCTTTCGCCCGACGCTCCGGATCCACGGAAATGCGCGCCGAGTTACTGGTGGCCCTCGCTCCTCTACCAGAACTTGAGTATAAGGATAGCATGGCAGACAGGCGCTGCTACAATCGAATGAGTCGGGGCGTAGCGCAGCCTGGTAGCGCACCTGCCTTGGGCGCAGGGGGTCGTGAGTTCGAATCTCGCCGCCCCGACCAACGTAAACAACTCATTTATTTCGCCCGAAGCAGGTCCGGCAGCACAAAAGATTTGAGGCCGCGCCGGAAGCCTGATCGATTGCGGGACGCCGACCCGTGCTCCCGCGTCATCGCGAAACGTCGCGGTGATCGTGGTCTGCAGTCCGAAATTGCTGCCAGCCACGCCGGTGGTCAGACCGTTGGTATCGTCGAACACCCGCACGAAACTGTTCGGCGTGCGCGTTTCCAGCGGCACTGAGGCTTCCTGGCGTCGCTATCGACGTGCGAGCAGACGTATCGCCGCCGTCCAGTGCCGGCATATGATACTGCCGAGCACGATGTGCCATCTCCGTTCGTTTAGGGCGAACTCGGCGTATACTATATTCCTGTGCGGCACGTCGCGCGGTTGCAATGGGCACGGATCCCGTGGATCGCAGGGACTGGTAATCGCATGTTTGCAGCCCATCCGGAGGACCCCGAGCGGTACAGCGCGCTGAGTTCTCCGTTCGATAGCCGTGCCGGCATCAAACGGCACGACGACTCGTTGACTTCCTGCTTGCAGCCCGTGTTTTTCCACGATCTTCCACAACCAATCCGGCGTCTGAGTGTTCAAAGTAAAAACGCTCGCGGCTGTGGGGCCGAGGAAGGATGTTTTTCATGAAAAGTCTACGCCGGCGGTACGCGGTAATCACGGTCCTAGTTGTTGTCGTAGTCGCCCTCGCCGGAAAACGTCTCCTCTACCCACGCCTCGTCCCTCGTGCCTCGACCACCACTTTGAACGATGCTCAGTCGTACCTATTGATTCTCGGCGTTGGCGACACGGCGGCGACCAACTGGGATGGTTCCCTCACGGTGACTGGAGCGAACGTCGAGCTTCTGCGCGGCTGGCGATTCACGGGAGCCGATTCTGTATCGGGCACCACCAGCTGGAAGGTGAGTACGCGGACAACACCCTCTTTGACCCCTCCCGGGCCGTTTCAAGAAAACGGCATCATCATCAAAATCTCGAGTCCGGCCACGGCAGCCACTTTCGATATCACCACTATGCAAGGGAACTTCAGTTTCTCCACCCAGGATCTTCCCTTTGGCACCAGCAAGACATTCTTGAACGGCAAAGTACTGGTGGCCCAGACGGGGGCTCAGTTCCAGTTAACGAACTCGTCGGAGGAAGAGGACTTCCCTTCGATGGCTCACTCGGGTGACGACGTCTACCTCGCCTACACCGAATTCGTTCACGGCGACCGTTCGCTGGCGCAGACCGGCAGCACAACCCAGCCCATTACGGATTTCGGATTCCTGGCTCGTCCGGCTGGCGGCGATCAGGTCCTATTGATGCACTACTCGGTATCGCAGCGTACCTGGACGGGCCCCTTCGCAGTGACCAATCCGGGCGAAGACATCATGCGCGCGGCCGTCGCCGTGGACGGGCAGGGCCGCGCTTGGATCATCTATTCCGCCCGGCGCAACAATTCCAATTTCGACCTTTACGCCGTCAACGCACGTGCGGACGGTACGATGTCGTCGGAGATCCGCCTGACCACGGATCCTGGAACCGACATCTTCCCGGTGGCCACCACGGATGCTGCGGGCCGGGTTTGGATCGCCTGGCAAGGATTTCGGAACAACAACCTCGAAATCCTGACCTCCGCGCAGAACGGCGATTCGTTCTCTCCAGAGACGATCGTCTCCACCTCGCTCGCCAGCGACTGGGATCCGGCGATTGCCGCGGCAGCGAATGGGGAAGTCGCCATTTCCTGGGACACCTACGATAAAGGGGATTACGACGTCTACCTCCGCCGCGTGCATTTCACCAACCAGATTGGCATGGACGCCCCTATCGCGATCGCTGCAACTGTTAATTCCGAGACGCGGAGTTCGCTGGCCTACGATGCCCAGAACCGGTTGTGGATCGCTTATGAGGTTGCCGGCGCGCGATGGGGCAAAGACTTTGGCGCATACGATACGACCGGCCTTCCACTGTATTCGAGCCACACGATTCAGGTGCGCTGCCTGATCGGCAACGATGTTTACGCCACTATGGATGACGTAGCGCGGGTCTTGCCGGGAGCGCCGGCAACGCACCTTTTTCAAACGGCGGCAGGAGGCACTTCCTCCTTTCAGCCGGATCCCACGCTGGCTCAGAATCGTCAACCGAATGGCGGCGTCGGACCTCCTTCTGGACCCAGAAACAGCTTTCCCCGTATCGCCACGGATCCGGAGGGCACCGTGTACCTGGCCTTCCGCGAGAGGGCGGGCACCGGGATGTCCTCGAGCCACGCGACCGGGGGCGTGAGCGTCGGCTCGATCTGGACCGGGGCGATGGTGTACTTCGACGGAGCGACCTGGCATGGGCCCGGCGTGCTGGGTTTTACGGACGCCGTGGGCGACAATCGGCCGTCCATAATTACTCTAGGGCCGGGACATTTGCTGATCGGCCATTCTTCGGATCACCGCCTCAGCCCGCTTCCCAACGGGACGCCGCAGCAGGATGGCGTCAGCTCAGATATTTTCCAGTCCGAATTGACGGTCGCGAGAACGCAGCAGGCTCCGCTGCTGCAGAAGATCGGTCAGGTTATACCGGACACTCCGGATTCGCAAGCCGCACCGGAGGCCGCCGCCGCCACGTTGAGCCAGAGCTACCGCCCGACGGTGAACGGGCAGCGTTACCAGTTGGTGCGAGGCGATTTCCACCGTCACACGGAAATATCCTTCGATGGCTCGGGCGATGGTCCCCTGATTGATACCTATCGCTATTACATCGACGTCGCCTCGCTGGGCTGGGCCGGTTGCTGCGATCACGATAACGGTGAGTCCCGGGAATACACCTGGTGGCTGATTCAAAAGTTCACGGACGCCTACCTGCTCGGCTCCAAGTTCATCCCGATGTTTTATTACGAGCGCAGCGTCAACTATCCGGAGGGTCACCGGAACGTCGTCTTCGCTCAGCGGGGAGTTCGTCCCCTGCCGCGCCTGCCTTTGTCATCAACCGGCACCTTCGCGCCCGCTCCCGATACAACCATGCTGTACAACTATCTGCACGCTTTTAACGGATTGTCGGCTCCCCACACCAGCGCGACCGATCAGGGAACGGACTGGCGCAACAATGATCCGCTGGTCGAACCGTTTGTCGAAATCTATCAAGGCGATCGCCAGGATTACGAAATGCCGGGCGCGCCGCGTGCCAACACGTCAGCCGACTCCATCTCGGGATTCGAAACCGCAGGGTACGTATCCAACGCCCTGGGCATGGGATACAAGCTTGCATTTGAGGCCTCCAGCGACCATATTTCCACGCATATCTCCTTCACCAACATCTGGACGGCCGCGCCGACCCGCGCGGCGCTCCTGGATGCCATGCAAAAGCGCCGGATGTACGGTTCCACCGACAACATCGTCGCCGATTTCCGCAGCGGAACGCACTTCATGGGAGAGTCCTTCACCACCAGCACCCAACCGTTATTCCTGGTGCGCTTATGGGGGACGGCGCCGTTTGAAAAAGTGGTCGTGGTCAAGGACAACAACATCGTGTTTTCCACCAGCGGCGACCGTTTTGTGGGGTTCAACTATCAGGACACGACCCAGCAGAAGGGCCAGACCAGCTATTACTACGTGCGCGGATTGCAGACCGACGGGCAGGTCGTATGGGTGAGCCCGATGTGGGTAACCATGCAATGAGACGCGTACCGGGATTTCTGACAGTCTTGGTTTTTGCGGCGGCGCTCCACGCCCAGGCCCCGGTCTTTCGCCCCTTACACGTTTCCGCAGCGGGCACTGTGGTCGACGACCTTGGGCACCCCGTGCTGCTCCACGGTCTCAATCGCAGTGCGACTGGATACGGAAACGCTGACGCGAATGCCACTGATCAGGACTATCAACAACAGAACCAGCTGTTGTCGATGAACGTGGTGCGCATTTTCGTGAACAGCGCCTGGTGGACTGGCAATGTGCAGGTTCCCATCGCCAACCTGCCCTACCAGAACTACGTCGATCAGCTGATCCAACGGGCCAAGAAGTACGGCAACTACGTGCTGATTCTGAAGGCCGGGCAGTTTCCCGATGCTCCCTGCGGCGCGAGCGGAGTCAATTGTCCCGCGTCCAACCAGGGCGACTTGAACTGCCAGGCCAATGCCGCGCTTTGCTTCGATCAGGACACCACCGGCACTTATATCTTTGATGCACTGCAGTTCTGGAGCCAATTCACGCAGAGATACGCTTCCGATCCGGCGATTCTCTACGACACCTGGGAGAACATGCGTGGCTTGGACCCGGATACCTGGAGCAACAACGAAAACGAATTGATCGCTACGATCCGAACCTACAGCCCGGGAGCATTGATTTTTGTGGGGGACACCGGTACAGCCTTTGAGGCCGTTGTTGCCGGCACCGAGCCGGATCTCGCCTGGTCCAACATCGTGTGGAATTTCCACATCTATAATGGCCCGGCCGGCGCTTGCAGCGACCCGGTGTCGACGCGTTATGCCAACTGGTCGCAGAATTTCGACCCCCTAGTAAGTTATGCGCAGCAAAACGGTCACGCCGTCGTCATGTCGGAATGGGGCGGCTGCAATGACACTGAACCGTATCACACGAACATCACCTCGTACGCCAGGACGCACTCGGTCGGACTGATTTATTTCGACAGCAGCAATCTTATTACGGTGACCGCGGGCACGTCTCAGTTGACGGCGGTCGGTACGAAGGTCGCCCAAGCGTATGCCGGGCTGACGGGCTGCACCTATATGTTGAGCGCGGGTGGACAGGTGTTCCCCGCGGCGGGTGGAAACGGAAGTATCGGTATCACCGCGCTGCCGGGATGCGCTTGGAGCGCGTCGGGCGCGCCCAATTGGGTCACCGGTACCACGTCGGGCAGTGGCAACGGCACGCTCAACTACCAGGTGACCGCGAATCAAGGTCCCGACCGCTCGGTGACCATCACGGTCGCCGGGATCTCCTTCACCATCGAGCAACAAGCTTCCTCGATCGTGGGCTTGGCGTCGATCGGCTCGATGGCGCACATCGCGGCCGAGGGAGGCTGGACCACGGCGTTCACATTTGTCAACAAAGGGGCTTCTTCGGCCCAGACGCGCTTCAGCCTGTTCGGCGATTCCAGCGACCCCAGCGGCAACGGTCCGCTGACAGTGCCGCTCGCCTTTCCGCAGCAGCCCGCCGCTCCAGGTCCGCTGATAGCCGCGTCGCTCGACCGTACGCTTTCCGGCAACGCTTCGCTGGTCATCAACAGCGCCGGTCCGCTCACTTCGCCGGTGCTGACCGGATCGGCGCAACTGGCGGCCACCGGAGCGGTGGACGGTTTCGCCGTTTTCCGCCAGCTGTCGACCGCCCAGGAGGCCGTGGTGCCTCTGGAAACCCGTAACGCCAGCTCCTATTTACTGGCCTTCGACAATACCGGCGGCGTGGTGATGGGCGTAGCGGTGGCCAACCTTTCGCAGCAGCTCGCCAACATCGGAGTCGTGATTCGCGACGATACCGGCAAGCTTATCGGGCCACTTGGCGCCATGATCGCGCTCGCCGGTAACGGGCACACATCGTTCGTTTTATCGGATCCTGTTGCTGGTTTTTCAGTCACGGCCAACATTCGCGGCACCATCGAATTCGACGCGCCCCCCGGCGTCCAGATCAGCGTGCTGGGCATCCGCTCCACGCCGCCCAATCACGCACTGACCACGATTCCCGCGCTGGTGAATGCCGGAACCGGCGGCGGCTCTATTGCTCACATCGCTTCCGGGAACGGCTGGCAAACCACATTCGTTCTGGTCAACACGGGCACAACCGCGGCGCAGATTCATCTGAAGTTCTTCGCCGATGCAACCGGCGCAGCGCTCTCCCTTCCGCTTTCTTTCCCTCAGCCCAATGGCGGCGCCGCTACCGTGGCATCCTCCGTCGATCAAACTCTGGCGGCGGGAACGACCCTGTTGATTCTGAGCACCGGTCCGTCATCGAGTCCGTTAACGCTGGGCTCGGCGCAGCTCACCACCAACGGTAGCGTTGGTGGATTCGTGATCTTTCGCAACAATCCCTTTGCCCAGGAGGCCGTGGTGCCGCTCGAAACCCGCAACGCCAACGCCTATATTCTGGCTTTCGATAATACCGGCGGCAGGGCCACAGGCATCGCGATCAACAGCGTTTCTTCGCAGACCCTGAACGTGCCTGTGGTGGTTCGAGACGATACCGGCGCGCAGATCGCCACCGACACCCTGACGCTTCCCGCCAACGCACACCAGTCCTTCGTTCTGGTGACCGATAAGTATCCCGCCACGGCCAACATTCGCGGCATCATCGAGTTTGATACGCCGCCCGGAGGGCAGATCGGAGCCCTCGGAATCCGCGCCACCGGACAGGCCTTCACCACTCTGCCTGCGCTGGTAAAGTGAGGGATCGGATGCTTGAGGATCGCCACCAATCCGCGTTAATCGATTCTCAAACGTCGGCTCTGTTGTCGGAATATGGGTTCGCGGCCGTCGTTGGCGTCCTCCTGCTGTTGAACCTTACCGGTACGTTCAAGACCGTCTTTGGTCTCGACACCGCCATCCTCATCACCGTCCTTGCCGGGTACAAAACTTTCTACAACTCAATCTCCGCGCTGCTCGAAAAGAGGATCTCCGCGGATCTGGCACTGTGCGTGGCGGTGATCGCTGCACTTTCGGTGGGCGAATATTTGGCCGCCGCCGAAGCCATGTTCATCGTCATGGTGGGGGAGGGCCTGGAGTCTTTTGCCGCCGGTCGAACCGAAGCCGCCATCCAGCGCTTTGTCGGGCAGATGCCGCGCATCGCGCGCCTGCTGAAGGATGGAATCGAAGAGGAAGTGGATGCCGCGACGCTAGCCCCGTACGACGTCATCGTGGTGCGCGCCGGTGAACGCATTGCCGCCGACGGCGTCATCGAGCAGGGAATGTCCAGCATCGACGAGAGCTCCATCACGGGCGAGCCTTTGCCTCACGACAAACAACCCGGAGACGAAGTCTTTTCGGGCACCTTGAATGGTAACGGGTTGCTGCGCATTCGGGTGACGCGCGCGGGCGCGGAGACTACGCTTGCACGCGTCATCGAACTAGTGGAAGAGGCTAAGGAAAAACAGGCACCTGTTGAGCGCCTAGCGGACCACTACGCCCGCTATTTCCTGCCGGCGCTGCTGCTGGCCGCCGCGATCACGTTCTATTTCACGGGGAACTGGCTGCGGACTGTAGCGGTGCTGATCGTGGCCTGCCCTTGCGCCCTGATCCTGGCCACTCCCACCGCCATGGTGGCGGCGATTGGAGGCCTCGCGCGTCGCGGAATCCTGGTGCGGGGTGGCGCCGTTCTGCAACGTGCCGCCAGGGTGGACACAGTGGTGTTCGATAAGACCGGCACTGTGACCGAGGGCCA
>Ga0070735_10004013_pt1 | contig 12571 bp, 9 predicted proteins | sample Coa_R1_FD_66443 | JGI IMG/M metagenome (GOLD analysis project Ga0070735, IMG submission 66443) | Surface soil microbial communities from Centralia Pennsylvania, which are recovering from an underground coalmine fire - Coalmine... | ecosystem: Environmental > Terrestrial > Soil > Unclassified ...
TAGGGCGCGGAAGACTGGCGCGCCGACGAACTGCGCGGCGTGCGGCGTGAGGACGACGTGGATCTCGGCGCCGGCCTTGGCGAGCGCGCTGCAGACATCGGCGGCCTTATAGGCGGCGATGCTGCCCGACACGCCGAGGAGGATCCGCCTGCCGGTCAGGTCGGGAATCACTGGCGGGGCTCCGGAGGCTGAACTCGCCCCCCAACTCCCCAATTCTGGGTTCGCCCCCCAACCCCCCAATTCTGGGGGGAGTGTCGCACGGCAATTCGCCCCCCAACCCCCCAATTCTGGGGGGCTCTTGGGGTGGCGGCGACCGTGGCTCGGGCGCGCGTTTGCGGGTCGGAAGTTTGCGGGATCACTGGCGCGGCTCACTTGGGACGCGGCACCGCTCCGCGACGAGAATGCTGCGGAGCTGGTCCAGCGCGTGATCGAAGTCGTCGTTCACGATCGCGTAGTCGTAGAGCGGAATGCAGGATATCTCGGCGGTCGCGATGCTCAGACGCTCGGCGATTCGGATTTCCGAGTCGGAGCCGCGCTTTCTCAGGCGCTCTTCGAGGGTCTCGATGGAGGGCGGCTGAATGAAGATCAGGACCGTGTCGGGAACGACGGTCCGCACGATCTGCGCTCCCTGCACCTCGATCTCCAGCACCACGTCCATCCCCTGGTCGCGCAGCAGGGCGACGGGCGCCAGGGGCGTACCGTAGTAGTTGCGATTGTACTCGGCGTACTCGACGAAGCGATCGGCGGCGATGTCCGCGACGAACTGCTCGCGCGTCAGGAAGTGGTAGTCGACTCCATCCACCTCGCCGGGCCGCGCCAGGCGCGTGGTCGCGCTGACGCTCTTGACGATGCCCGGGACGCGGTCCAACAGAGCGGCAAGGAGACTGCCTTTTCCGACTCCGGAGGGGCCGGAAAGCACGAAGAGGCGGCCGCGGGACGGCTTGGGGAACGAGGATTCGGGCAGGTCGGTCATGTTATCGAATTATAGCACCCTTCGGCGGAGCGGTCAAATTGAGAGCCGGGGCACGAACTTGACAATGGAGACGGCTTTCTCCTATAATTCCACGAAGCGCACCCCGGCCGCGCCGACATTTGGCCGGAGCCCTTCCGCATGCTGCCCCAAGTCTGCCGAATCCGCATTGCCGTTCTGCAAGTACGCTCGAAGGAGTGAAGTCGCGCTATGGCCGGTGTCGCCCTCAAGAACCTGACGAAGTCGTTCAACAGAGTAATGGCCGTCAACGATATGAACCTGGAAATCCGCGACAAGGAGTTCATGGTCTTCGTCGGGCCGTCCGGCTGCGGGAAGACGACGGCGCTGCGGATGATAGCCGGCCTGGAGGAATCGACGGCCGGCGAGATATACATCGGCGACCGGCTGGTGAACGACGTATCGCCGAAGGACCGGGACATCGCGATGGTGTTCCAGAACTACGCGCTCTACCCGCACATGACGGTCCGGGACAACATGAGCTTTGGGCTGCGGCTGAAGCGGCTGCCGACGGGAGGCGTGTGGCCGTTCAATACGCGGCGCGCCTTCACGCCGGAGGAGATCGACCGGCGCGTGAAGGACGCGGCCGAGATGCTGGGCCTGGGCGCGCTGCTGGAGCGGAAGCCGAAGGAGCTCTCAGGCGGGCAGCGGCAGCGCGTGGCCCTGGGCCGGGCGATCGTGCGCGAGCCGAAGGTGTTCCTGATGGACGAGCCGCTCTCCAACCTGGACGCGAAGCTGCGCGTACAGACGCGGGCCGAGCTGATCAAGCTGCACCGGCGGCTGGGCATCACGACCGTGTACGTGACGCACGACCAGGTCGAGGCGATGACGATGGGCGACCGGATCGCCGTGATGAGCAACGGCGTGATCCAGCAGTGCGACAAGCCGCTTACGCTCTACAACCATCCGACGAACCTGTTCGTGGCGGGATTCATCGGCTCGCCGGCGATGAACTTCGCGCCGGTGGAGATCGTGGCGCAGGACGGCGGGCTGGTCGCCAGGGCGCCGGGCTTCCAGGTGACTCTCCCGGAGACGCAGGCGGCGCGCGCCCGCGATCACGTCGGGAGGTCGTGCATCTTCGGCATCCGCCCGGAGGACATCTTCGACAAGGGGATCGCCACGCTCGTCAAAGCGACGCCCGGCAACACGATCACGGTGACGGTGGACGTGATCGAGCCGCTGGGCAGCGAGGTGGAGATGTACCTGAAGGCGGGAGAAACGACGCTGATCGCAATGATCGACAGCGCCTCCGCCGCGAAGATCGGCGATACCATCGAGGTGGTACTCAATATGGACAAGACGCACCTGTTCGACAAGGACACGGAGCAGGCGCTGTTCTAAGGGGGGATATTTATTTTGCTGAGTTCATGAGGGGTTATTCAGTCATAAGGCTGCAAAATAACCCCGCGACGGAACTCGGATCGAACGGATTTGGCGGTTTGTGGGATTGCGAGCCGGACGGCTGTGCCGCAGATGCTCGGCATTGCGGACGTTGGCGCAGATAGTCCCGCGCGACTTGCGACAGGTTTGTTGCGGCGATGTTTCCAATGCGCCAGCCGGCGGGCTGATGCGCAGGGGGGCGATACGATGGATTGCCGGGACCGAACCGTTCGGGAATGCCACGGGACGCTCGTGCGAATCATGAAGTGTATTGGTACGTTCCGCAACGCGTACGGACAGTGGCCGACTGATATCGAGGTGTCGGACGGTATTCTGCGGTCCCTAATAGACGTTTACCTAACGCCGCTCGGGTTTTTTGACCTGCAACGCCGCCTTCGCATCCGCGAAGCGCCCGAACGCGAGGAAGAGTGGATTCTTGTCCGGTCGGACGGCGATCACAGTTACAACTACACCTATGGCCGCTTTGGCGGCGCGGCCGGCAATGCAGGTGCTACTGGCGGCCATACGTTAGATGGCGTAGCCGAATGGCTGGGATGGGACCTGCCGGAAGGAATGTAGAGTCGGAGCGTAGTCCATGTTGAAGCGCACGGAGCCGTATCAGCACGCCGACGCGACCAGCCCCATGCGGCCGGAAGTGGGCGCGCAGGCGCAATTCAAGAAGTCGAAGCCGCCGAAGACGTATCGCTACGATAGCTCCATCGCTCCGGAGCTGCAGTGGGACGAGGGCGCCGGACGCGACCAGGCCGAGGCTCTGCTGCACGATATTGCCGCCGCGTCGACGCTGGAGGGGGCGAAGGAAAAGGCGCAGGAGCTGCTGCGGATGTGCCGGCCGTTCCTGAACTGGGCCGGCCGGGCCGAGCGCGCCGCGTTCGACGTGCCGACGCTGCCGCTGTTCGTTCACGAGCGGCTCTCCACGGCCGCCATCCTGGAGACCCTGCGCGGCCACAAGCGCGACAAGCAGCTTGCGATGGACGACCTGTTCGGCGAGACGCCGCGCAGCGTGGCCGACTCGGTGCTGCGCGCCTACGAGTACCCGGAGAAGTGGGTAAACCGGCTTATTCTCGGCGACTCCCTGGTGGTGATGAACTCGCTGCTTCAGTTCGAGCAGATGGGCGGCCAGGTCCAGATGGTCTACTTCGACCCCCCATACGGTATCTCGTACAAGTCCAACTTTCAGCCGTTCGTAAGGAAGCGCGAGGTGGCGAACGGCGAGGACGCGGACATGACGCGCGAGCCGGAGACGGTGCGCGCCTACCGCGACACCTGGACGCTCGGCATCCACTCCTGGCTCACCTACCTGCGCGATCGCGCGCTCCTCGCGCGCGAGCTGCTCGCGCCGACCGGCAGCTTCTTCCTCCAGATCAACGACGAGAACCTGAGCTACGCCCGGCAGGTGCTGGAAGACGTGTTCGGGCGCGAGAATTTCGTCGTGACATTTGTGGTCAAGAAGAAGGGCGCGCAACGCGGATCGCTGGTCGATCCCGTGAATGATTACATCGTATGGGTCGTGCGCGATAAGGATCGCGCTAAGACTGCGTATCGCCAGTTGTTTGAAAAGGTGACTATTGATAAGGATTTGACCAGAGACTTCAAATATGTTGAGCGTCAGGACGGTTCGACATGTTTGGTTTCCGAATTGCAAGCGCCCTCTGGAGCAGCCGTTGACTACCTGCAGCGGCCAGACTTGATCCCAGCGGATTTCCCAGAGTTGAGGGTCTTCGCAGCCAATCCACTCACGAGCGGTGGGGTTTTCCGAACGCAACACGTGGAGTACTCGTTCGGAAACAGGACGTTCCATCCCGGTAAGGGTAATTCGTGGAAGCACAGCGCAATTACCGATGACGGCTCGCCTTCGGGAATGGACAAGTTGAAGCTCGCCAACCGACTTTTCGCGGGAGAGAACCAACTTCGATTTAAGCGGTACCTTAGTGACTTCGGGTTCAAGGAATTATCCAATTGGTGGGATGGTCTTGGCGGCGCGGGCAAGCCGATCTACACGGTGCAGACGAACGAGGAGATCGTCAAGCGGTGCATGCTGATGACGACCGATCCCGGCGATCTTGTGCTCGACATCACCTGCGGCAGCGGCACGACGGCGGTGACGGCGGAGGCGTGGGGCCGCCGCTGGATCACGACCGACGTGAGCCGGGTTCCGCTCGCGCTGGCGCGGCAGCGGCTGCTGACCAGCACGTTCGACTACTACGAGCTGCGGGACCCTTCCCGCGGTCCCGCGGGCGGCTTCGTCTATAGGCGGAAGCAGAACAGCCGTGGCGAGGAGGTGGGCGGAATCGTGCCGCACATCACGAGCAGCACGATCGCCAACGACGAGCCGCCCAAGGACGAGGTGATGGTGGACCGCCCGGAGAAGCGCGGCGGCGTGGTGCGCGTAACCGGCCCGTTCGTGGTGGAGGCGTCGATCCCGTCGGCGATGGCGTGGGACGACGCGGGAGACGGGTCCGACAGCGCGCCGGACGGGGCCTCGGGCTCGGGCCAGGCGGCCGGATACCTCGACCGGATGGTTCGCGCGCTGCGGAGCAGCCCGACTCTGCGACTTCAGGCCGGCCAGAGCGTGACGCTGGAGGGCGTGCGGCCGGTGACGCGCTCGCTGGCTCTCCACGCGGAGGCGAGCGTTCCGGCGAGCATCGCCGAGGGCAGCCCATCGCTTGCGGATCTGACGGACGAAGCGATGGAGGCCGGAGGCGGCGCGCTGCCGGGCCTTACCGCGCGCCGCGTCGCAATTGTGATCGGCCCCGAGAATGGGACTGTCAGCGAGAAGCAGGTCTGGGAGGCGGCGCGCGAGGCGAACGTGAAGGGGTACCAGCACCTGTACGTGATCGGGTTCGCCATACAACCGAACGCGCGCGAGCTGGTGGAGAAGTGCGAGGATGCGGTAGGGGTGAGCGCCACCTACCTCCAGGCGACGCCGGACCTGATGATGGGCGACCTGTTGAAGAACATGCGAAGCAGCGAGCTGTTCAGTGTATGCGCCCTTCCAGACGTGACGCTCCGCCGGTCGGGCGATCGGTACGAGGTGCAACTCCACGGCCTCGACTACTTCGATGCCGCGACGCAGCAGCCCGACGCGCTTTCCGGCGACGACGTTCCGGCCTGGTTCCTGGATACGGACTACAATGGCCGAGTATTCCACGTGCAGCAGGCCTTCTTCCCGCGGACCGGCGCATGGAGCGCGCTGCAGAATGAGCTGAAGCGCGAGTTTGCGCCTTCGGTCTGGGCGCACCTGAGCGGCACCACGAGCGCGCCGTTCGACGCGGGCGAGCATGGCACGGCAGCGGTCAAAGTGATCGACGATCGGGGCAACGAGCTGATAGTCGTGAAGAGGCTTGCGGAGGCTGTGAGCTAGATGAGCAACCATCTGCAGCGCCTGGAGATCGAAAACTACAGGGGATTCGACCAGCTCACGCTGGACGATCTTGCGGATGTCAACGTGATCGTCGGCAGGAACAACGTGGGCAAGACGGCCCTTTTCGAAGCGCTCGTGCTGCTCGGCTGGCCGTGTCACGTAGACAATTCGGTCACCCTCAACGAAATCAGAGGACTACCGAAGCTCGCCGCGACAACGGAGGAGACCTGGTCGCTTCACTTCAACCAGCGGCATGCGGGCTTACCGGTCCGCATACTGGGATCAGGAGCGGAGGGCTCCCGGCGCGAGCTGACGCTCCGGATGGGCCAGGGCGCGGAGCTGATCAAGGATCGCAACGGGGCAGGCGGCAGCCCGCTGGAACCCAACCTTTCCGCGCTCCGCCAGCAGTCCGTGGTTCGGTTCGAATTCGAGCATTCGAACGGCGAATCGGCCTGGGCGATAGCCGCCGTGGTGGGCGGCAAGCTGGCAGTCATCGACTCGTCGGTCCTGCCCAGCCCGGTTATGTCCTGCCATGCGAGCACGTGGCGGCTGCTGGTAGAAGCGCCTCAGTTATACAGCGACGTTGTTCGGGCCGGGCAGGAACGCATGTTTCTGGAGGGCATTCGATCCATCGACGCGGACATCAGCCGCTTCGACCTCCTGACGCGCGCCGGGATTCCGACGCTGCACGCCAGTCTTGGCGATGGTCCTCTGCTGCCGGTGCAGGTTATGGGCGACGGCGTCGCGCGTGTCGCGAGCTGGCTGCTGGCGATCACCCGTCTTAGCGATGCGTGGTACCTCATCGATGAGGTGGAGGCCGGCATCCACCACAGCGCGCTCGTCAATGTGTGGCGCGTCCTCATCGAAACCGCGAAGCGGCGTAACGTTCAGGTGTTTGCGACGACGCACTCCTACGAGGCGCTGGAGGCTCTGAACGAGGCGCATCGCTCGCTCAGTAAGCGTAATCGTCCATCTATGCGCGTGATTCGCCTGCAGAAGACCCGTGATGAGATTGGCGTCATCCCCTATGACGAGGGCGTCCTCGCCGCCGCGGTTTCCGGCGAAGTGGAAGTTCGGTAGCGACGTGGCTCGAGGCGATGCAGACACCTCTCCAATACTCGCGCTCTGTGAACACGAAGACGACATCAGCCTTGTGCGATGGGTGGCGAACCGTGCATCTGTGACCGGTATTGAGTTTCGCCATATAAACGGCTGGCCGGGTATCGACGATCTTCTTCTCGCTCACATAAAGGATCCGGTGTTCGGCGGCCATCCCCCCGTGATTGCCGCAATCGTCGACGGCGATACGGACCCGGTGGAGCGCCGCAAACAGATCGGCCGGCGATTCAAGAGGCTTGCCCCCGCTTCGCAGCTCTTCGTATACCTGCTGCCCGACAACGACGGTACAGGCGAACTGGAAGACCTGTTCCTTGCCGCATGCACCGATACCGCGCTGCTCGATTGTGCAGACAAGTACGCCGACTGCGTCGAGCAGCAGCCGGCGAACAGGGCAAAGCGGTCGAAGCTGCGGTACCAGGCTTACGCCGCGCCGCGCAGGTTCGAGCGGCGGGCGATTCAGCACTCACCTTTCGACAGCGAGCTGGACTACGCGCATCCGCACATCCAGAAGCTCGCGGCGTTCCTGGCTCAATGCCGCGCGGGAGCATAAATGGCGGACTACGAGGTTGACGAGCCTATTCTGAATACCGCTTTCGACGAACCGTCGCTCTACTGGTATTTGGAGAAGGGCAAGGCGCCCGACAAGCGACTGGGCCGCCGTCGTGCAGTGGTTTTTCCGCCACACAACCAGAGGCGCGGGTGGATGCCCGACCCCGGCGTACTGGAACCGTCGCCGGAGTATGCCACCGGTTTCGACCTGGTACTCGTCAACCGCATCCGCGAGCAAATCAAGGCGTGGCGCGCGGCACAGTATGATGGCGCCTCGGTCATTACGCAGGACCTTCTCGGCTATTGGAGCCGCGACGGACGCAAATCGCGCCTCTTTTACGCGCAGCGGGAGGCCGCGGAGACTGTTATCTTCCTCACGGAGGCGCGCGCGGACTTTCTCCAGGGAATCCGCGTGCCGCGCGACGAGCCGAGCGATGAGCGCAAGGCTGCGGGCTACTCAGGGTTCTTACGTTACGCGCTGAAGCTGGCGACCGGGAGCGGGAAGACCACGGTCATGGCAATGCTCGCGGCCTGGAGCGTCCTCAATAAAGTCTCCAATTCCTCGGACAAGCGGTTCAGCGACACAGTCCTTGTGATCTGTCCAAACGTGACGATCCGCGACCGCCTGCGCGAGCTCGATCCGCAACTTGGCGACGCCAGCCTCTACCGCACGCGCGACATTATCCCGCAGCCGTTAATGTCCGCACTCTGTCAGGGCAATGTCGTCCTGACGAACTGGCACGTCTTCGAGCCGCAGACGCCAGGCGTAAATGGGGAAAACAGCCGCGTTAACCGCAGCGGTGTGCCGCTGACCACCGTCGAGTCGATCACGATCGGTGTGGAGAACACAACGCGCCGCGGCACGCGTGTGCTTACCATGGAAACGCTGGAGAGACAGGCGGCGGCGGGACTTATCAGGGTGTTGGCAGAGGAGCGCGGGCGGGGCGGGGAGCTCGTTAAGGCGAAGGTGCAGGTAACGCGCTACATCGAGAGCGACACGGCCCTGGTCAAGCGCGTGCTCGAAGGGCTCGGAGGCAAGCGCAATATTCTCGTCTTCAACGACGAGGCGCACCATGCGTACCGCATTACGCGCCCACCGTCCGAAGAGGAGGAGACGGAGGAGTTCGGCGAGGAGGAGGAGGCCGAAGAGTTCTTTCACGAGGCGACCGTCTGGGTAGATGGTCTCGACAAGATCAACAGGGTGCGTGGCGTGAACCTTTGCATCGACCTGTCGGCTACACCGTACTACCTTGGCCGCGTAGCCGCGGAGGCCAATAAGCCCTTCCCATGGGTCGTTAGCGATTTCGGGCTTATAGACGCGATTGAGAGCGGGCTGGTGAAGATACCTCAGCTTGCGACGCGCGATACCTCCGGCGAGGAGATCGCCGGTTATTTCAATATTTGGCAGTGGATTCTGCCGAAGCTGACGCCGGCAGAGCGCGGCGGCAGGAAGGCATCGCCAAAGCCCGATGCGATTCTGAAGTATGCACATACGCCGATCGCAATGCTTGGCTCGCTATGGCAGGCGATGCTCGACGAGGGCTTTGCCGGCGACGATAAGCGTCCCCACGTAATGATCCTGGTCTGCAAGAACACCGCGATCGCCAAGACGATCTACGAGTGGCTTGCGCATGGCATCTGTCCGACCGGCATTCCGCCCGTTAACGTAAAGGGGTTTCACAATCACGTCGATTACGTTAGCACAATCCGCGTAGACAGCAAGGTTACGCACGAGACGGATAGCGGCCATGCAAAGGACGCAGAGAAGCGGTGGATGCGTCACACACTCGATACCGTCGGCAAGGCTCAGTGGCCATACGATCGAGGCGGTAGCCCGATCTATCCGCAGGGCTTTGAGGAGCTCGCACATGAGCTTGGTCGTCCGCTCCACCCTCCCGGCCGCGACGTGCGCTGCATTGTGAGTGTCGGAATGCTTACTGAAGGGTGGGACTGTAACACCGCAACGCATATTCTTGGCCTGCGCCCTTTCATGAGCCAGCTGCTCTGCGAGCAGGTAGTCGGCCGAGGCCTGCGCCGGACAGATTACGAGCCGATGGCGAACGGGTTGATGAGGGAGGAGGTTGCGAAGGTCTTCGGCGTGCCGTTTGAGGTCGTACCCTTTAAGGCGAGCGCCGGGCCGGCGACCACTCCACGCGAGAAGCGGTACCACATTCATGCGTTGCCGGAACGAGCAGGCCTGGAAATCCGGTTTCCGCGCGTCGAGGGCTTCGATCCGCACATTCGACGGCGAGTTACGGTCGACTGGCTGACTGTCCCGACGCTGGAGATCGACCCGAAACGAATACCGCCCGAAGTTGAGGTCAAGGGCCTCAGCATCACAAATGAGGGCAGGATGTCGGTAATCGGTCCCGGCAAGGCGGAGATCGTAACGCTGGATGCGCATCGTAGGTCGGTTCGCATCCAGTCGATCGAATTTGCAATCGCAGCCGAGCTGACGAGGGGATATCTGCTTCAGCCGAAATGCGATGTGCCTGCGCAAGCGCTTTTCCGGCAGCTTCTGGAAATCGTAAAGCGCTATGTTCGCGATCGCATCGTTGTTACCGGGATCGGCGACCGCAGGGATATCGGCTGTTCGCCGTACTACGGCTGGGTAATCGAGACGCTATTGGAGGCGATTCGGCCGGACACGGCGTCTGGCGAGGACTCCGAACTGCCACGGTACGAGCGGCGGCGCGGAGATGGAACCACGGCGGATGTTTCGCTTTGGACATCGCGTGAGGTCCGCGACGTGGTTCACTCGCACCTTAACTGCGTAGTGTTCGACACGTCAACGTGGGAGCAGTCAGCCGCTTACTACCTCGACACGTCGCGGCACGTCCATAGCTTTGTCAAGAACTCAGGGCTTGGTTTTGCGGTGCCGTACTTCTGGAATGGTGAGCGGCACGAATTCGTGGTTGATTATATCGCCGTGTTGAACGGCGTCCCGAATACCAAGCTTCTCCTGGAGGTTAAGGGCGGTCGCGAGCCGCAGGACAAAGTTGCGGCTAAAGAGGCGGGTGCAAACCGGTGGGTCGCCGCCGTCAACGCCGAGGGGTCGCACGGCAAATGGGTTTACCGCACTGTACGCGATCCACAGGACGTTCCGAGGGTGCTCGCCGAGTTAACTTCGTAGTCCTCAATCTCCTCGCAGCGTGGACTGCGCCAGGATGGTCTCGGCGACGGCCATGGTGTGGACGGCGTCGGCGAAGCAGGAGCCGGGTTGGGTGCCGGACTTGACGGCGTCGATGAATTCCCGGTTCTTGGCGCGGAAGCCGCCGAAGACGTGGAATTCGGAGCTGCCGGCCTCTTCCTTCGTGTCGAACACCTTCCCCGTCGTGTCGCCGTCCGCGTAGAGCGTGCCCTTGCCCTCGTGCTCGGCCTCGGCGCAGATGCCCGGCGCATGCATCTGGACGCGGAAGGTACGCCGGCCGCTGGTCCAGCTATTCATGAGCACGCCGGTCGCGCCGTTGTCGAACCGCAGGACCGCCGTGATGAAGTTGATGTCCGGCACGCCGACCCGCCGCGTGACGGACTGGACCTCGACCACCTTGCTTCGGTGTTCGCCCCCGCACATCCAGCGCAGCGTGTCGATGGCGTGGACGCCGTCGTCCATCATATGGTCGCGCGCCTCCAGGTAGGGCTCCTGCATGCATTTGTAGAACTCGCAGACGGCGTGCGTGATCGGCCCTCGCTCGAGGCAGGCGTCGCGGAGGCGCACGACCATGGGGCAGGTGCGGCGCTGGAAGCTCACCTGCGTGATGCAGCCGTGCTTCTCCGCCAGGTAGGCCAGCGAGCGCGCCTCGTGAAGCGTGATGCCCATCGGCTTCTCGACGTAGAGGTTCTTCCCCTGCTCCAGGCACCACTTCCAGATCGGGTACATGATGTTCGGGTGGCCGATGGCATATACGGCGTCCGGCGCGGTCTCGCTGACAAAGCGGCGGTAGTCGTCGACCCCCTGGCATAGGAACCGCCCCTGGACGCCGTACTTTTCCGCGGTCTTATTCAGCCGCCCGGGGTCCAGCTCGCAGATGCCGGCGATCTCCACGTCGTCGAAGGATGCAAGCGAAGGGTAGTGGACCGAGTTGGCCATCGATCCCGCGCCGATCATCAGAACCCGGATTCTGCCGCTCATGGGTGTCACCTATCTCCTGGTAGCGTCGTGCTGCCGGATTATACGGCGGGGTGGCAGCGGAACCCTCCACGGGATCCGGGAAACTGCGGACGGGACGGTGTGACGGGGACTGCAGGCCAGAAGTCTTCTCGACAGGATGCGGAGGATGGGGCGGATGGACAGGATGGGCGTTCGCAAGCTGCGGTTCGAGAAGTGAAATTCGCTCCCGTGATGGCGGGCGACCGCCCGGGACGGCAATGCGTGGCGGACGGAGCCGGGCGCTGTCGTTATCGCCTTGTGAGCGCCCAGACCTGCCAGGCGAAGATCGCGAGCCAGAAGATGGTGACCCAGGGCGGCTTGGCCCAGCAGCGCCACTGGGTGACGCCGCGGGCCGCGGCGACGATGTAGAACAGCGCGGCCAGGCCGGAGAGCGCCAACAGGGCGTACCGCTGGAAAATCAGCACCAGAAACGCCGCTTTGCAGAAGGTGAACGCCCAGCCCTCGATCTGCTTGCCCTGCTGTTTTCTTAGCCACTCTTGCATCTTGTTACTCCACTTCGTGCGCGTGCTGCAGGGCTCTTACGGATCGGAACGATGGGACGAATCGCGGTTTCATGCTGCTACCGGGCGACGAGCTCAATGGTTTCCGCGAAGCGCTTCCGGCCGCGGCGGAGCACGTTGTACTCGCAGAAGGAGACGGCCTCGCCGTCCTCCAGCAGGATTTTGGTGCAGCACTGGTCGATCCGGCGCCGGTCGTACGTGTGCGCGTCCATGAACGGCTTGACGACGATGCGGAAGATGCGCCTGCCGATCTCGTCGCGGTTGCCGATCAGCGGCACGAGATCGCGGACCCCCGCGCGTCGGAAGAGGAGGGCCAGGTCGGCGAGCGTGCGCCGCGCGCGAAGGTGCGCCACGTCGGACCAGACTCGCCGTGCGGCGGCGCCGAGCAGCCCGGCAAAGCTGATCCGATCGGCGAACAGATCCAGATAGCGCGCGACGTCGAGGTGGCGGGGCAGCGGCGTGATCACCTTGCGCTCGGCGTC
>Ga0070735_10004014_pt1 | contig 12571 bp, 6 predicted proteins | sample Coa_R1_FD_66443 | JGI IMG/M metagenome (GOLD analysis project Ga0070735, IMG submission 66443) | Surface soil microbial communities from Centralia Pennsylvania, which are recovering from an underground coalmine fire - Coalmine... | ecosystem: Environmental > Terrestrial > Soil > Unclassified ...
GCGCATGGCGGGAACCGCACCGGACGCATGTTTACCGGCGACCGCAGCGGCGATTGGCTTTATCGGGCGCTGTTCAAAGCGGCCTTTGCCAATCAGCCCCGGTCCGAATGCCGAGACGATGGGCTGCGTTTAATCGACTGCGCGATCACGGCCGTGTGCCACTGCGCTCCGCCGGCAAACAAGCCCGAGCCGGCCGAAATCGCCAATTGCAGCGGCTGGCTGCGAGAGACCATCGACCTCGCGCCTGTTCGCGTCTTCGTCGCCTTGGGACAGATCGCGTGGCGCGCGGTGGCCGTCGAGTCCCGCCGCCGCGGCTGGCAGAGCGAGCGGCTGCCGAAGTTCGGCCACGCGACGGTCGCCCGGCTGGCAGAGAAACGCCTTTTGATCGGCAGCTATCACCCCAGCCAGCAGAATACATTCACCGGAAGACTCACCGAGCCGATGTTCGATCGGGTGTTTGCACTCGCTCGAAGGCATTTGGAATCGGCGTGATGGGTTTGTCATTCCGCCGGGAGATTTGACGTGCCGCGGCCCCTCGATGACATTCGCGTTCTTGATCTCTCCCGCGTGCTCGCGGGGCCTTACTGCACGATGCTGCTGGGCGACCTGGGCGCCGAAGTGATCAAGATCGAGCGGCCGGAATCCGGCGACGACACGCGTCAATGGGGCCCCCCCTTTGCCGCCGGCGAAAGCGCCTATTATTTGTGCTGCAATCGAAATAAGAAGAGCGTCACGCTCAATTTCAAGACCGCGGCCGGCCGCGACATTGCGGCGCGGCTGGCCGACCGCTGCGACGTGCTGGTCGAAAACTTCCTTCCCGGCACGCTCGACGCCTGGGGACTCTCGTACGCAGAGCTTTCGCGCCGCAATCCGAGACTCGTGTATTGCAGCATTACCGGCTTTGGACAGACCGGACCGCGCCGCGACGAGCCGGGGTACGACATCATGATTCAAGCGCTGGCGGGCGTCATGAGCATCACCGGCGAATCGGCCGGCTCGCCGATGAAAGTCGGTGTGGCGATTTCCGACATCACCGCCGGAATGTTCGCCGCGAGCGCCATTCTGGCGGCGCTTTACGCCCGCGAGCGCTCGGGCCGCGGCGAGCGCATCGACATGGCGCTGTTCGACAGCACGATCGCCTGGCTGGCCAACGTCGGCTCGAATTATCTTGTGAGCGGCACCGTCCCGCACCGCCAGGGAACCGAGCATCCCAATATCGTTCCCTATCAGGCATTTCAGGCACGCGACGAGGCGCTGATTATCGCGGTGGGAAACGACGGACAATTCGTGAAGTTCTGCGCGGTGATCGGCCGGCCCGATCTGGCGGCCGATCGCCGCTTCACGACCAATGCGCTGCGCGTGCAAAATCGCCGCACGCTGCTCCCTGTGATCTCGGCCGAGATCGGTCGGCGGACGGCGGCGGAATGGCTCGCCGCCTTGGAACAAGCCGGCATTCCCTGCGGTCCGGTTAACACGATCGATCGCGTGTTTGGCGATCCGCAGACAGCAGCCCGCGACATGCGGATCGAGGTTCCGCATCCCACGATCGGGCCTCTCGCGCTGGCCGGCTCTCCGCTGAAATTCGCCTCGCTCGAAAGCCCCCCGCGCCGACCGCCGCCGCTGTTGGGCGAGCATACCGAACAAGTGTTGATGAGCCTCTTGGGCCTGGGTGCCGAAGACATCGGCAAGCTGCGTCAAAGCGGCGCCGTGTGAATCGTCATCGGGTCAAAATCCGATGCGTTGCGGGGCCGGCGTCGCCGACTTCTTTTTTCGCTTCTTTTTCGCGGCCGGTTTTTCTTCCGAGTCTCGTGCGGCTTGTTTGGCTTTGGCCTGGGCGGCTGCTTCGTCCTCGGCCAATTGTCGCATTTCGGCGATGTCGTCCCGCACTTCCTTGATTTTTTCTTCATCCAGGTACGTCGTCACAAGCTCCAGAGTTTCATCGCATAGCTTTTGGATGCGCACTTCGGTCGTGCGATCGCGGCGGGCGCGAGCCGATTTCAATGCCGGCAGGCGGATGGCGTTGAGCTCGGCGGCGAACCGCGACGCCTTGGGCATTTGATCGAGCTCTTTGAGAAGCGCGGCCGCCGCTTCCCATTCGTTCGCTTTGGCACGCGCTTTGGCGAGCGACACGAGCACGGCGCGACGTGCGACCGTATCGACCAGCTCGGCCTGCAAAAAGGCGACGCTTCCCTCGGTTTCCAGGCGCAATGTGTCGTCGGGCAGCTCCAAGAGGTCGGCGCTGCGAACGCCGGGAACGAACGGAACTCGGGCCAATAAAGCCTGACCGCTGCGGACGGTAAGCCACAGGGGCTCTCCGTCCGGCGCCAGTCCGGCGCTCACGGCGACCGCTCCCTGGCGGTCGGCGACGAGCCGCTGAATCGGTTCGGATTCGTGGCGTTCATCTTGCCCCTCGGGGTCAAGTTGCGGCGCCGGCGCGGCCGCAATTTCGACTTCCACGCCGGCCAGCGGCCTGCGCGAGGCCGATCGGGCCACGAGGGTCAACTCGGTGCCTCTGGTCCGGCGGTTGATGCCGAGCGCCACCGTTTGGACGCGGCGGCGCGGGGCAAGCGAAGTGCGCAGGCCGCTCGTCATGGTGCAACCGGCCAATCCACGTTCGACTTCGTCCACAACCAGGTACGTCCAGGGAACCCTCTGGATGCGCTCGATCGCGCGCTCGTTGTTCAAAAAGCAGAGAAAAGGCTCGAACGCGCTGCCGGGCGTGAGCGGCCGCCAGCCTGCGTCCGGCGCGACAAAATCGCCGCCGCGTGCCCGCAGAGCGAGCGACCCGGAGGGAGACAGTTCGACCACTGCGATCGGGCGAAACAGGTCGTAGACGAGCGACACGCAGCGATCGGCGATTTCGCGCCGGTCGTAAGAGGCATCGCCGAAAATCAGCGGGCCAAGCTGGCTCGTGAGCGTATCCCATTCACGTCCGGCCACCGCGAACGAGCCTCCGGACAATTGCACCGAAAGCAAGAACAACTTATGCACGTCGGCCAAACCAGCCCGGCCCATCGCCTCGGGTCGCAGGCGCTTGAGCGCGGCGAAGCCCGAGAAAATCGTTCCCGTTTCTTCGTCGACTTCCGCTTGCCAGAAGGGCCCGGCGCACCGCTCGATGCCATCGCGAACGCCATCCAATATCGACCGGCGGAATTGCGCATCGAACTGCGGAGCATTTTCGAATACCACGCGCACATGGACGCGATAGGGCTGGCGATCGATAGGCATTTGATCGGCGGGACTTGGGACCTTGGCCGGCGACGGCTCACTGGCAGGGGCGACGGCCGCCTCGTGGCCCGACTCGGCCCGCGGCGCCCGGCGCTCGGCCGGACCAGACTCGTCGAACGCGGCCGACGTTGCCGGCGCGAACTCGAAAACCAGAAGGCAGAGAACCGCCAGCGCTCTGCCAATGCCGGCGAGCGCGTCGCTGAGTAACGCGACGAATGAGCGCCGCTCGTGCGCGTTCATGACGGCGGCTCCCTTGAAAACCACGGTTCGACCTTCCAACGCTCGATGCTCTGGTACGTCGTGACGGGCGACTCCGGCACTCCTCGAATGTTCTTGCGATACACCAAAACGTCGTCGAGCTCCCACAGGGGAATCAAGTGCACCTCGGCCCAGAATTGCTTGTGCAGACGGTGCAGCAGACGCTCGGCCGTCTCCCAATCGCCGGCCCGGTCGAGTTCGAGCAATTCCTGTCGCAACCACGCCGGCAGGTGCGCGAGCGCCCCGGTTTCGGTGGAAGTCGCCAGCGAAAGATACTGCCAGAGATCGACCAGCGGCTCGGCCAATATGTCGGTGCGGTAGATCATGTCCCAATCGCCCGGGTTCGCATCGGATAAAGACGCGGTCGAAGTGGGCACGATCGAGGCTTCGATGCCGATGGCGGCCCATTGCTCGACGATCTTGCGCGCTGCCGATTGAATGTCGGGTTCGGGCGAGCACGCCAGTCTGAGCGACGGCCATTTGCCCCCCAATTCTTTTTCGGCGCTTTTCGCCAGCGAAAACGCGAGAGCCGGGTCGAACTTGTGAGGCTCGACCTTGTCGAAGCGGTTGTAGGCATAACTGGTTGTCGCGACCGGGGCCGAAGTCAGCCGGCCCGAGCGACCCGGCAAATCGTGCAAGAACACGTCACGCAGAATCTGCGGTCGATTGAGCGCATAAACCAGCGCCCGGCGCAGCGTGCGGGCCGATAGCGCCTGGGTTTGCGGATTGAACTGCAACACGTGCGTGGTGGGCAGGGCGTAGCGCTGCGCGAAAAACTCGGGGCGCGACGACAGGCTGCTCACGCTCCAGGCCGGCACGCGCGGCAGCATCGACACTTCGCCGCGCAATAGCCCCTGGATCGCCTTGTCGTACGTCTCGTAAGCGACTTCGATGATTTCGGCGACGTGACGGTTGGCCGAGGCATCGGGCTCGGGAATGGTGCGAACATAGCGCGCCTGCGCTCGATCGGCCGTACTGAGCTCGAATGGATAGGTCGCCGCCGACGAGGATTGTGGTGCGCTGGCCTCGTCCGAAAGACCGGCAAAACCCGAAGGGCCTGCGCCCCCGCCCGTGGCGAAAGCGAACAGCGACTCGGGCCGCAGCGGGACTTGCCGAAATCGAAGCATGAGCTCGAACGGAGAGCGGACTTCGATCGACTCGACCGCCGCCGCAAACCGCGCATCGAACGCGGCGCCCCGCGCGTTGAGGCGACGGCCAAGCTGATTTGCCAGATTCGCCCCGGTCACCAGCGGCTGCGACTCGCCGCTCTGGCGGTACGAACGCAGACGAAACAAAACGCTGTGCCCCAGCTCGGTCGGCTCCCACTCGCTGAAGAACCGCGTCTGATAGCGGATGACTTTGTTGTCGAACCGGGCCGGTTCGAAGAGCGGCGTTTGCGTCAACTGCCGTTTCCTGCGCTCGGCGCTTGCCAGAAGAACGCCCGATGCCTCGTCTCCCGAATCGGGCAGGTCGACGACCCCCACGCGCAACCTCTGCCGCCGGTTGGCCAGACGGTTATAGGCCGGCAACACTTCGGGAAGCTCGGGCCATGTGCGTGCGGCCTCTTCGGCCAGGTCGAGCGCCGATTCGAGTTGACCGGCTCGCTCGGCCGCGGCGGCCTTTTCCAGCTCATCGCGCGTCAGCTTCATGAGCCGGGCGGTCCAATCTTTGATTTGGGCGTGATTGGGGTATCGCCTGGCGACGCGGCGCAGAAAGTACCGCGCGGCGCGAGGCTCGCCTTGCTCGATGGCCGTAGCGGCCAGACGGTCAAGAACCGTTCCAAACTGCGTTTCGAGGCCCGGATGCCGGGGGCTGATGTCGTGCAGCGCTTCCAACAAGGCCAGCGCGTGTTGGGCTTCGCCTTCATCGAGTTTGACGGCCGCTTCGGTGAACATCAGCCTGTGCTTGCGGGGAACCAGTCCCGACCATGCAGGCTGGCGCTGTTCGAGCGCCGTCAGCAATTCATACGCCTGGCGGATCTTGCGTTCGTCGAGCAATGCGTCGATGCGGCGGAGCATCAGGTCTTCGTAATAAACGATCTCTTTGACGAACTTGATGTGCAGCTTGTATTCGCGAAAATCCCCTTCGGTCAGCGTGACAGGCAGGTAGTAAAGCGCCATGCGGCGCTGCTTGGTTTGCTCCGACTCCGGCGGATCGCCCGCTTTGCGCATCATGCCCTGAATCTTTCGATCGATCTCTTGCAGCGTTCCCGGGCGGACCGGCACGGGTTCGATCACGATCACTTTTTTGGTGGGCAGCACCAGCCAATCGAAGGGCGGCCCCTGCATCAATCGCTGAAACGAAGGCAACTCCATATCGCTGATCGAAGGCAGCGATGACGAATCCTCTTCAGTCGGTTCGCTCTCCGCCTCTTGTTCGTCGAGGTCGGCCGCGCGGATCCCGCCCGCCATCGCCAGGCCGGCGAACGCCACCCACAGTAAAAAGGGAAAAGGTCCCTTTTTCATGTTCATTTCATGCGTTCCTGGAACCGGTTAATCATGAGGGCGCACCAAAAGAAGAGTTCCATCCAGCGTCCCCACCACGATATTCTCTCCCCAGCGCCGAGGCCCGAACGCCAGTCGCTGACCCAAATCGGCCGAATCCGCCAGTGCGCCGCTCGCCCCATCGATCCACAGCAGCCTCCCGTCGGTTAGGGACACAAGCAGCCGGCCTTCGACGACCAGCGGGTCGCCGGTCAGCTCCCCTCCTTCGAGCGGCAAGTCCCAGAGTTTTTCCAGTTGGCCGCCGGCGGCGTACGACACGAGCCGGCGGGTTTTCAGCTCGACCAAGACCTGCGTTCCCACTGGTCGCGGAGGGCCGGCGGCGCTTGCCTCCAACGTGCTTTGCGCGATCGGCTCCAGCGAATGGGCATCGAGCATCACCAGCCGCGACGTCGAATCCAAAACGAAGAGACGATTCTCACTCACTCCCATCGGCAAATCGACCGGGCTCCCCGCGTCCCAATGCGTGATCTCTTCCAGGTGCGGGACCGGCGCCGAGGCGAACTGAATGCGGGCCACGCGTCCCTGTTCGGAAAGCGCGGCGGCCTGGTTTTCATCGAGCGCCGTCACATTCAGCCAGCGCGGAGGCTGCTCGTGACTGATGGGCGCGGGCCAGTCTTCGACCGCGCTCTCGCCGGCCGGACGGCCTGAAAGCCGCAATCGGCCCGGCAGCGGCAAGAGCAGTCCTCCGCCCATACGCACGGGGTGAGCCTCGAGCCCTTCGTCCAATTTCTGCTCGCGCAGCGCGCCATCGCCTCCCGGGAGCCACAATCGCGGTTGCGACCCGGCGCAATAGACCGCCAGGCGCCCGTCCGCCAGTCGCGCGGCCGACAGCGGCTCGTCGAGCCCTTCGGGAATTGCGATCTGACCTGCGGGCTGCACGTCGAAGCCGCCCCGCGCCAGCTTCTGCGGCGTCACGTGATAAAGGTCGCCCAAGTCGGTGACGCACATCGTCGCGCCATCCTGGGCCGACGGGGCGGAGTTCTCGACGACGCGCGCCCCCAACGAGACTTGCCACTCCACGATCATCTGCTGGCGATCGGCCTGGGCGAATAGAACGGCGCGGCTGTAAGGAAGCCGCCGCCCCAGATACAACGCATCCCCCGCCGACTGAAGCGGCTGCGACGCGGTTCCCAAAGCCAGCTCTTGTTTTGCGGGGAGCAGGCTCTCGCGGGTCAATTCCAAGCGGCGCAGGGCGCTCGAAAACATCCACATCTGGTCATCGGGTCCGACGGAAACGAAGATCGGCGCTCCTTTGGGATTCTTGACCTGGTACGAACCGACGAATGACAGCGCCTGTCGATCTCCCGTTTCGGCGACAAGAAACGCCGAAACCCGCTCGGGAGCCGAGGGAATAAATAACTGCTTCCCGCGCAAGCCCGGTGCATCGCGGGTGTTGCCTTCGACGCGGTGCGATGCGATTTCAACGGGCGGCTGGTCTTCGCGCCCCGTGTCGACCAGACGCAGAAGGCAACTGTCGTGCCGGTCGTTTTCGGCCAGCAAGAGATAGGCGCGAAGCATGATGGCTGGCGAAACGATGGCCCCCGGCGCATGTCCCAGCCAGACGACGCGCTCGCAGGCCAGCGGCCTGCGCGTCACGACATACAAGACATTTTCGCGGCCGGGAACGTAAAGCCGCTCTCCCGAGAGCGACACCGCCGGCTGGCCCGCGAGTTTCTGCGCAAATTGCAGGCGCGACGCACTGCGCCCCGTCAGAAGGTCGATTTGTTCGAGATGGCCGTCTTCGGTCGCCAGGTAGACTTGCCCTTCATGCACTCGCGGCGATCCCAAGGGGCGCGCCGGCAGCTCCAGCCGCCAAAGAAGTTCGCCCGTTTGCTGCGCGACGAGAGCCAACTCGCGCTGTGGCGCATCATAGATCAGCAAGGCCGGCTGGCCCGCTGTGACAGGGATCGGTGAAAACGGCAGATCGAGACCGATCGTCCGCCGCCAGCGCGGCTCCCCCGTCGCGCTGTCGAGCCCGAACAGGCCGTCTTCGGCCAGGGCGAAGACGGTCGAGTCGACCGAAGTCACGTCGCTGCGCGCGCGAATTCGCCGCGCCAGAGTCAGTTGCCCCGGCGCGGGCCCTGCTGCCGAGTCCCGCCCCGCCGGGAGCGCCACCGCTTCGCGCGGCGCATCGTCCCGCTGCGTGAGCGATCGTTCGAGCTCCAGTGCCTTTTTCAGCCGCTCGCTGAGCGGCCGGTATTCGCGCCCCGCCGCGTAACGGCCGAGGATTTGCCGATATTCCTTGAGCGCGGCGACGGGCCGGCTCTCGGCCAGCGCGGCATCGATTTTTTCGAGCGCCGCGTCGAAGGCCTCCTGCTGCAAAATGGCAGTTTCGGCTGCGCGCGACGCTTGCGCCAGTTCGTCCTGCTTCGCCTCAGAGCGTTGCTCTTCGGAACCATACAGTTTGATCAGCTTCACCGCCTCGGCCGAGGCCGATAGCAGCGGCCGCTTATGCAGGGTGCGAGCCGTTTCCAGCGCGCCTGCCGCGATGCGGTCTGCCGTTTTCGCCACGAATTGCCGCACGGGCGACTCGGCCGTCTGAAACGCCTCGCTGTTGCGGTGCTCTTCGATGTACGCGTTCAGTGCCTCCAGACCCTTGTCCCAGGCGGGGCTCGTTCCTCCGATCGCCTGTTCGACGCGGGCCGTGCCGATCTCCGCACGGGCCTGTTCGGCAAGCTTGTGCCGGGGGTTGTCGCGGACAAAGGCCTGGAAGCTCTCGATGGCCTGCGGATATTGTCCGCTCGTGAGCTGGGATTGCGCCAGGTCATACTGCCTTTGTGCCGCCTCGCGCGACAACACAAACCAGATGGTTGCGGCCGATAGCGCCAGCAGCAGGACGCCTGAAGTTAGGCCGATGACCAGGGGCGAACGCAGCGGGTCTTGATCGCCGGGCCGGACTTTTTTGAAGGCCAAAAGAGATGGCGGCGCTGGTGCGGCTTCGGAATCAAACGCCGCCGCGCGCCTTTCGTCTTTGGCCAGTTCGTCCAGGTCGATGGCCACGTCGGCCACGTCGAGAATGCGCGTCACGCCGGCGGGCTGGTGGTCGTGGGCCCGCCGGGCGCGATCGGGCGCCGCAGGCGCCGCCGAAGCTTCCGTGCCAGCCGCGCCGGATCCCCGCGCTTGTTCTTTCGCTTGCGGCGCCTCGCCCAGGATCTGATCACTGACGTACGATGCCCGCACCGGAAGCTGATCTTCGGTAATCGGCCGCAGCTCGATTTCGCCGGTCGAGGGCATTCCCGATTGCTGAATGCCGTATTCAGAGTGCGGCGACGCAGCCGAGGCGAGCGCCAGCGGGGGAGCTGGCCGCGGCTCAGCCAAGAGCACGATATCGACATCGCCCACGCGAATGACGTCGCCGGGCGAAAGCGCCGACTGCCGGACCGTCGTGCCGTTCCACTGCACGCCCTCGGGCGTCACCGCCGCCACTTCGAACGTCCTGCGCTTCCAACTGATGCGGCAGTGGATCGGCGCAACGCCGTCTGCGTCGACGTGAATGTCGTTCGAAGATTGCCGGCCCACTAAAATCGGAGCTCCCTTCGACAACTCGCGCGTTTCGACGGCTCCCGTGCGGCGGCGGATTTCAATAACGGGCATCGAACTGAGTTTATCTCACTTCAGGTACGTCTGGTGGACGACGGCGAACTCGTATTCGCCGTCGCTGCGATTGACGGAAAAATAGGTGCGGCGGATGTCGTTGGCGCGCCGGTTGCGAAAGGCCAGCTCCAGCCGCGCCAGCCGATCTTCGATCTCCTTCGGGTAAAAATGAAAGATGACTCCCTCTCCCACTTCGATGCCGGCCTTGCGAAAAAGTTGCAAGTCAGCCTGCTTGCGGCTTCCCCCCTGCCAGGTCATATACAGCCGCTTTTCGTCTGCTCCGCTGGTGGAGGTGCGCACGGCGGGCCGCGCAGACGACAGCTTCGAAACGTACTTGAGGCGCCCCTCGACGATGGCTCCGAATTCGATGCCGAAATGATCGAGCTGCCGCGCATATTCCTCCAGGTTCGACTGGTCGCCGAAGCGGACCAGCCAGCGCTGCTCGCGCGGAAAGCCGCCCCCCGTGCCGGGACCCGACCCCAGCGGTCGGCGACCCGTCCCCTGGGCGCTTCCCGGTTTGCCTACATTGCGCGCGCCGAGCTCGAATTGCGGTTCGGTCTGCACGACGGCGGCATCGGTCATTTGCAAGACATCATCGAGCGATTCGCGGACTTCCGGTTCGTCGGAAGCGACCTCGGCGGTCCCGGCGTCAGGATTGGCCTCCAGCGGCGAATCGACTTGCAACGTTTCGCCCACTGCGCCGTCTTCCGAGCCTCCGGTCAACTCGATCAACTCCACCGGAACGGGTTCCTTCGGCTTGGGCAGACGCGTCGCGTACCAGGCGAACGCCAGAAGAACGACCGCGAACACGAGCCCCGCAATGACGGCAAACAGCACCGCGCTGACTTGCTCATACCGCGTGACTTTAAGGACCGGCGCGGGGACTTCCGAGCGATTCATTCGGCTGGGCATCTTACGAACCAGCCTCTTGTCCCGAATTATTCATGCTCCCGGTTCCTCTCGTCGCACGTAGAAACTCACTTCGCCGGCTCGTCGCCCAAATCGTCGCGCTCGTCGTAGGGCCGCACCGAAAGATACCATTTCTTCCAGAGCGCAATCGCCGCGGCCAATTGCTCGCTGGTCGGGTCGTCGGGGGGCTCATCGACGTCGATTTTCTTGCTGATGAACTTCAAGGCGTTGCGCGCCTCGACCAGGCAATCGGGATCGGCGTCCTTAAGCCCCTCGATCAAAGTGGGAACGACGCGCAGATCATTGGTGCGGCCCAGCGCCCAGAACACGGTCCGGCGGACTTCCGACCGCTTGTCGCGAGCAAGCCGCATCAGTCTCTGAGATTGCCCGATCAACGCCTCGGGGTCGTCGGTTGCAATCGTTTCGACCAGAGCAGCCTGCGCCGATTCGATTTTTCGGCTCTGCGCATTTTCGAGCTCTGCCAGCAGCTCATCGACCGGTCCTTTGAGCTTGCGGACCTTGAGAGCGCCTTGTTCGAGCTGAACCGATTCGAGGTCTTCGGGCAGGCCGCGCCCGCCGATCAATAGTCCCCCGCCGAATCGCTTCTCGACGCGCACTTTGGGGGCGCCCAGCATTTTTTGAGTCGCCTTGGTCAAGATGAGCACGCCGAAGGCCGTCGACGGCTCGTTGCCGCACTCATCATGCCAGACGCCGGCTTTCTGCGTGGCAATGAGGTGTGCGGCGGCTTCGGCATACCAGTCGTGGCCGTCGAGCTGTTTGAAGCCCGCCAGGGCGGCCAGCCGTTCCAGCCCGTACAGGTAATAAATCCCATAACTCGATTGGGGCACGACCGTGAAGCGGTCGGCCAGCCACTGTTTTCCTCGCGAGATCGACTTATTGATCGCCGCCAGCCGCGTCTTCGTCTGGTAATTCGCGTCGTTGGTCTCCGTCGACTCGGCGGCCTCTTCTTCATCGCCTGTGATGGGAATGAGAACGCCATACTTTTTGCCGCTGCTCGCCGTTTTTTTGCGGCCGCGACTTTCTGCGGCGTCGGTGGCGCCCGGATACAAGTGCATGCGGCACACGTGCAGGCTCGCCGTGCCGGCCGCGGTCATCGAATGCGTCCCTTCATTGCCGAAACCCGCGGGCTGGGCGCCGGTGGGATGGTATGCGAACGATCCATCGGCCAACTGACGGCTGACGTGCCAGCCGGCGGCCTTGTCCCAGATGCGGGCGGGGACGTCGATTCCCGCGCGGACGGCCTCCCACAGTCCCAGGATGGCGTATTGCGAAATGCTCGTGTCGCCGGTTCCCGAGTTGAACGGGTAATCCCAATCGCCCTTTTCGTTCTGCACCGACATGATGTACCTGGCGATCGCCTCGATCTGGGGCTTGTAGCGCACGGCATCGGCATTCGCCAGAGCCATGACGCTGACTCCCGCCTCGTAGACGTGGTTCGCGCCGGGATTGTAAGTGCCGTCGCGGACGCGGGCCACAATGACGTCAAGAGACGCTTTGATTTCCGGAGTGTCGGCGGGAAGACCGTTTTTCAATAGGGCCATCGCGACCAGCGCCTGCTGCCCCCCCTGGATTTTCGGGAGCTGCGGACGAAGGAAAGCGACCGCTCGATCGACCGCGGCTCGAACGTCCCGCTCGGGCGGCCTCTGGCCTTGCGCCCTGGGCTGAGCAAGCACGATCAGCACCGCTGCCAAGCCCAAAAGGGAAATGTTTTTGCGAGGCATCTGGTACGCTCCGAATCAGCGCCGCCGCAGGGAACGCAAGAGAAAGAATGAAGTGAACACCTTGATGCTATTGGGCTTGCGCGGGAGTGTCAACAAGCCACGTGCGCCGCCGCATAGATTCCAAAACGCACCATAGATTTCATCCGGCGCCCATACATTCCACGCCAATCAAGCTTGGAATCTATGCAGATTCCGCGAGAAATCATCATACATTCCACGCCATCCCATAGATCCCAAGGTTTCGGGTTCGTCACCAGAATTCGTGGGTAAATTTTGCGGACGAAATGGGGGCTCTGCCCCCCCCGGCATTTTCAAGGCATTTCTCCGATGTCCCAA
>Ga0070735_10004015_pt1 | contig 12569 bp, 9 predicted proteins | sample Coa_R1_FD_66443 | JGI IMG/M metagenome (GOLD analysis project Ga0070735, IMG submission 66443) | Surface soil microbial communities from Centralia Pennsylvania, which are recovering from an underground coalmine fire - Coalmine... | ecosystem: Environmental > Terrestrial > Soil > Unclassified ...
CCGCAGCTGCTGGTGTGCGATGAGCCGACCGGAGACCTCGACCGCAAGACGGCCGATGAGATCCTCGGCCTCCTGCAGGTGCTCAACCGCGAGCATAAGAAGACCATCGTGATCGTCACCCATGACCCCAAGGCCGCCGAGTTCGCGAGCCGCACGCTGCATCTGGAGAAGGGTCAGCTGCTCGAGCAGGCCGCATGACCCGAGCCGGTTTTGTCATCGCGAACCTGTTCCGCAGGCGCACCCGCACGATCCTGACGCTGCTGTCGGTGATCATGGCGTTCCTGCTGTTCGGGCTCCTGCAGTCGGTCAATTCGATCTTCAGCTCGGGCGCCGACTTTGTCGGCGCCACCCGGCTCTTCACGCAGGCGCGGGTGTCTTTCACCGTGGCGCTTCCTGTGAGCATGGTGCCGAAGCTCGAGTCGGTCCCGGGCGTCGCGCGCGTCGCCTACCTGCAATGGTTCGGGGGTGTATGGCAGACCAACACGCCCCTCATCATGTTTGCCCTCGATCCGCAGCGCTATCACGACGTCTATCCCGAATGGGTGATGCCGGAGGAGCAGTGGCAGACCTTCGCGCGTACCCGCACCGGCCTGGTCGTCGGGCGCCAGCTCGCCAAGCAGTACGGCTGGAAGATCGGGCAGAAGATCCCGGTCTCCTCGCAGATCTGGCCGCAGAAGAACGGCAGCAAGGCCTGGCAGTTCGACCTGGTCGGCATTTTCGACGGCAAGGATGAGGAGTGGCAGAAGCGCACCAACCAGGCCTTCATTCAACAGGACTACTTCGACGAGGCCAACCAGTTCGGCATCAAGGGACGCACCAACTTCTTCGTCCTCAAGCTCGCCCCGGGCGCCAACGCCGAGACGATCAGCAAGACGATCGATGCCATGTTCGAGAATTCTCCCGATGAGACCAAGACGCAGACCGAGAAGGATTTCAACATCAGCTTCGTCAAGCAGATCGGCGACATCGGCCTGATCGTGCGCTGGATCCTGTTTGCGGTGTTCTTCACGCTGCTGCTCGTGGTCGGGAACACCATGGCGCAGAGCGTGCGCGAGCGCATCCCCGAGCTCGCGGTGCTGAAGACGCTCGGGTTCTCCGACAGCAGCGTCCTCGGCTTCGTGCTCGCCGAGGCCTTCGCGCTGGTGCTCTCCGGGGGGCTGGTGGGGATGGTGCTCGCCTCGCTCGCCGGGGCGGGGGTGGAGAAAGCGACGGGCGGGCAGTTCCTGCTGTCGCTCAACGGCGGGGTATGGCTGATCGGCATCGTGGCGATCGTGCTGATGAGTGTCGCGGTGGGACTGCTGCCGGCGCTGCGCGCACGGCGCCTCAAGATCGTCGACGCGCTGGCCGGGCGCTGAGGGAGACTGGAATCGTGCTGCGACAGGCGCTCGCCATTACCGGGATCAGCATCCGCAGCGTTCCGGAGCGCTGGGCACCCTCCCTGGTCATCGTCATCGGGCTCGCCGGAGTGGTCGCGGTGTTCACCGCGCTGCTCGCGATGGCGGCCGGCTTCGAGAGCACGCTCAAGGCGACCGGGCGCAGCGATGCCGTCGTGATCCTGCGCGGCGGCTCGGACGCGGAGCTCAATTCCGCCTTCGATCGCGACACCACCGACATCATCAGGCAGGAACCCGGCATCCGGGCGGCCGCCGATGGCAAGCCCCTGGCCTCCGCCGAGCTCATGGTGATCACCGAGCTCGTGCGCAGGGACGACGTCAAGAGCGGCGCCAACGTCACCCTGCGGGGCGTCGAGCCGGCGGCGTTCGTGCTGCGGCCGCAGCTCAAAATCATCAAGGGACGCACTTTCACGCCGGGACTGCGCGAGATAATCGTCGGGCGCGGGGTCCTCGCGCAGTTCCAGGGCGCGGACATCGGCCAGACGGTGCGCATGCGCGGCTCCGAGTGGCACGTGGTCGGTGAGTTCGACAGCGGTGACTCGCACAACAGTGAAATGTGGACCGACATCAACGTCGCGCGCTCGACCTTCGGGCGGCTCGGGGCGAGCTCGGTGCTGGCGGCGCTCGATGGCCCGGAGGGCCTCGCGCGGCTCAAGAGCGCGGTCGCGGCGGATCCGCGCCTGTCGCTCGACGTGCTGGTGGAGCGCGACTACTTCAGCGGCCAGACCAAGCAGTTTCGCCAGACGATCGGCGTGCTGGCGGGTGTGGTGACGGTGATCATGGGGCTCGGGGCTATCTTCGCGGCTCTCAACAGCATGTACGCCGCGGTGGCGGCGCGGGGCAAGGAGATCGCCACGCTGCGGGCGCTCGGCTTCGGCGGGTTCGCGGTCGTCGCGTCGGTGATGATCGAGGCTCTCTTGTTAGCCCTCGCCGGCGCGGTGATCGGCGCGCTGATCGCGTACCTGCTCTTCAACAACCTGTCGGTGGCGACTCTCGGGCAGAGCTTCACCCAGGTGGTCTTCAACTTCAAAGTGACGCCGCAGCTCGTGGTTCGGGGACTCGTGATCGCGCTCATCATCGGCATGGTGGGGGGCTTCCTGCCGGCGCTGCGGGCGGCACGGCTGCCGGTGACGGTGAGCCTGCGCGAGCAGTAGATCCGGTGCGCGCTCAGAGCCGCCCGAGCGCCTGGCAGAGGGCGTCCACGTCCCGCTCCGGCTGGTCCCACGACACCACGAAGCGCGCCTCGCCGGCACCGGGTGCTCCCCAGTCGTAGAACTCAAATCCCGCTGCCCGCAAAGTCTCGCGGCGCGATTCTCCGAGCCCGAGGAACACCTCGTTCGCTTCCACGGGATGCAGCAGCGCCGCGCCGGCGGCCGCGCCGATGCGTGCGGCCAGGCGGTTGGTGCGCTCGGCGTTGCGCTTCCAGATACCGGATTCAACATAGGCGAGGAGCTGCGCGGCCACGTAGCGCGACTTCGACAGCAGGTGGCCGGCGCGCTTGCGGCGCAGCTCGAAATCGCCCACCAGCGAGCGGTCGAAGAACACCACCGCCTCGGCCGTGAGCGCCCCGTTCTTGGTGGCGCCGAAGGAAAGCACATTGACGCCGGCGCGCCAGGTCACATCCGCCGGGTGACAGCCGAGAAAGGCGAGGGCATTGGCAAAGCGCGCGCCGTCCATGTGGACTTTCATGCCCCGGGCATGGGCCAGCTCGGCGAGCTTCGCGACCTCCTCGGGACGGTAGCTGGTGCCGAGCTCGGTCGCCTGTGTGAGGGAGAGCGCCGCGGCCTGCACGCTGTGCACGTGCCGGGGGTGCGCCTCGAGCGCCGCAGCGACGGTGGTCGCGTCGAGCTTGCCGTGCGCGCCGGGCAGCAGCTGCAGCTGCGCACCTCCGGAGAAGAAGCCGGGCGCGCCGCACTCATCCACCGCGATGTGGGCCTCATGGTGCGCGAAGATCGCCCCGTAAGGGGGACTGAGCGTCGCGAGCGCCAGCGAGTTGGCGGCGGTGCCGGTGGTCACCGCGAAGGCCTGGACCTGCGTGCCGAAATGCTCACTGAGCGCCGCGTCGAGGCGCAGTGTCCAATCATCCTCGCCGTAGGCGCGTGCCAGCCCGTGGTTGGCCTGCTCGATCGCCGCGAGAATCTCCGGGCAGGCGGTGGCGGTGTTATCGCTGAAGAATCGCAAGTCGCGCAGCTCCTCGTCAGGCGCTCTCAGTCGATGCGCCAGCGGAAGGACCAGGCGCCGAATCCCAGGAACACGAGCGTCGTGGCCGCAAGATACAACAGGTTGGGGGCGATCTGCGCGGGCCCGGCGCCGTCCAGCATCACGGCACGGGCCGCATCGAGCAGATGGGTGAGGGGGAAGATGTGCGCGACCCACTGCACCCAGCGGGGCGAGCCCTCGAGCGAGAACCAGATGCCCGACAGCAGCATCATGGGCCAGGTGAGGACGTTGAGGAGTCCGCCGACCACCTCATCGCTCGAGAAGCGCGCGGCGATCGTGAGCCCGAGGGCGATCATCGACAGCGCGCCGAGCACGGCAAGCAGCGCCAGGAGCAGCGGGTTGCCGGCGGAGTGGAAGCCGATGATGGTGCCGATCCCGAGGTACAGCACCAGCGTCACGAAGAGGATCAGGCTGAGCCGCGAGAGCACCTGTGCGCTCAGGAACTCGAACGCCGTGAGCGGGGTCGCATGCAGCCGCTTGAGGAAGCCGCTCTTGCGATAGCGCAGCACCACGTAGCCGACGCCGAAGAGACAGCTGAACATCATGTTCATGCCCAAGATGCCCGGGAATAGCCAGTCGATGTAGCGCACTGCCTTGCCGGTGACGGGCTGCCTTCGGGCGCCGGGCTCGGCGGCGAGCAGCAGCCGCTCGACCACATAGCCCTTCGGCGAATCGGTGTTGACCCAGTACCGGGTGCCGCCGGCGAAGTCGACCAGCAGGTCGACCTGCTGATGCGTGAGCTTGCGCAGCGCCTCGCTCTCATTCGCGAGCGGCACGAACTGCACGTAGCGCTCGGCGAGGAAAGGATGCGTGTGCGCCTCGACCGCCGCGCCGAGCACCGCGACCTTGAAGAGCGGGCGCGGCGGCCCGCCGAAGACGAAGCCCATGCCGACCACCAGCATCACGGGCAAGAGGAGCGAGAAGATCAGCGTGCCACGATCGCGCAGGAATTCGAGGTTGCGCGCATGGAATACGGAGAGGAGCCGGCGCATCACGGGCGCAGCTCCTTGCCGGTGAGCTCGAGGAACAGATCCTCGAGATTGGGCGGCCGGATGCGCAGGTGCGTGAGCGGCACGTGCGCTGCCAGGAGCGAGCGCAGCGTTCCCTCGAGGTCGTGAGTCGTGATCTCCACCCGATCGCTCGTGTCGAAGAGCTTGAGCGGCAGCGAGCGCGCCGCCTCGGGAAAGTCCTGCCGCGGGAGCTCGAGCAGCACCTCGGCGAAGTGCTCGCTCAGCAATCGGCGCGGCGGACCCTGGGCGATGATCCGCCCGCGATCCATGATCGCGATGTCATCGCACAAGAGCTCCGCCTCCTCCATGTAGTGGGTGGTGAGGATGATGGTCTTGCGGCGCGCCTTGATGGACTGCACCAGCTCCCAGAAGTTGCGGCGCGCTTGCGGGTCGAGGCCGGTGGTCGGCTCGTCGAGAAACAGCACCGCCGGATCGTTGACCAGTGCGATGCCGAGGAGCAGCCGCTGCTGCTGGCCGCCGGAGAGCTTGCGCGCCTCGCGCTGTGCGAGCTTCTCGAGCGCGCATATGCGCAGCACCTCGTCTACCTCGAGACCGTGCGCATAGAGGCCGCGGAACAGGGCGACGCATTGGCGGACCGTGAGGAAGTCCTGGAGCGCGGTCTTCTGAAAGAGGATGCCGGCCTCCTCGCGAAAGCGCACGCCGAGGGGCTCCCCCCGGAACCGCACCTCGCCGGCCGTCGGCGGAAGGATCCCCTCCATGACCTCGACGGTAGTGGTCTTGCCGGCGCCGTTGGGGCCGAGCAGCCCGAAGCAAATGCCCTCGGGGACGCTGAAGCTGACGCCGTCGACGGCAGTCGTGGCCGGGTAGCGTTTGACCAGATCGCGGACTTCGAGGAGGGCGGGGCTCACGGGGCGGGGCGGCATCTGCTGTTCAAACTGGCGCGCGATCCTAACGGATTCGGGGCAGGGCCGTCTGCAGCCTTGCCGGGCGATGCGCGCCGTGTACCATCCCTCGCATGAGCACACGAAAGTATGACAAGTCCGAGCGTGTCGAGCTCGCCGACGAGGCGGTGCACTGGGACCTCGGCGGCTCGCTCTCCTACGGCCAGTATCTGCAGCTCGAGAAGCTGCTCGATGCGCAGCATCCGCTCACCGGCGAGCACAACGAGATGCTGTTCGTCATCGTGCACCAGGTCTCGGAGCTATGGATGCGGCTGATGCTGCACGAGCTCACGGCGGCCATGGCGTGCGTGCGCCGCGACGACCTGGATCCGGCGCTCAAGATGCTGGCGCGCATCTCCCGCTCGCAGAACCAGCTGATCGCGGTGTGGGACGTGCTGTCGACCATGACGCCGTTCGAGTACACCGCGTTCCGCAACGCCCTGGGGCGCTCCTCGGGGTTCCAGTCGGTGCAATACCGGCTGCTGGAGTTCCTGTTCGGCAACAAGAATGCCGACATGACCGCGGTCCACAAGCGCGATCCGCAGGCGTTCGCACTCCTCGAACGGGCGCTCGCCGAGCCCTCGCTCTACGACGAGGTGCTGCGGCTCCTCAGCCGCCGCGGCTACGAGGTTCCGCAGGACTACCTGACACGGGATTTCCGCGAGCCGTACGTCGCGAGCAAGCAGGTCGCGGGAGCATGGCTCGGCGTCTATCACAACACCGACAAGGACTGGGACCTCTACGAGCTGGCCGAGCGGCTGGTGGACCTCGACCATAATTTCCAGCTGTGGCGCTGCCATCACCTCAAAACGGTGGAGCGCATCATCGGCTACAAGGCGGGCACGGGTGGGACCGGGGGCGTGTCCTATCTCGCCAAGGCACTCGAGCTCAAGTTCTTCCCGGAGCTGTGGCAGATCCGGACCTCGATGTGAGCGCCGCCGCTGCGCGCTGTCGGGAGCGCAGCAGACGGTAGAAGAGCAGCACCGCGAGGATTCCCGCGTACACCAGCGGCTCGCGGACGTCGCGTTTCACCTGCCAGTAGAAGTGCCATACGCCGAGCACCGCGATCACGTACACCAGCCGATGCAGCGTCTGCCAGCGCCTGCCGAGACGTCGCTGCATGGCGTTGGTCGAGGTGACCGCCAGCGGAATGAGCAGCAGCAGGCCCGTGAAGCCGATGGTGATGTACGGGCGCTTGACGATGTCGGCGCCGAGGGTCGCGAAATTGAGCTCCAGATCGAGCACCAGGTACACGGTGAAGTGGAGCACGACATAGAAGAAGGCGAAGAGCCCCAGCATGCGCCGCAGGCGCAGCAGCTGCGGCAGCCCCAGCAGATTCCTCAGCGGCGTGATGCTCAGTGTCAGCAGCAGCAACTGCAGTGCCGTCTTGCCGCATTCGTGCTCGAGCTTCTTGACGGGATCCGCGCCGAGGCTCGCGCCGAACCAGCCCAGCATGCCGCAGATGAGCCAGGCGAGCGGCGCCAAAGCGGCGGCAAAAACCAGCGGCTTGTAGAGGTAGCGATAGCGTTGGGTGACGTTCAAAGAAGACGCAGCGGCGCGATCAGAAGTAACGTCTGAGGTCCATGCCCTGGTAGAGCGGGGCCACCTGGTCGGCATAGCCGTTGAAGAGCAGCGTCGGGCGGCGCGCCGCGAGGAATGGCGCGCCGATACGCCGCTCGGTGGCCTGGCTCCAGCGCGGATGATCGACCGCCGGATTCACGTTGGCGTAAAAGCCGTACTCGTTGGGCGTCGCGACGTTCCAGGCGGTGCGCGGCTGATTCTCGGTAAAGCGGATCTTCACGATCGACTTGATGCTCTTGAAGCCGTATTTCCACGGCACGATGAGGCGCAGCGGCGCTCCATCCTGGTTCGGCAGCACCCGTCCGTAGAGGCCCACCACCATCAGCGTGAGCGGGTGCATGGCCTCATCGATCCGCAGGCCCTCGACGTAGGGCCAGTTGAGAACCGGGACGCGTTGTCCTGGCATGCGGGTCGGATCGTAGAGAGTGGTGAACTCCACGTATTTCGCGCGCGAGGTCGGCTTGAAGCGGGCCAGGAGGTTGCTGAGCGGAAAGCCGACCCACGGCACGACCAGAGACCACGCCTCGACGCAGCGGAAGCGGTAAATGCGCTCCTCGAGACTCTGCCCCTTGAGGATGTCCTCGAGCGTGAAGTGGCCGCGCACCTCGGCCTCGCCATCGACGGACACGCTCCAGCGGTACGTCGGCAGCGTGCGTGCGTAGTGGCTCGGATCTTCCTTGTCGGTGCCGAATTCGTAGAAATTGTTGTAGGTGGTGATCTCCTCGTACTTGTTCGGCGGCTCGTTCACCGAGTACTGAGGGTTGACCTTGTAGTCGAGGGCTGCCCCGGTTGCGGGTGTCTCCGCGGCGCGCGCCAGGCTCCCTACCCCGGCCGCGAGCGCGCCGGCAAGCAGGGTGCGTCGATTGAAATACACCTCAGGGGGCGTGATCTCGGACGGAGCAATGCGGGGCACGCGGGGCATTAACGACCTCCTGCGCAGTAGACCGGTGCAGGACGTAAAAGGTTACACCTCAGCGCCACCTTTGGCAGGTGAGTCCCAGATGCGCGGCGGCAGAGCGGGCGCGCGGGCTGCCGTTGACCAGAATGCCCTGGTCTGCGAGGCACAGATGCCCGAGGTCAGCGGCACTGTTCCCGTAGGCCGTGATGCGCAGCCCCGGATGGCGCTCACGCAGCTCGTGCAGCGCGCGCGCCTTCGCGGCGCCCCGCAGATTCGGTCCGGCCAGCGCGCCGTCGAGCCTCTCCCCGTCCCACTCCACATGGGTGCACAGCACTTCGCCGAATGCGAGAGCGCTGCCGATCGCGGGCACGTAGAGATCGACGCTCGCGCTCATGAGCACCAGGTGGTCGCCGCGGGCGCGATGCGCATCGAGACAGGCCAGCGCATCGGGCCACAGGCCATGGGCGATGAGACGCGGCACGAAGCGCCCGGTCCAGGCGCTGAGCTCGGCGCGCGTGCAGCCTCGGAGCGTCGCCCGGATGAAGGCCGCCTTGACGGTGCCGTGGTCGGCCCTGCCCGCGGCGAATCGCAGCAGCTCGGGCAGCACGCGCAGTGCTCCCGGTGCGCGCAAAGGATGGCGGTGCAGGAAGCCGTGGACATAGGGCCACAGCGTGTCGTGCCGCGTGAGGGTGCCGTCGAGATCGAAGAGCGCGAGAGCTCGGGCTTCGGTCGAAGCCGTTGCCCCCGGCGCTGTCACGGTTGAGCCGGGTTCCGGCAGGCCGGCTTACCCGCCCGCGGCGCCTGCGGCAAGCTGCCGCAGGACGAACTGCAGGATGCCTCCGTGCCGGTAGTACTCCCGCTCCTTCGGCGTATCGATCCGCAGGCGCGCAGTGAATTGCTTCGGCTTCCCCTCCGGCGGCGTCGCAGTCACCGAGACCTCGCGCGCATCGCCGCGGCTGAGGCCCGCGATGTCGAATACCTCCCGTCCGGTGAGTCCCAGGGACGCTGCGGTCTCCCCCGGCTGGAACTGCAGCGGCGCGACTCCCATGCCGATCAGGTTCGATCGGTGGATGCGCTCGAAGCTCTCGGCGATCACCGCCTTGACGCCAAGGAGCATCGTGCCTTTTGCAGCCCAGTCGCGTGAGGAGCCGGTACCGTACTCGCGCCCCGCGATCACCACGAGCGGGGTGCCCTCGCGCTGATAGCGCATCGCGACGTCGTAGATCGAGCCTTGCTCGCCGTCGGGCAGATGCGCCGAGACTCCGCCCTCGACGCCGGGGACGAGGAGGTTGCGCAGCCGGATGTTGGCAAAGGTGCCTCGCATCATGACCTCATGATTGCCGCGGCGTGCGCCGTAGGAGTTGAAGTCCTTCGGCTGCACGCCCTGCTCGATGAGGTAGCGGGCGGCCGGGCTCGAGCGCGAGATGTTACCTGCCGGCGAGATGTGATCGGTGGTCACTGAATCGCCGAGCAGCGCCAGCACGCGCGCGCCGCGCACGTCGGCGAGCGGCGGCGGGGTCATCGTCATGCCCTCGAAGTAGGGCGGGTGCTTGACGTAGGTGGACTTCTCGTCCCAGCTGTAGCTCTTGCCTGCCGGCACCTGGATGCCGGCCCAGTTCTCATCGCCCTGGAAGACGCTCGCGTAGCTCGTGCGGAACATCTGCGAGTCGATGGAGCGCTTCAACAACTCCTGCACCTCGCCGTCGGTCGGCCAGATGTCGGCGAGCCTGACGGGCTTGCCCTCGCGATCGGTGCCGAGGGGCTCGGTGGTGAGGTCGACGTCGAGCGAGCCCGCGAGTGCGTAAGCGACCACCAGCGGCGGTGAGGCGAGGAAGTTCATGCGCACTTCGGGATGCACGCGGCCTTCGAAGTTGCGATTGCCGGAGAGCACCGAGCAGGCGGTGAGATCGCCTTGTTTGACGGCGGCGGAGATTTCGGGCTTGAGGGGGCCGCTGTTTCCGATGCAATTGTGCGCACAGAAAGTTCCAGCGACGAAGGCGTGGAGCTCTTCCACCGAGAGATCAAACACTCTCCGCGAGCCTGCTTCGCGAACTTCGGTGACTCCTAAGGACAGGGTCGGCAGCGTCAGCGAATCCTTGTCCACGCAATAGCGCTTCGAGGTGTCGCCGGTGCCGCGCGGCTCGAGCCGTGCAAACCAATCCCGGGCACCGATCTGCCTCATGAGCTCGACGGGAGAGGGAAAGTTGCAGCTGTTCCGATGCAGGGGCTTGAAACGCTGACCTTCGGGCGTTGGCAGCCGGTCGAAGCGGTCGTGACCTTCCAGCAACGCGTAGTGCGGGAACACCGCCGTCTCACGCATCTCGAGGTCCGCACCAGCCATCCGGCGCAGCTGCTGGAAGCTGAAGTCGTAATTCTCGTGCAGCGCCTCGAGGCGGTCCGCCATCCACAGACGCTGGCGGTTGATGGTATCGAGGGTGCGCCAGTAGACGGCCGCAGCCGTCGACCGCAAAGACTTGTCCACGCAATAGCGGAAGCCGACGCACTCGATGAAGGACAGCCCGTCCGGCAGGGTCATCCGTACTTCGACGCGCTCGACGCCGTCGGATGCGGCGGCGTAGCTGGAGGCCGAGTGGCGCGTGGGATATGAATACACGCGGGCCCCTCGGGCCTTGACGCCGCAGCGGACCAGCAGATCGATGATCTGCCGCATCACGGCCTGGAGCTGCGGCACGTGCTCCGGCTTCGCGCTTTGCGAGTACGCGGGAGGCCTGAGCACCGCATCGTTCTCGTCCGGGCCCTGGCGGGCCAGCCCGGGTCCATGCCCGTCGGCGCCGAACAGACCGCCCAGGAACTCGCGCACAACCGCGACCGGGCAGCCCGGCTGCAACACGAAATCCGGCAGGGCCGGCGCCTGATGAATCCGTTGCCCGACGCGCACTCCCGGGAGCGCGGAAATCGCGGCGGTCAGTTCCATCGGCAGTGCAATGGACCACTTGCGCTCGTCGTAGCGGTTTGCAGCCGGCCGCTTGCCGGTCAACAGCTCGATGTCGTTCAGGGCTGCCTCGCGATCGAGGGCCTGGCCGAGGTTCATGCGTCCCTGTCCAAGGACACTGATCGATCCGTCGCTTATGAGATGGCCGACGAGGCGCGCGAAGGCCAGCGTCCGTGCGCGCTCGTGCTCGTCGGTGAGATTGAAGCGCAGACGGCCGGCCACCAGCTCGTAACCTGCTTCATCCGGGCGCGGCTCATCGAGCGGCGCCTCGAGCCCCATGACCACCCGATCGCGGCCCCGGACGAGGGCATCCGCCCGCACCCAGCGGCCATCCGAGCAAAGGAGCCTGTGATCCGGCGTGCAGACGAGGGTGCGGCCGTCCTGCAGCACCACTGACACACACTCGCGCTCGCCCTGCACCATCATTTCACGTTGCAGGGCCGTCCCGAGCCTCAGATCCGGGGTGGGACCGAACAGCCGTACGCCGCCCTGGGCCGGGAAGCGCTCGATGCGACGTGCGGTGCCATCAGCGAGCAGCACCGGCGTCCCCGCGGCGATGCACGTGGTACATCCATATCCCACGAGATCAAATCCAACCGCCGCAAGATCCTCCAGCACGCCCGCCTTCCTGAAGTAGTCCGTGACCACCCGCGAGCCCGGCGCGAGGCTGGTTTTCACCCACGGCTTCGCCTTGAGCCCGCGCTCGCGTGCCTTGCGCGCGAGAAGCCCGGCGCCCAGCATCACCGAGGGGTTCGAGGTATTGGTGCAGCTCGTGATGGCCGCGATCAGCACCGCCCCATCCTTGAGCTCGACGCTCTGGCCGTTGAGCGTGGCGGAAGCAATGCCGTTCGGGCCCTTGCGCGCGGCGCGCTCTTCGGCCGCCTTCTTCGCGCTCGCCTCGTAGACTTTCTTGGCGCTCTTGAGCGGCACACGATCCTGCGGGCGCTTCGGTCCCGCGAGACTCGGCTCTACTTTTCCAAGATCGAGCTCGAGCTCATCGGTGTATCGGGCCGGGCTCGCGCCGGGGTTGCGCCACAGGCCCTGGGCGCGTGAGTAGGAGTTGACGAGGTCGATGCGCTCGCGCGGACGCCCTGAGAGCTCGAGGTAGCGGATGGTCTCGGCATCGATGGGGAAGATGCCGCAGGTGCTGCCATATTCGGGCGCCATGTTGGCGATGGTTGCGCGGTCGGCGAGGGGCAGGTTCGCAAGCCCGTCGCCGAAGAACTCGACGAACTTATCGACCACGCCCTTCTTGCGCAGCGTCTCGGTGACCGTGAGCACGAGGTCGGTGGCGGTCGCGCCGGGCTGCAGCCGCCCCTCGAGACGAAAGCCGATGACCTGCGGGATCAGCATCGTGACCGGCTGGCCGAGCATCGCCGCTTCGGCCTCGATGCCGCCGACGCCCCAGCCGAGGACGCCGAGGCCGTTGATCATGGTCGTGTGCGAGTCGGTGCCGACCAGCGTGTCTGGGTAGGCGCTTCGTTTGCCATCCTTCTCGGCGTCGAAGATGACGCGGCCCAGGTACTCGAGGTTCACCTGGTGCACGATGCCGGTGTTCGGCGGCACGACGGCGAAGTTGCGGAACGCGGTCTGGCCCCAGCGCAGGAACGC
>Ga0070735_10004016_pt1 | contig 12568 bp, 7 predicted proteins | sample Coa_R1_FD_66443 | JGI IMG/M metagenome (GOLD analysis project Ga0070735, IMG submission 66443) | Surface soil microbial communities from Centralia Pennsylvania, which are recovering from an underground coalmine fire - Coalmine... | ecosystem: Environmental > Terrestrial > Soil > Unclassified ...
GTATTGGAATCAGCCACCGTACCTCCTGGCGATGATCACGCCGAACACGATGTGCAGCGCGCCGAACCCGGCGATGAGCAGCCACGCGCTCCACGCCACGGGCAGGAACAGCGCCGCGGCGCCCAACAACATGAAACACGCACCCATCACCGGCACCGCGCGCACCGAGAACGTCCCACCCGTCATCACACCCGCACCGTACAACAACAACCACAGCCCGGGCAGTGCATCCATGAGGCCTAACCGCGACGCCCCCGCCGTGACGATCGCCCCTACCACGATCGGCGGCGCGAACCCGAACACGAATTTGCGCAGCGGCGGCGACACCACCGGCAGCTTGGCCGCGCGCGCCTTCCAAGCCGACGCGGCGAGCCCGATCACGATCGACAACCCGGCTTCCCCGATCCAGATGCCTAACCATCTGCCGGCGCTCGGCGGCCCGTGCGCGGCGAGCCCCGCCGCCACCGCCGTTACGCCGATGGCCACCTCGCCCCATCCCGAGACGGCGGTGAACGACGATGCGCTCTCCATGGTCTCGCGGATGAACCGGAGGTCATCGATCGCGCGATCGTGGAGGGCAAGCGGCATGTCTGGAATGTACGGCGAGTCGCTCATGTGTCAAGTACTTTGTTGTTCAAAGTATAAACGGCCGGCGGCAAAATACGTAACCGCCGGCATCCGTTTCCCTACTATACTATAGCTTCACTCCCGGCACCCCCGCCTTCTCCGCCACCGCGTTGAATGCCGGCACGTCCGTCTTCACCAGCGCATCGTACTTCGCCTGGTAGTTCCCCAACTCGGCCTTGATCGACGCGAGCTCGTCCTTCACCGGGTCGCTCGGCACCTGGTCGTAGATGAACTGGACGCCAAAGCCCGTCGACACCATCCGGTCGTAGAAACTCTGCAAATAGTGAATGTCGTCCTCGGGCGCCTCGCGCTGCAGCGCGGGGTTGTACATGGTGTCCATCAGCGCCTTGGCCTTGTCGTCCAGCTCGTGCACGGCGTGGAGCACCGTCGTGTCCGCGACTATTCCGTTAGGCGCGAGCGCCGTCTCCGTGGAATCGACTCCCGCCAGCTGGCGGCGAAGGCTGTGCAGCCCGTTCAGGATCGCGTTGGCCGACGACACCTCGTCGCGAAACGCCAGTGCGGTAGCCAGCTGCTCGCGTGCCGCGGCAAGATCATAGGACAAGTGCGGATCCGACCGCACATCGATCGTCCGGCGCTCGGTCTGACCGCTCGCCATGACGAGCGCGGTGTACGTGCCGGGCAGTACGTCGGGGCCGGGAACGCCGTCGTCGCCTTCCGCGCCCGGCGGCGGCGGCGGGGCGATTGCCAGCTTCGTCGGCCCGCGATAGCCGAGTCGCCACTCGAATCGGTTGAGGCCGGCCTTGGCGCCGCCATTGCCCGTGAATACGGTGTCGCCCTTGTCATCGAGAATGGCGATGCGGACCGCGCCCTCGTGTCGCGCCTTCTGTGCCGCAGTTGGCTCGAGCTTCTTCGCGAGCCAGTACTGGATCACCGCGGCGCGCGGCGTGCTCGGCGCGTGGTACGCCGATGCCGGCGGGCCGCCGTACTCGTTCGAGTGCCAGAGCACGGCCGGCGCCACGTCGAACACGTGGAACGCGGACGACGCGATCTGCGGCGTGAGCGCCTCGAGCGGCGCAATGTCGTCGAGCACGAACATTCCTCGTCCGTGCGTGGCGATGGCGACCGAGCGCGTGTTCTTCACGAACAGGATGTCGAACACGGGCGCGGTCGGGAACGCGCTCGCCATCGACTGCCACGTGTCGCCCGCGTCGCGCGAATACCAGAGGCCGTTGTCGGTGCCTAACAGAAGGAATCCCTTCTGCGCCGGATCCTCGCGCACCACGTGCGCCGCATACGCCGGCAGGCCGTGCGAGATGGGCGTCCACGTGGCGCCGTAGTTCGACGTCTTGAACACGTAGGGCGTGTCGTCGCCGAACTCGTGGTAGTCGAGCGTGATGTACGCCGTGCCCGCATCGAACGGCGAGACGCCCACCTGATACACGCGGCCCTCGTCGGGGAGGCCTTTCACCTTGGGCCTGACGTTGGTCCACGTCTTTCCGCCGTCCTTCGTGACCTGGACGTTGCCGTCGTCGGTGCCTAACCAGATGACGTTGGTATCGGTTGGCGCGATGGTGATCGACAGGATGGTGTTGTACGTCTCGGCACCCGAGATGTCGTACTCGACGCGGCCGCCGCTCGTGACCTGCTTGCTCTTTTCGTTGCGCGTGACGTCGGGGCTCACCTCCGACCAGTGTGTGCCGCCGTCGGTAGTCTTGAACAGCACGTTGCCGCCCAGGAACACCTCGTTTGCGTTCGTCGCCGACACGGCGATCGGCGACGTCCAGTTGAATCGATACTTGAGCGTGGAGGGCGCCTGCATCTCGACGCCCGGAACGTACGGCCGGACGAAGCGCGACACGCCGGTCTTGAGATCGAGCCGCGTCACGAAGCCGTTCTGCGAATCGACGTAGATGATGTTCGAGTCGCTGGGCGCGGGCACGGCGTACTCACCGTCGCCGCCGGTCACTGTGTACCACTCGGCGCCGCTGCCATCGCCCTCCACCTGATTGTTCGACGGACCGCACCACGCGTTGTTGTCCTGCAGACCGCCACACAACCGGAAAGGCTGACGCGAGTCGGCCGCCACCATGTAGAACTGGCCAATGGGCAGGTTGTTGAGGAAGCTCCACGAGGCGCCGGCGTCGTGACTCACGTAGACGCCGCCGTCGTTGCCCTGGATCATGCGCTTCGGGTTGGTCGGATCGATCCACAGCGCGTGGTGGTCGGGGTGCACGGTGTTGCCATCGATCTCGTGCGCCGTGTGTCCGCCGTCGCGGCTTTCCATGAGCTGGAAGGACGAGAAATACACGTGCCGGTCGTCGGTTGGCGAGACATCGATGCGCGAGAAATAGAACGGCCGCACGTCGAGCGCGTGATTGTCGCTCACGGACGACCAGTGGTCGCCCAGGTCGTGCGTCTCCCAGAGGAGGCCGGACTTGGCCTCGATGATGGCATACACATGCGTGGGGTCGGATCGGGACGTGCCTAACGCAATGCGGCCGTACGGGCCGTCGGGCAAGCCTTCGTGCAGGCGCGTCCACGTGTCGCCGCCATCGGTGGACCGCCACAGGCCACTGCCCTTCCCGCCGTTGTCGAGTTTCCACGGGAAGCGCCGCACCTGCCACATGCCGGCGAAGAGGACGCTCGGATTGCCGGGCTCCATCACCAGGTCGCCGGTACCCGTGGTGTCGTTCACGAACAGCACTTTCTTCCAGGTGTGGCCGCCGTCGGTGGTGCGGAACACGCCCCGGTCCGCGTTAGGCTTCCACGCGTTGCCGACGGCCGCGACGAACACGCGGTCGCTGTTGGTCGGGTCGATCACGATGCGCGAGATCTGCCCGACGTCCTTGAGGCCCATGAAGTGCCAGCTCTGTCCGGCGTCGGTGGAGAGATAGACGCCGTGTCCGTTGACGACGTCGTTGCGGATGTTGCCTTCGCCGGTGCCCACCCACACGATGCTCGGATTGTTGGGCGCGAGCGCGATCGCACCGATGGACGCTTCGGGCTGCTTCTCGAACACCGCCTTCCACGAGATGCCGCCGTTGGTGGTCTTGAAGACGCCGCCTCCGCCGGCACCCACATAGTAGACGTTGGGATCGCCCGGCACGCCGACCACCGCGGCGACGCGGCCGCCCGCCACCGTCGGCCCAACGTTCCGGATGCCGAGCCAGGAAAGCGAGTCGATGCTGGCGACGGCGGTGGTGTCGGCCGTCGAGTCCGACGGTGTCTTGGCCGGCGTCTTTGCTTTGACGGATTGCTTCGCGGGGGCGGTGCTGGTGTCCGACTTCTGCGTCGCCTGCGCGGAGACTGGCGGGTTCGAGACAACGAGGAGGGCGGCGAGGCCGAGCGCGAAACGCGGGACGAGCGAACGTGGCATGTGGGGTCGGATGGTGCGCGGCGAGGCGCGGTTTCTCTCTGAGCCGGGTCGGTACGCGAGTGTGGCCGGCGGCCGGCGCCCAAGAAACTACGGGCTGCGCCGGAGGTCGGCCACTTCGCGCGAACGACCAATGGGTGGGGCTCGCAAAGCCATCAGATAATGGCTGCCTACAAAGTAGGCAGATACTCCGTGATGCACCCACGAGCATGGCTCGCCGCCTCCGTGGTCATGCGCCCGGACGACGCCCGCGGACCGCTGACGGGCTCTGCCATGTCAGAGAATTGTCATCGGCGCTATGGCGGACTCCTCGCAAAATTCTGCCATAAGCTTATCTTGGTGCGCCGAGGCCGGTGAACATCGCTTTTGGCGGGGCGAAGAGTGTGCAAGGCACGGCAGACCACACGCGCGCTTGGCGCATGAGTCCGAGGCAAGAGGTGGCAGCATGACGATGGTGCTCGTGATCGAAGAGGATCGCACAGCATCCGAATGGCTTGTGAGGACGCTGGAGACGGGCGGACACGCGGTCGAGGCGGCCGGCAATGTCGAGACCGCAATGGATCGTGTGCGATCGCTGCCGCGCACGGACCTGGTGGTGGTGGATCTCGCGCTGCCGCGCACGTCGGGCTTTCAGTTCTTGCGCGAGCTGCGCGAGGAGCACAACGAAGTGCCGGTGATCGCTCTGAGCACCGAGTGGCGCGAGGCGGACCGCGTACAGGCGTTTCGGTTAGGCGCCGACCAACACGCGGTGCGGCCGATCGGCGAGTCTGAGCTGTTGGCGCGGGTGGATGGACTCATCGAGCGGGCGCGCGCGCGGCGGGCGCGGGAGCATGGTCCGCAGACCTTCCGGGTGACCTATCGTTTTGGCGACGTCGAGGTGAACGCCGCGACGCGCGAGGTGCGGCGCTCGGGTGCGCCGGTGCAGTTGGCGCCGCTGGAAATGGAGCTGCTGTTGGCGCTCATTCGACGCGAGGGCGCGGCGGCGGCGCGCGTCGAGCTGCTCAAGGAAGTGTGGGGCTACGAGTCGGACGTCGTGAGCCGCACGCTCGACACGCACGTCGCCAATCTGCGGGGCAAGCTCGAGCGCGACCCCGCCGTGCCGCGCCACATTTTGACGGTGCGCAAGACCGGGTACCGCCTGCAGGCCTAACGGTAGTCGCAGGTCCACCTCGGGGCGACGACGCCCAGGGAGGTCACATGGCTGGCTCGGTGAGGCGCACGGCGGGCGCGTTAGGCGCGGCACTTCTCTGCGCGTGCTCCGCGCACCCGGCGCCCAGGACCGACGTGGCGTCCTCGGGCATCCGGACCGACAACGGCGTGACGATCCTCACCGAGGACGTCCTGGAGAAGCAGAATCGATCGCTGCTCGAGCTGATGAAGGCGCGCATCCCGTCGATCACGGTCATCGACGACACGCCCTGCCCCGACGTCTACCTCCGCGGCCGTTCGACGATCAGCACGTCGTCCAGTCCAGCCATCTACGTGGACGGCGAGCGCGCCAACAACACGTGTGTGCTCGACATGATGGACGTGACCGACCTCCAGCGCGTGGAGATCTATCCGAACGGCTTGCCGCGCGGCGGATACCAGAGCAGTCCCTACGGCGTGATCCTCATTTTCATGAAGACGAAAGACTGAGTGCGACGGGAATGGCGCGCGCTGTCGGCGTACCAGCGCGCGCGCGCTTCCCTCGCCTTACGGTCCCGTCGGCTCGTTGCACGCACCCGTGTGCGTCGGCGCCGCCGTGGGATTCGAGTCCCACCACATGCGGGTGGCAAAGTCGTCCGGCCCACCCATCTGCGCCAGCGCCGCGTTGACGTTGGCCGCGTTCACCGAGTACTCGGTCTGCGAGTACTCGAAGCGCCGCGGCACGAAGTTCACGATTGCGTTAGGCCCAGCGTGCAGCGTCACCGGCACGCACGTCCGGCGCCACTCGGCCCACGCCTGGGTGCCGTCGCCGAACAGCGCGACGTACTTCTGCGTGGCGATCTCGTTGAGTCCGGGGAGACCGGACGTGTAGGCCACGCCGGCCTGGCCCTCGAACGACGTGATCGCCGCGGCGTTCGTGACGCCCCACTGTTCCATTGAGGCCCCGATACCGGCGTAATAGTCGGTCGCGGCCTCGGCCGGGGTGAGGCCACCCAGGCTCCGCTCCGCGGCTTCCGCCTTGATGAACATCACTTCGGCGTACGTCATGAGATACGTCGGCCGGTGCAACCCGGAGCCGTCGCCGAACGTGCCGTACGACGTGGCGCCCGGATAGAAGACGAGGCCCGGACGCGACGCAACGTTGAACCACGTGCCCGCCGTGTCGGCGTTGAGCCCGTTAGGCATTCCGCCGTACCCATTCGGGTAGATCGTCGAATCGAGCACCGGCTGTGCGTAGATCGGGACGCGCGGATCGTTGAACGGCACCATCTCGTTCATGAGCGTCCTCGACATCCGGTGGTCGTCGCGCGTCTTGAAGTTGTCGGCCCACGGGTTGTCGTACACGCCGTCGCCTGGCCACGGCATCTTCGCATCGTCGTCGTTGCTCGCGAACACGCCGACCGGATCGGTGAACGCGGCCGCCAACTGTGTGCTCGCGGTGCCGGGATCGACGTTGACGATGCGGAGCGCGAGCCGGGCGCGGAGCGAGTTGGCGAACTTGACCCAATTGGTGAGGTTGCCGCCGTAGATCGGATCGGCGGCGCCGAGCCCCACCGAATCCGTCGACTCCATCGCACTCGCCGCGTCGGCGAGGCGCGAGAAGAACGACGTGTAAATGTCCTGCTGCTTGTCGTACGCCGGCGTCAGGGTCCCGCCGGTCGAGTCTCCGCCTAACGCCTGGGAATAGGGAATGTCTCCCCACAGATCGGTGAGATTCTCGAAGACCCAGATCTGGAGCACGGTCGCCGGACCCCAGATGGCGGGGTTGCCTTCGGACTGGCCCTTCTGGATCACCTTGCGCAGGTCCTGCAGCTCCTGGTAGTACGCATCGTCGAAATACGCCGTCGTGCTCGGACCCTGCAGTCGGCTGTAGCGGTCTTCATCCGGGTACTGCACCTCGGCGAGGTGTTGGGCCACCCACTCCGTCGAGCGCAGGTCGCGTCCGTTTCCCACCCAGTGCGCCGCAGTCTGCGCCGCATTCGTGAACACGGCACCGGCCGGTGCATCGGTCGGGTTGTTCGGGTTGTTGTTGAGCGCGGTGATGTGACTGTTGTCGCATGCCATCGCGGCAAGTACGACAACGCAGCCGGCCACCGCCGAAAAGATCTGCTTCATGTTCGCTCTCTCCATTGGTGGTTACGGCGTGACCTGCAGTTGGATCCCGAACGACTTCGGATTCGCCAGCGAGGCGAATTCGACACCCTGGAAGTTCCCCGTCTGCGTCGAGAACTCCGGATCGATGTTCGGCACCTTGGTGCTCGTCCACAGGTTGCGGCCGAAGAGCGCGATCTGCACTTGCGACGCGTGCATCATGCTCGTGAGGTTAGGCGGCACGTCGAGCGCCAACCGCACCTCGCGCAGCTTGAGGTAGCTGTCCTTGTAGATGAACGGTTCGTGGATCGGGAACAGGCTCTGGTAGTATTCCTCGGCCGTCACGATCGTGGTGTTCGGTTGGCCGGTGGCGTCGTCGATGCCCTTGATCACCAGACCCGGGTTGTTCCAGTCTTTCTCGCGCCCGTGGATCGTGGACGCGAGCACGCCCGTGTACTCGCCGAAGAAGTTGGTGACGCTGAAGATCGAGCCGCCCTCGTGAATGTCGATGAGGCCGGACAGCGTGAGGCGCTTGTAGCGGAACTCGTTGTTCCAGCCGCCGGTCCAATCCGGCTGCACCGTGCCTAACACAGCCTGCGGGCCGAGCTGCGGCAGCCCGTTGTGGAGCAGCAGCTCGTGCGTGGTCGGATCGCGCAGGAACGTGTAGCCGTAGAGCGCGCCGTACGGCTGTCCTTTGCGGGCCTCTTCGGTGAGATACCACGAGCCGCCGAGCACGATCGTCTGCACGTCGTTGGTGAGCGCGTCGACTTTGCTGTTGTTCTTGTTGAAGGTGAACGTGCTGTTCCACTCGAAGTTGCCGCTGAACGCGCGCACCGGCGTCACGTTGAGCGACGCCTCGAAGCCCTTGTTGCTGATCTTGCCGGCGTTGATCCACTTGCTCGCGAAGCCCGACGTCGGCGAGACGGGCACGCTGATGATCTGGTTGGTCGTCGCGCGGGAGTAATACGACGCGTCGACGCTCGCGCGGTCGCCGAACATGCCGAGCTCGAAACCGACTTCGTTGGCGCGCGTGATTTCCGGCTTGAGGTCGGCGTTGGCCAACGCATCGTCGAGGGTGTACAGCGGCTGTCCGCCGAACTTGGTGGACTGGCCATCGAACGTCGTGAGCAGCGAGTACGCCGGCGCGGTGTTGCCGACTTTGGCGATGGAGCCCCGCAGCTTGAGGTAGGTGAGAACGTTCGACTTCATCGAGGGCAAGGCGTCGCTCAGGACTAACGACGTGTTGACCGACGGATAAAAGTACGAGTTCTTACCACGCGGCAGCGTCGACGACCAGTCGTTGCGCGCCGTCCCTTCGACGGTCCACCAGCCGTTCCACGTGAGCGACGCGGAGCCGAACACGCTGTTCGTTTGGTCCTTCTCATCGAACTGGGTGAGGCTTGGCGAGATGGCCGCGTTGCTGACGTTGTAGATGTTGGGGACCGAGATGCCTTGCGTGGACTGCTGGTTCTGGTGGTAGTTCGCTTGGTGCTGGCCCACGGCGGCCAGTGCGTTGAACTGGAGCTTGCTCGTGAGCGCGGTCGTGGCGTTGAGCAAGCCCTCGGTGGTGTAGTCCGTCTGGCTCTCGTTGTACAGGCTGAACGCGCCCGCGTACGCCAGATCCTCGAGGCCGGCGCCCGCCCAACTCACGTTGCCCGACGCGACATCCTGCTGCGACTGCGTGTTGAAGATGTCGCCGCCGGCGCGACCGGTGGCGCTCAACCAATCGGTGATGTGATACGTCGCCGACACCGAACCGATATACTGGTTCCGCGTGTCCTGCTCGGGATTCATGTACTGCAGGAAGAACGGATTGCTGTGGTAGTTGCTGTTCCAGTTGTAGCGGTTGCCGAACTGGTTGTAATCCATGTAGTGCGCGCGCAGGGCATTCATGTCGACCTGGCGTCCGAACCAGACGTCGAGACCCTCGAGGATGCCGGCGTTGTAGCCGACGCCCGCGCGATTCAATCCATTGTTACGCAGGAACTGCAGACTCGCGGTGGTGGTGAGCTTGTCGCCGATCTTGAGGTTGCCGGCGAGCGAGCTCGTCCACTTGTGGAAGAAATTATTGGGAACGACACCGCTCTGGTTCTGCACGCCCACGGCCATGCGGGCGTTCGATTTGTCGCTGCCGCCTTCCACCGCGAGGTTCGCCTGGAACGTGCCGCCCGTGTTGAAGAACGACGAGACGTTGTCGGGGTGCGCGATCCACGGCTGCTGCGGACCGGTGAACTGGTCGATCAAGCGGCCGTCGAGGCGCGGACCGAAGCTCTGGTCGTTGCCGTCCTGGATGCCGTCGCCTAACCCATCGACGTAGCTGAATTGTCCGCCGGCGCCCTGGCCATACAGGTTCTGGAAGGTGGGCAGGATGCCGACCTTGTCGAACGAGTAGCTGGTGCTGAGGTGCGTCTGGATTTTCCCATCGCTGTTGGCGCCGTGCTTGGTGGTGATGATCACGGCGCCGTTGGCGGCCTCGGATCCGTACAGGGCTGCTGCGTTAGGCCCCTTGAGCACGGTGATCGAGGCGATGTCGTCGGCGTTGAGGTCGCTGATCGTGCTGCCGTAGTCCCAGCCGCCGTTCGCATCGGAGCCGCGATCACGGGTCGGGATCGGCACGCCGTCGATTACGTACAGCGGCTCGTTGTTGCCGGTGATCGACGCCGAACCGCGGATGCGAATGGCGACGGATCCGCCCTGGGTGCCGGGCGATGTGACCTGGACGCCCGCCACCTTCGCGCCTAACTGTTCGACGAAGTTGTTGTTGGGCGCCTTCGTGAGATCCTCATTGCTGACCGCCTGCGCCGATGTGCCGAGCTGGCTCTTCTGCACCTGCTGGCCTTCGGCGACGGTGATGACGCCCTGCAACTGCACCGGCGCGACCTCGAGCGCGAAGTCGAGGGTGTTGGTGCCCTGCGTCAGCTTCACCACCTGCGTCCGTTCACGATAGCCGATGAGCCGCGCGGCGATCGTAACGGTTTGTCCGATTTCACCGGCCGGGAGGACGATGCGGTAGGCGCCGTCGCTTCCGGCGATGCCGCCCAGCCTCGTGTTCTCGATGTAGACCGTGGCGTTGGCGAGCGGGGTTCCGCCCTCGCCCGTGACGTGGCCCGTGATGACGTCTTGGGCCGCGAGGACAGTGGGCACGAGGGCGAGCGTCGCTGCGGCAATCAAGGCATGACGAAATCGAGCGTCCATGCTGCCTCCTGTTCCCAGTCGCTCGGGGATGTGGTGATCACACCGGCGGTGACGTCAACGCGTGGGCGGACGCCGCCAGTGGCTCGTTAGGCGGGGCGGAAGCCGCCCCGCACGAGGGGAAATGATGGAGCGGGGCCCGGGCGCGGGGAGCAGACGACGGGCAGGATTCACAGGAACTTGACGCAGCCTTGACAAACGTCGAGGCGAGCTCGGCCGCAACTACGAGCCGATCCGGGCGTTCGCCGTCCTACGGCACGCGCTATGTCAGGGAAATGTTACGAACATATCCGCGCGGAGAGGACCGCGCGGAGCCGAGCGTATCGCGGAGGGGGCGGGCGCCGGCCGCGATCGCGATCCGCTTCGCCTAACGACCGAGCATCAAGCGAACCGTGGCGCCGGGATGGATCGTGAACGGGATGACCCCATTTCGCGACCCGAGTGTCGGCTGGGCAATCAGTGCCAAGCGCGCCCCCGGATATACGAGCTCGGGTGGAACCTGGATGCGCACCGATTCCAGCGCCCCGATCTTGCCGACGTCGAGCCGCCGGTTGCCGTCTGTGATGTACAGCTGATAGGCGCTCGGGAGCACGTTCTGGAGAAAGATGTACGCGGGCGCGCCCTGGTCCTTCGGTTGGTCGGACGGCGCATGGTGGGTGCAGCCTGCGAGGCCCGCGGAACAGGCGGCCGCGACGACGATCCCGACTACGAGCGTGAACCGCTTCATCGATCATCCTCCGAGGAGGGACGCACCGCGACTCGGAGAATCTTCTCGCATGGGCCCGTTAGGTCAAGGAGCCTGCGCGTGCATTCGTGAGGCGCGGCGGGTACATTCCGACAGCAGAGCGGCGCGCCTTCATGTCGTGCGTCCGCTGGTCGTCCGCCTACCCTCCTTTCCATGACTAACGATCGAGGCATGGCGCCCGGCGCGCCGGGCATCGAGCCGCGCTGGACCTCGAGCGCCAAGTCCGGCGTCGGCACGTCGCCAACCGGGCAGAGCCACGTCTGGTTCACGCTGAGCCACGGCATCTTCAACGAGATCTACTTCCCCGATGTCGACATCCCGTGCACGCGCGACATGGGCATGATCGTCACCGACGGCCAGGAGTTCTTCTCCGAGGAGAAGCGCCACACGTCGCACGAGATCGCGCACATCGCGCCCGGCGTGCCCGGCTTTCGGCTGCGCAACACGTGCGAGAACGGGCGCTATCGCCTCGACAAACACGTCGTGTCATCGCTGCGGCACGACGCCGTGCTCCAGCAGACGACGTTCGTCCCGCTGCGCGGAACGCTCGCCGATTACCACCTCTACGTGCTCCTGTCGCCGCACCTCGGTTGCCGCGGCAGCGAGAACGTGGCGTGGGTGGATGAGTACAAGGGTGTGCCGATGCTGTTCGCGCGGCGCGCCGACTACGCGCTCGCGCTGGCCTGCAGCGCGCCGTGGCTGGCGCGGAGCGTGGGCTTCGCGGGTGTGTCCGACGGCTGGCAGGATCTCGAGGCGCACAAGACGCTCAGCTGGCAGTACGACCGCGCCGAGTCGGGCAACGTCGCGCTGACGGGCGAGATCGACCTCGGGGCCTCGGACGGTGTATTCCTCCTTGCGTTAGGCTTCGGCCGCGACGACGCCAAGGCCGCCTTCGCCGCCCGGTCGGCGCTCTACCATGGCTACGAGCGCACGCAGGCGGCGTACGTGCACGGATGGCAGCAGTGGCAGCACGCGCTCGCGATCAACAAGGCCGGCATGCCGGGCGACCCCAAGGTGCGCGGCGTCAGCGCCGCCGCCCTCCGTGTGCACGAGTCCAAACGATTCGCGTCGGCGATCATCGCGAGCCTGTCGATTCCGTGGGGCTTCGCCAAAGGCGACAACGACCTCGGCGGATACCATCTCGTGTGGCCGCGCGATCTCGTGGAAGCGGCCGGCGGATTGCTCGCGGCGGGCGCGACCGCGGATGCGCACCGCGTGCTCAACTACCTCGCGACGACGCAGGAGAGCGACGGCCACTGGGCGCAGAACATGTGGCTGGACGGCGTCCCCTACTGGAACGGCGTGCAGTTGGACGAAGCGGCGTTCCCGATCCTGCTCGTCGACCTCCTCCAGCGCGAGGACGAGATGTCGCTCGCCGACCTCGAGCGTATCTGGCCGGTCGTTAGGCGGGCGGCGGCGTTCATCGCGCG